>Ga0335079_10005766_pt1 | contig 14172 bp, 11 predicted proteins | sample Lox_Sample_33_FD_206719 | JGI IMG/M metagenome (GOLD analysis project Ga0335079, IMG submission 206719) | Soil microbial communities from Loxahatchee National Wildlife Refuge, Florida, United States - Lox_Sample_3.3 | ecosystem: Environmental > Terrestrial > Soil > Wetlands | place: USA...
CTGCCATCGGCGGGGGGGCTTCCGGCGCTCGCTCGCGCGTGGTGGTGGTGATGGTCGACGAGCCGGCGCTCGCGCTACGCGGTGCGCGCTGGCCGGTGCCCCTCGAGTTCCATGCGCAGTTCCTCGCCGAGCTCGAGGTGCTGCGGCCGCGGGCCATCATGCTCGACTTTCTGCTGCTCGACCCCGCGCCGCGGGAGGATATCTGCGAGCTGCTGACGGTTGGCTCGCGGCTGCGCCAGGAAGGCATCGCTCTGTATCTCGCGGTGACCCGGCGCGAGGACCTCGAGCCGCTGGACGCCGCCGCCTGCCGCGATGCCAACGGCGCGCTCCTGCATGGCGAGCAGGTGTTCACACCGGTGTCGGTGCAGCGCCAGGCCGACGGGAGCGATTTCGTGAGCCGCCGCTATCCGTTCGAGCAGCGGGCGGCGAGCGATGCCGCGCCGGGCTCGGGACTGGCGAGCGCGGCGGTGCGCATGTACTGCGACGCCGGGCGTGCGCCCGGCGCATGCCTCGCGCGCCTCACCAGCGTGTCCGCGGCGGACGCCGGCTTCGAGCTCGCCTGGTCGCCGGAGGGCGATCCCTTCAACCAACGCTGGTCGCACGCTTCATGCATCGAGATCTCCTCGCCGTGGCGGGCGATCCTCAATCAGCCGGCGCTGCCGCGCGAGTCGCCCTGTCCGCCGGTCGCCACGCTGTTTGCCGGCGCGCTCCTCAGCCCCGAAGTCGATGCGGCGTTCGGCGCCAACAACGAGGCGCTGTTCTCACTCGCCGACGGAGCTTTCATCCTGGTGGGCGGAAATTTCCGCGGTAGCGGTGATCTCGTCACCACGCCGCTCCACACCTTGTTGCCGGGAATCTACTATCACGCGGTGGCGCTGGAGAACCTGCTGGCCTTCGACGGGCATCCGAAGGTGCGCAAGGAATTCCGCACCCCGAAGCTCGCCTTCGTCGGCTACGACCTGCTGGTCCTGTGGGTGCTCGCGGCCATCTTTCTGTGGCGCCAGCGCCGCCTGCAGGGAGGCGAGGTGCGCCGCAATCCCTTCGAGCTGTCGGACGCGGCGCGCGGCTGGATCGCGCCACTCATCGCGCGCTATCCGATGGCGCTGTGGATCGTGGCCACCGCCGCGCTGGTGTTGCTGCTCGCGGCCTTCAGGTCGCTGCAGCTCATCGCAGTCGCGGCAGCGATCGTCGGGCTGGTCATCGTCGAGCTGCGCGTCGCGCCGGCTGCCGAGATTCGCGAGCGGGTGCGCGGACTGCTGCTGTATCTGGCCGCCCTCGGCGGCTCACTCGCGGTCATCGTGGTGGCCACCTGGGTGGGTTACCGCTGGTTGCGCTTGCCGCCCGGCGACTGGCTCGGCTACTTTTCCTTCGCCGCCTTCGGCTTCTTCGTCGCGCATACCGCGATCCTGGAATTCGGCCGGCGCGTCGAGGACCTGAACCTGGCGCGCCGCGGCGGCGGGGAGTCGCGATGAGCCGATGGTGGTTGCTGGCGCTGCTCACGGTGACGCTGCCCGAAGCCCGGGCGGATGAGCCCGCACCGGCGGTGAGCGCCGACGTCTGCCAGGTGCTCAACAACCGCATTCTCGGGCCGCGGACTGCGGACCGGTTGCTGCCGCTGTTGAGCGGCAACCCGACCGCCGGGTTTCACGCCGCGTGCGCGGTGCCCTGGGCGAAGTTGAGTCCCACGAACCGCCCGCTGGCAGTGACGGACTGTTACCGGGGGAGTCTCCTGCAGGTCGAGAACGATGCGGCCTGCGGCCGGCAGACCGGACCGCTCTGGATCAACACCCGCTGGGTCGTCACCAGCGCAGAGCTGCAGAATACCCAGGCTCACGCAGTAGTCTGTCAGCAGCTCGAGACGGGCGCCTGGGCGGGAACCCGCGACCTGCAGGTCGATTGTGTACCCAGGAAGAAGGAGCTGAGTGTCGGATCCGCTCCTCCCGCCCAGGCTCCCGCGACCCCGGCGGCCGCGCCGGCGGCTGCGCCCGCGCCCACATCCGGTCCCGCGAGCGCACCGGCAGTGACCCCACCGCACCCGGATCGCTGAAGGCCCGGCGCATGCCGCACGAGCTCCCGCCGCCGCCTTCGAATGACTGGCACGACGTCCGTCACTGGCGCGTCGGGATGCGCAAGGCGCTCATCGGTGGCCGCATGGCGCTCGCTCCCGAGCTGCGCCAGGCTCAGGGCGATGCGGCCAGACGCCGGCTCACCGCGAGCGTGGACCTGAGCCGCTTCAGGACCCTCGGCATCTACTGGCCGGTGCGCGGCGAGATCGACGTTCGCGACCTGGCGAGCGAATTCCTCGAGGGCGGGGGACGGGTGGCGCTGCCGGTAGTGGTGACGAAATCCGCACCGGTGGAGTTCTGGCGATGGCAACCCGGCATGCCGATGTCCAAGGGCATCTGGAATATCCCGATCCCGGAGCAGCGCGAGGTGCTGCACCCCGAGGCGCTCATCGTTCCGCTCGTCGGCTGGGACCCGCGGCGTTACCGCCTGGGGTACGGCGGCGGGTACTACGACCGCACCATAGCCGCGGCTGCGGTACGCCCGTTCCGCATCGGGCTGGGCTACCAGGCGGCGCGCCTCGACAGCATCTTCCCGCAGACTCACGACATACCGATGGACCTGATCATCACGGACGGGTCGCGGACCTGATATTGCATTACGATACGCGGCCTCGGCGTCTCGGCATCCAACAGACACTCAGCGCGGGGCAAACATGACTTTCGGGTTAGCGCTTTCACGGATCGGTTCGCATGCGGGATTCGCAGTCGTCGTCGGTTTGCTCGGCTCGCTGAGCCTGCCGGCCGTCGGCGCGCCGGCGGGCGCAAGCCCTTCAGCCCCGGGCGCGGGCGCTGCGTCGACGGTCGAGCCGGGGCTCTTCTCGGCCCTCAGGTGGCGCGGCATCGGCCCGTACCGCGGGGGCAGGGCGCTCGCGGTCACCGGCATTCCCGGCGACCCCGCGACGTTCTACTTCGGTGCGGTGGCGGGCGGTGTGTGGAAGACGACCGACAGTGGCGCCACCTGGGCGCCGCTCACTGACGGAACGCCGATTTCCTCCGTCGGCGCACTTGCCGTCGCGCCCTCCGACCACAAGGTCATCTACGTCGGCACCGGTGAGGCGGCGCCGCGCGGCAACATCACTTACGGTGACGGCGTGTACAAGTCGGTCGACGGCGGCAAGACCTGGAGTCACCTCGGGCTCGAGGACACCCGGCAGATTGGCGCGCTCATCGTCGATCCCCATGATGCGAATGTCGTCCTGGTCGCCGCTCTCGGTCACGCCTTCGGCCCCAACAAGGAGCGCGGCGTGTATCGCACCACGGATGGCGGGAAGTCCTGGACGAGGGTGCTCTATAAAGACGAGCAGACCGGTGCGATCGACGTCAGCTTCGATCCGAACGACGCGCGGATCGTCTACGCGGCACTCTGGCAGGTGCGCCGGCTGCCGTGGAATCTATCGAGCGGCGGACCGGGCAGCGGACTCTATCGCTCCGCCGACGGTGGGGTGACCTGGAAGCAGCTCACCGGCGGCGGCCTGCCGGCGGGGATTCTCGGGCGCATTCACGTCTCCGTCTCCGGCGCCGACTCGCGGCGCATCTACGCGATGATCGAGGCGCACGAGGGCGGGCTCTACCGCTCGGACGATGCGGGCGCCACCTGGAAGCGGGTGAGCGAGGACGGCCGTCTCACGCAGCGGGCCTGGTACTTCTCCACGATCCTCGCCGACCCGAAGCAGATCGACACCGTGTACGCCGAGAATACAGGCTTGTTCCGCTCGAGCGACGGCGGCAAGACTTTCGAGCTGCTGCCCGCGCGCCACGGCGACCACCACGGCCTGTGGATCGATCCGACCGAGCCGAGCCGCATCATCGAGTCGAGCGACGGCGGCGCCTCGGTGTCGGTGGACCGCGGCAAGACCTGGAGCACGCAGGAGAATCAGCCGACCGCGCAGTTCTATCACGTCGCGGTCGACAATCGCTTTCCGTATTACCTGTACGGCGCGCAGCAGGACAACACCAGCGTCGCCATCGCCAGCATGGACGATGAGGGCGCGATCGTGCAGCGGGACTGGTACGACGTGTTCGCCGGCGAATGCGGCTTCCTGATCCCGGATCCCCGCGACGCCGAGATCATCTACGGCGACAGCGAGAATCTCATCGGCCGCCTCGACCGCCACAACATGCAGCTGCAGGTCATCTCCGTTTGGCCGGTCGATGCCTCGGGCCATGCCGCCAGGGATCTCGAGCACCGCTTCAACTGGACCTCACCTCTCAGCATGTCGCCCTTCGATCCGGACACTCTTTATTACGGCATGGAGCGCCTCTACAGGACCACGGATCGCGGCCACAGCTGGCAGGCGGTGAGCCCGGATCTTACCCGCAACGACAAGTCGAAGCAGGAGGCGTCCGGCGGTCCCATCACCAAGGACATCACCAGCGTCGAGTACTACGACACCCTGTTTGCCATCGCGGAGTCGCCGCAGCGCCGCGGCATGATCTGGGTCGGAACCGACGACGGGCTGGTGCAGCTGACGCTGGATGGCGGCGCGCACTGGAGCAACGTCACTCCCGCCGGGCTTCCCGCCTGGGGCACGGTCAGCATGATCGAGCCCTCGCGCTACGATGCCGATACCGCCTACGTGGCGGTGGACCGGCACAAGCTTGATGACATCAAGCCCTACGTGTTCGTCACTCATGATGCCGGCAAGAGCTGGGCACGGCTGGATGCGACGCTCCCCGAGGGCTCCTTCGTGCACGCGGTGCGCGAGGACTCCGTCAAGCGCGACCTGCTGTACGCCGCTACCGAGACGGGCGTGTTCGTGTCGTTCGACTCAGGCAGGAACTGGCAGAGCCTGCAGCTGAATCTCCCGCGCTCGCCGGTGCACGATCTGGCGGTGCGCGGCGATGACCTCACGATCGCGACTCACGGCCGCTCATTCTGGATACTCGATGACGTGACGCCGCTGCGGCAGGTGAGCGCCGCGGCCGCGGCCGCGGGCGCTTATCTCTACGCCCCGGAGACCGCCTACCGGCGCTACTACCCCGATGCGGTCGATGCGCGTCCGCCGTCGGGCGAGAACCCGCCGGCCGGCGTGCTGATCGATTCCTACCTCGCCGCCGCACCTTCGGGGCCGGTCGGCATCGAGATTCTCGATGCGGCCGGGCACGTCGTGCGCCACCTCTCGAGCGTCGAGAGCAAGGGGGCGGAGCAGCCGCCGGAATGGCCCGACTGGGTGCATCCGGCGACCACCCTGTCGGCAGGGAAGGGCATGAACCGATTCGTGTGGGATCTGCGCTATGACGATCCGGTGCAGATTCCCGGCGCCTTCTACGCGGGCCTCCCGCCGCGCGGCCCGATAGTCATGCCGGGCAGCTACACGCTGCGGCTCAGCTACGGCGGACAGACGCAGACGGCGCCGCTGACGATCGCCGCGGATCCGCGCGACAAGGGCTCGTTTGCGGGGCTGAAGCAGAAGTTCGACCTCGCGATGGAGGTCTATCACGATCAGGATGCGCTGCATCGTGCGGTGAACGAGATCCGCGCCCTGAAGGAGCAGACGGCTGCGCTCGCCGCCAAGGCGAAGGGTAAGCCCCAGGCGCCGAAGCTCGAGGCCGCCGCCGTCTCGATCGGCAAACAGGCCGCGACGATCGAAGCGGTGCTGATGCAGGTCAACATCAAGGGGTCGGAAGCGAATCTCAACTTCCCCGGCATGCTGAATGAGCAGATCTACTCCTTCGCCGGGCTCCTCGATGATGCCGACACGGCGCCCAACGTCCAGGAGGTCGAGACTTACGCGGGCTTCCACGACAAGCTCGGCCGGCAGCTCGCGGACTGGACGGCTCTCAAGTCCAGGGAGATGCCGGGATTCTGCGCACAGGCGCGGGAGGCGGGACTCGACACCGGGACGCTGTGCCCCTGACAGGCCTCAGCGACGATCGGCTTGCATGTCCCTGAGACCCTATGTAGACTTACAACTATGGGTCGATGGGATGTGCGGATTTCCTTCCAGACTCTGAAGGTCCTGGAAGCGTTCCTCGAGAATCCGACCGGCGAGCTTTCCGGTGCGGACGTGCACAAGTCGAGCGCAATCGCCTCCGGCACCCTTTACCCGATCCTCCTTCGACTCGAATCCGCGGGATGGCTGGTCAGCCGCTGGGAGGCGATCGATCCGGCGAGCGCCGGCCGCCCGCGGCGCCGGCTTTATCGACTGACTCGGAACGGACTCGCGCGCGCAGGCGAGGTGTTCGCGAGCTTCGGTCGGGGAGTCACTGCATGAGCCAGAAGCACGGGTGGTTCGACGGCGTGGTCCTCGGTCTGATTCAGCACGCGGCGCACAAGGCCCCGCCGGCGCTCTCTGCAAGGCTCGAGGAAGAGTGGCTCGCAGACCTCGAGGGACACCGCGGCGGATTCGCGCGGCTGCGCTTCGCGCTCGGGTGCGCCTGGGCGACACGCGTGATCGCGCACGAGCTCGCAGCTCCCGTGGGCGCCGCCGCGTCAGCTGGCGCTCGGACCGCCACGCTCCTTGGGCCAATCGCTCCGCTGCTCTCGCGCCGCACCACGGTTGCCGCGCTGATCGGCGTGCTGCACGTGCTGGTGATCGTGGGACTCGCGAGCGGCATTGCGAGCGGAGTGCTGCAGGTGCCCGCGACGCCGATGCATATCGACTTTATCGTGAGGGCTGCCCGGCCGGCGGCGCCCCCACCGCCGCCCGATCCCACCCTGGTGCAGTTCCGACCCCATCTGCCGACGCCCCAGTGGACGGCGGCGACGACGGGGGAGGGGGCGATCACGGTTCCGACTGCGCAAGCTCCGGCCCCGACCGCCGCCGCCGCGCCGCCTCAGAAACAGGTGGTGCGCCTCAGCGGCGGACCGGGACGCGGCTTCCCCAACACGGCGGACTACTATCCGCCGGCCGCGATCCGCCTCGACGAGAAGGGCATCACGAGCGTCCGCGTCTGCGTCGACGGAGCCGGGCGTCTCACCGCGGATCCCGTGATCGCGCAGTCCTCGGGAAGCGCGCGGCTCGATGCCGCGGCGCTCAGGCTCGCGCAGGCCGGCTCGGGGCACTACCTGCCCTCGACCGAGGATGGTCGTCCCGTGAGCGCCTGTTATCCCTTCGGGGTCCGGTTCGAGCTCAAGTAACGACGCGCCAAACCGAAGCGGGGGTCGCATGCGAGGATTGATCGTCGGCATCGGCATTGCCGCGAGCCTGGCCGGTGCCGCGCCGCTCGGGGCCGCCACCCGCGAGCTCGCGGTAACCATCTATACGAACGATCTCGCGCTCGTGCAGGACCGCCGCACGGTGGACCTGAAAGGCGGCCGTCAACGGCTCGAGTTCCAGGACGTCTCCGCACAGATCCGCCCGGAGACCGTGTCGCTCGCTGCGGGCGACCTCAGCATCGTCGAGCAGAACTTCGACTTCGATCTGCTGACACCGGGGAAGCTGATGGAGAAGGCGGTGGGACAGGAGGTCACCATCGTGCGCGTCAACACCGCCACCGGCGCCGAGACACGCGAGCAGGCGCTGGTGCTCGCGACCAACGGCGGCGTGGTGCTCAGGATCGGCGATCGCATCGAGGTGCTGCGCGACGATGGTCTCCCGGTGCGCGTGATCTTCTCCAAGGTCCCGGACAACCTGCGTGCACGTCCCACCCTCTCGGTGACCATCGACAGCTCGCATGCCGGAGCGCATCCCGCCACCTTGAGCTACCTGACGCCGGGGCTCGGCTGGCGCGCCGACTATGTCGCGCTCTACAACGAGACCGAGGGCAAGATCGACGTGCAGGGCTGGGTCACGCTCACCAACACGAGCGGCACGACGTACGAGGATGCGAAGACGCTGCTGGTCGCGGGCGCGCCGAATGTCGAAAGGCCCGGCTACCATGCCCGCAACACGCACGTCACTCTCGTGCAGCCGGGCACCGAGAGCGGTGACCGGGAGCGCCTGGGCGACTACTACCTCTACCCGCTCGCCGAGCGCACCACCATCGCCAACCTGCAGACCAAGCAGGTGAGCTTCCTCGACGTACACGGCGTGCCGGCGGAGCACGGCTACGAGTACCGCAATCCCTGGCTCGGCACCACGCAGAATGCCGAGAGCGCCAAGACCGTGTACCGCTTCTCGACCAGCGCCCATGCCGGGCTCGGCGATCAGCTGCCGGCCGGGATCCTGCGCTTCTACATGCGCGACAAGCGCAGCGACCCGCAGTTCATCGGTGAGAGCCACATCGACCACACGCCGATGGGGTCCAGCCTGTCGCTCTCGACCGGCGATGCCTTCGATGTCAAGGTGCACCCGGTCGTGGTGAAGCGCACGCTTCTGAAGCCCTTCAGCTGGCAGACCGACATGCGCTACACGCTGAGCAACGCAAGTCCGAAGGCGGTCACGGTGGCGTTGATTCAGGCGGGCCTGTGGGGCGACTCATCGATCCTCAGCGAGAGCCAGAAGAGCAAGCGCACGAGTGCCGAGCAGACCGAGTGGACCGTGACGGTGCCTGCCAACGGCCAGACCGACGTCACCGCCTCCTTTACGACTCGCTTCTAGCGCTTAGCCTATGCCCCGCGTGCTGCCATTTGCGCTGCTGCTGGCGGCCGCGGCGCTGCCGCCGTCGGCAGCGGCGCTCGAGGTCACCGCCGGAGCGCCGACGGATGTGGCCGTCACGGTGTACCGCGCGCCGTTTCGCGCTCGAGGGTCGCTCGATCTCGATGAGCTGCAGGGTTTCGCGCTGATCAGCGAGAAGCGGCGCGTGTCGGTGCCCGCAGGGCTGACGCGCGTGCGCTTCGAAGGCGTGGCCGACGGGATCGAGGCGGCGAGCGCCATTCTCACCGGCTTGCCCGATGGGGTGCTCGAGAAGAATCGCGACGCGCGCGTGCTGAGTCCCGCGGAGCTCCTCAAGGCCGCGGTCGGCGGCAAGGTCGTCCTGGTGCGCACCAATCGCAAGACCGGGGTGGCGCGGCGCACGCTCGCTACCGTTCGCTCGAGCGAGAACGGCGTGGTGTTCGAGACGGACGCCGGGCTCGAGGCGCTGCACTGCTCGGGGCTCGCCGAGACCTTCACCTTCGGCGCCGCCACGGGCCTGCCGGCGAGCCCGACGCTGTCGGTACTGATCCGCAGCGATCGGCCCCTCGAGCTTCCCGTCACCCTGGCCTACTTGGCGCACGGCTTCGACTGGACGGCGAACTACGTCGCGACGCTCGCCGAGGACGGCAAGACGATGGACCTGGGTGCCTGGGTCACGCTCGCGAACGGCAACGGCAACGGCTTTCCGGGCGCGCAGACTCAGGTGGTCGCCGGGCGGCTCAACCGTGAGTCGGGTGAGGTGGAGCCCTATGTGCTGGAGGGGCCCATCATCGCGGAGTGCTGGCCGCAGGGAACGACGAGCGACATCCCGCCGCCGCCGGTCCTGCTCGAGGCCGACGCACGCGCGGGCACGCTCAGCGCGGCGTACCGGGCAGTGAACGCGCCGGCGGCGATGGCGGATATCGTGGTCACGGGGGCCAGGCGCGTCGCGGAGGAGGAGCTCGGCGATTTGAAGCTCTACCGCGTGCCGGAGCGCACGACGGTCGCCAGCCGCCAGTCGAAGCAGGTGCGGCTCCTCGACCGCGAGCGCATTCCCATCTCGATTCTCTACAAGGCGAGCCTTCCCGCCAACGCGCAGATGGAGGCGCAGCCCGCGCAGCGCCTGGCGCGCACCCGCAACGATCGTGAGCACGGGCTGGCACTGCCCTTGCCCTCCGGACAGGTCGCGAGCTTCGTGACCCGGGAGGGGGCGATGCTGTTGCTGGCGGAGGCGCCGCTGCGCGACATCGCGGTCGATGAGGAGCTCGAGATCGGCCTCGGGGAGAGCGCCGATGTCGCGGTGAGCTCCACCCACGAGCGCCGTACGATCGGCGCCGCAACCGAGGAGGAGGACCTGCCGCTCCTTCCCGGGATCAGGCACTTCGAGTCCGCGAGCGTCGATGATGCAAGCCGCGTGGAGATCGCGAACGCGCGCGGCTCTGCGGTGCGCTTCGAGCTCAGCATCCGCCTCGAGGGCGGCATGCAGCTCATCCGCGCCGATCACCCGCTCGGGAGCCGCAACGGCCAACCGCTCTTTGCGCTCACCATTCCTGCCGGTGCGCGCGCGACGCTCCGCTACCAGACCGAGCACACGCGCCTCAGAGCCCGCTAGACTGCTCGCCCCGTGAGCAACCCGAGAACACTCCCGGCGGAAGAGGGGGCGATCCGTGCGAGCCACAGCGACCCCGGGTGCGCCAGCCGGCGCGCGTGGGTGCTGGCGGCTGCGGTCACGGGCTCGACGCTCGCCTCGATCGATGAGTCGGTGGTGAACATCGCGCTGCCCCGGATCGAGTCCGACCTGCACGCAAGTCTCGCGGCCATGCAGTGGGTGATCAACGCCTACACCCTCAGCATGTCCGCGCTGCTGCTGGTCGGCGGCGCCGCTGCCGATCGCTTCGGGCGGCGTCTCATGTTCGTCACGGGCGTCTCGGTGTTTGCCGCGGCCTCGCTCGCCTGCGGTTTCGCCCCCGGGGTGCCGCTGCTGATCGGCGCACGCATCATCCAGGGCGTCGCGGCGGCGCTCCTCATTCCCTGCTCGCTGGCGCTGATCGGTGCTGCCTACGAGGAGCAGGAGCGGGGCGCGGCGATCGGCATTTGGGCCGGGGCTTCCGCCATCTCCGCCGGTGCGGCACCGTTGCTTGGCGGCTGGCTGGTGGATCACGCCTCATGGCGCGCGATCTTTCTCATCAATCCGATCGCGGCCATTCCGACGCTGTGGATCGCTCTGCGGCGCGTGCCGGAGAGCCGCGACCCGTGCGCACCCGCGCGCCTCGACTGGGCGGGAGCGCTGCTCGCGTTCTCAGGTCTCGGCGGACTCGTCTACGGGCTGATTGCGTATTCGAGTCTCGGCTGGGGGAGCCCGGTGGTGATCGGCTCGCTCACGGCGGGTGCGCTGCTCCTCGCTGCCTTCGTGGTAGTGGAGCAGATGAGCAACTCACCCATGGTGCCGCTCGAGCTCTTTCGGTCGCGCCGCTTCAGCGGCATCAACCTGCTGACGCTGCTCCTCTACGGCGCGCTCGGGGCGGCCTTCTTCTTCCTGCCGTTCCTTCTCATCCAGGCACGCGGCTACTCGGCCGCCGCGACCGGTGCGGTGTACATTCCGTTCACGATCGTGCTCGGGCTCCTGTCGCGCTGGTCGGGAGGACTCGTCGACCGCTTCGGCGCCCGCGGGCCGCTGATAGTCGGGCCGGCCCTGGTCGCCGTGGGCTTCGTGCTGCTGGCCCTCGGCGCGGGCCACTACGGCGTCACGCTCGCCGCCATGATCGTCATGGGCTTCGGCATGGCCTTGACCGCCGCTCCCCTGACAACGGTGGTCGTCAACTGCGTGCCGGCGCACCGCACCGGGGTCGCCTCCGGCATCAACAACGCGGTCGCATCCGTCGGCAGCCTCATGCTGATCGCGCTCCTCGGCAGTCTCGCGCTCGCAGCCTTCGACCGCTCGCTCGATCGCGCCGTGGCCGGGCATGCCGTCTCTCCCGGCGTGCAGACGGCGGTCGCGGCGGCACGCGGGGGATTCGTGGTCCCGCCGATGCCCGCGGGGCTTAGCCGCGAGCAGCAGGCGCAGGCGCACGCCATCGTCTCGGACGCACTCGTCTCCACGGTGCGCGATGTCCTGCTGATCGCCGCCGCGCTCGCCGTGGCGAGCGCCCTGACGACGGCGGCAACCGTCAGCCCGCGGGCGGGAACCACCCGGACAGGAGGGAGGCCGTCCGCTTGAGCCTCGCGCCGCAACATTGAGCTGCTTTCGGCCCGCGCCCGCGGGGCGCAGAATCCGCAGCGGCTCGCTCCCTGTGAACGCTCAGGAAAAATCGAAAGGACATCCCATGAGCACGATGCGCGCGCGGTGTCTGCTGGGTCTCATCGCATCGGCCTGCCTGATACCCGCACTGGCGCAGGACAAGAGCGCCGATGTCTCCAGGGCGATCGCCGCCATGGAGAATCAGTGGCTCGATGCCGAGAAGGCCAACAAAACTGAGCTCCTGGCGCCGATGATTGCGGACCGGTACCTGTCGACCGAGTCGAGCGGCAAGCTCGAGGACAAGGCGAAGACTCTCGAGGAGGTCCGGACGCGCAAGTACCAGAGCGCCGAATACGAGGACCTGCAGGTCGCGGTGTTCGGCAGCAGCGTCGCGATCGCGCGCGGCGGCTACAAAGCCGTCGGGACCGAGCCCGACGGCAAGCCCTTCAAGGAGCATCTGCGCTGGACCGACACCTGGGTGAGGATGCCGGGCGGGAAGTGGCAGTGCGTCGCGAGTCAGTACACCGCAATCTGACGCGGCGCTTCAGCGGCGCAGCGCAGCTCAGCGGCTTGTGCTGCGGCGGCTCCTCGCGGCGAACCAGCCGGCGTAGACCACCGACAGGAGGCCGATGACGAAGATGCCGTCGAAGGTCCCGGCGCCGCCGATCGACGCGACGGGGGCGCCGAGGCCCGGTATGCGGCTGAGATTCATGAGGTCGGCGCCGATGAGCGTGCCGAGACTGCCGCAGATATAGGCCAGCGCTCCCGCGTGGCGCCGCGAGAGGAGCAGCGCCACCACCGCGGTTACCACGGTCGGAACGAAAATCGGCTCGGCGATGCCGAGGCCGGGCTCGGGAGTGGCGAGCGCGTGGCAGGCGAACGCCACCACCGCGGTTCCGGCCACGCTGAGCGCGAACAGCTGGTTGCGCACCATCAGGTAGAGCGACAGCACCGTCGGTATGACGGCCCCGCCCACGTTGACGGCGAGGATGGTCGTCGAGGTGCGCACCATCGGCACGACGTACGGCATGCCGAAGAAAGGCACGACCGTGAGGCGCGTCATGTGGTGCTCGGGGAGGTAGGCGATCGGAATGTTGATGTAGCTGCCGAGGAATGACAGCAGCAGTATGCCGATCATGGTGTGGGACGCGAGCCCCATGCTCTCGGCGGCGAAGGTGAGGAGCCGGCCGGCGACGAATCCGGTCACCACCAGGAAGAGGATCGCGAGCCCGAGGAGCGCGGGCGCGGCGAGCGGAAAGTAGTGCAGTCCGGGGTTCATGGGCGCTGCGTGAAGCGCCGCACGACGCGCAGCACCCAGGAGCAGGTGCAGACGAGGAATACCGCGAGGCCGACCAGGAACGCCCGCGAGCTCATGGCCGGCGGCTCGATGGCGTTGGCGCGCACCACCAGCCATTGCACGTAGCACAGGAAGACGATCACCAGCCCCGAGAAGACCGCCATCTGCCGCGACAGGAAGCGTACGGTGTCCGCGCGCCGCTCGGGCGCCAGCCAGTAGCTGCGGTTGGGGACGTTGATGCGGGCCGCGGCGTTGCGCAATGCCAGCGTCGGCAGTACCGCGGTAAGGAGCGGCACCACCGCAGTGATGATCAGCATGATCGTGAGGTATGGCCCTTTCGGCATGTGACCGTTGGCAACGCCTGCGCCGTCGAAGTGTGAGGCGACGAGCTCCGGAAGCTGCTGCCCGGTCCACCAGATGAAGGCCAGGGCGCACGCGATCAGCGCGAGGAGCGGGGCCGGGGCGGCCGGCGGCGGGTTGCCTGTGGGCGCGTTCATGGGAGCCCGGATGTTAGCGTGAGCCCGGGCGGCCGGCCATGCCGCGCCGGGCGCGCACAGTTGCCTGCGTTTATACGAGTGTATAAACTCGCCCCGATGAGCGCTGACCCCAACGTCCGGCCGACCACCCGCGGGCAGCTGCTCGCCGCCGGCCGGCGCATCATTCTCTCGCGCGGCTTCGCCGCGCTCACCACGCGCGAGGTGGCTGCCGGCGCGGGCGCGAACCTCGGCAGCTTCGTCTATCACTTCGGCACGCGCGAGGCCTTCATCGAGGCATTGCTCGAGAGCTGGTACGCGCCGCTCTTCAGCCGCATCCGCAGCGTCGTCGCCAGCGAGGGCGGCGGGCTCGAGCGGCTGCGGACGGCGATCCTCGCGCTGATCGAGTTCAGCGAGGGCGAGGATGTGTTCCTCGGACGCGTGCTGCTCGCCGCCGCCAACGGCGAGAAGGCGGCGCGCGCGTTCCTGCGCTCCCTCACGAGCCGCCATCCGAAGCTGCTGGTTGAGGCGGTTCTCGCCGCGCAGCAGGAGGGGAGCCTGGAGCGCGAGGATCCGCTGCAGGTGCTGTGCTTCCTCATGG
>Ga0335079_10005767_pt1 | contig 14170 bp, 13 predicted proteins | sample Lox_Sample_33_FD_206719 | JGI IMG/M metagenome (GOLD analysis project Ga0335079, IMG submission 206719) | Soil microbial communities from Loxahatchee National Wildlife Refuge, Florida, United States - Lox_Sample_3.3 | ecosystem: Environmental > Terrestrial > Soil > Wetlands | place: USA...
CGCGGCGAGGCATGTCAACAGCCCCAGGTGTACCGCTGCAGCCAGCGGAGTGAACAGTGGACGCAACATTCCCCCTTGGTTCGACGACTGACCCACCGGTGTCCCGATACCGGCCGCGCACGTCGCGTCGGGCCAGCGCGCCACCGGGCTGTTACGTTGTGCAGGAGGCGCTTCGGCCGCTATGCCGATAATCTATCGTCCCGCTGCACCTTGAGGCTACTACCCCATGCCGGCGAGGATCAGGAGGACGGCGCAAGTGATCGCCCTGGTGCTGCTCGGCGTGCTGATGCTCGGCATGAGCGCGTGGGGCGTGCTGGCGCTCGTCTACTGGGACCATGCAAGCGAGCCGCTACGCCACGGACTCGCCGTGGCATACGCTGCTCTCGCACTGCTTCTCATTGCCGTCCTCGCGGTGCGCCGTCCGCGCCGGCAGGCATTCGCCGCATTCGTGGCGCTGTTCGCGCTGCTGCTGGCCTGCTGGAGCGCGATCGAGCCCTCCAATCACCGCGACTGGGAGCCGGAGAATGCAGTCCTCGCCTACGCCTCGGTCGACGGTGACCGCGTCACGCTGCACAACATCCGCAACTTCGACTACCGCAGCGAGACCGACTTCACACCCGCCTACTACGATCGGACCTTCGACCTGCGCCAGCTCGACGCCGTCGACCTGTTCGCCTCCTACTGGGCGGGCCCGACGATCGCGCACGTGTTCCTGAGCTTCGGGTTCGCCGACGGTAGTCATGTCGCCATCTCCATCGAAACACGCCGCGAGCACGGTGAGGGGTACTCGTCGGTGCAGGGATTCTTCCGCCAGTACGAGCTCTATTATGTCGTAGGCGATGAGCGGGACCTCGTCAGGCTGCGGACGAACTACCGCCACGACCCGCCGGAGCAGGTGTACCTGTACCGGCTGCACGGCAGTGTCGACAATGCGCGACGCTTGTTTCTGGAGTACATGCACCAGCTCAACGTGCTCAAGGACCACGCCGAGTGGTACAACACCCTGACCACCAATTGCACCAGCGCGATCTGGCTCAACTCGCGGGTGAATCCCGGACGTGTACCCTACTCGTGGAAGATCCTGTTGAGCGGATACGTCCCGGAGTACCTCTACGAGCAGGGCAGACTCGACACCCGCGTGCCATTCGAGGAGCTGCGGCGGCGCGCGCTGATAAATCCGCTCGCACAAGCCGCGGGCGACGCTGCGGACTTCTCGCAGCGCATCCGCGCCACCTTGCCTCGGGCCGACGAGGTCCGACGGCAGGCCGGGCCGGCCATGACTGCGCAACGTGCGGCGGCGACTCGCGCCGGCGTCGTTACACCGCGCGGGCATTGGTAGGCTGAAACGCCTCGGCGCTGGGCCGCAGTCACGGCAGCACGACGTATGCCCCAGGGATCGTTGCACGGCCCGGACAGCGCGATGCGCGAGCGCCTCTCAACGCCGGCCGACTCACGCCGCGCCCGCAGCGCTCGATTCATTGCCAGCCATCAACGCAGCATCCTGCTGTGCTGGGTTGTGCTGCTCTTCTCCATCCTCGTGGCGCTCGCTGAAGTTGTGCTGCGCTACGGCGCTCCGTTTCAGATGCACTATTACACGCCGATCAGCGTATCGAACCGGCTCAACAGCTATTCCTTCGGCGACATACCGTTCAACTCGGATGGCTATCCGGACCGCGACTGGGACCCGACGGATACACGCGAGCGCGTGGGCTTCTGGGGTGACTCGATAACGAGCGGAATCGGCGCAGGCTTTGGCTACCGCTACTCGGACATCATCCGCGACGCGCGCCAGGACCGCTACTACATGAATTTCGGCGGTCCGGGCGAGGACGGCATCGCCGACGAGGTGGCCATTGCGAAGATCCTCGCCCTGGTCGAGCGATTCCGGCTTGACGAAGTAGTCTACGCCATGGACCTCAACGACATCCTGCCCGACAAGGGCTCGGCCGTGGCGCAGCGGCCGCAGCTGCACGGCGTGAGACGCGTGATCAGCAAGTACCTGGACTTCCTCAGAACACGCTCCTACGTGTACTACTACCTGCGGCTGCGGCTCACCAGCCTCGCGACCCGCCTCGGCTACGGCTACCACGGCGACGAGATGTACGAGCTTCATCCGACCCGCAATGCCGCGGTCGTCGAGCAGACCGTCGCACGGATCAACAGGCTGTCGGCGGCCTTGCGCACGAACGGCGCGCAGCTGTGCGTGCTGCTCTTTCCCTACGAGATGCAGATATCGGCGGACGCTGCCTCCCGCTACCAACGAGACGGCGTGCGCTGGTCGAGCGAGTTGCTTGCGGGTGAGCCGCAGAGGACGATTCTCCGCGGACTGAGCCCCGAGATCGGCGCGATAGACCTCAGCGCGGCATTCGCCGCGACGCCGAACGCCGTGCACCCTATCCGGGTCGGTCAGTACTTCGTCTTCAATCGCGGCGACGCTCTCGATTGGATTCATCCCAACCGCAGCGGCCATCGCTTGATTGCGGAGTACCTGTTGAAAAACGCCCGATCCTGCCTGTAGTGACCGCGCTCGAGCGGCGCCAGGTGGTCCTCGGCCGCCGCGGGCAGGAAAACGTCGAAAACCCCGTTGGAGAGGGCCACCAGAGCCGCAACGATCAACGCAAGCACGACGACGGGCCGCAGCCACGCCTTGCGGCGATCGCGCAAAAAGATAAAGAGTTCAGCGAGAAAGGCCATTTTCCGCGGGCGAATTGTAGCAGCCGACTCGCACTGCAATACACCCGTCCTGATGCACCGCATCTGACCCCGAACCGCCGCGACGCAAGAGCCCTGCACTCGGGCGAAGCAGGCAAGCGTTGGCGCCCTATGGTCAAGCGGAATTTATGAGTTTAATTTTGTGTCGCCGCCGAGGGATAATAGAACAGCTCAGCCCTCGGCTTAGGTCGCGGGGTCGGTCTTGATCGACGCAATCGGCTTGGCACTGCTCGTGGGCGCACTGACATCACTGTGCGCATACCACCTGCGACGGCGGCACATCGCCGCGTTCGCGCGAGGCGCCACGCAGGGCAGCGCCTCGGAGCGGGACGCCGCCTTTGCCTTGGGCCGCATGATCTTCGCGGACGTGAAACGTCTCCGGCGAGACCCGGTCCTCGTTCCGCTCTTCGGCGCTCTCGGCGCCTCGCCGAGCACGATTCTGCGCAAGGGCGGCTGCTGTTCCGGAGTACATCGACTTTTCATTACGTGCCTCGACAGCATCGGCATACGCGGGGCACAGATCACGGTATTCCGTCGCGCCGCCCCTGCCGAAGCGCATTGCCTGGTGCAAGTCAGCGCAGACGGCGCCAACATCCTCATCGATGTCGACTACGGCGTGTGGCTCCGTCGGGCGGACGGGCGTCCCATCGACCTCCTCGGCCTGCGCTCCGGCGTGACGCCCGTCATCGAGCCCTTCGTGCTCGACCGGACCGCATCCTATGCGGACGGCCAGCGATCGCGCCCGGCGGGTTACCCGGACCGCGAGTACTATCTCTTTGACTACGAATTGACGCGCACCGCCAACTGGGCCGAGACCTGGATGCGCCGCGCCCTCTACCCGCTGCTCTACCGCCTCACTGCCGGTCGCGTGGATTGTTTGTTGTTACCGCCGATATGCGAGTGGCCGGAGGTCCTGGTCGCGGCCGGGCTGTGCGCCAGTGCGCTTGGCCTGCTGGCCGCGCGGGCGCTGGTGTTCTAGACGCCGATCTCTTGCGCGCGCCGCGCCGGCCGGCTCCGCTCAGGGGTGGGCTGCGACCGGCCGCACGCTCGACCCGTGCGTGACGCTGGTTGCAACGGTAGCGGAGCGCGACGCGCCGTTCGCGCGGAAGCGGTCGCGGTAGTGCCGTGGTGTCGTATTGAAGCGCCGCTCGAAGGCGCGGCGGAAGGTGTCCGCGCTGCGAAAGCCCACAGACTCGGCGATGCGGGCGATGGAGCTTCGGGTCGCAGTCATGCGCCGGCGCGCCTCATCGAGTCGCAGCATCTCGACCACGCGTCCCGGCGGCAGCCCGAAGGCCTTGACGAAGCGGCGCGTGAGACTTCGCGGCGAGACGCAGATGCGCGCCGCCAGTGCCTCAACCGACAGATCCTCCTCAGGATGCGCGCTCACCCACGCGATGAGGTCGTTCAAGCGGTCACGCGCCGAGGTCTGGAACTGCAGCGGTGCGGAGAACTGCGCCTGCCCGCCGTCACGCTTGAGGTACACGACCATCTCGCGTGCAACAGCCAATGCCAGGTCGGCTCCATGGTCAGCTTCGATCAGGGCGAGCGCGAGATCGATACCCGCCGTGACCCCGGCCGCGGTCCAATAGGGTGCGCTCTCGACGAAGATGGCATCCGGATCCACCCGCAGCGACGGGAAGCGCCGTGCGACGTCGAGCGCGAAGCGCCAGTGTGTAGCGACGCGTCGGCCGTCGAGGAGCCCGGTCGCGGCCAATGCATAGATGCCAATACACACGCTGGCGATCCGGCGGAAATCCGCCGCGCGGTGCTTCAGCCACGTGGCGATGGGTGTGCTGATCGCGGGATCGAGCGCGCCGCCACCACCCGCGACGATCACGGTGTCGAGCTCCGCCGGTGCGCGCGCGAGCGCGCAGTCGGGTGCGAAGCGCAGGCCCGACTCAGCGACAAACGGCTCGGGCGTCGTGCTCAAGAGCACACAACGATAGATCGGCGTGACACCGCCTGCGATCTCCGCGGCGATGGCAAACGCATCGAAGGGACCCACCACGTCGAGCGCCACCACTCCCGGGTAGGCGATCAAGCCGACCCTCCGGGTGGCACCATTCTTCACTGCTGCTCTAGCCATCCACTGCCTCGATATTCCAGGTAATCAGCCGTCGCTCGCGCGACGACGGTGCCGAAACGCTCAGCGACAATGTGCAACGCCAGGTCGATACCGGAGGTCAGGCCCCCGGCGGTATAGGTGGTTGCGTCCGCACGGACAAAGCGGCGCGACCTCTGCCATTCGACTTGCGGAAAGCGCTGCGAGAAATCCGCCAGGTACTCGTGATGGCTGGTCGCCTGCTTGCCATCGAGCAGCCCCGCCAGCGCAAGTTGGCGCGCGCCGGTGCAGATCGATACCAGCATCACATGATCAGCGTGCTGCGCACGCAGCCAGCCGAGCAGCGCCGCCGACTTGTCACTCTGCGCACCGATCACCACGATGTCCGGTCGCGGTGTGGTGGCGAACGTGTAGCGCGGGACGACCCGCGCACCGCCCGCCGTCCTGACGGCGCGGCCGTCGGCCGCCACCGTGAACAGCTCGAACGCCTCCTCTGTCGATCCGCCCCCGGGGCGGGCCGGCAGCGCGACGTCCTGGAAGACCTCCCAGGGACCGGCGAGGTCCATGACGTCGAGGCCATCGGAGATCACAAAGGCGACACGCAGCGGCGTAGCCGACGCGTCGCTTGGAAGCGCGGCGAGTGCCAGAAGGCCGGTCACAGCGAGCGCGGATTTCATCGGGCGATTCGTCCCATCACGCCATCACGCGGGAGTGAGTACATCTGATCGGGCCGGATGTCGCAATGACGACAAACCGACGTTTTAGGACAGCCCCTCCTGGGCGATCGGGAGGAATCACGGCGGCAAACACGGCGCCAGCGAACGTAGCGCAACGCAGACCCCTCACAGATCGTCCGCGAGCGAAGTGAGAACGCGCCCGTCACCTTCGCTTGGACCGCCGACTTCATTACTTGGTTTAAACGCGACACGCGCCCGGCGCGATCGCGCCACCACACACTCTCTCGCAGCCCCGGTTGCAGCCAGTAACACTTCGCCGATGCCCTGCGGAATTGCGCCAGCAACGTTGCACTGTCCCGAATCGTCGGATTTGTGTCCCGGAGATGCCTTGGCCGGCATGTCGCACTTCTGTTCAATCTCTCAATGAGACTCAAGAAATACTTCGAACTCGCAACACCTATGCGGCGCGAACTCCCGGCGTTGTGCGTGCACAACGGCAGGTGACTCGACGCGAGGTTGCTTGCACTGCTGCATGCCTCACGGCCTCACGTGGATGTTGGACCGAACCGCACGCCACGGTCTTTTCAGCTCGCCGCACCAATCCGGCAACTCATCGCACCAGCCCCGGGGAGTAGGAACAATGGCGATCAACGCACTCTTACGTCGGGCCGTCCGCATTGCGCTATATACCAATGCGACTGCAGCCTCAGCGGCCATCCCCGCCACGGCACTCGCGCAGACGCCGCCGCCAAGCGCGCCGGGCGAACCCGCCGCCCAACCCGTCACCGAGGTGGTGGTGACCGGCTCGCGCATCGTTCAGCAAGGCCTTCAGGGCATCAGCCCCGTGACCTCCGTTTCCTCGGAGGACATCAAGTCCCAGGGCGTCACGAAGGTCGAGGATCTGCTCAACAACCTGCCGCAGGTGATGGCGGATCAGGGCAGCATGGCTTCCAACACCGCCTCCGGCACGGCGACCGTCGACCTGCGGGGGCTCGGGCCGCAGCGTACGCTGGTGCTGATCAACGGACGCCGCCTGATGCCAGGCGATGCATCGAACACACCGCAGTTCGCGGCGCCGGACTTGAACAACATCCCGGCGGCGCTCGTCGAGCGGGTGGACGTCCTCACCGGCGGTGCATCCTCGGTGTACGGCGCAGACGCCGTGGCGGGCGTCGTGAATTTCATCATGAACGACCACTTCCAGGGCTTTCGCATCGATGCCAATGCGGACATGTACAACCACCAGCAGCACAGCTACTGGGGACAGTTCGCGCCGCAGGCGGGATACGGCTCTGCGCCGAGCACGGTGAACGACGGCAAGACCAAGGACATCACCTTCATTCTTGGCGGCAACTTTGCCGACGGCAGGGGCAACGCAACCGCGTACCTCGGCTACCGCCGCGTGGATCCGCTGCAGCAGTCACAGCGTGACTTCAGCCGCTGCACGCTGAGCGGCGAGGCTTGCAGCGGCTCCAGCACTTCGGCGACCGGTCGCTTCTTCTCCGCGGGCTTTCTGCCGCCACCCAACGAATCCACTCCGAGCCTCTTCGCGCCGCCATTCCTCACGGTCAATCCGGCCACCGGGCAGCTGGTGCCGTGGCAGGCAAACGACGCATTCAATTACGGTGCGCTCAACTACTACCAGCGCCCGGATGAGCGCTGGAGCGGAGGCGCTTTCGCGCACTACAACTGGGACGATCACCACGAGGTGTACACCGAGCTCATGTTCATGTCGGATGAGACGCTGGCGCAGATCGCGCCGAGCGGCGCCTTCATCGGCGCCGGAACCGGCGTCAACCCGGCGACCGGCAATCCGGACGGCCAGTGGACCATCAACTGCAACAACCCGTTCCTTTCGGCCCAGGAGTTGGGGGTCCTGTGCGGCGGCTCCACGGCAGGTGCTCAGCAGGTGCTCTTCGGCCGCCGCAACGTCGAGGGCGGAAACCGAGTCGACGATCTGACGCATACCGCCTTCCGGCTGGTGATCGGCACCAAGGGTGAGATCAACGACACGTTCAGCTACGACATCTACGGGCAGGAGGGCATGACGCTGCTGTCCGAGGAGTATCTCAACGATGCCTCGAAGGCGAATCTCACCAACGCGCTCGAGGTGCTACAGAGCCCGACGGGTCCCGTCTGCCTGAAGAATGCCAACGGCGCGAACGGCGCACCCGGCTGCGTGCCATACAACATCTGGGGCACGGGCCCGGTGAGTCCCGGTGCCGTGGCATACATCACGGCACCCGGTTTCCGCAAAGGCACCAGCGAAGAGATGATCTTCAGCGGCAACGTGACCGGCGATTTCACCAAGTCCGGGATGAAGATGCCGGGGGCTGCGACCGGCCTGGTGGTGAATGTCGGCGCCGAGTACCGCGCCGAGTACGAGGTCCTTCGCCCTGACATCGAATTCCAGACCAACGACCTCGCCGGACAGGGCAGCGCCAGTCTGCCGCTCAATGCCGGTTTCCACGTGTGGGAAGGCTTCATCGAGGCGCGCATGCCGCTGCTGCAGGATGCGCCCCTCGCCAAGGAACTGTCGGTCGAGGCAGGCTATCGCTACTCGGATTACACGCTGGGCTTCGACACCAATACCTATAAGTTCGGCGTCGACTGGGCGCCGCTCGCGGACCTGCGACTGCGCGCCAGCTACAACCGCGCGGTACGGGCGCCCAACCTCGCCGAGCTGTTTGCGGAGAAGTTCGTCGCCCTCGATGGCTCAATCGACCCGTGCGCGAGCACCACCTCCTCACCCGCGCCTGCGAGCCTGGCTCAGTGCCAGCGCAGCGGCCTTACGGCCGCGCAGTACGGCACCCGTGGTACGCCGGGCAACCCGGCCGGACAGTACAACGGCCTGATCGGTGGCAACCCGCAGCTCAAGCCGGAAGTGGCCGACACCTACACGTTCGGGATCGTGCTGACGCCGACCGCGCTGCCGACCTTCAACATGACGCTCGACTATTTCGACATCAAGATCAACAACGTCATCAGCTCGTACGGTGCCAACCTGATCGTCAGCCAGTGTGTGTACAACGACAACCCGCAGTTCTGTCCGCTGGTGCACCGGGACGATGCCGGCTCGCTGTGGTTCTCACCCCAAGGGTACGTGAACGATCCGACGCTCAACCTCGGATACCTCTGGACACGCGGTGTGGACGTCGGCGCGCATTACCGCCTCGATATGAGCCGGCTCGGACACATGGACTTCGCGCTCGCCGGAACCTACACCGCGTCGTTCATTACCGAGCCGTATCCCGGCTCAGGCAGCTATGACTGCGCGGGCTATTTCGGCGACACCTGCGGCAATCCGCTGCCGAAGTGGCGGCATGTGCTGTCCGACACCTGGGCGACACCGCTGCAGGGTTTTGACTTCATGGCGCGCTGGCGACACCTGAACTCCGTCAGGCTCGACCTCTCGAGTCCGTCGCCACTGCTTGCGGGAGCGTATACGCCCGATATCGCGACCATGGGCAGTCGCGACTATCTCGACCTGATGCTCATGTACCAGTTCACGCCAGGGATCACCGCGCGGCTCGGGGTCAACAACGTGCTCGACAAGGACCCACCCATCGTACCGACCGCCAATCTCCCGCCGCCGTTCTTCAACGGCAATACCTACCCCCAGGTCTACGACACGCTCGGTCGCTACATCTTCCTCAACATCACGGCGGATTTCTGAGGCCCCGGGGCGCGGCGGTTTCCTTTGGACCTGGCCGCCGTGCCTCACAGCCACACCGCTTTCCCGGGCGGCACCCGCCGTCGGCCGTGCACGGTCGGCAGATGCTCGTTGCGGTCGCCCGGGTGTCGGCAACGCCGTGCGGGTGTTTTTCCGTAACGGCGAGGCGAGCTCTCGCCAAATTGCCCGGTGGCATAGCCGAGCGACTCGAGCACGTCGGCGACGGAGGGGTCCACGGGCCCGAGTCCGCGAGCGTGGCGCCCGCTCTGCCCGCTTTGCCGGACCCTCATGACTTCGTGTACCGTTCAGGGATCCGTCGACTTGCGGCGTCTGTCAGGGAGCACAGGCCATGATTGGGTACGTCACGTTGGGCACCAACGATCTTGTTCGAGCGGCGAGGTTCTATGACGCCGTCGCCAAGGAATTAGGCGTCGGGAGGATGATGGAGACAGACCGTTTCATCGCCTGGGGCAAACCCGGAGCTGGTGCTGGCATCGGTTTGACGTTGCCATTCGATGGCCAGCCGGCGACCGTAGGTAACGGAGTGATGGTGGCGCTTGAGGCGAAGGACAAAGCACAGGTCGATCGGATCCACCGCCTGGCACTATCGTTGGGTGGCAAGGATGAAGGTGCGCCCGGTTCGCGCAGCGAAGGATTCTACGCTGGCTACTTTCGCGATCTGGACGGCAACAAGCTCAATGCGTTCGTAATGGGTTGAACCGACGTCTACCGCGGTCTACGGCCAGGTGATGCAGCGTTCGCCTGCCGCGTCGTCGCCGCGGCTCAGATTCACGCGCGCGGAGGGCGCTCGCCTCGTTGTGTTGTGCGGCGTAATTGCGGCGCTACACGCAGTCGGCTGCGGTCTAACACTTCATTACGCGACGCGCTATCCGTCTCTCGCCGGACTGGGATTTGCCGCCTATGTGCTCGGACTGCGGCATGCTTTCGATGCCGACCATATCGCTGCGGTTGACGACACCGTGCGCTATCTGCTCCACAGGGACAAGCGCTCAATCGGAGTGGGTTTCTTCTTTTCCCTGGGACACTCGACGATCGTGTTGCTCATGGCCATTGCGGCCGCTCTCGCGGCCGCCACCCTGAAGCGCGAACTTCCGGCCCTGCAACAACTCGGCACTGTGATAGGCACAGCCATTTCGGCGGCGTTCCTTTGGCTAATTGGACTACTCAACCTGGCGATACTGCGGGACGCCCTTACACAGTGGCGCGCCCTAAGAGCGCAACGTAACGGCGACGTTCGCTACGGTCGTGCGCCGGTGACTGAGTTACTCGCGCCGCGCGGGCCTTTCAGTCGATTGTGCGGAAACCGCTGGCAAAACCTGATCCACAGCAGCTGGCAGATGTTCCCGATCGGCATGCTCTTTGGACTCGGTTTCGACACTGCCTCCGAAATCGCCCTCATCGCGATGGCGGCGGCCTCGGGTCGAACACTGCCGCTTCCAGCGGTGCTGTCGCTGCCCTTGTTGTTTGCCGCCGGTATGCTGGTGCTTGACACGACCGACGGCGTGCTGATGGTTCAGGCTTACAGTTGGGCGCTCGTCGACCCATTGCGCAAGCTCTTCTACAACATCGTGCTGACCTGCCTCTCCGTCGCCGTGGCACTGTTTATCGGGACCGCCGAGGGTTTGCAGGTGCTGGCGCGTCTCCTGAACCTGCACGGCCGTCTGGTCGGCATACTGGACTCCCTCGACTACGGCTTTCTCGGATTGCTGATCGTGGGACTACTCCTGGTCGCCTGGGGGCTGTCAGCTCTGGTGTTGCGATCCCGGCGGCACCTCGCGCGCGCGTGACCGATACCTACACGGCTCGGCACCGCCGCGCGGCGGTCAGCGTACGAACCGGATCGAGCGTACGACATCTCCGGAAATCTTCACGATCACCGGAAACTGCGTCGATCCCCGGTCGTAGCGCCACACCTGCGTTTCGGCCACCTCACCGGTTGCATACTCACCCCCGTTGACGGATGCGGCATAGACGGGTTCCGTGATGGTCGACTTCTGCGTCGGCTCGCCGCACTTGGCGAGCACGGATGACGCATCGTCGCCCTCCTGAATCAAGTACGAACCACACCGCAGCGTGTCTGCGGATGCCACGGAGTAAACCTGAGCGAGGGATATCATTGACGCTTCCTCGCCGAAGACCCTGGGGCGCAGCCCACCGGGCCTCTCGAATGGATCTCCGAGCACCACCTCCGAGTGTGGCCGGTCCCTCCCGTATCTGTCTGCGTCTGCGTGTCGCCGCGCGCCGGGCCGTCAGGGCCGCGCGGTCGAACCCCGCATGCCACCACCGCGTGGGCCCGAGGGAATTGAGGGCATCGGTCGCCCCGATGACGCGGGGTGGAAGTCCGGACGATGGCCATCGCCGTGCGGGTACCCGTGCGGAGGACCACTCCAGCCATGAGGGTAACCATCCCATCGTGGGGGTCCGACGTAATAATCAGGTCCCCAGCCGCCGTAAATCACCGGGGGACCGTAGTCGTAATCCAGGTCGTAGCCATACGCCGGTCCATCCCAGTATCCGTCGGGATAACCTGCACTGACTCCCACCGTCCCTCCGGCACAGCCGGTGAGCTGTATGAGCAGCAGCGCCAGCACCGCGGCTGCGGCAGGGCGAATCACTTTGCTGCTCCTGGAGGGGTTGTCTCGGTCCAGTCCATGACGCCGATTGCAGCGCCCGCTGGATCGGCCAGCAGCGCCACCGTGCCACCCTGGCGATCCTGGTGCGGCTCGACGAGCACACGACCACCGAGAGTCTTCGCCGCCTCTGCCGCATGGGCGACGTCGATGACACGGACGAAACCGATCCAGTGCGGTTGCACGCCGTCCGCCTGAGGCAGAGGATTCACGCTGGCGCGGGCGAAGTTTTCACTCGCAAGCAGCAGATGCTCGCCGCGCGCATCGCTCGGCAACGAGAAGACCTCGTAGCCGAAGACTTCCTGATAGAAGGCGGCATCGGCGCCCGGGTCTCGCGTCATGACGGCACCCCAGATCCACTCCCCAGGAGCGGCAAGCACGTCTGGCGGATCGCCGCTGTGGGAGTTGAGCACTGCGAAGATCGCGCCCTGTGGATCGGCGTAGATCCCCTGTCTACCGCGCAGCCGATAGGCGCGCGGGGGCTTGAGCTCCTTACCGCCGCGCGCGAGAACGCGTTGCCCCGCCTCCTGCACGCTCGATACCGACAGAAATGGCAGCCATGCGGCCTGACCTCGACCGTTGGACGGCATCGTCCGCTGCACCAAGCCCGCGATCGGCGCATCGCCAAGCTTCGCGATCGCGTAGTCGGTGTCGCCGGTGCGAATTGCGTGAAATGTCCAGCCGAAGATACCGCCGTAGAAGCGCTCGGCAGCGCCGAGATCGGGCGTAACCAACTCTGCCCAGATGAGCTTGCCGGGATGCTCGGCGCTCGGCGGCTGCATCAGCGGCGGGAGCTCGAAGGAGCGCGAAGCGGCGCTTGCCGAACGCGTCACCGCCCAGACGGCCACTAATCCCGCAAACAACAGCTGGACTGTACGACGAGTCATGGGTCCCTCGCATCGTTCCGACAAGTACGCGGCGCTTACGCTCGAGCAGGGCTGCGACCGAACGGCGCAGATGAATAGACCGCTCACCACCGCAAAATATCCGCGTACGGAGGTGTCGACGAGTACCTGCCGAACGGGCAGGCTTGCTCGACGAGATCGCCGCACTGCCAGGGCCGATGCCAAGGCGTAGGACGGCGGCGCGACAGCGCCCGCTGGTAGCGCGCATCCTGAATGGCACCGGACGCGTCAACGTCGGCCAAGGCGCGGTGATGACCGCCCAGGAATCGGTGCCGCGCTCAGCCCCGCGCTTGGAGGGTGGATCGCACAGACGAGTGGCTATCCGCACGCCTTCCTACTGCTCGGCGCACTCGCCGTAGGATCACTGATTTTGTGGCTCGCCCACGGCGCCGCGATCCGCGCGACATGCCTGATGTCAGGTGCCGTGAGCGAGCCGGACTAAGCAAGAACCACCGTAGAACCTTGTGACTCGCCCGCGTTCGAGCGCTGGTGCGCGGCAATCCGTACGGCGCACAGCTTGCAATGTCAGCGCAAAGCTGCTATCGCTATATATGGCTGAATATAACGCAAATTCACCCGCGAACTATGCCTCGAACCCTGCTCGGCCTGGGGCTGCTGTGTCTCACGATGTCTGCTTCGCTGCCTGCGGCAGACGTGCAGCGGCCGCAGATTTTGGTATTCGCTGCGGCCTCCCTCACCGATGCCATGCAGGACGCCGGCGCGGCCTACGAAAAGACCGTGCCGGTAACGGTCAAGTCATCCTTTGACTCGAGTTCGGTTCTCGCGCGCCAGATCGAAGCCGGCGCGCCGGCGGACGTGTACTTCTCGGCGGACACGAAGTGGATGGACTACCTGCAAAACCGCAACCTCATTCAGGCGGCGAGCCGCAGGAATGTCCTCGGCAATAGCCTCGTGCTGATAGCTCCGGCGCAAAGTCAGATTCGGCTAAAGATCGCACCGCACTTTCCGCTCGCGACGGCCCTCGGAAAGGGCCGGCTCGCAACCGGCGATCCGGATTCAGTGCCGGCCGGCCGCTATGCGCGCTCGGCGCTCACGACACTCGGCGTTTGGGACGAGGTAGCCCCGCGGTTGGCGCGTGCTGAAAACGTGCGCGTCGCGCTGCTCTATGTCGCTCGAGGTGAGGCCCCGCTCGGTATCGTTTATGCGAGCGATGCACTTGCCGATAAGGGCGTGCGCGTAGTGGACACCTTTCCCGCGGACACACATGAGCCGATTGTGTACCCCATCGCTTTGACGGCATCCGCAAGCAAGCAGGCCGCGGCCTTCGTCGCCTATCTGACCGGTCCGCAGGGGCACGACATTTTCGTCAAGTACGGCTTTACGGTCAGCAACTAGAGCGATCGTTAGGTTGGTTCTGGGTAGTTCGCTGTTGGGACGATTTCAGGGGAGAGCACAATGAGGTCCGTCCTGTGGTTCGCCCTTGTGGCGCTTGCTTCAGCGTTCTCGTTGAGTCATCCGGCGCACGCCGC
>Ga0335079_10005768_pt1 | contig 14170 bp, 18 predicted proteins | sample Lox_Sample_33_FD_206719 | JGI IMG/M metagenome (GOLD analysis project Ga0335079, IMG submission 206719) | Soil microbial communities from Loxahatchee National Wildlife Refuge, Florida, United States - Lox_Sample_3.3 | ecosystem: Environmental > Terrestrial > Soil > Wetlands | place: USA...
GCATCGGCCCGGCGACCACCGTCGAGACGGGGCGTGCCTGGAAGGTGAACGCGGTCACGATGCCGAAGTTGCCGCCGCCGCCCCGGAGCGCCCAGAACAGATCCTCGTGCTCGCTCTCGCTCGCGCGCACCAGGGTTCCGTCGGCGAGGACGACGTCGGCCGCGATCAGGTTGTCGATCGAGAGGCCGTACTTGCGGGTCAGATGTCCGATCCCGCCGCCGAGCGTCAGTCCGCCGACGCCGGTGGTGGAGATGATTCCGGCCGGCACGGCCAGCCCGAAGGCGTGGGTCGCGTGGTCGACCTCGCCGAGCGTCGTCCCGCCGGCGACGGTGACGGTTCGCGCGCCGGGGTCGACGCGAACGCCGCGGAGGAGGGACAGGTCGATCACGAGTCCGTCGTCGACGCTGCCGAGGCCGCCGCCGTTGTGACCGCCGCCTCGCACGGCGAGGTCGATGCCGGCCGCAGCGGCGTGTCGGACGCAGGCGATGACGTCGGCGACGTCGACACAGCGGGCGATCAGCGCCGGCCGCTTGTCGATCATGGCGTTGTAGAGGCGCCGCGCATCCTCGTAGCCGGCGTCGTGCGGGTCGAGCAGCTCGCCGCGCAGCGAGCCTGCGAGCGTCGGGGCGATGACCGACATGGGCTTCCCTCCTCGTGGATCGATGTCCGCCGATGCTCGACGAGGCGCGCTGCAGGAAGGCGGTCGAAACCCTGCGAAAAGGTTGGCGGTGCGCTACCGGCCGGTGCCGGTCGAGCCGAGCAGACGGCGGTGGATCTCCTGCAGCGGCCCGGCGGGAGAGACGCCCAGCTCCTCGCGCAGCCGCTCGCGGGCCGTCTCGTAGACGGTCAGGGCCTCGGCGACGTTCCCCTGCGCTTCGAGCGCCCTCATCAGCAGCCCGTAGCCGCTCTCGCGCAGGGGCGCCGACTGCACGAGCTGGCGCGCGGTCCTCTCCGCGCCGGCCAGCTCGGTCCCGCCGATGCCGAGACAGGCGGCGGCGTAGCACTCGAGCGACCGCCGGAAAACACCCTCGAGCGTCCGCCGCCACTCGTCGATCCACTCCGCCTCGTAGTCGCCGAGCAACGGCCGCTTCGCCACGACCTGCGCTTCGAGCGAGGCACCCCACGCGCGCGGCCAGTCGGCGAGCGAGCAGGCCGACTCAGCGCGGTGCACCGCGGCCAAAGCCCGCTGAACGTCCACGTCCGCATCCGGAGGCAGTGCGAGCACGAGCTCGCCCCGTCCCTGCAGGTATCCGCCGCCGAGCGCCGTGCGCACCTTCGAGAGCAGCGCCGCAAGCGCGTCCGCCGGGTCCCGCGGCAGCTCGTGCGACCACACCGCCTCCACCAGCTCCCCGCGACCGATCGCCCGGTCGCGGTTCAGCGCCAGGAAGGCGACGAGCAGCCGTCCCTGCCGCCCCGGCAACGAAGACTCCACCCGCCGCCCTTCCAACTCGACGACGAATCTTCCGCACAGCTGCACCATTGTCCTCGCCATCGGTGTCTGACGATAATCCACTCGTCTCCGCGTCAACAGCCTCGCCAACACGGAGGTACCCATGGATCGCCAGGTCACATGCGAATGCGGCTATGTCGCCCGCGGCAGCACCGACGACGAGGTGCTCGCCACCATCCGCGAGCACATGCGAACAGACCACCCCGACCTTCTCGACAAGGTGAGCGACGAACAGATCCGGAGCTGGATCGAGACCGTCGCCTGAATCGGCGTCTCAGGTGGAGGCGCTGCCCGCGATGAGAGTGTAGAAACCCCAGACGGCGAGACCCGACGCGACCGCCGCCGCACCGAGCGCGAGCGCGCCGCGGCGAAAGCGCGGGAAGACGAGGAAGACGACGAGCTGGGAGACGAAGAGCGCGCCGAGCGACGGCTTGAGCAGGTCGTCGTAGAAGCGGTCGGGGTTCACGAGGGACAGCGCGTCGGCGGCGAGGAACGGGACGGCGATCCAGGCGAGCGCCGTGCGCACCGGCGGACCGTGCAGCCAATGGAGCAGCCGGCCGAGGGCGAGGTACTCGGCCACGATCAGCGCGAGCGTGCCGCCGGCGGTGAGGAGCCCGACGGCGACCGCGAGCCCGCGGCCGCCGTACGCCTGTGCGATTGCGGCACCGGGAACGGCTGCATCCCGGAGGGAGTCGGGCACCGCCGCGAGTGGGATGGCCGCGACGAGGAACGCCGCGCCGACGACGGCGACGGCCGCTGCGAGGCCGCGGCGCACCGTCCTGCTGCCGCCCCGCACCTCCGCACCGAGATAGAGCGGCAGGCTCGCGCAGACGAAGAGAAGCGCCGCGCCGCCGGTTGCGCGTCCGGTGTCGTTCAGGCTCGGGTGCGAGGCGAAGCGGGCGCCGGCGTGCGAGAGCTCGACGGCGCCGAGGAGAAGGAGCGCGACGATCTCGGCCGCCGCGAGCACGCCGAGGCCCGCGAGTACGACGCGCACAGGTGCGAGCGCGACCACGACGAGCACGGCCGGGAGGGCCAGCTCGAGCGCAGCCCGGTAGGGGTGGATGCCGGGGAACACGGGCGGCAGCAGGTCGTACACGACGAACGTCACCGTGTACGGGAGATAGAGGAAGTAGGCGAGCGCCCAGATCCAGCCGTGCGCGACGGCTGCACGCCGGCCGGCCGCCGCCTCGACGAACGCGCTCAGCCCGCCGGGCGTCACGACCCGGCCCGAGTACGCGAGCCAGATCCAGAGCGGGGCCGCGAACACGAGGAGCGCGAGCGCGACGACGAGCCCGGCGGAGTCGACGCCGTCGCCGGCCGTGCCCGGCAGAAGCGTCAGCAGGGCGATGGGGCCGCCGATCGAGGCGACGGCGAAGCCGACGAAGAGCGAGGCCGGGAGCGGATGGGGCGCCGCTCCCGGATCCTGCCGGGGCCTAGCCCCAGGCGTCGCCAGAGGTGTCTCCGGTGGTCGTCCCACCGGTGGTGGTCGTGCTCGGTGGCGTCGCGGTCACGCCCTGGACCTTGAGCGACGCCTTCATCCCGAGCGAGGCGTGGCCGGGCAGTGGGCACCAGAGCGACAGCGTGCCGCCGCCGAGCTTGACCGTGACCGAGCGGGTCTTGCCCGGGGCGATCGTCGGCACGTGGACCGTGCGCAGCCCCGCGCCGCTGAGGTCGAGCTGGTGCGCGATGTGGCCCGCGTTGTGCACCGAGAACGTGACCGTGCCCGCGGGCAGCGACTTCACGGAGAGGCTGATCCGGTACTCCCGTTCGGTCACCTTCACGGTCGTGCCGCGCGCGCCCGCGTGTCCGTGGACGGCGGCGACGGCCGCGCCGGTGACCGCGAGCAGGCCGGCGATCCCGGCCGCGACGAGCGCGAATCTCTGCCGTTTGCCCTGCATGCGAGCGACTACGCGCCGGCCGGGCAATCGGTTTTCGCCCCGCCCCTACGCGGCGGCGGACGTGGCGGTGCCGGCGCGTGACGGGGCGCGCTCGACGCGGACCGTGTGGCCGCGGCGGCAGAGGAACGTGCCGTGGCCGAGGTCGAGGTCGAGCTGTCCTGCGAACGTCGAACCGGCCCAGCCGGCACCGGTTTCGAGCTCGGCGCAGAGCTCGCACACCGCGGTGAACGAAGTTGCACGGGAGGTGATCGTGACCACCTGTCGTCCTCCCACCATCTGGAACCTCCTTGACCCCGTCGTCAGGCTGCTGCCAGGTCGGCGAACTTCGCGTAGCGCTTGAGGAACGAGAGCTTCACGGAGTCCGTGGGTCCGTTTCGATGCTTGGCGAGAATCACCTCTGCGAGCCCCTGCTGATCGGACTCCTCGTTGTAGTACTCGTCGCGGTAGATGAAGGCGACGAGGTCGGCGTCCTGCTCGATCGAGCCCGACTCGCGCAGGTCGGACAGGATCGGACGCTTGTCGGTGCGCTGCTCCACGGCGCGGGAGAGCTGCGACAGCGCGAGGATCGGGACCTCGAGGTCGCGCGCGAGGATCTTGAGGGAGCGCGAGATCTGCGAGACCTCCTGGACGCGGTTCTCCGCGTTGCCGGCCGAGCTCATCAGCTGGAGGTAGTCGACGACGATGAGGCCGAGGTCGGGATGCCGGGACTTGAGCCGCCGTGCCTTCGAGCGGATCTCCATCATGTTGATCGAGCCGGTGTCGTCGACGTAGATCGGCGCCTTCGCGAGCTTGTCGCACGCGGCGGTGAGCCGCGGCCAGTCGTCCGGCGCGAGCTTCCCGTTGCGCAGCCGCTGAGACTCGACCTTCGCCTCGCTGCACATCAGCCGCTGCGTCACCTCGGCCTTCGACATCTCGAGCGTGAACATCCCGACCGGGATGCCGTAGCGGACGCCGAGGTTCGCCGCCATGCAGAGCGCGAGCGCCGACTTCCCCATCGACGGGCGGGCAGCGACGATGATCAGGTTGCCCGGCTGGAAGCCCGAGGTGAGGCGGTCGAGGTCGCGGTAGCCGGACCGCGTGCCGGTGACGTCCTCGCCGGCCTCGTAGAGCGAGGTGATCCGCTCGAAGCTCTCCTTCAGCAGCTGGTCGATGTGCGTGAACTCGCCCGTGACGCGCTGCTGCGAGAGGTCGAAGACGATCTGCTCGGCCTGGTCGACGAGGTCGCCGGTCTCGCCCGGGCGCTCCCAGCCGAGCCGTGAGATCTCGCTGCCGGCGCGGATCAGCCCACGCAGAGTCGCCGTCTCGTGGACGATGCGCGCGTAGTGGGCTGCGTTCGCGGTCGCGGGCACGAGCGCCGCGAGCTCGTGCAGCCGGACTCGCCCGCCCACGTCCTCGAGCTCGCTGCGCTCCTCGAGCTCGTCGGTGAGCGTGATCGCGTCCACCGGCTCGCCCTTGGCATAGAGCGCGAGCGCTGCCCGGTAGATCTTCGCGTGGGACTCGCGATAGAAGTCCCCGGCATCGAGGATCTCGCTGACCGCCCCGATCGCGCCGGGGGAGAGCATCATCGCGCCGAGCACCGACTCCTCCGCCTCGAGGTTCTGCGGCGGCACGGGTGCGCTCGAGAGGACGGGGGCCAGCTGCGCCATCGCTCCCGATTCGATCACGCGCGCGGAGCGGCCGCCAGGTGTCGAAGGGTCTGTTGTGAACATGTCTTTTCGCGCCATTTGCAGGGGAAACGCCCATGCTCGCAGGGGCGTCGGACGGCGCCCCTGTGGACAGAAGGGTCGCTCCCAGCGGGAAGTTCACCCGCAATTCCACAGGCCGGCGACAGCCTGTGGACGAAAGTCCACGACCGTCTAGATGTCCTCGTTCTCCGCCGCGGCCTCGGCGGCGGTCTGCGCCTCGCCGGAGGGCTCCTCGACCTCGACGTATTCGAACTCGACCGCCGCCGGCACGGGCGGTGCGGCCGCCTGCTTCGCGGCCAGCTCGGCGGCCGCCATGGCCTCGAGCTCCTCGTCGGACGGGAGCTCGCCGCCTTCCGGCACGACGAGCGTCTTCACCTCGACGCGCACGTCCTGGAAGACGTCGATCGGAACGTCGTAGCGGCCGATCCGCTTGATGTTGTCGACGTCGACCTTCCGCCGGTCGACGCGGATCTTGCGCGTGCGCCAGATCTCGTCGGCGATGTCGGTCGGCGTCACCGAGCCGAACAGCGAGCCGGTCGGGCCCGCCTTGACCTCGAAGCGAAGCACCGTCTTCGACAGCGTCTCCGCGACCGACTGCGCCTGCTCGGCGGTGTTCGCCTCGTGCCGCGCCCGTTGCGCGTCGCGCTTGCGCAGCTCCGCGACGCGCGCCTCCGTCGCCGGCTCGGCGAGGCGGCGTGGCAGGAGGAAGTTGCGCGCGTAGCCGCGCGCGACCGAGACGACGTCGCCGCGCAGGCCGACCTTCTCGACGTCTTTGAGCAGGATGACGTCCATCAGCGGTCTCCGCGGTCACCGCGATCGCCGCGGTCACGGCCGCGGCCGCGGTCGCTCCGCTCCTCGACGCCCTCTGCGACGTACGGCAGCAGCGCCATCTCGCGGGCCCGCTTCACCGCCTGCGCGACCTGCACCTGATGGCGCCGGCAGGCGCCGGTGATGCGGCGGCTGCGGATCTTCCCCTTCTCGGAGATGTACCGCCGCAGCTGGTTGACGTTCTTGTAGTCGATCTCCGCGACCTTGTCCTTGCAGAAGTAGCAATTCCGGCGCTTGATCGCGCCTGCGGGGCCGCCGGGGCGCTTCCGCTGCTGTTGTGGTTTCTCTCTCGCCAAGGCCTGTCTCTCCTAGAACGGGATGTCGTCGTCGGCCGCCGCCGGGAAGTCGGCGCTCTCCTGCGCCGCACCCGCGGGTACGAACTGGTTGCCGCCGGCTTCGCCGCCGCCCTCGCCGCGCCCGCCGAGGAACTGGACGGTGTCGGCGATGATCTCGACGGCCTGGCGCTTCGACCCGTCCTGGGCCTCCCACTCGCGCCAGTCGAGCCGCCCGTCGATCCCGACCGGGCGCCCCTTCGAGAGGTACTGCGCGCAGCTCTCGGCCTGGTTGCCCCAGACGGTCACGTCGAAGTAGTTGGGCTTGTCGCCCCACTGCCCGGTCGCGGCGTCCTTCTGCCGGGTGTTGACGGCGATGCGGAGCTTGCAGACCGGATTGCCGCTCGGCGTGTGCCGGAGCTCGGGGTCCTTCGTCAGGTTCCCGACCAGCACGACGCGGTTGATGTTCGCCATGGGACTCCTCCTACTCCTCGTCCGAACGCGTGTTCGCCTCAGGGTACTCCGCCTCGGAGACGGCGACCGCCTCGGGTACGGCGACCTCCTCCGGAACTGCGATCACCTCCGGGACGGCAACCACCGGGGGCGGCGGCGTGTCGTCGCGCGGAGCGCTCGTGCGCGAGCCCTCGATGTGACGCGTCGCCATGTGGCGCAGCACGACGTCGTCGATCTTGAGCACCCGGACGATCTCGTCGAGCGCCTCTGCGCTGCTCTGGAACACGACGAGGTGGTACACGCCCTCGGTCTTCTTCTCGATCTCGAACGCGAGGCGGCGCCGGCCCCACGCATCGTGGCTGCGCCACGTGCCACCCGACTTCTCGACGAGCTCCCGGACGCGCGCGATCAGCTCGTCCTGCCGCTGATCGGCGAGCTCCGGGTCCAGCATCAGAAGAATCTCGTACGTCGTCACGTGTCCCGATGACCTCCTTCCCACGGTCTGAGTCGGCCCCGACTGCCGGCGCCGCTCGGGACGGAACGGCGCGATGACGGGGCAGGAAGCGGAAGGCACTGTAGCTGTAGCATCGAGGTGATGCGTCGCCTGTATGCGTGGCTGGCAGGTTCGGCGGGAGGGCTCGCTGCGTACCGCGCGTTCCGCCGCCGTCCGAAGCCCGAGCCCCTCGTGGAGCAGGGGCCGGACCCGCGGGCAGACGCGCTGCGCGCGCGGCTCGCGGAGGCCCGCGAGGGGGAGGGGGAGCCCGCCGGCGAGCCGGAGGCGCTCGACCCGGAGGCCCGCCGCCGCCTCGTGCACGAGCAGGGCCGAGCCGCGTTGGACGAGATGCACGCTGGGGAGTAGCCTCGAAAGCGGAGTCGACGAAAGGGAGGCCGGTATGGATGCGACCATTCGCGAGGGGCAGGCTCCCGCGGTGGTCATCTCGCTCGCCCCGGGCGAGACGCTGAAGTCGGAGTCCGGCGCGATGATGTTCGTGTCCGGGGACGTGACGATGGACGTCGAGATGCCCGGTGGGCTCACGGGTGGGCTGAAGCGGAAGCTCCTCGCCGGCGAGAGCCTCTTCCTCACGACCTACACGGCGCGGGGCGCAGGGGCGGTCGGGATCACAGGGCCGTTCCCGGGCTCCATCCGGCAGGTCGAGCTCGACGGCGAGCTGATCTGCGAGAAGCACGCGTACCTCGGCCACGTCGGCGAGGTGGAGATCGAGTCCGTGTCGGCTCGCTCGCTCGGCGCCGGCTTCACCGGCGGAGGCGAGGGGTTCTTCCTCCAGCGGCTGAAGGGCAAGGGCACCCTGTGGATCCACGGCGGCGGCGACTTCATCGACTTCGACCTCGCCGAGGGCCAGACGATGCAGGTCGACACCGGCTGCATGGTCGCGGTCGAGCCGACCGTCCGCTACGAGGTCAAGCTCCAGGGTGGCCTCACCAAGAGCCTGTTCGGTGGGGAGGGGCTGTTCCTCGTCCACTTCACCGGGCCCGGCAAGGTGACGCTGCAGACGCTTCCGTTTTCGCGCACCGCCCGACGCGTGCTGGCGGCGGCCGGTGGAAGAGGTCAGGACGAGAAGGGCGGCTTGCTGAGCACGCTCATGAGCTAGGAAGGGAGCGGAGAGATGAAACTGCTGGACAAGGCGAAGCAAGCGGCCGAGCAGGCCGCGACGAAGGCGAAGGAAGGCGTCGAGGACGTGCAGACCAAGCGCGAGCTCAACGGCGCGTACGGCGAGCTCGGGACGAAGGTCTTCGACCTCGTCGAAGCCGGCGATCTCGTCAAGCCGGAGCTCGACGAGCTCGTCGCGAAGATCCGATCGCTCAAGGCGAAGCTCGCCGAAGGCGACACCGTCGCGAGCGCGGAGAGCACCGAGGCGCCGGCCTCGACGGGCCCGCCGGCGATGCCGGTCTAGAACGATCCTGCGGGCGGCGGAACGTGTTCCGCCGCCCGCGTCGCCTCTTCGGGTAAAGCCCCGATGGGAGCCGTCCCGGCAGGGCGGATGCTCTGGGCGAAAGGAGGGGCCATGGCACGGATCCTGCTTGCGACGGACGGGTCCCCCTCGGCGGAGGCGGCGACACGCGAGGCGGTCGAGCTCGCGCGGGCGACGGGATGGCCGCTCACGATCCTCACCGTCTGGCACCTTCCCGTCACCGGGTTCGCCTACGAGCCGCTCGTGTCGGTGCCGGAGGTGGCGGAGGCGGTGCAGGAGCGAGGGCGGCTGGCACTCGAGACGGCGGTGGCGGCGGCACGGGCCGCAGGGCTCGAGCCGGACGCACGCCTCGTGGAGGGCCTCCCCGCGCACGACATCTGCGAGATCGCGCGCGAGCGTGACGCCTCGCTCATCGTGATCGGCTCGCACGGCTGGGGCACGGTGCAACGGCTGCTGTTCGGCAGCGTGTCGGGGGCGGTGCTTCACCACGCACCGTGCCCGGTGCTCGTCGTCCGCGGCGGCGCGCCCGCAGAGGCGGCCTAGGCTAGGGCTTCACGCGCAGGGCGCGGGCGGTCCAGGCCGGGAGGTACCAGTTCCAGCGGCCGACGAGCGCCATCGTCGACGGCAGCAGCAGGCCGCGGACGAGCGTGATGTCGATCATGATCGCCGCCGCCAGGCCGAAGCCGAGCTGCTGCATCGGCGGAATCGAGCCGAGCAGGAAGCCGCTGAACGTTGCGGCCATGATCAGGCCGGCGGCGGTGACGATCCGGCCGGTGTGCGCGAGCCCGTGCGCGACCGCGCCCGTGTTCGAGCGCGTCGAGTCCCACGCTTCCCGCATGCGCGTGATCAGGAACACCTCGTAGTCCATCGAGAGCCCGAAGAGCAGCGTGAACATGAACACGGGGATCCAGCCCTCGATCTGCGGCACCTTCAGGAAGCCCGCCCAGCTTCCCCAGCCCCACTGGAACACGGCGATCATCAGGCCGCTCGCCGCGGCGACGGTGAGCAGGTTCAGCACGAGCGCCTTCAGCGGCAGCAGGAGTGAGCGGAACGCGCGCACGAGCAGGAGGTACGTGAGCCCGAGCACGCCGAGGATGAGCCACGGGAACGAGCCGAGCGTGCGTGAGACGAAGTCGGTGGCGGAGGCGGCGCCGCCTCCGGCGATCACGTCGACCGAGGCGGGGAAGTGGGCGGCGGGGATCAGGCTGCTTCGCAGGCGGTCGGCAAACGCCTGCGCCTTCGGGCTCGCCGAGTCGTCGCGGCCGACGATCTCGATCCGGAGGTAGCGCCGGCTCGCAGCCGGGACCGCGCGCGAGACCTGCACGACCTCGGGGTCGGACCGCAGAAGCCGATCGAGCGTCCGCACCGGCGCGGACACGGCGGACGCTCCACCGGCCCTGCCGGTGTCGACGATCACGGTCGTCGGGTTGAGCGAGTCGCTCTTGCTCGCGTGCTGGAGGATCGCGAGGCCGCGCATCGCCGGGATCCCGGGCGGCAGGCTGCTCGTCGAGCCCGGGCCGACGCGGATCCCGATCAGGGGCAGCGCGGCGAGCACGAGCAGGACCGCGACGAGCGGCGTCAGCACCTTCGCGCGTCGCATCACCCACTTCGCATGCGCGGCCCAGAGCCGGAGCTCGCCTGCGTGTCGCCGCTCGGCGAGGCCGCGCGGCAGGATGCGGATCCGCTCGAGCCGGTCGCCGAGCGTGGCGAGCAGCACCGGCAGCAGCGTCAGCGCGCAGACGACGCTGACGAGTGGGATGACGAGCCCGCCGACCCCGAAGCCGCGGAGAAACGGCACGGGCAGAAGCAGCATCAGCGCGAGGCCGACGGAGACGGCGAGGCCGCTGAAGAGGATCGTGCGGCCCGCGTGTGCCATCGTCTCCCGCACGGCGTCGTCGTGTGCGCGGCCGTTGCGACGTTCGTCGCGGTAGCGGTTGACGACGAGCAGCGAGTAGTCGATCGCGATGCCGAGCCCGATCATGAGCACCATGTTCCGCAGGTAGTCGCTGAGCTCGAGCACGTGGGCGGCCCCCCAGGCGATGCCCAGCGCGGGCGGGATCGTCGCCGCCGCGAAGAGGAACGGCAGGAGCGCCGACGCCGTGCCGAAGACGAGCAGCAGGATCACGAGTGCGGCGGGAACCGCGAAGTACAGCTCGCCGACCCGGAGGTCGCGCGAGAGCACAGGGCCCATGTCGTGCTGGATCGCGGCGTCACCGGTCACGAAGACGTCGCGGCCGACCGTCTGGCGCAGCGCACCGATCTCAGCAGCCGCCGCGGAGCCGCTGAGCCGCGAGGTCACGAACGACGCCGCCGCGCCGGAAGGCAGGCGCGTGACGCGGTCGACGGTGCCGCCCGGCAGGAGCCGGCCCGCCTCGGCGGCGGCGGCGCGGTCGCGGGCGAGCGCGTCGTCGCCCTTCGCGATGAGCACGAAGACGGCGTTGGAGCGGACGCCGTAGTGATGCACGAGCACCTGCTTGACCTTGTTCGAGTCGGTGCCCGGCAGGGAGAAGCCGGTCGTGAGGAGCGGCCCCAGCCGCAGCGAGCCGGCGATGCCGAGCGCGACGACCACGGCCCAGGCGTAGACGACGAACCGGCGGTGCCGCAGGCAGAGGTCCGTCAGGCGCGAGAGCGGCCCGCGGCCGGGCGCGGTCATACGGCGTTCACTTCCTATGAGAATCGGAATACGCAGGTGACTGCTTGAGCGCGATCGAGTCGAGCGCGACGAGCCGATGCGGAGACCATCCGACCTGCGCGTTCGCCGGACACGGTAGCCGAGAATCCGGCGAGCCGGCGGAGCGGGTAACGGAGCGGCGCAGGAGTCGAACCTACCCAGCCGTGGGTTACACGACCTCACCGGTTTTGAAGACCGGCTGGGCCACCGGGCCCATGCCGCTCCGCCGAGAGGCTAGCCGTCGCGAAACCGATCGCGCAGCCTCGCGCGTAGAGCCCTTCATCAATAACGAGCGGCGTTCGCTCGACCAAGAAGGGGGCTCACTCTCATGTTTCGTCTCGCATTCGCTGCGGCTGCTCTCGCCTGCGCCTTTGTCGCCGGGCCCGCCGCCGCGGGAACTCAGAACGACGTCTATTCGGTGCAAGACCTCGCTTCCGACGGGGCGACGTCCGCACCGACGACAGACTCGAATCTCGTCAACGGCTGGGGCCTCTCCGCGGGCCCGACCACGCCGTGGTGGGCATCGAACAACGGAACGAACACGACGACGCTCTACAACGGCAGCGGCGCGAAGCAGGCGCTGACCGTCTCCGTGCCGGGGGCTCCGACCGGAACGGTATTCAACGGCAACGCGAGCGACTTCGTCGTCTCGCAGAACGGCAAGTCGGGATCCGCGAAGTTCCTGTTCGCGACGGAGGGCGGAACGATCCTCGGTTGGTCCTCGGGCGTGAACGCGACGACGGCGCTGCCCGGTGTCGACCGCTCGAGCCAGGGCGCCGTCTACAAGGGTCTCGCGACGCTGAACGACAGGCTCTATGCGACCGACTTCCACAACGGCCGCGTCGACGTGTTCGACTCGTCGTTCAACCCGGTGCCGCTCACCGGCTTCGAGGACAAGAAGGTGCCGAAGGGGTTCGCTCCCTTCGGGATCCAGGCGATCGGCGGGAACATCGTCGTGACGTACGCGAAGCAGGATGCGGCGAAGACGGACGACGTCGCCGGCCCTGGGCTCGGCTACGTCGACGAGTTCACGGCGAACGGTGCGCTCGTCGCACGCGTCGCCGCGGGCGGTCGCAAGAACGCTCCGCCGAACGCGCCGTGGGGGCTCGCGCTCGCGCCCTCGACCTTCGGCGTCTTCGCCGGCGACCTGCTCGTCGGCAACTTCGGGAACGGACGCATCAGCGCGTACCAGAATCGTGGCGGCAAGTGGGTGTACAAGGGCCAGCTCCGCCGCGGCGACGGGTCGCTGATCCAGCTCGACGGCCTCTGGGCGATCGCGTTCGGAAACGGGGCGGCCGCAGGTCCTGCGAGAACGCTCTACTTCCTCTCCGGGCCGAGCGGCGAGTCGCACGGCTTGCTCGGGTCGATCACGGCCGGCTGAGGCAACGGTCGCGGGCGGCTCCCGAGGCGGGAGCCGCCCGTCACCCGCGCGATCACGTCTCTTCCTCCACCCAGCCTCGTGTGAGACAGAGCCAGAACGCGAGCCCGGCCCACTCGCGGTAGCGGCGAAAGCGGCGCTCGATCGTCCGGTCCTGCGCCTTGCGCCCGTTCAGCCGCGCATACGTGGGCCGTGTCCACGAGTCGAGCACGAGCCGCGAGTAGCGGCCGAGGCTCGTCAGCATCACGTGCGCGGCGCCGTACGGGCCGATACCGGGCAGCGCGAGCAGGCGGGCCGCCGCCTCGTCGTCGGGCAGCTCCGGATCGGCGAGCGCCTCGAGGTCGACCTCGCCGGACGCGACGGACGCGGCGAGCTGGCGGAAGTACGGCGCGCGGTAGCCGGTGCGCGCCACCTCGCGGTAGAAGGGCTCGTCCGCGGCTGCCATCGCCGCGGCGGAGGGGAACGCGCGCCGCCCGTCGGGTGCCGCGTCGCCGAGGTGCTCGACGAACGCGGTCACCATCTTCGTCGTCAGCGCCCACGAGCAGTTCGTCGTGCAGACCGTCTTCACGACGTCCTCGAAGACGGTCGGGCTGCGCAGCATGCGGCCCGCCCCGGATGTGACCCAGGCCAGCTCCTCGTCCGCGGCTGCGACCTCGTAGAAGCGCGTGAGGTCGTCGTCGAGACGGAGCATGTGCCGCACCGTCGCGAGCAGCTTCCCGCGCTCGCCCGCAGAGGCGCGGCCGCCGGGCAGCTCGACCACTGCACGCCCGGAGGCCCCGGCGCGCACCCGGACGGTGCGCGCCCTGCCGCCGCCGACGGGCAGCGTCGCCTCGAGGATCCACGCCTCCTCGTCGAGCGCCTGCGGCGGCAGCGACGCGACACCGTGCGACGCGAGCGTCCGTCGCAGGTCGACCGGCTCGCCGCCGCCGCCGACGAGCGCGAGCTCGCCGAGCTTGCTCGTCACGACGCGAACGACTGAATCTCCCACTCCGACGGCTCGTACACCTTGCCGGCCCAGCCGCCGAGCGAGAGCACGACGGTGTTCGGCTCCGTCGCGAACGCGACACGCTCCGTCGTCGGCTCGCGAACGAAGACGAACGTCCCCGTCGGCGCATCGAGCTCGTCACCGCCGACCGTGAACGTCGCGCGCCCGCTGAGCACGAGGTAGAGCTCCTCGTGGCCGCCCTCCTCCTCGACGTGCCGCTTGATCACCTCGTCGCCCGGGCCGCCCCGCCAGGCATTCGCGCCGAACGCACGGATGTCGAAGTGGAAGCGGATCGGCGCCCAGTACGGCCACTTCTCGGCGACGATCTCGTCGAGGTGCGCTGTCTCGTATGCGCTCACTGCCGGCCTCCTTGAGAGGGTAACTGGTGTTAGCCTATTAGGCGGTTACGCAACTGGTCAAGCCCGCGAGGGGGTTACGAATGGCCGCCGACCTCCAACTCGTCTGCGACTTCGTCAACAGCGCCGAGCTCGAGGACGGGAGCGACGAGCTCGCCGACGCCCGCGGACTCGTGCGGTGGCTCTCGGCGCATGGTCTCGCAGGCGAGCATGCGCGCGCAACCGACGCCGACGCCGCGGAGGCGCGCGCCCTGCGGGAGGCG
>Ga0335079_10005769_pt1 | contig 14169 bp, 12 predicted proteins | sample Lox_Sample_33_FD_206719 | JGI IMG/M metagenome (GOLD analysis project Ga0335079, IMG submission 206719) | Soil microbial communities from Loxahatchee National Wildlife Refuge, Florida, United States - Lox_Sample_3.3 | ecosystem: Environmental > Terrestrial > Soil > Wetlands | place: USA...
CTCACGGATTCGCCCGAAAAAATTAATACGGACCCGCACGGCGCGGCCTGGCTCATCAAGATTAAGCTTTCCAATACCGGCGAGCTTTCCGGTTTGATGGATGCCGCCGCCTATCAGAAATATATTTCGGAGAAGGATAAGGAAGCCCACGCCTGATGCGCTATCTCCCGAAGAGCCCGTCCGAACGCCAGGAAATGCTTGCGGCGATTGGCGTCAAATCCGTCGAGGATCTTTTTTCTTCGATCCCTGCCGCATTCCGCCTGAAAAAGCCGCTCGCCCTTCCCGCTGCGCTTTCGGAAATGGAGATCATCGATTTCTTCAAGGCGCGCGCAGCGGAAAATTCGCGCGGGTACACAAGTTTTCTCGGCGCGGGCGTTTACAACCATCTTCGCTCCGTCGTCACTGACGCGATTATCCAGCGCGGCGAATTCCTCACCTCTTACACGCCTTATCAGGCGGAAATAAGCCAGGGCACGCTGCAGGCAATCTTCGAATTTCAAACGCTCATGTGCCAACTCACGGGCCAGGAAGTTGCAAACGCCTCGATGTATGACGGTTCCACCGCCGTCACCGAAGCCGTGCTGATGGCCGACCGCCTCACAAACAAGCGCCGCGTGATCGTGGCGCGCTCGCTGCATCCGGAACACCGTCAAGTGCTGGCGACCTACGCGCGCAACTTGAACATGGAAATCCTCGAAGTCGGCTTCACTCCAACCGGTCAAATGGATTTGGACGCGCTCGGCAAGCTTGTCCATGACGATACTTCCTGCGTCGTGGCGCAATCGCCAAACTTTTTTGGCGTCATCGAACCGGTCGCAAAGATTGCCGAAATCGCCCACGCGAAGGAAGCATTGATGGTCATCGCGATTGCCGAAGCTGTTTCGCTCGGCGCGGTAAAGCCGCCCGTGGATACCGATATCGTCGCGATGGAAGGCCAGAGCTTTGGCATGGCGCCGAGTTACGGCGGCCCGTTTGCCGGTGTCATCGCGACGCGCGATAAATTCGTGCGCCAGATGCCGGGGCGTCTCGCCGGTCAAACGGTGGATAACAAAGGGCGCCGCGGATTCTGCCTCACACTTGCCACTCGCGAACAACATATCCGCCGCGAGAAGGCGACTTCAAACATTTGCACGAACCAGGCGCTCTGCGCGCTCGCCGCAACAGTTCACCTTTGCCTGCTCGGGAAAGAAGGCCTCGCGGAGATGGCTGCGCAAAATATTGCCAAGGCTCGCTTCGCGGCATCTGAACTCGCTAAGATTCCGGGCGTAAAACTCGCATTCAGCGGCCCTGCATTCAACGAATTTGTGATTGAGCTGCCGCGCTCCGTGAAAATTGTGAACGCTTCCCTGCGCAAGGAAAAACTCATCGGACCGTTGCCGCTCGGGACGTTTTATCCCGAGCTGACCAAGCACGGCCTCGTGTGCGTCACCGAAGTGACTCCGCGCGCCGAAATTGAGCGGTTCGCGGCGGCATTGGCCAAGGCCCTGAAGGAGCCAATTTGAGCGACGGCATCAAAAAAGCCACCATGCACGTAAATCAGAACGAGGGGCTCATCTTTGAAAAGTCCGCCCCCGGAAAGCGCGGCATGGAGCTGCCTCCTCTTGACGTGCCTGCGGTAGATATTGGCAAAGCGCTTGGCGCGGAAAATGCGCGCGCGGATGTCGCGAATTTCCCCGAGGTGAGCGAGATCGAAGTCATCCGCCATTTCACGCGGCTCTCCACGTGGAATTTTGCGATTGACCTCGGCATGTACCCGCTCGGCTCCTGCACCATGAAATACAATCCGCGCGTAAATGAATTTGTCGCGCGCCTCGACGGCATCGCCAGCGAACATCCCTATCAACCCGGTGAACTTTCGCAGGGCTGCCTCAAAATCCTCGATCTCCTGCAAAACTGCCTGCTTGAAATTACCGGCATGGACGCGATTACGTTGCAGCCATCCGCTGGCGCGCAGGGCGAACTCACCGGCCTTCTCCTGATTCGCGCGTATTTGCAGAGCAAGGGCAATCCGCGCAAAAAAGTTCTGATTCCGGATTCCGCGCACGGCACCAATCCCGCGACCGCCGTGATTGCCGGATATGAAGTTGAAAATATCCGTTCCGATGCGCAGGGTCAAATTGATATCGAGCAATTGAAGCGCATCGTCAACGAAGATGTCGCGGCGCTAATGGTCACGAATCCTTCAACGCTCGGAGTTTTCGAGCAGCACATCGCCGAAGCCGCCGAAATCCTCCACAAAGCCGGCGCTCTCCTTTACATGGATGGCGCGAATATGAATGCGCTGGCCGGAGTTGCGCGCCCCGGTGATTTCGGCGTGGACGTGATGCACCTGAATCTGCACAAAACATTTTCCACTCCGCACGGCGGCGGCGGCCCCGGCGCTGGTCCCGTGATGGTGAAAAAAATACTCGAACCGTTCCTTCCAGTGCCGGTGCTTGTGAAAAAACCGGATGGAACGCTGGCGTTGGAACTGAATAGGTCGCAATCCATCGGACGCGTCCGAGCCTTCGTGGGAAATTTCGGCGTGCTTGTGCGCGCGCTCGCTTACACGCTCGCTTACGGCCCGGGCATCCGCCAGGCCACCGAAGATGCCGTCACCAACGCGAACTACATCCGCAAGAATCTCGAAGGCGTTTTCGATCTTCCCTACTCTTCCCCGTCCATGCATGAAGTGGTGTTCAGCGATGCCAAACAAAAGAAAAACGGTGTGGGCACCATGGATATCGCGAAGCGTTTAATTGACTACGGCTTCCACCCGTACACAACTGCATTCCCGTTGATCGTCCATGGGGCGATGATGATTGAGCCGACGGAATCGGAATCAAGGGAAGAGTGCGATTTCTTCATTGAAGCCATGCGGTCCATCGCCGATGAAGCGGAAAAGAACCCGGAATTGGTGCGCACCGCGCCGCACAACACGCGCGTCGGCCGCCTCGATGAAGTTGGCGCCGCGCGAAAACCAATTCTGCGCTGGAAACCGAAAGCCGCCGGCGAAGCAGCGGATTAATTCGGGCAGATTCTCCCTCCCCAAAACAAGTCAATAAACTCTTCTCGTTCTCGAAGGAGATTTCCTGCCTGTTAATAATTCCCTAGTGGGCAAAATGAATTGAAGAAATAATCTGCTTGAAGGTGTCTTCATAGCCCGCGTAATCATTCGCTGGGGCAAACACAACAAAGGAGATCAGGCGATCCCCTTTCAAAACCGTAATCAGCAAGCGCGTCTCATTCCCTCCAAGCGGTGAATCTGCGGATAGTTTCATCGCAATTGCCGCGAGGCCATCCACCTGAATCGCCTCGCCCTCGCCAAGTATCGTCAGCGACGGGTTCCGTTCGCGAATCCCGGCAAGATAAGCGTCCGTCGCCAAACCAATAGTCGCGCCTTCATCCTCCGGGTTCACCGGAAAATTATCCGTAATAATTCCAACCGTCGTAGCGGGGTTTCCATTCGCATCCTTCACCAGCCGCCCAAGTGGAACGATCTTTGTCATGTCTCCGCTGCCAGTAAGCTTCCAACTTTCCGGGTGCCGCAACGCGAATGTATCGCCTACATACTCCGTTGAATCGGGGAAGTCTGCGGAAGCCGGTGACGACGGCAGCTTCGCGACCTTCGTGGAAGGAACGGATGAGTCGGCGGAAATAGACCCCACCGCCGCGGGATCTCGCGGCTCTGCAAAAATGCCCCTATCGCCCTTTTCAGGAGCGGCCGGAAGCGAAAGGATGTACCGGCGAATCTCGCGAAAATCAGCGGAGTCCGTCTTATAGTTTTCCGGCAGCCCGCCCATGTTGTCGATTTCATCCGTCACGCGGTCAATTCGATGCGCGGGAATCGGATGGTTAGAGAAAAATTCCGGCCTCTGCCGTCCTTTGCTCTCAGCTTCAATCTTCTCGAAAAACTGGGCCATCGCGCGCGGATCGTAGCCCGCGTCGAAAAGTATTTGCGTACCCAGAATATCCGCTTGATCTTCCGACGTGCGCGAATATTTCAGCAGCACAACGCTTTCCGCTAGGCTCCCGCTGATCTGCGATGCAAGATTTGTAAGAATTCCGCCGCCGATAATCGCGCCTGCGATTCCGACGATTCCGGTACCCATTTCCTTCTTCGTGGCCTGATTGGTGCCGTGCCGCAATGCAACGTGCGAAATCTCGTGTGCCATCACACCGGCAAGTTGCGCCTCGTTGCTCGATTGCTCGATGATTGCGCGGTTCACAAAAACGAATCCGCCCGGAAGCGCGAAGGAATTTAGTTGTTCGGCGTTCACGCAGTGGAATTCGTATGCAAACGCCGGGCCGGGGGCATAAGCCGCAAGTTTTGCGCCGAGCCTGTTCAGGTAGCCGTCCACCTTCAGGTCGTTCAACATCGGAAGTTTTGCTTCGGCGTCCGCCGCCAATTTCTGGCCCATGCGGACATCATCATCCGTCGAGAACATGTTTACGCCGGGCTTTATTTGTGTTCGATCGGCAAACGCGGAAGGAGCATTCAATGCCAGGCCGGCGGCAAGACCCAGGGCGATTGCGCGGCGCAGGAATAAGCTCCAGTTTGTCGCGCGGATTCGCCGAAGAAACATCAAGCCTCCCAGCAAATTAGGACTTCACATCGATCGCGGCCGCACCCACTTGTCCACTTGGATGTCGCCCCGAACCAAAAGGTTATTCCAGCCTGCCCAGCCGGAGTCCAACAAGTATACCTAAGTTTCCGCCGCATAAAACCACTAATAAGGGTCAGAAAGATATCCATGCGCCATCAGGACTAGTACGCCGCGCAAAGGGATAAAGGATTTCCCCATTTACACTTGCAATACGATTTTCCCGAATTGTTCGCGGTTCTCCAGAAGTTCATGAGCCATGCGGCATTCCGCAAGCGGAAGCACGCGGTCAATAATCGGCTTGAGCTTTCCATCCGACACAAGTTTCAGCACCGTGAACAATTCCGAGCGGCTCCCCATGAACGATCCAAGCAGCGAAAGATTGCGCGAATACAGATATCGCAAATCAAATTTGCCGTTGTATCCGGTGGTGGCTCCGCAGGTGACGAGGCGCCCGTTTTGCGCGAGGCTGAGCACGCTTTTTTCCCATGTCGCCTCGCCGACGTGTTCAAACACAACATCCACGCCGCGCTTCCCGGTCAGGCGCTTCACCTCTGCAAGAATATCCTGCTTGGAATGGTTGATGGTTTCGTCCGCACCAAGTTCGCGAGCCTTGGCAAGCTTGGCCTCGCTTCCTGCCGTCGCAATCACGCGGGCACCCGCAAGTTTTGCGATTTGAATTCCTGCCGTCCCGACGCCGCTTCCCGCGGCGAGTATCAACACGTCCTCGCCCGGCTGCACCGCGGCGCGCGTGATGAGCATGTGCCACGCCGTCAAAAAAACAACTGGTATCGCGGCGGCATCCTCAAACGTCATCGTCGGTGGAATGGGGATCACATTCGCCGGAGGAGCTTTCACATACTGCGCGCAACCGCCATCTACTCGATAACCGAAGAGCGTGTATTCGCGGCAGCGGTTATCGGCTCCCGCGGCGCACGCCTGGCAGTGGCCACAGGACAGACCGGGCGCAAGTAAGACGCGCTCCCCAACGCGAACACTGCTTACAAGATTTCCAACCCGCGCGACTTCGCCTGCGATGTCGCTTCCAAGCACATGCGGAAAAGTGACGTTCAGCCCGGGCAATCCTCGCCGCACCCAAAGATCCAGGTGATTCAGCGCAACGGCGCGCACGCGCACCAGTACTTCATTCGCCGCGATCTCCGGGTCCGGAAGTTCCATCATTTGCAACACTTCCGGCCCGCCGTGCTTGTTGATTGCAACTGCTTTCATCCAAAACTCCTGAACCCGCTGCTCCCCGCCGGGCGGCTACGCTAGCATTCAGGGCCGCAAAGTGTCCAGAAGGGTGTGAATTCACACTTAAAAGTGAAAACATTATCGGACATTGTTCTTGGCATGCCGGCGGCTGAATTCGCCGGTAGAACCTGAGATTTTGTGCAGAATGCATCAAAAACACTTGTCGGCGTTGACACCATCAATCCCGCGCCGTACCCTCATTTCTAGGCATTCACCTAATTCCTATGGACCTCTTTGAAGAGATCGTTCGATTGCGGCGCGCCGGAAGGCGCGGGGCGCTCGCCACGATCGTGCATACCAATGGCTCGATCCCTAGCTACGAAAGTTCGCGGATGTTGGTGCGCGAGGACGGCTCGATTGCCGGGACCATCGGCGGCGGGTGTGTGGAAGCTGATGTGTGGGCCGCGGCAAAGGAAGTGATGAAGCAGGAAGCGCCGCGCAAAATGGTGTTCAATCTGAATCATGAGGCCAGCTACGATAACGGCCTGATTTGCGGGGGCACTCTGGAGGTTTTCGTGGAGCCGATTCTCCCCCAGCCAGTTCTCTGTATTTTTGGCGGCGGGCACGTCTCCATGGCGCTTGCGCTTGCGGCGCACACGGCGGGGTTTGCCATCGGCATCGTGGATGATCGCGAAACATTTGCGAACAAAGAGCGCTTCCCGATGGCCGAACAGGTTTTCACAACGTACGAGGAAGCGTTTGAAAAACTGAAGCCGACGGCGTCGAGTTATCTGGTGATTGTCACCCGCGGGCATCGCGACGATATGCGCGTGCTCGGCTGGGCCGCGCAGACTAATGCGCGCTACATCGGAATGATCGGCAGCAAGCGCAAAGTGCTCAGCGTTTATGAAGCGCTTGAACGCGAGGGCGTCCCGATTGAAAAGCTCGCGCGCGTTCATGCTCCCGTGGGCCTTGAGATTGGCGCCCTCACGCCGGAAGAGATCGCCATCAGCATCACCGCGGAATTGATTGCCGTGCGCCGCAATGCGACGGGGCTATCGCACAAATCCGTGCAGGCCCTGCGCGCGGTGGAAACCGCCGGAGGTTGAGAAAACTTGTTGGCCGCCGTCATTCTCGCAGCGGGAGAATCGCGGCGCATGGGTTCGCCCAAAGCGCTCCTCTTATATAACGACCGCACATTCGTAGAACACCTTCTGGAAGTCACGCGCCATCCAAAAATCGGGCTGCAGCGAATTGTTCTCGGTGCCGGAGCGGAAAATATCCGCGAGCGGCTGAATCTCGATCCCGCGAACGTTGTCGTAAATTCCGATTGGGAGAAGGGACAGCTTTCTTCAATTCAGGCGGCCATTCGCTCGCTCGAAGGCACTCACGTTGACGGAATTCTTCTTTGCCTCGTGGATCACCCGCTGATCACTTCCGCGCTAGTGAATGAAATTATTGATGCCTTCTACTTGAGCGCGAAGTGCGTTGTTTTGCCGGTTTACCAGGGGCGACGCGGACATCCCGTAATTTTCGCGAAAACTCTCTTCGACGAATTGCTCGCCGCGCCAATCGAAAAAGGGGCGCGCGCGGTCGTATGGAACCATCCTGACGAAGTGGAAGAAGTTCCCACCGAAGAACAAGGCGCCGTCTTAAATCTCAATGACCCCGAGGCATTCAAGAGAGCCACAGGCATGTCCTGAATTTCCTGATTATTAGGCGGCGGAGATTTTTGCGAGCAGCGCTTCTAATGCATCGCAGGCGAGCTGCGCGGCGTGAAATGTTGCCGGAGGCAGGCCGCCCAAATCGGCGGAAATATCCGCTGGAGAAATATTCTTCAATTCCGCGGGTGTCTTCCCCTGCATCCGGTCTGTGAGAGCCGAGCCGCAGGCGATGGACGTAACGCAGCCGCGCGCCAAAAACTGCGCGACCTTAACGCGCCCATCCATCAACTGAGCGGAAAGCTGCAATGTATCCCCGCAGACAGGGTTGGTGACTTCCACGGAATAATCCGCGCACTCCATTTCACCCGCGTGCCGCGGGTTCTTGAAATGCTCGAGGACCTTGGCGTCATACATTTCGGTTGGCATCCCGGTTAGTGTATCGCATTACTGTTTCGCGTGCCCAAATGCAACGGGAGTGATGCCTCGCGCGTCACATGAAGCAACCGGATTGCTGGACCCGTTAAGTTCAATCCGCGTTTTTTCATCGTCGCTCCCGGCGCCACCATCGTGGGCCATTGCTCAATGCGCCATTTAGATTTGCCGAAAATCTTTAGAGGGCGCATCATACTTGAATACACGCGTTGTGAAAGCCGGAGTGAACACAGGGCCAGCTAACTATTTCCCGGACGGAGCCATCCAAACAAATATGCCTCTCAATAAGAATTTAGCAAGCAGCAACCGAATCATTGCCCGCCTAGGACTCTTGGCCGCCGGAATAAGCCTCGCGGCTACTTGCGGCGCGAAGCCTGCCGCCGATCCCACAGCCGAGCTTTTGCTCGGCACGATGCAGCAGGAACTGACGCGCGCGCAATCAACGCTTGGCAAGTTGGATCCGCCGCCCTATTTCATCAGCTACGGAATCTTTGACCAGCAAACCGTCGCCATAAACGCCGAAGAAGGCGCCATCGTAAATTCCATTTCCAGCCAGCAACGCCGCGCGGACGTGACGATGCACGTAGGCACGGCTGCTCTCGACAACACGCATGGTCAGGGCCGCGAATCGGGCGTCAATTCCCTGCCGCTCCCACTTGGGAACGATCCCAATGCCATCGCTCGCAGCCTGTGGCTGCTTACCTTCGCGGAATACCGCCAGGCCTCCAGCGCGTTCCTTCAAGTGAAAACGCAGAATGCTGTGCAGTCCGAAGAAGAAGACAAGTCGGCGGATTTTTCCAACGAGAAATCTCATATAGATGTTCTCCCGGCCGGCCCTCCCGCCGCGATTCACCAGAAGGAATGGGAGAATCAGGTGCGCGCCTATTCGGCGGAGTTCAAGAAATATCCATTCATCTACAATTCCGTTGCGTCCCTCACTTTCGATCAGGGGACGGAGTACATGGTCTCGACGGACGGGACGCGACTCTCCGAGCCGGGGCACATGGCGCGCCTGGTTCTCGAGGCGGAAACTCGGGCCGACGACGGCATGGATTTGCTGCGCGTGGAAACTTTCCAAGCCCCGACTCCGGAGCAATTCCCTTCCGTGGCGGCAATTTCGGCCAAGATCGAAAAAATGGCTTCGGACTTGAAGGCTCTGCGAGTCGCGCCGGTCGCCGATCCCTATGACGGCCCCGCGATGCTTTCAGGCCGCGCGACGGCCGTCTTCTTCCATGAAGTGCTGGGACATCGCCTCGAAGGCCATCGCCAGCGCGGCGAAGAAGAAGGACAGACATTCACAAAAAAGGTCGGGCAGGCAATTCTCCCCAGTTTCCTGAGCGTCACCGACGATCCGACGCTGAAGCAACTGAATGGAATTGACCTTGCCGGCACTTACGAATTCGACGATGAAGGCACACCCGCGGAACGCGTGGACGTAATCCAAAACGGCATCCTGAAGAATTTCCTGATGTCGCGCATCCCCATCGCAAATTTCGATCACTCCAATGGACACGGCCGCCGCCAGGCCGGCCGCATGGCCACGGGCCGCCAGGGCAACTTGATCGTAACTTCTACAAACACGCTGCCGGAATCCGACTTGCGCAAGCGGTTCATCGAAGAGATTAAAAAACAGGGCAAACCCTACGGACTTTATTTTGAAGACGTGGAAGGCGGCTTCACGCTCACGCAGCGCGAAATGCCCCAGGCATTCCAGGTGCTGCCGATTATCGTGTGGCGCGTCTATCCGGATGGGCGTCCGGATGAATTGGTCCGTGGTGTGGATATTGTGGGCACTCCGCTTTCGGCGCTCGAACGAATTCTGGTCACCGGCGACAAGATGGAAGTATTCAACGGCGTCTGCGGCGCGGAGTCCGGATTTGTCCCAGTCTCGGCCGCGGCACCCGCAATGCTTTTCTCCGAAATGGAAGTCCAGAAGTCCTCGCACGGACGTGACCGGCCTCCAATCTTGCCGCCGCCCGGAACAGGATCGGGAAATTCGGGAGGGACGCGATGAACTCCCGCCTCCTTACCATCGCGCAAAATAGATTTCTCGGTGCGCTTGTCTTGACCGTAATCGCTGCGATTGCGGTGCCTCCGGCCGTGAGGGCGCAAGCGAGCGCTGCGCCGTCCCCCGCAACACTTACCGCGCAGAATTCCGCCGCGGCGCAAGATCCAATTCTGCAGGCGATGCTCGCCGAGCTGAACCGCTCCCGCGATCAACTGAAGATGGACAATGTCGCGAAGCCCTATTACATCGAGTACCGCATCACTGACCTCGATATCTACGAAGCAGACGCTGCTTTCGGCGCTATGCGATACAGCCAGCGCGCGCGCCGGCGAGTGGTGCGCGCCGTCGTCCGCATCGGCGATTACAAACAGGATAGCTATTTCGGGCAGGGCCAAGGAATCGCCGAACAAATTACGGTGGAAGACGATGTTTTTGCTCTGCGCCACACCCTGTGGCTACTGACCGACGAAGCTTACAAGCGCGCCGGCGAATCTCTCGCGGCAAAACAGGCCATGCTGAAGGAAGTGAATCCGGATCAGAATGTGGAAGATTTCGCGCACGCGCCGGTGGTGGTAGCGGTGGACCCAACCGTGAAGTTGGCCGTGGATCCGGCGGCCACCGATCACATGCTCCGGGCCGCAACCGCGATTTATGTGGAAGACCCGGACCTCCAGATGCTTGACTCCGCGGTGAATTATGTCGCTAAAAACGATTACTTCATCAACAGCGAAGGGACCATCACGCGTCGCGGTCAGTCTACCTACTTGATTGGAATTACCGGCGCTACGCAGGCGAAGGACGGGATGCAGCTCGTGCGCACTCCCTCTGAGTATTACGCCCGCGCGAACGAAATCCCCAGCGAATCGAAATTTGTGGCCGAAGCTCACCAGGTTGTCTCGACTCTGAAAGCGCTGCGCGACGCTCCGATTGTCGAAGAGGAATATCGTGGCCCTGTGCTGCTCTCTTCCGACGCCGCGAGCGACGTCCTCGCCACTTTGATCGGCGATAATCTCAGCGCGCGCAAGCCGGGGCCGGGCCGCGGCGGACGCACCGTCGGCCAATTTGCTTCTGCTTACAAATCGCGCGTGCTTCCAAATTTTATTACCGTTGTGGATGACCCAACTCAAACGGAATATCACGGCGAGAGTCTCGTCGGCAGCTATCGCTACGATGACGAAGGCGTGCGCGTCGCACCGCTCACCGTGATTGACAAGGGCCAGCTCGTGAGCTTCCTCACCACGCGCCAGCCGATTCAGGATTTCCCCGCGTCGAATGGCCACGCGATGGCCGCGAATGGCGCGCCGCCGCAACCGCATTTCGGCGTGCTCACTCTGACGAGTTCGGAAGCCGTTTCGCCGGACGAGTTGAAGAAAAAGCTGATCCAAATGTGCAAGGACCAGGGCAAGCAATACGGCTATCGAGTGGAAACTTTTGGCGGGCTCACTTCCCCGCGCCTGCTCTATCGCGTGTGGGTCAGCGACGGCCACGAAGAACTTGTGCGCGGCGCATTGCTCAATGAACTCGACGTCCGCGGATTGCGCAATGATCTCGTCGCAGTCGGCAATGACATGTTCGTGAGCAACCGCGCTGGAACTGTTCCGGGCACGGTGATCAGCTCCTCGATGCTTTTCGACGAACTGGAAATCCGCCGCGACGACCGCGCCAAAGCAAAACTTCCGGAATATCCCCCGCCGCCGATCGTTGGCAGCGGAAACGGGACTGGCCAGCATTAACCCGTTCCGGGAATCCCGCGGATGCCTGCAACGCAAATAAAACAGCGCATCGTATCGCTCGCCCCGAGCGCGACTTCAATTCTCGTCGCGCTGGGCGCGCGCAAATTGCTCGTCGGCGTCTCGAAGTGGTGCGCGGACGTCGCGCCGGAAGTCGCGGAGCTTCCGCGCGTTGGCGATTGCTGGTCGCTCGAGCCGGAAAGCGTCGTCAGCCTGAAGCCGACGCTCGTGATCGGCTCCGTTCCCTATAAACAGGAAACCGTCGCGAAGCTCCTCGAGCATCCGTTCACATTTCTCGCCACGAATCCGCGCTCGCTTGCGGACGTGGAATCCGATATTCATCTGCTCGGCGCGATTGCTGGCCGCGCAGCCGTGGCGCGCAAACTCGTCGCAAAAATGCGCGCTGAATTCGCCGGCATTCGCAAGCAAGCGGCGCGCCCGTTGCGCGCAGCAAAAGGAAAGCGCCCGCGCGTTTATTGCGAGGCGTGGCCGCACCCGCGCATTGTTTCGCCACCGTGGGTCGCCGAGCTTGTCGAAATCGCGGGCGGCACAATGGTTGTGCCGGCGGGCAAGCGCGTGTCCGATGAGCAGGTCGCGGAAGCGAAGCCCGACGTAATTATTCTCGCGTGGGCCGCGACCGGCGGAAAATCCGATGCGCAGCAAGCGCTCGAAGTTGCCGCATGGCGCGACGTTCCCGCGATCCGCAATCAGCGCGTTTTCGCGGTCCGCGATGAGCTGCTCAACACGCCCGGACCGCCGCTCGTCGAAGGCGCGCGGGAACTGCTGCGTCTAATTCATCCGCAGCAGCAGTCAGCCTCTGGCGGAAAATCCGTCCGCGCGCGCAATCGAAAACTACTGTGACATCGAAACCAACGGCGAAGACCGTTGTCGCCGCCGTCATCGTGCGCGATTCCCGGTTGCTGATTTGCCGGCGAAGCCGCAAAGGCTCATTCCCGATGAAGTGGGAATTTCCCGGCGGCAAGGTCGAGCCCGGCGAAGACCTGCACGCGGCGCTCGCGCGCGAACTCTACGAGGAACTCGCAATCCGCGCCACAATCGGCCGCGAAATCTACCGCACCGCTTACCAGTATCCCGGATTCGCTGAACCGCTCCGCATCATCTTCCATCTCGCGGATGCCGGCGCGCAAAACCTTACGATGGATCCCGAATCATTCGAGCAGATCGCCTGGGCCGCTCCCGCGGATCTCGCCCGCTACGATTTTCTTCCCGCAAACGCCGATTAGAGTAGGAATTTGGGTGCCCCAGACGCCGGCCTCGCGTCTAAGCCTGCCTGCCGGTAGGCAGGGTTTTGACTTTCGCCACCCGCAAGATTGAAGGCAGAAAACCCACACGTAACCACGACGTGTGGGGCACCCACAAACCGGTTCGGGATGACAAATTGTGGGGCGCGGCGCTCCTCGGAATGACAAAATAATAGGTGATGGGCCGTGGGGGTGCGATCTTGAAAAAACGCGCAGATTTGATATGGGCGACATTGGGAGAGGGCGGTCTGATACTTGCCTTAGCCGCGATTGGCTGGGCGGCGAAACAGCCGTTGATCTTCGCGAGCCTGGGGCCGACGGCTTACGAATTGGTGGAACAGCCGCAACTTCGGAGCGCGCGGGTTTATAACATCATCGTGGGACACATGATCGGTCTGGGCGCCGGATTTTTCGCCGTGTTCGTGTTGAACGCCTGGGCTGCGCCAAACGTGATTTTGAGCGGCGTTGTGTCCGGAGAGCGGTTGTGGGCCGTGACGATCGCGGTTGTGCTGACCACGTTCGCCACGCTGATCCTGAAGGCCGGGCAGCCTGCCGCGCTGGCGACTACGTTGCTCGTTTCGATGGGGTCGATGCAAACGCTGCGCGATGCGCTGGCGATTGTGGCTGGGGTGCTGATTATTACGGCGATTGGGGAGCCGGTAAGGCGGTTTCGGTTGAGGCATACGGAGATTCGGTCGGCGGTTGGGAGGGGGTAAGTAGCACAGGCTTCAGCTTTTGGCAGTTGGTCGAGGGGAAAACACAGGCTGAATCCTGTGTTACTCGCACGGACTACGTCAGGGCGCGGAAAGTGCTGCGAAATTGGGCTGTTCAATACGTTGAACGCGCACTTTCGCTGTGCTATATTGGGTTGACGCGAAACATTCCACCGTTTGGGTTGGGGGATAGGAGAAATCCGAATGGCATCGAAAGCAAATCGGGCGGTTTCCGCGCCCGACTCGGCCAAGTCTAATTATTCCAAGGAACTTCTTCTCAGTCTTTATCGAATGATGGTGAAATGCCGGCTGTGCGACGAAAAAGCGCGCATCCTTTTCCGGCAGGGCAAGTATGGCGGGAACTTCTACTCCGCGGTGGGCCAGGAAGCGACGGAGGTCGGCGCGGCTTACAGCCTGCGCGAAGACGACTGGATCGCCCCATCGCACCGCGATTGGACTTCCAACATCATCAAGGGCGCACCGCTGAAATTCTGCTTCGCGCAGCTTTTCGCGAAGGTGGATAGCCCCGACCGCGGGCGCTCTTCCCCGGCGCACATGGGGTACCCGGCGCTGAACGTGATTA
>Ga0335079_10005770_pt1 | contig 14168 bp, 15 predicted proteins | sample Lox_Sample_33_FD_206719 | JGI IMG/M metagenome (GOLD analysis project Ga0335079, IMG submission 206719) | Soil microbial communities from Loxahatchee National Wildlife Refuge, Florida, United States - Lox_Sample_3.3 | ecosystem: Environmental > Terrestrial > Soil > Wetlands | place: USA...
ACGGAGGAAAAAAACATGGCACTCACAATCAACACCAACATCGCTTCACTCAACGCCCAACGCAACCTCTCCACAACCCAGCTGGCCCTTAACCAATCGATGGAGAGGCTGTCATCCGGTCTCCGCATCAACTCCGCCGCCGATGACGCTGCGGGCCTGGCCATTTCCGAGAACATGCAGGCCGGCATCCGCAGCATGAACGCGGCGACGCAGAACGCCAACGACGGCATTTCCATGACGCAGACCGCTGAAGGCGCGCTCAACGAGACGAGCAACATCCTGCTCCGCATGCGCGAACTGGCCACCCAGTCGGCCAACGGCACTCTGAGCCAATCCGACCGCAACAACATCCAGAACGAGTTCGGCAATCTGCAGGATGAAATCACCCGCATTGCAAACGTCACCAATTTCAACGGCACGAGCCTCCTTGACGGTAAACTTTCCGCAGCAGGCACCAGCTTGCAGATCGGCGCCGGAAATACGCAGTACGACAAGCTCACCGTCAAGATCGGAGCGGCCGACGCCAACTCTCTGGGTGTTGGCAAAGGCGCTGCGACCGCCACCACATGCCAAGTCTCCTCTCAGGCGGACGCCCAGTCGGCACTTAATAACATCGATACGGCGATCAACTCGGTATCCACCATGCGCGGGAGTCTGGGTGCGATCCAGAACCGACTCCAGGACTCCATCGACAACCTCTCGGTATCTGTCCAGAACACCACCGCGGCCAATTCCCGGATCGTCGATGTGGATGTGGCCTCTGAAACCGCGAACATGAGCAGGGCCAATATCCTGGAACAGGCGGGCGTCTCCGTCCTGGCCCAGGCGAACCAGATGCCGCAGCTGGCCCTCAAGCTGCTCCAGTAAGATAGAGTCGTCCCTTAAACGGGGTCGGTAAATATCTAGAATTTGGATGCGATTATCAAGAGGGTTAAAGGGGAGGCTTTCGCCTCCCCTTTTTTATGGCAGTAGGTCAACAATCCGGACTTTCCATGATAAAGCTGTCAAGGGTTTGACAAAATGGTCCACAATCGTTGGCGCAATCGCAGGGCAAAACTGTAACCCAGCAATATTGTGGATGGAACCGTCATGGTTCGAGTTTTGCAAATGATGCATCAGGAGGTGTATGATGGCTTCTACACAGAGCATTTCTTCAAGCGGGACAATTACCTTCAGCGGTCTTGCTTCCGGCATAGATACGAGCAGCATCGTTTCCCAGCTCATGGCACTGGAGCGTGCCCCCGAACAGCTCCTGACCAATCAGAAGACGACGATGCAGAGCCAGGTCAGCGCGTACAATGATCTCTCATCGGCCCTCAGCACTCTGCAGAGCCTGATGGCAGGCATGAATACCGCCGCCACCTTTGCCGCCAAGACCGCATCCGTGGCAAACAGTTCGGTTGCGAGCGTGACCGCCTCCAGCGCCGCCCAGGCCGGCACCCATTCCCTCACGGTGACCTCGCTTGCCCAGTCCCAGACCCTGGTCTCCGAGTCTTCCACTAATTCCGGCTATGCCAGCGACACGGCCCAGAATTTTGGAACCGGCACGTTCACGATTGCCAACGCGGCAGACCCCCTGCATCCAGTCACCGTAAACATAGATAGTACCAACAACAGCCTCCAGGGGATCGCCGCCGCGATCAACGCCTCCGGGGCGAATGTCACGGCCAGCGTCGTCAATGACGGCAGCGGCACCCCCTACCGCCTGGCGATCATCGGCAAGGACACCGGCACCTATTCGGTCACCGCCGGCCTGACCGGCGGGACTTACGACGCCCCGACCTTCGCAGAAAAGGTGAGTGCGAGCCAGGCGGTCTTCCAACTGGACGGCATCGACATGACCCGGACCACCAATGCGATAACGGATGCGATACCCGGTGTTACCCTGAACCTGCTGGGTACGACGGGCAGTTCCTCTGGTACGACGGGCAATTCCTCGGCGACGACCATCACCATAGGGAACGACACCACCGGGGTCACCACCGAGATCAATAACTTCGTCTCCAGTTACAATAACGTAATGAGCCTCATCAACACGGACACCGCCTATGATTCCACGACAAACACGGCGGGAGTGCTATTTGGCGATTCGACGGTCAGGACCGTTCTCAACTCGCTCCAGACCGTACTCACCAACCAGGTTGCCGGGGCGACCGGCAGTTTCTCTTCCCTGGCCGATATCGGCATCACAAGCGACAAAGATACGGGGCTGCTTTCGGTCGATTCCTCCACATTGTCCAACGCTCTCAGTACGGACTTCAATAGTGTCACCTCTCTCTTTACCCAGAATACCGGCAAATCGGGGCTTGGCCTGAACCAGTACGGCATCGCCGAGGAGTTCAACCAGCAGATCGACTCGCTGGTCAATGCCTACAGCTTGAGTGGCGACAGCGGGATAATCCCGACCCGCATTCAGGGGCTGAACGACAACATGACCGATATCGACAACCAGATTGCCGCCATGGAAGTGCGCATGACCGCCGAGGAGAACAGCCTGAACGCGCAGTTCACCGCTATGGAGTCAACGCTCAGCGACACCCAGGCATGGGGCAACCAACTGCTTGCCGGCCTCGGCGTATCAACTTCATCTACATCTTCATCCAAATGATTGCTTCCAGCAAGACGATGCAAAGCCATTCCAGGAGGTAACGATGCAAATGCCGCTCAAACAGTACCAGCAAACCCAGGTCAGCACGTCCAGCCCCGAAAAGATACTGCTGATGCTCTACGATGGCGCTATCAATTTTTCCCGGATAGCCATGGAGAAGGCCGCCAGCGGCGACAGGAGCGAGCGGGGAAAATATGTCAGCAAGGCCCAGGCAATCGTGGCCGAACTGATGAATACACTGGATCACGATGTCGGAGGAGCTATTGCCGAACGGCTGACACAGCTCTATATGTATATCATTCATGAGTACATCAAGGCCAATGTCAACAATTCGGTTACTTCCCTGGAAAATACCGTCAAGATCCTCGGCATGATGCGCGACACGTGGGCGGAAGCAATCGAGATAGTGAAAAAAGAGAGGGAAGCGGGTGCCAACCTCCATAAAGGGAATAATTAATGAACAGCTCTGAACTGGAGAAGGGGATCAGCCGCGGCAAGGGGTTGTTTGCCGAGATTATCAGGGTGTCTTCCGATTTTCTCGAGAGATTCGAAGAGCTTGACACGGCTGCAATCCGTGAGTTCGGACAGAAGCGCCAGTCGCTTCTGGAAACCCTAGTCAATTTTCATACCGAATTTCAACAAAAGCTCCGCGTCGAGGAAAAGAATTTCCCCCTGGCAATGACTAAGCAAGTCGAAGAATTCAGGATATTTCAGGAAGTATTCGTACATATCATCATGGAGAAGAATGCCGCAATAATTTCGCAGGCGAACCGATCGCGCGAAAGACTGCGCGCCGAACTTGCCGTCGTCGGACGGGGAAAGCAGGCGTTACAAGGCTACAACCGGAGAAAAAGCCTCTCCCAGAATTACCTGGATAAGACCGGATAAACCCGGAACCGACCGGGTTCGCGCACGGTTATTGATCAAGCATGGTTGAGAAAATTGCACGGGGAGGAATTTATGCTGAATTGTATAATTGACGGTCAGGCAAAGGCTCTCGCTTTAAGCGGAAGCGACAATCTGGCAACCATGTTGAACGGCCTGAAGGGCGCGCTTGCGGAAAACGGAAGGTTCATCGCCTCGCTGCTGGTAAACGGCGAGGAGGTCGCGGGGATAGAGGAAGAGACAAGCCGTCGTCTGGAATGGATAGGTTCCATCGAAATAACGACGGAATCACCCGTTTGCCTGGCGAACAAGCTCCTTGCGGAAAGTGGGGATTTCATCGATGGGTTGCAGGATTACCTTACCCAGGTTGCCGGACATTTTACGTCGGGGAGCGACTGCGCCGACGGTTCTTTCGCCGAGGGGATCCAGGGGCTTCAATGGTTTGTGCAGATGACCGATTTCATTGAAGGCACCCTGCGGCTCGACTTCCAGGAGCTTTCTCTTAACAAAAGACCGGTTGCGGAATATGTGAAGAATCTCAACTACATTCTCCGGGAAATAGTGACTGCCCAGGAAGTTTCAGATCCGGTTCTGCTTGCCGATATCCTGGTATATGACCTTGTGCCTCACCTGGAGGAGTGGAAGGAGATTTACAACCTGTTCGAGGGGCAGTCAGAGGGGAAGCCCTGCTAGGAAACGTGTCATGGACGGGGCGATAAACGCATTCGAAAAGTTTTTCAGGATAGGCCAGCCTGTCAAGGTAGGGATTCATCTTGCCGAAAACCTTATGCTTGAAGAGCATGCGGTAATAAGGGGGATGGAAGGTGACAGGATGAAGCTGGAGCTTTGGGGATCGAGCCTTGCGGAAAGAGGGGGGGCGCAGAGCGGAGCCGTTGTGACCGTGGTTGCCGATGCCGGTTATTCCATATACCGCTGCTCCGCCGCACTGGAAAAAGAGACGTCCGGCAGGACCTTAAGCCTGGTCGTGTCCGGCGGCATCAGGGAAAAGCAGCTCAGGGAGTTTTTTCGTTTTGACCTTTCCCTCCCCGTTGCCTGTTCGATTCCGGAGGACCAGACCCTCACCTCGGTGATAGACGAATGCCGGATGAACAAACTTCGCTATCGGGATATCCCTCCGCCGGTGATGCAACAGTGCCGGGATGGCTTCAAGGTTGTCAGATGGAATGATATGGCCGATCTGCTGCCGGAAAGGATTAACCTGAGCGGCGGCGGTCTCAGGTTGAGGATGCCCGAATATACGGAACCCGGGACGCTGGTCCGGGTGAATCTCTTTCTTCCGCTGGACCCGCCCCGCGTTATCTGTGAGGTGGCTCAAGTATTGCGCTGCAATGAGATGATGCTGCTCTGGTCAAAGGGAAACAACTATTCAACGGCAATGAGTTTTCACTGTATAGACGAAAAAGACCGTGAAACGATCATTTCCCACATCTTCAGCGAACAGAGACGGAGCCTCCAGGTGATGAGGGCGGTTGAGGAGCGGGGTAACGGGGACGAGGATTGAGGAACCATATTTATAAGGCAGAACTTCACCTTTCTGGCAATGCCCGACGGAGCGGGGAGTTCGAGGCGGGTTTGGCTCCCCGGGCAGGACGCTCGGCAAAATATTTTCTCCCACAATTTCCTAAACTCTCTCACCTGCCGCCAGTTGCCGCAGGTTCGCGATGTCCCGCAGCGGCGGTGCACCGAACAGGCGGTTGTATTCACGGCTGAACTGGGAAGGGCTCTCGTAGCCGACCTGGAACGCCGCGGTTGCGGCATCCAGGCGATCCGCCAGCATCAGCCGCCTGGCTTCCTGCAGGCGTAGCTGCTTCAGGAACTGCAACGGGCTTACAGCGGTCATCGACCGGAAGTGGTGATGGAACGTGGAACTGCTCATGCTGGCCTGCTCTGCGAGATCGTCGATGCGCAGCGGCCGGGTGAAGTTGCCTTTCAGCCAGTCGATCGCCCGCGCTATTCTATGGCTTTGACTCCCCACAGACGCTATCTGGCGCAGACGGGCACCCTGATCCCCCACAAGCAGACGGTAGATGATCTCCCGCTGGATGACCGGTGCAAGGATCGGAATGTCCTGCTGCTCGTCAAGCAGGTCGATCAGCCGTAGCATGGCGGTGACGAGCGGCAGCGTCACATCGCCGGTCGCCATGCCGCGGCTCGACTGCTGCGTACGCGGCGGGGGAAGATTGCTGTCCGCCATCAGCTGGGAAATCTCCCGCTGATCGAGTTTCATCATAAGCCCCAGGTACGGTTTTTCCCGGCACGCCTCGGCAATCTGCACGAAAGTGGGAAGATGCACGGAGGTGATCAGGTAATGGCGCGCGTCGTACACGAACGTATCGTCGCCGAGCATCACGCGCTTGGCCCCCTGGGCGACAATACAGATGCTCGGTTCGTACATACCGCATTTCACCTCGCTCGGTTCGTCGTGACGAAAGAGTGACAACCCCGGGACGGCGGTTGTAAGCCGGTAGTCCTTGCCGGTCCATCGGGCAATGCTCATTCCCAGGTCTTCCAGCGCGGATTCCATGCTGTTATCCCCAACTTCCAGTTTTTCCGCCTGTTTTCGCATCGGTTCCTCCTGCTTTAATACTACCCGACACCGTATCTCTTTACAACAATTATCCAAGGTCACACACGATCAGGCAAGAATTTAACAGGATCGGTCTACCTCCTTTCGCTCTTTCTGGAGTACGCTATAATCATCAGGAAGGTCCAACAAGGAAAGGAACTGAAAATGGAGATCAAACGAAGCGGTTCACAACCCTCCGGCAAAGGAGCGGATGACTATTTCACCGGCACGGTACGCGTTGACCCCCTGTTCCAGGCATACGAACCGGCACGCGCGCTCGGCGCCAGCGTCACCTTCGAACCCGGCGCCCGGACGGCATGGCACGCCCACCCGCTGGGCCAGACCCTGATCGTAACGGCCGGCTCCGGCCTGGTACAGCGCTGGGGCGGCCCGATCGAGGAGATCCGGCCGGGCGACGTGGTCCGCATCGCACCGGGTGAAAAGCATTGGCACGGCGCCACGCTGACCACCGCCATGACCCATATCGCCATCCAGGAACAGCTGGACGGCAAGGTCGTCGAATGGATGGAAAAGGTCAGCGACGAACAGTACCAGGCGCCGCGAAAGGAGAGTTAAACCATGAAAGGAGCAGTTCTTTACGGTCCACGCGACGTGCGCTTCGAGGAGCGCGACGCCCCGACAGTTATCAAGCCGACGGATGCCGTCATCAGGATCTCGGCCACCTGCGTCTGCGGGTCCGACCTGTGGCCCTACCGCGGCATCAACGTCGTCACCCGGCCGACCCCGATGGGGCACGAGTACTGCGGCATCGTCGAGGAGGTGGGCAGCGCGGTCACGAAGGTCAAGGCCGGCCAGTTCGTCATCGGTTCGTTTTTCGCCTCCGACAACACCTGCCCCAACTGCCGGGCCGGCTACCAGTCGTCCTGCCAGCATGCCGAACTGGTGGTGGGTGCCCAGGCGCCCCTGCTGCGCGTCCCGCTCGCTGACGGCACCCTGGTGGCCACCCCGGATATTCCCCCTTACGACCTGATCCCGAGCCTGCTGGCGCTGTCCGACGTCATGGGGACCGGCTGGTTCGCCGCAGCCGCGGCCGACGTGAAGCCGGGCAAGACGGTCGCGGTCGTCGGTGACGGCGCGGTCGGGCTCCTCGGCATTCTCTCCGCAAGGCAGATGGGTGCCGGACGGATCATCGCCATGAGCCGCCACGAGTCGCGGCAGAAGCTCGCCCGCGAGTTCGGCGCGACCGACATCGTCACCGGGCGCGGTGACGAGGGGGTGGCCCGCATCAGGGACCTGACCGACGGCATCGGCGCCGACTCGGTGCTGGAGTGCGTCGGCACCCAGGAGTCGATGCTGCAGGCGATCCGCTCCACCCGCCGGGGCGGGCACGTGGGCTACGTCGGGGTCCCGCACGGGGTCGAGTTGAGCGGCCAGGAGCTGTTCTTCGCCCATGTCCGCCTCCACGGCGGGCCCGCGCCGGTGCGCCGCTACCTCCCAGAGTTGATCGGCATGGTGTGGGACTGGAAGATCAACCCCGGCAAGGTGTTCGACCTGACCCTCCCCCTCGACCAGGTGGCGGAGGGGTACCGCGCCATGGACGAGCGCCGCGCGATCAAGACGCTGCTGCGCCCGTAAGGCAGGCTCGCGGACCTTGTCAAAAGAAAAAACAAATGTGGGAAAACTTTGAGAGGATTATGGATATGGCAAAAAAGGTATTGGTACTGTCTGCAAGCCCGAGAAAAGGGGGGAATTCCGATCTGTTATGTGATCAGTTCATGCTTGGGGCTAAAGAAGCGGGACATCAGGCGGAAAAAATATTTTTACGGGACAAAAAGATCGATCACTGCATTGGATGCGGCGCCTGTCAAGGCAATGGCGGCAAGTGCGTGCAGAAGGACGATATGGCTGAAATCCTCGACAAGATGATCCTTGCCGACGTGATCGTCATGGCAACGCCGGTCTATTTCTACACCATGAACGGCCAGATGAAGACGCTGATCGACAGGACGTATGCGAGATATACCGGGATCAGCGACAAGGATATGTATTTTATCATGACTGCCGCGGTCAGCAGGAAGGAGTTGCTGGAAAGGACCCTTGAGGGTTTCAGGGGGTTCACTTCCTGTCTGAGCGGAGCCAGGGAAAAAGGGGTCATCTACGGAACCGGTGCATGGAATAAAGGGGACATCAAGGGAAGTCCGGCGATGACCCGGGCGTATGAAATGGGAAAAAATGCCTAGAGAATTTCGATTAGAGTCGACCTTGAGGTTGGAAGTGAAAGGAGAAAGACAATGGAAAAGCGTATATTGGGAAAAAGCGGGCTGGAGGTTTCGGCCCTGGGCTTAGGCTGCATGGGAATGAGCTTTGGTTACGGTCCGCCTGCGGACAAACAGGAGATGATCTCCCTTATACGGGCAGCCGTGGAACGGGGCGTGACATTCTTCGATACGGCAGAGGTCTATGGCCCTTTCACCAACGAGGAACTGGTCGGCGAGGCGCTCGCCCCGCTGCGCGACCGGGTGGTGATTGCCACGAAGTTCGGTTTCGATACCAGTGTTGATCCCAGGGGATCGAAGGGTGCGCCGGTCCTGAACAGCAGGCCGGAGCACATCAGGCAGGTGGCCGAGGCCTCGCTCAAGCGGCTCAGGACCGATGTCATCGACCTCTTCTACCAGCACCGCGTCGACCCGGACGTGCCGATCGAAGATGTTGCGGGAGCGGTGAAGGAGCTGATCCGGGAGGGGAAGGTCAGGCACTTCGGCCTTTCCGAAGCCGGAGTAAAGACCATTCGCCGCGCCCATGCCGTTCAAAAGGTGACGGCACTGCAAAGCGAATACTCGCTCTGGTGGCGACGCCCGGAAGAGGAAGTGCTGCCGGTACTCGAAGAACTCGGGATCGGCCTGGTGCCCTACAGCCCCCTGGGCAAGGGGTTCCTCACCGGGAAGTTTAACGAGAAGACCACGTTCGACAGCACCGACTTCCGCAGCACCCTCCCCCGCTTCACGCCGGAAGCACTGAAGGCGAACCAGGCCATGGTCGATCTGCTGGGGAGAATCGCACAGCGGAAGAAGGCTACACCCGCCCAGATAGCGCTTGCCTGGCTGCTCTCCAAAAAGCCGTGGATCGTCCCCATCCCCGGCACCACCAAGCTGCATCGCCTGGAGGAGAACATCGGGGCGGTTGGAATCGAACTCACAGCGGACGATCTCCGTGAGATCGACGGCGCCGCCGAAAAAATCACGGTGCAAGGTGCCCGCTACCCCGAAAAGCTGGAGCAGTTGACCGGTCGCTGAGCTACGAGGGCACCCGTAACCATGAGGCCACCCCGAGGGGCGCCTCTACAATCATTAAAATCGTAGGGCCACCCCTTGCGGGTAGCCTGGTTATGCCTTCGTCGCACGGTGTGGTAACGCCGCGTCAGCGTTTTTTGCCGAGAGGGTCCAGCGGCGAAAGATCGACCGAGCCGGGCCTGTGCTTGATCACTTTTTTGACCTGTTCCCCTTCGGCAAGTCGTGCAACCAGCTCGGGGAACTCCCCGTTCAGCAGCTGGCGCACCGAGGCGAATTCTATGGACAGATGGTCGTCCTGGTGGAGACCGCCCCGGCCGGTCAGGAAACGGTCGAGATGGGCATCGGTTTTCCTCAGGAACTCCAGCATGTCGGGCACGAACAGTCTGCCCGCCGGGAACCTGCCGCTGATCAAACGGTTCAGGTCATCCGTTTTCAGTCCGTTGGCAGCCAGGTGCCGGATCCATTTCTGGCAGTCGCAGCTGTACGCCGTCTCAAGGTCGGCGCTGGTAATGGTAAATCTGATCTTCTCTTTGGCCACGGGCAACTCCATCACGTTGGTATGCACAGTATGATACCGAATAATCAATGTCAGGGCAAGCCCGTTACGATATAAGCCCGTGACAATCGCCGGAGTGAGGAGCCCAAGTGACGAGCGGAAACAACAAGGGCGGCCAAATCGGCCACCTTTTGAATTAAGCATACTCTCCCCGGAATTTATTTCAACGGAAGCAATTTTTCCATTGCAAAATCCCCACTTAAATATATATTGACCCCTTGCCGCCATCCAATTCGGCCTTCATAAATCTGGCGCACACTTAATCCGGCTGCTGCCGATAAAAAATCAGAATTGCATTTTATTTACAGTTCTAATACACTAAATCATACGGTAAATAAGCGTGAGGTGCTGCCATGAAAAGAATCACCGCAATGATCTGCCTGGCGGCGACTTTGGTGTTGTCTGCCGTGCCAGTGCTTGCCGAGGGACATGCACAAGGGCAACAGGGACAGCCACCGGAGGCGAATCAAAAAGATGAATGCTTGCTTATTCTGAAGAACTGCGAGATGCAAGCTGATTCCTTGCAGCAGACAATCCAAAGACTGAATAACGAGATTGCAAAGGGAACAAAGGTTTACGACGAGAAAGAACTGGAAAAACTTCAAGAGATGCTTGATGACGCCAATCGAACACTGGACCTGTTGCTGAACGAAAAAGAGACGCTTGGCATGTAGTAGCTAAATCATTCCATCCTTTGCCAATGCCTTGATGATTTCCCGGGCAAACGCCTCGGTCGCCTTTTTCAAATCATCCACTTCGCCCGAACTAGTTACACCATACCACACCATGCTCGATGTCGCCGCATCGAACAGTCTGGTTTCTATGGAAACTTCAAGATTCGTAATAATCGTCGGTGGTTCCTGGATGACCGTTCCGACCATAGGGATATTAGCGGAGGAGATGTCATCGACATTTGGCAGGGGGTAAGGTGTGAACGGTTTAAACACCAGCGTTTCTCCACCTGGCACTTCTTTGATCTCCTTCTTGATATTCATCAGTCTCGTTATCAGCACACCATCCGCGCCACTTATCCGCGCGGCGTCTTTAAGATGCTGTCTCGAAAGAGCATCGCCCGTGCGGATCACCATATAACTTGGTATCGCAGCGATGCCCTGGTGCTTGAACTCCTCGGTAAAGAAATCCTCGAAGTTCCATCGCCGCTCCAGATTGTCCGAGGCGCCGACAATCAGGAACTTGCCAAATTTAGCGGGCTTCGTTTCGGGAGACTTCCAGGTCTTGACCAGATGTATATAAGAGTGGGCGCACGCCGTCAGAAGGAATGCAGCAACCAATACGGAAACTATCCTGAATATGAAGCTTTTCATGATACTTCCCTTCTTTAGACAACTTACTGCACGTTCTGATGGATACGGGCTTCATGTTTTTATTTTATCATTATTATAATCGTTAGCATGAAAATTTTGATGAAAGCGTCTCAACATCAAATAATGCTTGGATTGATTTTCGCCCCTTATTCTTCCATGTCGAAAAATGCCAAAGAACTGGCGGCAGAATACGCCTGCTAAAGAGTCCTCCAGGGAAAGTAATAAGGGTCGGAAGGCAATAAGGTCTCCAAAAACAAATTTGATTTTTGATAGACCCTTATTGATTTCCCCGATCGGCCGAGGCAAGCCTAGCCCCTACAATTGATATGTTTAATTGCCTCCGTAATAACACCCGTCGTGCCCATCCCGACCACGGACGATGACCTTGTAATGGCAGTGCCTCGTGATTGCTGATCGTCACGTGAAGCGTGAATAGTCAAGATCTCTTGACTGCTACTTGGTCGTCTTGAGCCCTATGGATATGCTGCTGTCGTCCGCAGTATTATTAAATATAAGAAATCCCTGACCGTTGCCCATTGCAATCCCCTGCAATTCTGTCCCGTTGCTGTCAACGCTCAATGTGCCGTCTTCTGTGACTGTATATGAAAAGGCATGCGGCCGAGTGAGAGGAGGCCATGACGTATAGAGTTCCGTGCTTGTGCCTTTCCCCTGTCCGCTCATATTAGCCTGGAAGATATCGACATAGGGGCCATGGGGATCCGCCAGGCCGAATGTGGCACAAAGGAACTTGCCTGCGAGGGTTTCATCGGAAAGTCCGCTTGTCGATTTTTTTATGCCGACTGAGATGGAGAGCAAGCTGTCGTCAGCACCATAATCCACATTTGTGAACAGGTTGCCGTCTGCGCTGACCATTCCCCTATGACCTAGAGTGTCGGATATCTGCCCGGTCGTCCCGTCAACGGTATAGGTGAAGGGGATATCCGTGAAATTACACCCCCCAGTCAAGCTCATGCTTTCGCAATGCACGTTGCCGTTGCCGGCTCCATCCATCGTTACGGTAAAGAGGCCGACCCAGCCGTAGCCAACCTGGCCCAAGACATAGGTCCCGTTCAGAACCGCCTCGGAAAGCCCTGATGTCGGTTTGATCGCCATACCGAAGTCGAGTTCCTTCTCTTTAAATCTGTCCGGATCTGCAAGGAGGATGAGATTGCCGTCATCGGAAATGATACCGAGCCTGTTGTTAATGGTTGTCTGACCATTTCCCGAGATTGTGTAGGGGACATTCGCTGCCGAAGGCGGAGAGACTGCCGCAAGGCTCCAGTATAGTGTGGAGAAGTCCATCTTCCCGGAGGTGCCGTCGAAGTTCAATTCATGAACCCCTGTATAAAAAGCAGGAGTGGTTGCATAGTTGTATCCCATATTGGTCTCATAATAAATCCCATTGGCATCGGCCTTCGTCTTCGGCGTTAGGCCGATATTGAACGCTGCGGCACTGGTACCTGTTGCAACGATTTTGCTGCCGTTTATCAGATCGACTCTGAGTTTGGCGCTCTTGGTTGCTATCTGTGGAACAGTCCAGGCAAAGGCGCCGGGATTGCCTGAAATGGTTGAGATCGTTATCCAGGTGAGACCGTTGTTGATGCTGTATGATAGCTTTGTATCGGTTACGTTCGCCGGCGTCAAAGTCGCCCAGGTTACGGTAGTTATTTGGCCGGCGCTAAGATCATCGGCAGGTCCATTAGGGTGAAGGACATCCAGAACATTGATCGTGAACACAGGCGATATGCCGGTCTCGACCATTTTGCCGGCATCGTTATAACCGATGACCTTGATCTTGCATTTGGTCATATTATTCGTCAGTAATGGGACTGACCAGTCAAAGGACGTTGCCGCAACCTTTGTGGCGCTGTTCAGGGCCTTGCCCCAGGTGAGACCGTTGTTATAGCTCGCGTACAGGTTGAAGTTACTGGCTGTGGTAGCTGTCCACTGAATAGAAAAAGTGCTGCCCGTAGGAATCACCTCTTGAGCCGTCGGTGTGTTCACGGCAAGGCCAAAGGCAAGCGTCGGCATGAGAAGAAAGAGGAAGAGAAATTTTTTCATGATTTTGCCCCTTGTGAAAAATCTGTTAATTTAATTCCCTAAAAATGGAAAAATGAGGGATCGGCATTTAGAATTAAGTTTTACTTTTTTGGTTCGCCCGGCTTTCCGCTTTTGCGGAGCAAAAGACCTTGCCTCACCGGATTACGCCGGCTTTGCTATTATAGGCTAAATATTCTTTAAATATTTTATTCTATAATTTTTTGCAAATGTAAAGGGAATAATTGTTACTATTTCGTGACAAATATAACTATTTGATTTAATAATAATTTTAACGTCAATGCCTGCTGAATGGACCTGAACATATTCAAATATAATCAATGGCGAAATGCCCAAAATAGTCAATCCGATCCTGTTTTGTCAGCATGGGGCCGACTTCCTGTCACGCATACGCTGCGCTCCCGACCATGCAAGGTGTCACATTGAAAAGCACTTCCCTATGCCCGGCTTCGCTCTGTTGGATGACGCGAAACTTTCGGTCCTGATAAATGCGAGCCAATCCCGCTGGGATTCTTGTATTCCTGTCGATAGACACTATACTTTTTTCAGAAGCCTTTTCTTTGAGTAAATAACAATATCGGCCGACCGATCTCTTTTATATCCGCAAGCAGACTGTTGATCCCTTGCACCGGGAGGGGTGGAATGAGCGAAGTGATATCCGATAGCGGGATGCTGGATGGGAAACTCTGTTCAACCCTGGTCAATTCCATTCACGGCATTGTCTGGGAAGCCGACCCTTTGACCTTTCGCTTCTCTTTTGTAAGTCCCCACGCGGAACGGATCCTCGGCTATCCTGCACAGCAATGGATCAATGAGCCTGATTTCTGGCTTACCCACACACACCCCGATGACGTGGCGTGGTGCAGCGATTACTGCCGCGAGGCCTCGCTGAAAGGTG
>Ga0335079_10005775_pt1 | contig 14157 bp, 6 predicted proteins | sample Lox_Sample_33_FD_206719 | JGI IMG/M metagenome (GOLD analysis project Ga0335079, IMG submission 206719) | Soil microbial communities from Loxahatchee National Wildlife Refuge, Florida, United States - Lox_Sample_3.3 | ecosystem: Environmental > Terrestrial > Soil > Wetlands | place: USA: Florida...
CGCCACAAGCGTTTTCTGGACTTCATCGTGCGCAAGGCGGTGGCCGGCGATGGCGACCAGATCAAGGAGTACGTTGTTGGGCTGGAGGTCTTCGATCGCCCGCCGGATTTTGATCCGCGCAGTGATCCCATGGTGCGAGCTGAAGCGCGGAGGCTCCGTGTGCGTCTGGCCGACTACTACTCGGGTGAAGGCCGAGCTGATCCTGTCGTCATTGACTTGCCGAAGGGGACCTACGTTCCTGCCTTCGCTCGTGTGGATCAGGAAATGCCGCAAGGTGGGCCCGGCGCACCTACCAAAGCCCGCTTCTGGCATTCCAAAGTGCTGATCGTCACCGCAGCGGTCGTAGCGGTGACCGTAATCGCGGTAATCGTGTTCGTGCGGTTTCGGGCACGCAGCAGAGTGGCGAAGATCAGCGACTCCATCGCCGTTCTGCCGTTCGTCAATCTGAGCGATCAGCCTGGGCGCCAATATCTGGGCGACGGCGTGGCCGAAGAGCTGACAACGCAACTGGCGCAACTGAAGGGTCTGCGGGTTGTAGCCGCAACTTCTGCGTTCCAATTCCGCGGAAAGGGAGAGGACGTGCGCCGCATTGGCAAGCAACTGAACGCCGGGGCAATCCTGGAAGGCAGCATCGGCGGCTGGCCTGGTAGGCTGCGCATCAATGCGCAGTTGGTCAGCGCTCGCGATGGCTATCATCTCTGGTCCAAAGCCTATGAGGTTGACTCCGACGGTGTGTTCAATGCGGAGGCAGATATCGTTCGCGAGACCGCACTGGCGCTCCGCCTCCCAGCCGATGCGGGACACCAACTCCATACCAGTGGCCGGGAGACGACCAATCCTGAGGCACACGACCTGTACCTGCAAGCGAGGTATTGCGCTAACAAAGGCGACCCTCCCGAGATGAAGCGGGCGGTGGCGTTGCTCCAGGCCGCCATCCAGAAAGACCCCAATTTCGCTCTGGCGTATGCTGATCTCGCGCAAGTGCTTGCCGTAATGGTCGGAAACAACCAGGTGCCACGAAAGGAGGTTGTTCCCCTGGCGCGGGCGGCGCTGAATCGCGCGCTGGAACTCGACCCCGGACTCGCTGAACCATACACCACACAAGCTTTAGTCAAAGCGGAAGAAATGGGGCTAAGAGCGGACATGGAACCGGATCTGCGCCGCGCCATCGCGCTGAATCCAAACTATTCGGTTGCACACGATTGGCTGGGCATGATCCTGATTGCCCAAAAGCGATTTGCCGAATCTGAGACGGAACTGCGCTCCGCCCAACTTCTTGATCCGCTCGATCCCATGATCACGGAAGGCCTCGGAGAGGATTATTACTACTGGCGACGCTATGACGACGCGATCGCGCAATTGGAGAAACTGCGGGATCGCGGAGTTACTGCCGCTTATCCCACACTCGCGCTGGCTTACATCCAGAAGGGACGCTATCAAGAAGCGCTTCACCTTAATCAGGACTTGCAGCAACACGATCCTAGTCCGGGGTCACTGACCTATCTGGCGATAGCGTACGCCGCGGCGGGCGATCGCGATGATGCCGTCCGGTCGTTACAACAGGCCATGGCCGACAAAGACTTTGCGACGCCCTATAACGCCGCGCGAGCTTACGTCTTGCTCGGCGATAAGGATGCCGCCTTCGCCTGGCTCCAACAGGCGGCGCAGAAGAACGACTCCCAGTTCGGCCTAATCACTGTAGACCCGATACTCGACCCCATTCGCTCCGATCCGCGCTTTCTTGCACTGCTGAAACAGCTCAATATGAGCCAGTGACCGGTAAAGTGTCCCCCCATCGTAGCCAGCGAAAAGTCGGGCTCGTCATCCAAACTCCCGAGGTCGCTTGCTTTGCTCGGGCGAGGCTGTACTTCGAGCCAGAAACCGCGCTCGCGTTGTCGGCGAGGATGACGTTGATCGTTCGCCGACCTTGGCTGTTATGTCCCCCGAACTACTTGCCGCAAGTCTGGCTGACCACCTGTAGATTCGACACCTGAAAGTCGGCGTGCTGTCTGGTGCCCATCTCCTTCTTCTCGTACGGTTGACTTACCTGCTCCTGCGCGGCGGAACGATGCGGGAAGCTGCCGGTCAGGGTGACGGTTTGGCCCACATGATCAACGAGGGGAACGTTGGCGCTGTTGTAGATCTCCCAATGCTTGTCGGTGGCGATGAGGAAGAACCCGCCGGTCTCGAGGCCCTTCTGCAGGCACCCGGTGATGGTGGCCGGTGCAGTCTCGCCGGTTTGTGCTGCGGCACAAGTGGCGGCCGCCAGGCTGAGTAAGATGAGAACGATCGAGAGGTATAGTTTTGCGGATTGTCCAGACATAATTGTCTTCTCCTATCCGCAACTATGACGTCCTGCTTGACCGGAAGTCTGTGATTCGAGACACTGTCCGCCGTGACCGCGACGGTCCTTGGCGGCCTTCTCTGGAGCGGAAGGGTCTCTAGGTCAAATCAATGACTACGAGACGAAGCTGTTTTGGTTGGATTCTGTTGCGCGGGAGACATTCTTTCCAGCTCTTCCAGGCTAGCTTCAATTTGGGCCATCTCACCCGCATATTGATGGTTAGTCTGGACCAGCTTCTGTAACAGGTTGTACGCCTCTTCATAGTGGCCGCGCGAGGCTGCGATCTGGCCTTGTATTCGCTCCACTCGGCCAAGATTGCTCAGCGTCATAGCCAAGTCCGGCAGGTACACGGCGGAGTTTTGCTCAGCCAGTTGGCGCTCAATCTTCAATGCTTCTTCGTAGTGCTGCCGCGCGTCGTCCATCCGGTGCTGGTATGCGTCGAAGAGCGCGACGTTGGTCAACGTCATCGCCAACTGTGGTAGATAGGTGTCAGGACTTTGCCGGGCCAGTTGCCGGCTGATGTTTAATGCCTCTTCATAGTGAGCGCGCGCCGCGTCCATGTGATTCTGGGTTGCGTCTACCAGCCCATACTCGTTGAGTACCATGGCTATGTTGGGCAGGTACTTGGACGGATTCTGCGCCGCCAGTTGCCGATTGATCTGCAACGACTCCTCGTAGTCTTTGCGGGCCTCGTCCAGATGATTTTGCATTCGCTCGATGGCGCCAACATTGTTGAGAGTCGCTGCCAAATAGGGCAAATATACATCGGGCTTCTGCTGCGCCAACTGCCGATAGATATTGAGCGCGGCCTCGTCGTGCTGGCGGGCTTCGTCGAGGCGGTTTTGCATGCGATCCAGATTGCCTAGATTGTTCAGCGTCCGGGCTTTGTCCCAAAGCGATGCGTTCGGTCCTTGCTGCGACTGGCGCAGTTCGAGGGCGCGCTCGAAGTGACGGCGGGCTTCGTCGATCCGCGCCGGCTCGGAAGGGAAGCTCGCCAATTCCTGTTGCGTCATCTCCGCGCTGGGATTCATCAGCGCCATGCCGAGAGCATTGTGCGCAAATGGACTCTCCGCCAATTCCAGAGTATGCGAGTACAGGTCGTAGTCGCTGTTCCAATAGCCGATCTGATGGACAGTGGCGCTGCCCAATGCCGCCAAAAGGCAGACTGCTGCAATACCGCACCACACTGGCCGGACATTTTTCGCTTCGGCCAAATCTGCGAGACCCCACGCGATTATGGTGAAGATCCCGATTAGCGGAAGGTAAGCGTAGCGGTCGGCCATGGCATACTCTCCTACCTGCACCAGGCCGAGTACCGGAACTAGGGTACCCAGAAACCAAAACCATCCGACTGGCAAATAACGCTTTGTGCGAAAGATAATTACGAATGCAGTGATGGTTATCAACGTTGCGGCGGATAGAATCCCCTGCCAGGCCGGCAGAGCACCTAGAGAATGCGGATAAAACGCAAGCTTCGCAGGCCAGATCATCTTCCAGAGGTACTGTCCATAAGAGACGATGGCATTCTGGATGCGATTGGCGAACGAGAACGCTTCAAAGCTTTGCACCACCGCTCGTTGTGCCTTCAGTGTGATCCATGAACTTGCCGCCGAAAGAAAAAGTAATGGAAGTTTCTCCAGCAGCAGCTTCAAGAAGGTTGCCGGTTGCGCGCCTATCGCGCTACTGCGCGCTCCATCAAACGAAATCCGCTCCAGCGGCCAATAGTCGATTAGCAGTAGGACGAACGGCAGTGTGACGACCATGGGTTTGGCCATCAATCCGGCAGTAAACAGCGCGGCAACGAGCAGATAGCGGCGCCAAACCGGCTTTTGCGTGTACCAGGCATAAGCGCCCAGCGTCAACAGGAAGAACAGGGTGCTCAAGACGTTCTTGCGTTCCGCTATCCACGCTACCGATTCAACATTGATGGGATGCAGCGCGAACAGCGCCGCCACCAGCAAGCTCGGCCACCGGCGTTTCGTAATCCATTTCAGCCCGAGGAAAAGCAGCAGCGCATTGAGAGCATGGATCAATACATTATCCAGGTGATGGCCAGTCGCATTGAGCGCAAAAAATTTGTAGTCGAGAGCATGCGAAAGCCAGGTCAGAGGATGCCAATTGGCCGCATCGGTTGAGGTGAACGCCCACTTGATGGTGTCCCAGCCGAGGCTACGGATATGAGGGTTGGCCGTGACGTACTCACGATCATCGAGGACAACGAACGAGTGGCCGATGGCGGGACTGTAGAAGGCAATGGTCGCGGCCGCGAGCAGAAGGCAAAGAGCGATGGTAAGCCTCTTGCCCGCCAGGACGGGTGCGGCTCCCGAGGCTCTTTTCTGGTTCGGCCTTTTGGTACTACGGCTACGTGCTTTGGGAGAAGCGCTGCTGCGACTCATGCATTAGTTATAGTATCTGAAGTCTTCTGCTTGATTCTGAGGCGACCGGAGCGGTTCGTTCGCGAGTCCGCTCCGAATCGGCGGCAAAACTACCGCTTACGCCGACATCAAGTACGGACGAGGTAATTGCTATGCGCGTGAACTCTGTTTGCTTTGCAATTCTTCTTCTGCTCCCTGTGCTCGCGGGCGCTCAAGCTCAGCAACAACCGCCGGCTGTTACCCTTGCCTGCCGTGCTTTGGAAACGCACGCCGATCCGGATTTGAAGGTCGTCGTCATCGTATTTCATCAGCGTGATGTGGCGCAGCGTTCCGAGCTGGCAGTCTTGTTGCGCGATTACTCCGGAGAAGCCGTCGAGATACAAGGCGCGGATGGTGGCTGGCACGCCGCCCGCATGTTTCGGCTGAAGAGCTGCTTCGGCCGTGGACTGCTCATGCTGACAGGGCCATCTCCGATCGGAGAACACGCGCAGTTCCTGATGCGAGTTCCGGGCGCCACGGCGCCGCCCCAGCCGCACTCGTGATGGGGTTATTTGGGCGCCGCAATCGGCTCGCAATTTCTATATTGCGGTCTTTAGTTCTAATCAACCCTACCGAGCTTCTTGTCCTAATCCTGCTGCCGCTTTGCATACGCCTCCACTCGGCAGAAGATTTGTTTTTGAAGTCAGAATTAATGATGCCGTCTGCAAATACCGGTGTAAAATCGTTGCCATTTCGAGTGGCCTGGCCGCGTGCTAGGCCACCAGCGTGGGGCTGATCCAGGCGGATTTCAAGATCATCTTCAGCCGTTCGCGACGCGGACCTCGGAAGGGGAAGCATCGCGTCTGGATGTCTAACTATTTGACCTTCCAACTGAGACTTTAGGGGCGCGCCCACAGGAGAGAAAGATGACTTGTCCTTGGTCTCTCAAGAATGCGGCTGTTAGCGCGATCATGGTCACCTTCTGCTTGTTGTCATTCAGCGCGACCGAGTGGGCCCAGACTGACCCCGTGCTTTGTGGCGCAAACGGGCCGCAGACGCTGAAGCCCTATGGCGACATCCACAACAATTACATGACCGATCTAAAGGTGGTCGGGGAATGCGATGTCACTACCGGTCCCGGCCAGATGGGCCCGCTAGTGTACGCGTTTCACAACGTGAACATCGTCAACAATGGGCAGCTCATTTTTCATGATGATTACGACATCGATTTCTACGCTGAATCCATGCTGGTGGAGAACGGCGGCAAGCTGACTGCAGTCTCCACGCAGGCGGGCTATCTACCGCGGGTAAGCCAGCAGGCCGGGGTGCTGCCCTTTACGAAAAGGCTGACCTTTCACCTTTGGGGAGCCAGCACCGATCCCGGCATCCAGTGTTTAAGCGACCTCGGGCCGAATGGCGCGCCTTGCGGCATTCCCAACACTCCCATGCCGCCGTCAAACCTGGGCTTGTGGGACTCGAATCCCATCATGGCGATGGACTTCATGCAGAATCCGCCGCCTCCGCCGCCAAGTCCCAAAAATGCTCCCTGCATCTCGCTTCCAAACTATAGCCAATACCTTCCGGACAACGACTGCTTTTATCAATACGAGATCCAGGATAATGCCGACAAGCAGGCCGGCAGGAAGGCTTATTTCGGACACAAAGTTCTCGCAGTCTCGTTCGGCGGAAGCCTGCAGCTATTGGGGTTGCATGGCGTGAGCTATCTCATGAGTGGCCAGAAATGCATGCCCAGTATGCCGAACACAGAGTGCAATCCGGCCTTCACCGGCACCAGTTGGGTGCGGCTTACGCAGATTGTGGACGCAACCCATATCAAGGTCAGCCGGGCGATCGACTGGGTATACAACGACAAGATTGTTGTCACGCCGACGGACTATCTGCCCTCGCATGCCGAGAAGGTGATGGTCGATAGCGTTGCTGCAGATGGCGTGACCATCACCCTGCAATCTCCCGGTTTGCAATACGACCATAATGCATCTACCTTGCCTTTCCCTAAGACGATGCCGTCGTATGTGGGTCCGCAGAACGATCCCAATACTCCCGACATTACCCGTGCCGTCGATACCCGCGCGGCGGTTGCATTGTTGACACGAAACATCCAGATCGTTTCACAAGGGAACGTTCCCTCACAGGCGTTCACGGAAACTGCGGGCAACTACTACGGCGGGCACACCATTGTTCGCCAGGGCTTCCTCAGCTTCCAGGTGCAAGGAGTGGAATTCTACCAACTCGGACAAGGCGGGCAGATAGGCCGCTATCCGGTCCACTTCCACATGCTGCGCAAAACGGCCCAGCCGGTCCCGACCATGGACGATCCGACGCCGGAGCCTTTGAACTACCTGAAAGACTGTTCCATCTGGGACTCCATGACGCGGTGGGTCACGGTGCATGCCACCCAGGGGATGTACCTGGCACGGAACGTGGGCTATAAGTCCATCGGGCACGGCTACTATCTGGAAGATGCCACCGAGATCAACAATAAACTCTATAGCAATATCGGCATTCTGGCGCGGGCGGCAATTCAGGACGCAGTACACAATCCGCGGCAGGTGCCGGGAATTCTCGCCGACAATTCCGCTCGCGACCCAGTGCTGCATGACAACGATTACATGCCCTTCCGCTCCGACTACAATCACCCCACCATTTTCTGGATTACGAATGGCTGGAATGACTTTCAATACAACTTCGCGGCGGGCGCGGCAACCTGCGGCGCCTGCTACTGGTGGCTGCCGGCAGCCGATAGCGGCCTGTCGCAGTACCAGACGTGGGACAGCTACGCCTCCGAGCAAGTCGTCACCACTTATGGGCCGCCGCCCCTCAATATCAAAACGAATTATGGGCGCGCCGGCCTGGTTCCCTTGGAAAACTTTGTCGGGAACTCCTGTGTGGCGGCGATGAGTTCCTTCCAGATGAATGGCCAGACGGCGGAGTGCCTGGGAGTGCAGGGTAACGGCACCGGCAAGCTGGTGGCAGTTCCATCCATGGCCCCTCCGGGACCGCCTGGGAATAATCTGCCGATACAACCCTTCCAGTTGTACTATCCGGTAGTCGGAGAGTTGCACAACCCCACGCTTTGCTTGCCTGCTCCTGGCTATCCGGCAAACCAGTGCGCGGCCGACTTCAACGGCGTAGGTGCACTCTCCTGCGATGGTGGCGACACTATGAGCGCCTGCACCGTCACCTACCTGGACCACTACACGACTTCCTTTAATTTTGCCCAAACCAACTTCGCGGCCATCTGGCTGCGCAAAGGTTGGGACCTGTTTACCAATGGCGCTGTTACTGACATCCAAACCGGTGGCCTGAACTTTATTACCGGTGGTGGTTATACGCGTTCCGATGTGAGCGTGGGGGAATGGCTATTGGCGCGCAACACCGTGCTGATTGGCCACAGCCAGCCCCCGGCGGAGAATCCTTTCGCCCTAAATGTGGGGCCATTCAACAGCAGCTCCGAGCTGGGCTGTGACAACAGCCCAGCGAATGGGACGGACCACTGTGAATACGGCGACGGGGGAGTAAGTTTCAACTTACCCGCTTTTCCTGGGCAGAAGCTACTCAATATCTATGACGGACCATCGCAACAACAAGACAATGCTTACCTGAACATCAACGCGGCTACCATTTCCGACTGCATGCCAACCGGAAGCTGTACCAACAGCAAGGTGCCTCTGGCGTGGAACCTCGGAGTATTGCAGCAGAAGAACGCCCAGTCCTCCACTTGTTACCTCCCCAATGCTGCCATTGCTTGGAAACAACCCAACGGCTTCTACTATCCACCGGCTTTTCACTCGCAGAATCTCTGGTTCCAGAATGTCGATATCCGGCACTTTGTGGTCGAGCCGCTGTTCAAGCCCATCACTCCTAGCGACTACGACCCGTTTCAACAGAATCAGGGAGAGGTGACCGACCGCTATTGCACGTATTCCGGCGACATGTTCAGTGCCAACTTCAACCATATCGACCGGCAGACAGTTCTGAACGACGACGATGGCACTCTGACCGGCCTTGTTGGGTCGTACGGGGGGGCAAATCGTCCTGCGATCGTCATTAATGAGGACAATTTTTTTTATGCTCCTCTCATTACTCCGGAGTGCCTATCGGACATTAACGTAAAACCGCCAGTGCCCGACGGGACTCCTTATACGGCAACTACAAGCCCATACGAATGGCTGAGCACCGCAATCATTGCGGACTGCGCCATCCCGCAAACCACCGGCGCCAAGCAATGCTTTGATCCTTCCGATATGTTTTTGCACTGGGCACAACCCTGCGGCAACTCATTCTGTCGCGGTGTGCCGCTCTATCGCGAATATCTCACCAGTACCGAATATTCCGACGATACCCGTCCCCAGATACGCATGATGGGCCAAGGAAATGGTCAGCGCAGCACCCTGTCTCTAAACCATGGAGCTTATTACATCGACACGACGCAAAATTGCACTTCCCAGGGCGGGTGCCCGAAATGCACCCAACTCAATCCAAACGACCCGACCCAATGCCAGACCTATGACGGCAGTCCCTGGGATCCAAGTATTTTTCTTGGAGGCCACACTTACTATGTCTACCTTATCTATGCCACAACGACGACAAAGCAACGATATGATCTCTACGTAGGTACCGGAGCGCAACAAAACCAGCTAAACGTCACGCCTATCTGGCTCGATCCGAGCACATATAGTCTGTATACTCCGACGGACCAGAGTTTCGTCACGCCTGATTACTCCAACCTCTCGAACGGCTTCTTATCGGTCTCCATCGATCTGAGCGGACAGGGCGCACAGTTTACGAACAGCAAGAAGCAGTTCTGCCGGCCGCAGAGCTACTGTTCAGTTGAGTCCGACGGAAGTTGCAGCTGTAATCCAAACAATCCGCAATGTGTGCAGGATTCGGATTGTACTTGGGGCCCGAACGATATTGACTGCCCGGTTGACCCTAACAATGCCAACGTGACGCATTGCTTCGGCTTCAGCTTTACGATGCCGGCGAACTTCGCGGCGCCGCAGACGCCGCTGGCACCGCCCGCAGACTTGTTTATACCTTTCACCGGCAATCCGAAGAGCGACCCGTATTTCGCCAAGGGCATCGTGACATTTAACAACGGCAAGAGCATCAGCCCGAACGATGCGTGTGTGTACAACCCGGTGCCTACGCAGTAGGCGAAAGCAGCGATGAAAGCGGTCTCGATTCCGCTCATCATATCGGACTTGGCAAGATATCTTTTTGGGCTAACTGCAATTCTTTCAGGTCGTTGCAAGAGGATGGGAGCGTACCCCAAGTTGCCGCTGGGGTGCTTGATTCCATTCCGGAACCGCATTTTCGGAACTTGTCTCCAATCTGCGACGGCCCCGGTGTCGTAATATGACTGACGCTCTGGCGAATGCCTTGCGGAGGTCTTTATGAGCACCCACAAGCGGTTGTCGGTTTCGCTATTGTCCATCGCACTGATCGCCGTGCCTGCTCTGGCGCAGTCGCGAAGTTTGCAGGCTCCGGCAGCTGCGCAATCGCAGCCCGCGCCGTCCAAGCTCGTGTGGCAAAGCTGGTCGAATGAGGTTTTTTCCGAAGCCAAGCGCGATCACAAGTTCGTCTTGCTCGATCTCGAAGCCGTGTGGTGCCACTGGTGCCATGTGATGGACGCGGAGACGTATCAGGATCCGGCGGTGAAGTCGCTGCTGCAGGCGAAGTACCTGCTGGTCAAGGTCGATCAGGATTCGCGTCCCGACCTGTCGAACCGCTACGAAGATTACGGCTGGCCGGCGACGGTGGTGTTCAACGGTGACGGGCAGGAGATCGTAAAACGGCAAGGTTACATCGCGCCCAAGGAGATGCGGGCGATGCTGCAGGCGATCATCGACGATCCGACGCCCGGGCCTTCGGTGACCAGCGCTCCGGAAGCGAAGATCACGGCCGCGAAGAGCTCGCAGTTCTCGCCGGAGCTGCTGACCGAACTGCACAAGAATTTCGATGCGCAGTATGACACCGCGGCCGCGGGCTGGGGCTTCGGTCACAAATATCTCGACGGCGATTCGGTCGAGTATGCGATGTACCTGGCCGCGCACGGCGACAAGCAGGCGGAGCAGCGCGCCCGCGACACGCTGCGCGAGGAGTTGAGGCTGATCGATCCGGTCTGGGGCGGCGCCTATCAGTACTCGGTGGGCGGCAACTGGGATGAGCCGCACTTCGAGAAGCTGATCGGGGTGCAGGCGCAGGTGATCCGGATTTACTCTGCGGCGTATCTGCAGTGGAAGGACCCGGCGTACCTGAAGGCCGCACAGAGCGTTCATGCCTACGTGAAGAACTTCCTGATGGCGCCGAGCGGAGTTTTCTACGTGAGCCAGGATGCGGATGTGATCGAGGGCCAGCACAGCGCGGAGTACTTCAAGCTGAACGATGCCGAGCGGCGCAAGCAGGGGGTGCCGCGCGTGGATAAACATATTTATGCACGCGAGAATGGATGGATGATTGGGGCGCTATGCGAGCTGTACGCCGCCAGCGGCGACTCGTCGACGCTCGCCGAAGCGAAGCGCGCGGCAAGTTGGGTTGTCGAGAACCGCTCGCTTCCGCACGGCGGCTTTCGTCACGACGAGCACGACGTGGCCGGGCCTTATCTTGGCGACACGCTCGCCATGGGGCAGGCGTTCTTTGCGCTCTACAAGGCCACGCATGAGGACGAATACCTGCAACGCACGGAGGATGCGCTGGGCTTCATCAATTTCTATATGACCTCCGACGACACGCCGGGATACCTGACGTCGAAGACGCCGACCGATCACTCGTACACGCCGCATCCCGAGCGCGACGAGAACGTGCAGGTGGCACGGCTGGCGACGGAGGTCTACAAAGTCAGCGGCAATCCCACCGATGAGCAGATTGCCGACTACGCGATGCGTTATCTGGCCGCGAAAGAAATTGCTTTGCGGCCCATGGCCGGAGGCGTGCTGCAGGCGCAAGCCGAATTCAGCAGCCTGCGGAAGGGAAACCAGCATGCCGAGTAGCGAATCCCTCGCTAGCCGCGTGCGTTTACGTATCACAGCTAGAGCGCTTCCGGATTTGGTGTGTCCTGGTCGAGCGGCGCAGCGCCGCCTTTAAGGCCGCCCTAATCAAGTCGCAGAGATGGGGTTCGCCGATCCTCGAGGCTCCCACCGGCCGGCGGGACGAGTCCGTCAAACCCTACTTCGCGGCGCCTAGTCCGATCAGGTGGTCGCCGTCATCCAGGCCCGGGAACCGGCAAGGATTATGGCCGCCGTCGACCTGGCCTGAGCCGAAAGCTGCTACCGGCTCGCCTTTGTCCTCCAGGAGCGTCTCACGTTAAAGTCGTCTTACGCCGCACAACGATGTGGGTAGCTTCGCATCTAAGGATAAGAACGGTGACTCACCTTCCGGGGACCCCGGAAGGTGTGGCTCGGTCCGCAACCCCGGAGAGAACTGAGGGTTTTAGCGATGAGCAACTTAGCTTGGGGATCGCTCATCAATCGTGAGAAGTAGCGGCAGATGGCCAACGCAGACCAAGGAACAAACGAGTATGCCTAATCAGACGCTGATTCGCCCGACCGAGCTAGTGCAGGAACCGGAACTGAATCTTCTGCTGCGGACGACGGCGAACGACTCCCTCTGGACGTCGTTGAAGTCCAACCTCCGTGCTGCGTTCTTTCCCGAAAAGCTGCCGCCGCTACAGTTGACCTCGCGGCCCGTGATGGTACGCGAGATTTGGGGCGAGTACAACTACAAGAAAGAAAGTGCGGCGTTTTCGACGGTCATTCACGTCGTAATGGTCACCGGGATCATCGCGCTGTCAATCATGGGCGTCAAGAAGGCGCAGGAGAAGCCACGTGAAACCGTGACGCTGATCGCGCCGGACCTCTCGCCTCCTCCGTTGCCGATGACCAAGCCGGGCCCGACCGCAGGCGGCGGCGGTGGCGGCGGCGATCACGATAAGCTGCAGGCCCCGAAGGGCAAGCTCCCCAAGACGGCGATGGAGCAGATCACGCCTCCGGCAATGGTCATCCGCAACGACCATCCTAAGCTTCCGGTTGAGCCCACGGTGGTGGTGCCGCCGCAGATCAAGCTGGCTTCCAATATGCCGAGCCTGGGCAATCCCATGTCGGCTGTGCCCTCCGGACCTCCCTCGAATGGAACCGGTGGCGGCGGAGGTATCGGTTCCGGTTACGGCGGCGGCGTGGGATCGGGAACCGGCCCCGGCGTGGGGCCGGGACACGGTGGCGGCATCGGTGGTGGCGTCTTCCGCGTGGGCGGCGGCGTTTCTCCACCGCGCGCGCTGGATACGCCTGACCCTGAATATTCAGAAGAGGCGCGCAAGGCGAAGTATCAGGGGACCTGCATTCTGTGGCTGGTCGTCGATCAGAATGGCAAGCCGCGCGACATCAAGGTGGCGCGTGCGCTCGGCATGGGGCTGGATGAGAAAGCGATCGAGGCCGTACGCAATTGGAAGTTTGAGCCCGCGATGAAGGACGGCAAGCCGGTCGCGGTGCAGATCAATGTTGAAGTGAACTTCCGCCTGTACTAACGATTTGTGCCGGGTGGGCCCAGGAGACGAAAACCAGCGTCGGCCGGGGACCGACAACGGCGCAAACGGGAGTGCAGCGCGGAAGCGCAGAACGGGAGAGGCGATGAGTCTCTCCTTTTTGTATTGAAGGTATGCGCGTCCAGGCCGCTCGTTTAAGACCGGAGCCCTCCCAAAGGGCGACAGAAATGGATGATGTCTGGCGTGCCCCTACCCCAACTGCACCTTCTCCCGATAGGTGGCAACTTGCACATTCCAGCCCAGCGCCTCGGTCATCGCGTTGCGCAGTTGCGATGCCGCCGCCGGCTCTCCGTGCACCAAATAGGTTTGGCGGGGTGCGTGGCGAAAGGTGTGCAGCCACTCCAGCAGCTCGGGCGTGTCGGCGTGGTCGCTGAACTGCTCCAGCGCGGCTACCTGCGCACGGATGGGAACTTCCTGGCCGAACATCCTGACTTTCTCAGCGCCATTCTTGATGGTGAAGCCGCGTGTCCCCGGCGCCTGAAATCCGATGAACAGCACCAGGTTCTTGGGATCGGGCAGACGCTGCATGAGGTGGTGCAGCACGCGCCCGCCGGTCACCATGCCGCTCGAAGAAACGATGATCATCGGATACTTCGACTGGTTGATCTTCTTGGAGTCATCCTGTGTGCTGTCGAAATAGAAGTTCGACCACTCGAGCGGTGAGCCGTACTTCGCAATCAGCGCCTTGGTGTCCTGCGTGAACTCCTCCGTGTGCTTGAGAAAAATCTGCACCGCCTTGATGGCCATGGGGCTGTCGGTATGCACAGGAACGCGCGGAATCTGCTGCGTCTCCATCAGCTCCTTCAGCAGGAAGAGGAACTTCTGTGTGCGTTCGACGGCAAACGACGGCACCACCACACTACCTGCGCGTTGCAGCGTGCTGCGGATGAGCGTAGCCA
>Ga0335079_10005776_pt1 | contig 14155 bp, 7 predicted proteins | sample Lox_Sample_33_FD_206719 | JGI IMG/M metagenome (GOLD analysis project Ga0335079, IMG submission 206719) | Soil microbial communities from Loxahatchee National Wildlife Refuge, Florida, United States - Lox_Sample_3.3 | ecosystem: Environmental > Terrestrial > Soil > Wetlands | place: USA: Florida...
ACTGGTAATGTGCCGGGAACTCGCCGGGTTCGTACCCCAGCATGGTGTAATACCGCGGGCTGAAGTAACAGCGGCCGCTGGGCACGTCCCAATCCCACAGGGCTTCGTTGGCGGCCTCCAGCGCCAACTCCAGGCGCTCGCGAACCTTCTGGAACTCCTCCTCCGCCTGGCGCCGGCGGGTGATGTCCTGCTTGATCGCGATGTAATTGGTGACCTGACCCTCCGCACACTTGACCGGCGTGATGGTCATTTCCTCCGTGTAGAGCGACCCGTCCTTCCTGCGATTGATGATCTCGCCGTGCCAGGAACGCCCGGAGGTAATGGTGGACCATAGCTCCTGGTAGAACGCCTCGTCGTGCAGCCCTGATTTCAGAATGCTCGGATTTCGCCCTTTGACTTCCGCCAGCGGATATCCCGTCATGTGCGTGAAAGCGGGATTGGCCCAGAGGATGGCTCCTGCGGCATCCGTGATCACGATGCCATTTGCCGAAGCTGCGACAGCGGCAGCGAGCAAGGCGGGGGTGAGCTCTTCCCCCCCGTGAGGCGTCATTGTAACGAGTGTCGCATACTTTCACGCGATGTGCGCAAAAGTACATCGGACGAGCGGGAGGCCGGTCCCAGAAGGATTCGCGAAAAATACCCGGAATCGAGTATGGTTGGCGGCGTACCCCGCTGACTAGCATTGGTTTGTGTGCACTCCACGAGCCTGTCTTGCTGCCGCCATCGTGTCGGGAATCCTGCTCTCGGCCTGTTCCAAGCGCGAGAACGTGGAGGCCGGCGCCCCGAAACCCGCTGACACGCAGACCGTCGCCGTCGCCAAAGTGGAGAGCGCGGACCTCTCGCACAACCTCGTTCTGACGGCGGAGTTCAAGCCGTACCAGGAAGTGGATGTCATGGCCAAGGTCGCCGGCTACATCAAGGAGATCAACGTCGATGTCGGCGACCGCGTCAAGGAGAACCAGCTCCTGGCTACGCTCGAAATCCCGGAAATGGCCGCCGACCGCAGCCGCGCCGAAGCCTCCATCAAGCGCAGCCAGGCCGAAGTGCAGCGCGCCGACGACGAGCTCAAACGCGCCGAATCCGCGCACGACATCGCCCACCTCTCCTACCAGAGGCTCAAGGCGGCCTCCGACAAACGGCCGGGACTAATCGCCCAGCAGGACATAGACGACGCCCAGAGCAAAGACCTGGTCGCCGAGGCGCAGGTCTCCGCCGCGAAATCCGCACGGGCCGTGGCGCAGGAACAGGTGCAGGTCAACAACTCCGACCTGGACCGCGTCAAGACCCTCATCGACTACACCCGCGTCACCGCGCCCTTCACCGGAGTAGTGACCAAGCGCTACGCGGACAAAGGCTCCATGATCCAGGCGGGGACCGCCTCACAAACGCAAGCCATGCCGGTCGTCCGGCTGTCCCAGAACAGCCTGCTGCGTCTCATCCTCCCGGTGCCCGAATCGGTAGTGCCCACGGTGCACGTCGGCCAGCAGGTCGAAGTCCGCGTGACCACCTTGAACCGGTCTTTTCTGGGAAAAGTGGCCCGATTCGTCGACAAGCTCTCCCTCAGCACCCGCACCATGGACACCGAGGTCGATGTGCCGAACCCTAATCTGGTGCTCATCCCCGGCATGTACGCGGAGGTGGATCTCTCGCTGGCGCAGCGCAACTCTGTCCTCGCAATCCCGCTGACCGCCGTGGATCTGGAAAGCGAGGGTTCGGACACGCCGTCGCTCAAAAGAGGCCATGTGATGGTGGTGACGCCCAACAACCGCGTGGAAACGCGCCAGATCGAGCTGGGCCTCGAGACGGCCAACCGCGTGGAAGTGCGCTCCGGACTCAACGAAGGCGACCTGGTGGTGATCGGCGGGCGGGCCGGATTGCAGAACGGCCAGGAGGTTCGCCCTAAGCTGACGGCGATGATGGCCGCCAACCAGTAGGGACTCGCCTCATGTCGCGATTTGCCATTCGCAATCCGTACTTCATCGTCGTCGTCTGCCTGATGATCGCGGTTGTCGGTGTCACCAGCCTGGTGCGCATGCCGGTGGACATGTTCCCCGCCATGAACATCCCGGTCGTGGTCGTGGCCACCTTCTATGCCGGGATGCCCCCGGAGCAGATCGAGACCGACATCACCAGCCGCTTCGAGCGCTTCTTCACCCTGGGCAGCGACATCGAGCACATCGAGTCGCGCTCCCTGCCGGGCGTGAGCATCATCAAGGTGTACTTCCAGCCGGGAACGAACCCGGATTCCGCGGTGACCACCATCTCCAACCTGGCCATGGCCCAGTTGCGCCGCCTGCCCCCGGGAACCCTGCCCCCCATCGTGCTCAAGTTCGATGCCTCCAGCCTGCCCGTCTGCCTGGTGACGTTCAAGGGCGAAGGCCTGAACGAAACCGCCCTGCGCGACCTGGCGCAATTCCAGGTGCGCAACCAGATCGCCAGCGTCCCCGGCGCCAGTGTGCCGCAGCCCTTCGGCGGACGCTACCGCCAGATCATGGTCTACACCGACCCCTACAAGCTGGAAGCGCATCAGTTGAGTCTGATGGACGCCGTGCGCGCCGTAAACAGCGCCAACCTGATTCTGCCCGCCGGCGATGTGCAGCTCGGGCTCCTGGACTACAACATCTACACCAACAGCCAACTGCGCTCCGTCCAGGACATCGATCAACTGCCCCTCAAGACGGTGGGCCAGACGCCGGTACGCGTCGCCGACATCGGCCATGCCGAGGACGCGCAGCAGATCCAGACCAACCTGGTCCGCGTGGACGGCCAGCGGTCGGTCTACACGCCCGTGATGAAGCAGGGCGGCGACACCAACACCATCCAGGTCGTGGACGGCGTCAAGGAGCGCCTGCTGCACCTCTTCGACGTCCCCAAAAAACTAACCACGCAGGTTGTCTTCGATCAGTCCGTGTTCGTCAAGACGGCCATTGAGACACTGCTTCACGAGGGCGCCATCGGTCTCTTTCTGACTTCGATCATGATCCTCGTCTTCCTCGGGAGCATGCGGGCAACCGTGGCCGTGTTCTTCTCCATTCCGCTTTCTGCTCTGGCCGCGTTCATCGCTCTCTCCCTGGGCGGCAGTTCGGTGAACGCCATGGTGCTCGGCGGGCTGGCGCTCGCCTTTTCGCGCCTCATCGATAACTCCGTGGTCGTGCTGGAAAACATCTACCGGCACCTCGAGCTCGGCGAGTCTCCGGCGGTGGCCGCGGAGAAAGGCGGCATGGAAGTGGCCCTGCCTGTTCTGGCATCCACCCTCACCACGATCGTGGTGTTTTTCCCGGTCACCCTGCTCTACGGCGTAAGCAAATTCCTGTTTTCGGCCCTGGCTCTGGCGGTAGTGCTGTCGTTGATGGCCTCCTATGTGGTGGCCATGTCGGTGGTGCCGCTGTTCTGCTCGCACTTCATCAAGGGGCATCATCAGGGCGGAGTGCACAGCGAGGCGCCGAAGCGGCGCTCCCTGCTGGACCGCTTCAACGCCTGGTTCGACCCCAAGTTCGAAGCCTTCCTGGATTTCTACGACTCCGTAATCAGCGTCGTTCTCAAGCGTCCGGTCGCCATCCTGTTCGTGCTTACCGGAATCATCGTGGTGAGCCTCTTCCTGTTTCCGCTGCTCGATTTTTCGTTCTTCCCGCGCACCGACCCCGGCCAGTTCATGATGAACCTCAAGCTGCCCTCCGGCACCCGCATCGGCATCACCGAGCAGGAGGTCGCTAAAGTCGAAGACCTCGTCCGGCGCACGGTCTCCCGCGACGACCTGGGGATGATCGTTTCCAATATCGGGTCCACACCCGACTATTCGGCCATCTACACCAGCAACTCCGGCATGCACACCGCGACCGTCCAGGTGAGCCTCAGGGAGGACCATAAGATCGGCAGCTACGAGTACATGGCCATGGTCCGCAAACGCATCGCCGACGAGCTGCCCGAGATCACCACCTTCTTCCAATCCGGCGGCCTCGTGGACGCCGTGTTGAGCCTGGGCATGCCCGCGCCCATCGACGTGCAGGTGGCAGGCTCCAACCTAGAAACGACCTACGCCGCCGCGCTGAGGCTGGCGGGCGAGATCCGGAAGATCGACGGCGTTGGGGATATCTTCGTCCCGCAGGACATCGACTACCCCGCGCTGCAACTTGATATCGACCGGATTCGCGCCCGGGAACTGGGGCTGACCCAAAAGGAAGTCGTGGGCAACATCATCACCGCCCTGACTTCGAACGCGATGATCGCGCCCAGCTTCTGGATCGATCCTAAGACGGGCAACGACTACATGATGACGGTGCAATATCCGGAGCGGCAAATCCGGAGCCTCAACGACCTGCGCGCGATCCCGCTTCATGGAAAGACGATCGCTCAGCCGACCCGGCTGGACGCAGTGGCGGCAATCCGTCGCATCAAATCACCGACTGAGGTGGATCACTACAAGCTGCGGCGGGTGATCGATATCTATGTTCAGCCGGTGGGCGAAGACCTGGGGCGGATCGCGGGATCGATTGACAGGCTGACCGCGAACACGGCGCTTCCCGGCGGCGTGACGGTAGCGCTTCGCGGACTGGTGGAGGGCATGCGGCAGAGCTTCCGGAGGTTCGGTATCGGGCTGACGCTTTCGGTGGTGCTGCTGCACCTGATCCTGGTGGCGCAGTTCCGATCGTTTCTGGACCCGCTGCTGATCCTGACGGCGGTACCACCAGGCTTGACGGGCGCCCTGCTGATTCTGTATCTCACGGGGACCAGCATGAACGTGATGTCGCTGATGGGGCTGATGATTCTGATCGGAATGACGGTGTCGGACAGCATTCTGATTGTGGAGTTCACGCGGCACCTGCGGGAAAACGGGATGTCCGTGCGCCAGGCCGTGGTGACGGCGGCGCGGGTGCGGCTGCGGCCGGTGCTGATGACGTCCCTGGCGACTATCATCGGGCTGCTGCCGATGGCGCTGAAACTGGGCGCGGGAAGCGAATCGTATGCGCCGCTGGCGCGCGCGGTGTTGGGGGGCATGAGCGTGTCGCTGATGATGACCGTAATCATGGTGCCGGCTGCGTACTACGTAGCCTACCGGAAGGACGATATGCCCCGCGCGGAAGGCCCACAATAATGTCGCGATTTGCTATTGACAATCCGTACTTCATCGTGGTGGTCTGCCTGATTATCGCCATCGTGGGCGCGGTCAGCCTCGTGCGCATGCCCGTGGACATGTTCCCGGCGATGGAAATTCCGGTAGTGGTGGTGGCGACGTTTTATTCGGGTATGCCGCCGGAACAGATCGAGAACGACATCACTTCGCGCTTCGAACGCTTCTTCACGCTGGGCTCGGGAATCGAGCATATTGAATCCCGGTCCCTGCCCGGGGTGAGCGTGATCAAGGTGTTTTTCCAGCCGGGGACCAATCCGGATTCGGCGGTGACCACGATTTCGAATCTCGCGATGGCCCAGTTGCGCCGCCTGCCTCCCGGCACGCTGCCGCCGGTGGTGCTGAAGTTCGACGCATCGAGCCTGCCCGTGTGCCTGGTGACGTTCAAGGGCGAGGGGCTGAACGAAACGCAGCTCCGCGACCTGGCACAGTTCCAGGTGCGGAACCAGATCGGCGGCGTACCCGGCGCCAGTGTTCCGCAGCCGTTCGGCGGCAAGTATCGGCAGATCATGGTCTACGCCGACCCGTACAAGCTGGAGGCGCACCAGTTGAGCCTGATGGACGTGGTGCGGAGCGTCAATGATTCGAACTTGATTTTGCCCGCGGGAGATGTGCAGATTGGGCCGCTCGATTACAACATTTACACCAACAGCCAGTTGCGCACCATGCATGAAATTGACCGGTTGCCGGTGAAGATGGAACACGAAGCGCCGGTGCGCGTGGCGGATATCGGCTACGCGCAGGACGGGCACCAGATCCAAACCAACGTCGTGCGCGTGGATGGGCAGCGGTCGGTCTACACGCCGGTGATGAAGCAGGGCGGGGACACCAACACGATCGCGGTGGTGGACGGGATCAAGCAGGCGCTCGGTCATCTGTTCGACGTGCCGAAATCGCTGATCACCAAGGTGGTCTTCGACCAATCGGTGTTTGTGAAGACGGCGATCGAGACGCTGCTGCACGAGGGCGGCATCGGGCTGCTGCTCACCTCGATCATGATCCTCATCTTCCTGGGCAGCATGCGCGCGACCGTGGCCGTGTTCTTCTCCATTCCCCTTTCCGCCCTGGCCGCGTTCATCGCGCTCTCGCTCGGCGGAAGCTCGATCAACAGCATGGTGTTGGGCGGGTTGGCCCTGGCGTTTTCGCGCCTGATCGATAACTCGGTGGTCGTGCTGGAGAACATCTACCGCCACCTGGAGGCGGGCGAGAGTCCCGCTGCCGCGGCCGAGAAAGGCGGCCGCGAGGTGGCCCTCCCGGTGTTGGCAGCGACCCTGACCACGGTGGTCGTGTTCTTTCCGGTCACGTTTCTCTACGGCGTGAGCAAGTTTCTGTTTTCGGCGCTGGCGCTGGCGGTGGCGCTGTCGCTGTTTGCTTCGTACGCGGTGGCCATGACGGTGGTGCCGCTGTTCTGCGCGCGGTTCATTAAGGCGTCCCATCACGGCACGCCATCCGCGGAAACGCCGGTGACGGTAGACCATCCGCGCAGCCGGCTCACGGTGAGCGATCGGTTCAACATCTGGTTCAACGACCGGTTTGAAGCCTTTCTGAAGATCTACGACCGGGCTGTGGCAGGCATTCTGCGGCGGCCGGCGCTCACGCTGGCCGGATTCACCGTGGCGTTCGCTGCGAGCCTGGCGATCATGCCCCTGCTCGGGCTGTCATTCTTTCCGCGCACGGACGCGGGGCAGTTCGTAATCAACCTCAAAGCCCCCACGGGATCGAGGCTGTCGGTCACGGAGAACGAAGTCATTAAAGTGGAAAACCTGATCCGGCAGGTGGTGCAGCCCGAGGATCTCGGCATGATCGTTTCGAACATCGGGGCGACACCGGACTTCTCCGCGATCTACACCACGAATTCGGCGATGCACACGGCGTTCGTGCAGGTGAGCTTGAACCCGGAGCACAAGGTGGGCAGCTATGAATACATGGCGCGCGTCAAGCGGCGTATGGAGACGGACCTGCCGGAGCTGGGCGCGTATTTTCAGTCGGGCGGACTGGTCGACGCGGTGCTGAATCTCGGATTGCCGGCGCCCATCGACGTGCAGGTGGCGGGATCGAACCTGGAATCGGCGTATGACATGGCGCTGAAGCTGGCGGCGAAGATCCGCGGGATCGGCGGTGTCGCGGACGTGTTCATTCCGCAGGACATCGACTACCCGGCGCTGCAACTGGACGTGGACCGCACGCGCGCGAGCCAGATGGGGCTAAGCCAGCAGGAGGTGGTGGACAACGTCATCACCGCGCTGACTTCGAACCAGATGATCGCGCCCAGCTTTTGGATCGATCCCAAGACGGGCAACGATTACATGCTGACGGTTCAGTACCCGGAAAACCAGGTGAAGACGCTTACGGACTTGAAGTCGATTCCCTTGCGCGCCGCGGATTTCCGCGAACCCACGCGCTTGGACATGATCAGCGGCGTGCGCCGCATCAAGTCACCGACCGAAGTGGATCATTACAAGCTGCGGCGCACGATCGACGTGTATGTGCGGCCGTTGAACGAGGACCTGGGCAAGATCGCGAACTCGATCGACGACGTCATCGCGAAGACCAGGGTCCCGGAAGGATTGAGCGTCACCTTGCAGGGCATGGTGCAGGGCATGCGCAGTTCCTTCACCCGGTTCGCCTTCGGCCTGTGCCTCGCCGTTGTCCTGCTGTACCTCATACTGGTCGCGCAGTTCCAGTCCTTCCTCGATCCGTTCATCATCCTGCTGGCCGTCCCGCCTGGATTGAGCGGCGTGATCCTGATCCTCTGGCTGTCGGGCACTACCCTCAACGTGATGTCTCTGATGGGAGTGGTGATGCTCGTGGGTATCGCGGTTTCCAACAGCATTTTGATCGTTGAGTTCACGCGGCACCTGCGCAGTCAGGGAGTCGACGTGCGGGAAGCGGTGGCGATGGCCTGCCGCGTGCGGCTGCGGCCGGTCCTGATGACCTCGCTGGCAACCATCATCGGCCTCTTGCCGATGGCCCTCAAGCTGGGCGCCGGCAGCGAGGCTTACGCACCCCTCGCGCGCGCCATCCTCGGCGGGTTGAGCGTGTCGGTAGCCCTGACCGTCTTTCTCGTGCCCGCCGCATACGTGTTGGTTTATGGGAGTAGTCGGCGATGAAGTGGCAATTCCTTTTCTTGATTCTCTTGTGCGGCACCCTTTATGCCCAGCAGCCGGCCATGCGGTTGACGCTGGCCGAGGCTCAGCAGCAGGCCATTGCCAACAATCCGCAGTTTTCCGCGGCACGCTTCAACGCCGCCGCGGCGTACCAGGTCCCCCTGGAGTACAAGGCAAACTACGAGCCGAACCTCGTCGGGAGCCTGACCACCGTGGGCGCGGACAACGGCAGCCGCCTCGCCGCCGGCGGTCTGAACAATCCCATCGTCTACAACCGTATCGGGTCCGGCCTGACCGTGGGCCAGATGATCACCGACTTCGGCCGCACCGGCAACCTCGTGGGGATGGCGAAACTTCAGGCCGCGGCGCAGGACCAGGTGACCGAGACCACGCGGGCGCAGATCCTCCTGGCCGTTAGCCGCGCCTACTTCGCCCTGCTCCGCGCGCAAGCCGTCGTCAAAGTCGCCAACCAGACCGTCGCCGCCCGGCAACTGGTCGTCGACCAGGTGACCGCGCTGGCCGAGAGCAAGCTGAAATCGACGCTGGACGTCAGCTTCGCCAATGTCAATCTCTCCGACGCCAAGCTCATCCAGATCCAGGCGCAGAACGATCTCAAGGCCGCCGAGGCCGACTTGGCAACCGCCATGGGATTGCCGGGCCAGTCGGGCTTTATTCTCGCCGAAGAGCCGATGCCCCCTCCCATGCCCGACAGGGTAACGGACCTGGTGCAGGACGCGCTGCAATCGCGCCCCGAGCTGAGAGACCTGCGGCTGGAGCAGAGCGCCGCCGAGCGGTTCGTCAAGGCCGAGCACGCACTCTACTACCCGAGCCTGGGCGTCGTTGGCACGGCCGGATTTGTGCCTGCGGGCTACGAAGCCGTCCCCAGCCGCTACGGTGCCATCGGAGTGAATGTGACCATTCCGATCTTCAACGGAGGCCTCTTCAAAGCCCGCCAGGCGCAGGCGGAGCTCAAGGCGAAGGCTGCAACCCAGTACGTGAACGACCTCGAAAACCGCGTGAACCGCGACGTTCGCGTCGCCTTCCTGAATGCAAATACGGCCTACGATCGCATGGCCGCGACGCGCGAGCTCCTCGCACAAGCTCAGCAAGCCCTGGACCTCGCGCAGACCCGTTACGACATCGGCCTGGGAAACATCGTAGAACTCAGCACCGCCGAGCTGAACCTGACGTCGGCCCAGATCGGCGACACCAACGCGCGCTACGACTACCAGGCCTCGCGCGTCATCCTCGACTACCAAATCGGCACTTTGCGTTAGTAGGGTAGGCCTCCTGGCCTGCCCCGCGCGCGCAGCGCGCCCTAGCTGATGACCCCCTTCCGAATCGCGTACAGAATCAACTCCGCCCCACTATGCAAATTCAGCTTCTGAAAAATATTGGCCCGGTGCGTCTCCACCGTATACAAGCTGAGTTGCAGCACACTGGCCACCTCTTTGTTACTGCGTCCCTCCGCCAGCAATTGCAGAATTTCCCGCTCCCGGGTCGTCAACAAATCGAAACTGTCCTCGACGTTCTGCTCCTGCATCTGGCGCACGTAGTCTTCCACCAGCATTTTGCTGATCGCGGGACTGAAGAACGCCTTACCGTCGCTCACCGCCTTGACCGCGTTGATCAGGTCGTGCTCGGCGGAGTCCTTCAGAAGGTACGCCCGCGCGCCTGCCTTCAGCGCCTTGAGCACGTAGGCCTCGTCGGAGTGCATGCTCAGAATCACGATGGCGGTCTGCGGCAGCGCCGCGCCGATCTGCCGCGCCGCCTCGATGCCGTTGAGCGTCGGCATCGCGATATCCATCACGACCACATCGGGCCGATGCTGTTCGGCCAGTGCCACCGCCTCGCGTCCGTCGGCGGCGTCCGCGATCACCTGGAAACCCTCGTGGCTCTCCAGCAGCAGGCGCAGGCCTTTGCGAACCACCGTGTGATCGTCGGCCAGGAGAATGCGAATGGACCTCATATTGACTAGCGTGGCATGTCCAACGCCGGGTTGGCGCCGAAAAATCCCCACGGCACCAGCTTGAAGCCGGCCACGTGCAACGGCATCACCGGCCAATCCTCGGGGCGCGGGTTGTGCGTGATCCCCATCGTGTACCAGAGCACGATGTCGCGCGAATCGATGGAGCGGTTGGCCTTGGTCCAGCGCGGAAGCCCGTCCCCGCCTTTGCTCTGGTTGGGATAGTCTCCGGCGGCGTAGAGTTCCCCGGGGGCATACGGCGTGACCCAGATGTGTGCGTTGAGCAGGCCCGCGCGTTTGCGCACCCAGCTATCCGGCAGCGCGAACGGCACCGCGTTTTCTCCCGGCAAAAGCGCGTAGCCCGTGGGATGTCCGAGGGCATTCGTCGCCGAAGGATTCACCACAATCCATTTCCGGCTGGTCGCAAGATCGAGATTGCGCTGTGCCTCGCGCTCGGTAGCCAGTGGAGTTTCCCGCATCTCGAAACCGCCGCCGTAGGGATTGCGCGGACCTGCGGGAATCGGCACGCTGTTCATCTCGACCACGCGGTTGGGCGCCGCGCCGTCGATGTCCAGGTCCAGCCGGAAAGTGAAGAAATGCTGGTGATGGGGCGCGCCCAGGTTTTTGCCCACCGGATGGCTGAACGGATCGTGCGTGCCGGAGGCGATCGCCTTGGCCGCCATGATACCCGTCAGCGACACGCGCATTTCGAGGCTCCCGTCCTGGCGGAAGATCCAATCGAATCCGTAGTCGTAGTTCCCAACCGTGGAAACGAAACCTAGCACCAGTTCCCGCGCGCGCCGTGCTTCCGTGTCGTGCTTCCAAACCATGCCGGCATCGCGCTCGTAAAGAGCCACGGCCCGCGGAATCGTCACGTTGGGTTCACCCGAAGAATCGGCAAAGGCCGCGTCGAAGGTGCGGCAATTGGTCGGGCACTCGATCCCTGGACGCATCGAAGACGCATTCACCCCAAGTCCGAACTCGCCGGCATCGAAGCTGTTGCGGAAAAACCACCCGGCCGAAGGATCGCCATAGGGCACCACCATTTCGGAGAGCCCTCCGCGGTACATCACCGGCCGGACCCGGCCGCCGTCCTCGTATCCCACCGTGTACAGCACCAGGCCCTCGCGCGGGTGCAGCGCCCACCGGAAGTGCCACTTCTGCCAGCGCACTTCGCCGTCTTCGATCTTGAAGCCGGGTCCGTTGGGCTGGGTGATGATCAGGGGAGCCGGCGGTTCGCGCAGCGGCAGGTTGAACGGCGGCGAAAACTCGGCCGGCGCCGAGGGAATCGGCACGTTGCGCAGCGTATCGAGAAGATCGATGATCCGTCCCGTAGTGAGGTTGACGTGCGCCACGATTCCCTCGATCGGGTGCGCGTAGTAGTTCCGAGTGTTGCCCTCGATTGAATACGGCACGGCGCGCACGATGCGGCCCGTCTCGGTGCCGGGCAGGCCGAAGTATCCGGCGCTCCAGGAAATGATCGCCACGCGGTTCAAATCACGGATCCCCCGCGCCAGCAGCGCCTGACGCCACCGCGCGTCGGCGCGCACAATCTGGTCCGCGCGCCCGGAATCTTCCGGCCCGATCATCGGCTCGACATTGGCAACAGGATCGACGCGATCCACCGTCCGCGTGGTGAGGTTGGCCACCGCCTCGAAGGTCCGGTCGGTAGCCGCATCGTAGACCACGGCGAAGGCGCGCCGGGGCGGATTGCCACCGGCCAGGACGGCATCTTTTGGAGGCTCGTCGAGCGTCAGGATAGTGAATCGAGCGGAATTGGGAACCCGGTGCGACTCGCGGATGATGCGCGTTGCGGCCCTGATTTCGTCTGCTGACAGAGGAGTCAGCGGATGGGGAGCGGCTCGCAGGACTAGTGCCAGAAACAGAAGAGAGCGCACGAAGCTAGGGTATCGCACGCACGCGCCCGCACTGGAAGTTAGTATGGAGTGGATGATTCGAACCGGAATACTTTTTCTGCTTGCGGCCGGTGCGCACGCGGTGATGCCGCTGCCGGTGAAGATGGCCCCCGGTGCCGGGCGGATGGTGATAGACAACGGATTCCAGATCGTCGTGTCGGGGGTGTCCGACGCGCGCCTCGACGCCGCGGCGGCCCGCGCCACGGCACGCCTCTCCCGGCAGACTGGAATTCCGTTCATCGGGCCGAAGGGCGCCGCGACCCTGCGCGTCGAATGCGCCGCGGTAGGCAACGCCTACCCGACTCTCGGCGAGGACGAATCGTACACCCTGGACGTCACCGCTGAAGGCGCCGTGGTGAAGGCGCCCACCGTGGCCGGCGCCATGCACGGCATCGAGACCTTCCTGCAGCTCGTCGGACCCGGGCCGGGCGGATTCCAGGCGGCAGCCGTGCACATCGAAGACCGCCCGCGCTTCCCGTGGCGCGGCCTGATGCTCGATTCCGGCCGCCACTGGATGCCGGTCGCGGTCGTCAAGCGCAACCTGGACGCCATGGCCGCCGTGAAACTCAATGTCTTCCACTGGCACCTCTCCGAAGACCAGGGCTTCCGCGTGGAAAGCAAGCGCTATCCCAAACTCCAGGAGCTGGGCTCCGACGGGCTCTTCTACACCCAGGCCGATATTCGCGACGTCGTGGCCTACGCGCGCGACCGCGGCATCCGCGTCGTACCGGAGTTCGATATCCCGGGCCACACCCAATCCTGGCTGGCGGCCTATCCCGAGCTCGCAACAGCCCAGGGAACCTACTCCGTCGGCCGCACCTGGGGCATCTACGAGCCGGTGATGGATCCCAGCAAAGAATGGACCTACGAGTTCCTGGACGCCGTCTTCGCAGAAATCACGCCCCTCTTCCCCGACCCCTACTGGCACATCGGCGGCGACGAGGTGCGCGAAACCCAGTGGAAGGCATCGCCCAACATCCAGGCGTGGGCCAAAGAGCACAACCTCAAAGACCCGCACGCCATCCAGGCCTACTTCAACCAGCGCGTGCAGAAGCTCCTCCAGAAGTACGGCAGAACTCTCATCGGCTGGGACGAGGTGCTGCATCCCGACCTGCCGCAGGACATCGTCGTGCAGTCCTGGCGCGGCGCCAAATCGCTGGCCGATGCCGCCTCCAAAGGCTATCGCGGAATTCTCTCCTGGGGCTACTATCTCGACCACCTCGAGCCCGCGCGCCAGCACTACGCCGTGGACCCGCTGGGCGGCGATGCCGCGAAGCTGACTCCCGAGCAGCAGGCGCGCATCCTCGGCGGCGAGGCCTGCATGTGGAGCGAGTACGTCACCAGTGAGACCGTCGATTCCCGTATCTGGCCCCGCGCCGCCGCCATCGCCGAACGCTTCTGGTCCCCGGCCGACGTTACCGACGTCAACTCGATGTACGACCGCATGGAAGCCGTCAGCCGCACCCTCGAGTGGACCGGCGTGCAGCACCGCGCCAACTACCAGCCCATGCTCGACCGCATGACCGGCGGCCGCACCGCCGAGCCGCTCCGCATTCTCGCCGACGCCGTGGAAGGCGTAGGCCTGGGACCGCGGGCCCGCGCTCAACGTTACAACAGCCTGGTGCCGATGAACCGCCTGCCCGACGCCGCACGTCCCGAGAGCGAGAGCGTACGCGTCCTCGAGTTGGCCGCGGCGAAAGTCGCTGCCGACCCCAAGGGCAGCCCGGCGGAGACCGCCATGTTGCGCCGCGCCTTCACCCGTTGGGCGGAAAACGACGCACGCTTTGTGGAGTTGGCCGGAGACAATCCATTGCTCACCGAGCTGAAGCCGCTCTCCAAGGATCTGTCCGCGCTCGGCAATGCCGGTCTGGCCTTGCTGGATTATCTCGGGAAAGGAACTGCTCTGCCGCCCGGATTCGCCGCCAACTGGGATCAGGAGATCCGCCGCCTCGCGCGGCCTGAGGTCGAGGTCATGGTGGCCGGCGCCCGCCCGGTGAAGGTCCTGCTGGAGGCCGCGAAGAAGTAGGGCACGATAGAA
>Ga0335079_10005777_pt1 | contig 14154 bp, 12 predicted proteins | sample Lox_Sample_33_FD_206719 | JGI IMG/M metagenome (GOLD analysis project Ga0335079, IMG submission 206719) | Soil microbial communities from Loxahatchee National Wildlife Refuge, Florida, United States - Lox_Sample_3.3 | ecosystem: Environmental > Terrestrial > Soil > Wetlands | place: USA...
AGATCGTCCAGCGGGTGGCCGCTTCGGACGGCATTGAAGTGGTCGAGGTCGAGTTCAAAGGCAGCGGCGGGAATCAGTTGCTGAGAATCTCGATCGACAAGCCGCAAGGGGTCAGTCACGCCGATTGCGAAATGATTTCCCACGACGTGGGGACGATTCTGGACGTGGAAGATATCGTGCCAGGGCACTACACGCTGGAGGTCAGCTCGCCCGGCGTGGAGCGGAAGCTTCTCAAACCGAACGACTACATCCGGTTTCAGGGGAAGAAGGCGAAAATCGTATTGCGCCAGCCCGTTGAAAACCAGCGCCACTGGGAGGGCAAGCTGGCGGGCCTCGAGGAGAGCATGGTTTCGCTCGAAGTGGGCGCCGACCGCGTGCTCCGCTTCCCTTTGAGCCAGGTGGAGCGCGCCAACCTGAAGTTTGAGTGGTAGTTCCCGCCGGATATTAAGCCAAGCGACAGAGCGAAAAGAGGACACCTTGGAAACGATCTATCAGTCCATCGAAATCTTGAGTAAGGAGAAGGGCATCGACATGCAGATCGTCCTGGACGCCGTCAAGGATGCCATGCTGATCGCTGCCCGAAAACACTTCCGCATCGAGGAGGACTACGTTGCGGAACTGGACGAGAAGACCGGCGCCCTTCGCCTGTTCGCGGTCAAAAAAGTAGTCGACGAGGTGACCGACCCGCTCAAAGAGATGCGGCTCGACCAGGCCGTGAAAATCAATCCGGATGCCGTGGTGGGGTCCGAAGTGCGTATTGCGAAGCCCACCGATGCGCTGGGCCGCATTTCCGCGCAGACCGCCAAACAGGTAATTTTTCAGAAAGTGCGGGAAGCCGAGCGCGAAACGGTCTACGCCGAGTACTCCGGACGCGCGGGGGAACTGGTCAACTGCACCGTCAAGCGGATCGAAGGGCCGGATTTGATTCTCGATCTCGGCAAAACCGAAGCGCGCCTGCCCAAAAAAGAACAATCCAAGCTCGAGAGCTTCACCGTGGGCGATCGCGTGCGCTGCGTGATCCGGCTGGTGGACAAGTCCAGCAAAGGTCCTGGGGTGGTAGTTTCGCGCGCGGCCCCGGAGCTGGTCATGCGCCTTTTCGAGCAGGAAGTCCCCGAAATCTACGATTCCACGGTGGTCATCAAGGGCTGCGCGCGAGAGGCCGGCGAGCGCACCAAGATCGCCGTGCACAGCCGCGACCGGGACGTCGACAGCGTCGGGGCTTGCGTGGGCATGAAGGGAATGCGCGTGCAGTCCATCATTCGCGAGCTGCGCGGCGAGAAGATCGACATCATTGAATTCTCCGACGACCCGGTGGTGTTTGCCACCCACGCCCTCAGCCCCGCGAAAATCAGCCGCGTGAGCATCATCGACGCTGCTGAAAAGCACATGGAGGTGATCGTCGACGATTCGCAGCTCTCGCTCGCTATCGGCAAAAAGGGACAGAACGTCCGCCTGGCGGCCAAGCTGCTGGGCTGGAAGATCGATATCAAGAGCGAGGAGGAAAAACGGCAGGAGGTCGAATCGGCCATGGCCGCCCTGGTAGTGCCGGGAGCGCCGGTGTCGGTACTGATCGACTACGGACTCGGAGAAAATCTGGCGGAGAAGCTGGTCGAAGCCGGCATCTCAACCGTCGAGAAATTGGGCAACATGACGCCCGAACAGCTTGAAGAGATTCAAGGCATCGGCGAGTCCGTGGTGGAAAAGATCCAACTCGCCGTCAACAATTATTACGGCCAGTTTGAGACCGGCGAGAACGCCCCGCCCGCCGCCGAAACAGAAATCGCTGTGGGAACTGAACCCAGTCCGGAAACCCCGCTTCCCTTGGAAGAGGTGAATCCCGAAGAGCCGGCCGCCCAAGGCGAGGCGGCGGAAGGCCAGGAAATAGCGGAAATGTCCGCGGAAACCCTGGAAACTGAACCAAACATTGAGCCTCCCGCAGAGGAGTCTGATACGATAAAAGATTCCCGGCAGGGCGTGGAGGGCCGGAGGCCGGAAGAGCCGACCGAAGAGGGCAAGGAAGGCTGAGCGAGCGGCAAATCGTTTCACTCTATGAATAAGATCCGGATTAATGTGCTGGCGCGGGAGCTGGAGGTCAAAGCTCATGAATTGATCGACAAGCTCCCGGAACTGGGCGTCACCGAGAAGAAGACTCACTCCAGCTCGGTGGACGACGATGTAGCAGAAAAGCTGCGCCAGATTTTCGGCGGAGGGGGCGCTCCCGCCAAGGCCGAACCGTCCGGCTCGAACGGCGCGGCGACCGCTGTGGTCGAAGAACCACCTGCTGCCCACGTAGCGGTTGAGAAGCCGCAGCCTGAGGCCGCCGAACCCGCGCGCGAGGCCGAGCCGGCAGCTCAGGAACTGCCCGCTAGCGAGAAAGTGGCTCCGCGCATCTCGCCGCAGCCGCAGCGTTTGCGTCCCCCGTTGGCTACAACGCCGGTGCCAGGCGCCCCACGCATTCCAGCCGCGCCCGCGGCGAGTGCACCCGTGCCGGCCGCGCCCGTGCGTGAAGTTCCACCGCCCTCTCGCGCTGCTCCAGCCGCTCCCCGGCCCGGTCAGATTCTGTCAGGACCCCGGCAGCCCCTGCCGGCAGGCATGCGGCCGCCGGAACCCGTTCGTGTGGTGACTGGCGCTCCTCCGGCTACGGCGCGCTCTGCGCCCATTGCGCAGTCACCGTCCATGCCGTCTCCCGGTGCCCCGGCAGCGCGGCCGCCGATGGCCCGTCCAGGTCTGGCTGGACAGCCTGCGGCGCGGCCTATCGTCCCGCCACGGCCTGATCTGGCAGCAAAACTTTCTCAGCCGCGTCCGGCAGGTCCGGGTGCTCCCATTGCGCCGCGGCCTGGCGTGCCGATGCGCCAGCAAGGCGCCCCAACGCCGGGACAGCCCATCTATCGCGGTCCCATTCGCCCCGGTCAGCCGCTGATGGCGCGTCAGGGCGTCCGGCCCGGCGGCGGACCTGCCGGCGTACGACCCGGCGGGCCCCGTCCCATGCACCCGACGTCGCGCGGCATGGTGGCGCCCGGCATTGCACCGCCGCCCGTCGAGCAACAACGCCGTCCCATGGATAAGCGGGGCGGCAGGCCGCAGCGTGACCGTATCCAGGAGCAGGAAGAGCGGATCCTGCGCCCCGTCAAGCGCGAAGCACCCTCGGGTCCGCCACCCGTCAATCGCGAGATCACGGTCTCGGAAGGCATCACGGTCAAAGAGCTTTCCGAAAAGCTCGACGTGAAAGCCAGCCTGGTGATCAAGAAGCTTGTCGATCGCAACATCTTCGCGACAATCAACCAGACCCTGGATGCGAAGCTCGCTACCGATATCGCTCGCGAATTTGGCGCCTCGACGGCCACCGTAAGCTTCGAAGAAGAAGCCATGCAGGACGTCGAAACGGCGCAAGAGGAAAAGGACCAGGTGAAGCGCGCACCCGTGGTCACCATCATGGGCCACGTGGACCATGGCAAGACCTCGCTGCTCGACGCCATCCGGCAAGCGCACGTAGCCGACAAAGAAGCCGGCGGCATTACGCAGCACATCGGCGCTTATCAGGTCGAGAAGAACGGGCGCAAGATCGTTTTCATCGATACGCCGGGCCACGAAGCGTTCACGCGCATGCGCGCGCGCGGCGCCAAGGTCACCGATATCGTGGTGCTGGTGGTGGCGGCGGACGACGGCGTGATGCCGCAAACCATCGAGGCCATCGACCACGCCCGCGCGGCCAAAGTTCCGATCATCGTTGCGATCAACAAAATTGACAAGCCGGGCGCGCAGCCCGATCGCATCAAACAACAACTGTCCGAACGCGGTCTGCTTTGGGAAGACTGGGGCGGCGACGTCGTGATGGTCGCGGTTTCCGCCAAGACCAAGGCGAACCTGGATCTGCTGCTCGAAATGATCCTGCTCGTCGCCGACCTGCAGGACCTCAAGGCCAATCCCGGCCGGCCCGGTATGGGCACGGTGCTCGAGGCCAAACTCGACCGCGGCCGAGGTCCGGTCGCCACGGTGCTGGTGAGCAACGGCACCTTGCGCATCGGTGACTACTTCATATGCGGCGCCGTATTCGGCAAAGTGCGCGCCATGCTCAACGACCGGGGCGAACAAGTGCGCGAGGCCGAACCCTCAACTCCGGTGGAAGTGCTCGGCTTGGAAGATTTGCCGGAAGCGGGTGACTCCTTCCAGGTGGTCACTGACACGGCCAAAGCCAAGCAGATCGTGCTCTATCGCGAGTCCAAAGCGCTTGAGCAGTCGCTGGCTAAATCCAGCCGGCTTACGCTGGAACAACTGCATAAGCAGATGGAGGCGGGTGAAGTCAAAGAACTGCCCATCATTCTGAAGACCGACGTGGGCGGCTCGGCCGAGGTGCTCACCGATACGCTGCAGAAGCTTTCCAACGATAAAGTCCGCATCAGTGTGATCCGCTCGGGCGTGGGCGCCATTACGGAGTCGGATGTGCTGCTGGCGGCCACGTCGAACGCGATCATCATCGGGTTCAATGTCCGGCCGGAGCGTAACGTAGCTGCCATGGCGGAGCAGGAAAAGGTGGACATCCGCCTGCACACCATCATTTATAACCTGACGGACGAGATCAAACGGGCCATGACAGGCTTGCTGGAACCGGTATTCCGCGAAGTCTATCAAGGCAAGGCCGAGGTGCGCGACACCTTCCGCATCAGCAAGGTCGGGATGGTGGCGGGCTGCTTCGTGCAGGACGGCCAACTGACGCGGGGCAGCGAGATTCGGCTGCTGCGCGACAACGTCGTGGTTCACACCGGCAAGGTGGGTTCGTTGCGGCGATTCAAGGATGATGTGAGCGAGGTGCGCAGCGGCATGGAGTGCGGCGTCACCATCGAGAATTACAGCGACCTCAAGCCGGGCGATATTATCGAGGCATTCGTAGCGGAGAAGGTCGCACCCGAAGTATTCGCCTAGCGGACGGCTGTTTGACAGATGCCTTCTATAGGAGTACTGACGCTCGAGCTGCGGCTCGAAAACTCCCATTCATTGAAGGACAAGCGCCACGTGGTCAAAGGGCTCCGCGACCGGCTGCATCACAAATTCAACGTGTCCGTGGCGGAGATCGACTGCCAGGACTTGTGGCAGAGAGCGGTAGTCGCGGCGGTAACCGTTTCTTCCGACAGAGTGCAGGCCGAGAAGGTGCTGCAATCGGTGGAGCACGAAACCGCGTCGTTATTGGGTCCGGCGCTGGCGGGCGTGACGGTTGAGTGGATCTAGACTCGGACGCACCCGGCAGGCGAGAAAACCTGCCGATTTGGGCAAATGGATCAGCATCGCGCAGAGAGGGTTTCAGAAACTGTCCGCGAAGAACTGGCGGAGATCATCGGTTTCGAACTGGAGGACCCGAGGCTCGCCATCGTGGATGTCAATGATGTCCAAGTCGCCCCGGACCTGCGCCATGCGCACGTGCGCGTGGCCCTTTCCGGCGACGAGCGGGAGCAGCGGGCGGCTCTCCAAGCGCTCGACCACGCCCGCCACTATCTGCGCAACGAGTTAGCGCGGCGGCTCAACTTGCGGAAAGTCCCGGAGTTACACTTCGAACCGGGTCCCGGGCCGGACGTCGCCGAACGCGTGGAGCTGCTGCTGAAACGGGCAAAAAAAATACGGCGTTCCACCGAAAATCAACCCTAAATTGAAACAGATTGTGCTAGTTTTGTTCCTGTTGCCGTTCCTCGGAGCGGCCGCCCTCGCACCGGCTAGCCCGGCGGAGAAGACCGACACCCTTCGGCTGGAGTCGAGCGTGGTGGCCATGGGGTCGGCCTACTCGGTCGCGGTTTATGGCGACGACCGGACGCGCATGGAAGGGGCGGTGGATGCGGCGTTTGAGGAAGTCCGCCGGCTCGACCAGATGCTCTCGAATTACAAGCCGGAGAGCGAACTGAGCGAGTTGAATCGTCGGGCGGCGGAGCGGCCGGTCCAGGTGACGCCGGAAATGTTCAGTCTGCTTTCCGCCTGCGCGGAATACAGCCGGGAAAGCGAAGGTGCGTTCGATATCACGGTCGGGCCGTTGATGAAGATCTGGGGATTTTATAAGGGCACGGGACGCCTGCCGCATCGCGCGGAGATCCGCGGGGCGCTCGATCAGGTGGGGTATCGCAACATCGTTTTGGATGCGGCCAACCGAACCGTGCGATTTGCCCGGCCGGGAGTCGAATTGGACCCGGGAGGCATCGGAAAAGGATACGCGGTCGACCGCATGATAGAGGTCCTGAAGCAGTCTGGCATCCGCACGGCGCTGGTCTCGGCCGCCGGGAGCAGCATTTATGGACTTGGCGCGCCGCCGGGAGAGAAGGGCTGGCGAGTCCAGATCCGGGATCCCAAGGACGCTAACAAGAATGTGGCTGAGGTCTATTTGAAGGACGAATCGATGTCAACATCGGGCAACTATGAAAAGTTTTTCCATGCCGAGGGCCGCATATACAGCCACATCATGGACCCGCGAACCGGCTGGCCGGCGCAAGGCGTTCTTGCGGTATCGGCCATCGCGCCGCGCACGCTCGACAGCGAAGCCTGGACCAAGCCTCTTTTCGTGAATGGGCGCGCCTGGGCCGCAAAACACAAACCAGCAGGTGTCCGCGCGTTCTTCTGCGAAGACACACCGGAGCAAACATGCGCGTGGCTTCAATGAGCAGTCGTTTTCTCGATGCCTGCCGGCGCCGCCCCACGGATGTGCGCCCCGTGTGGTTCATGCGGCAGGCGGGCCGCTATCTGCGACAGTACCGTGAGATCCGCTCCAAGCACGGCATTCTTGAGATCTGCAAACGGCCCGACCTGGCGGCTACGGCCACGCTGCAGCCGGTCGAGATCCTGGACGTCGACGCCGCCATTATCTTCGCGGACCTGCTGCTGCCCGTTGAGCCGATGGGATTGAAATTGCGCTACGCCACCGGCGAAGGCCCCATCATCGGCAACCCCGTGCATACCGGCTCCGATATCGACACGCTTTCCACGGCGAACACGGACGACCTGGGTTACGTCGGCGAGGCGATTCAGACGGTGGTGCGTGCGCTCGGCGGCAGGGTGCCGGTGATCGGTTTCGTGGGCGCGCCTTTCACCATGGCCAGTTATATGATCGAGGGCGGTGCGTCGCGAAATTTCATCCGGACCAAGCGCATGATGTACGCCGAGGAGACGCTGTGGCGCCGGTTGATGGGCAAAATCGTGGACGTGCTGGCGCCGTTCGCTTCGCTGCAAGTGGCCGCGGGCGCGCGCGCCATTCAGGTATTCGACAGTTGGGCCGGCGCACTGGGCCCGGATGATTACGTGCGCTTCGCCGCCCCCTATTCCCGCGCTTTGATCGAGCGCATACGCGCCACCGGCGTGCCGGTAATCCACTTCGGCACGGGAGCCTCGGGCTTCTTCCGCGAGTTGCACGCCGCCGGCGGTGACGTGATGGGAGTGGACTGGCGCATCAATATCGATCAGGCCTGGATGGATATCAGCTACCGCTCGGCCATTCAGGGCAATCTCGATCCCGTGGCGCTGTTCGCGCCGCTTCCGGAACTCAAGATGCGGGTCACCGAACTGCTGAAGCGCACGGGCGCGAGGCCCGGCCACATCTTCAACCTGGGGCACGGCATACTGCCGGAAACGCCGGTGGAGAATGTAAAGGCGGTCGTCCAGATGGTCCGGGACTTCCATCCGTAGCCTTCCTTCTGTGTCTACAGTTGCCATCATCGGAGGCGGCATTTCCGGTCTCTCCACCGCCTATTACCTTTCCAAGGCCGGCGTCACCTGCACGCTCATCGAGGCCCGGCCACGGTTGGGCGGCGTCATACAAACCGAGCGCATTCAAGATTGCGTGGTCGAGGCCGGACCCGACAGCTTCCTGGCCGCCAAGCCTCAGGCCATGGACCTGATTCGCGAACTGGGCATGGAAAGCCAGGTCATCGGATCAAACGACCATGAGCGCAAGACGTTCATCCGGCGGCACGGACGCATGGTCGAGCTTCCCGATGGCGTGCAGATGCTGGTTCCGACCAAGATTCTGCCGATGGCCACATCGTCGCTGGTGAGCTGGCCGACGAAATTCCGGATGGGCCTCGAGTGGTTCCGCAGACCGCGTGCCACACCGGAGCGAGACCGCTCGGTGGCGGAATTCGTCGCGGAGCATTACGGCCAGGAGGTGGTGGACTACCTGGCCGAGCCGCTGCTTGCCGGCATTTACGGAGGCGACCCGGCCCATCTCAGCATTTCGAGCGTGCTGGGGCGCTTCGTCGAACTGGAACGGAAATATGGAAGCCTGACGCGCGGCGTGCTGGCGGAGCGTCCCCGCGCCACGGGCCCGCGTACACCGCTGTTTCGTACTTTGCGCGGCGGCTTGGGATCTCTGGTGGAGACCGTTACCGGCGCTCTGGCGAATCGCGCGAGATTCCTGCACCGTCCGGTGGAGACCGTGGAACGCACGGGCGCCGGATTCCGATTGCGCGTGGCCGGGCACTGGCTCGATGCGGATCACGTGGTCCTAGCGTGCGAGGCGCATCAGGCCTCCCGGCTCACCGCCGCGGTGGATCCCAAGCTTTCCGATCTGTTCGGCTCCGTTCCCTACAGCTCATCGATGACGGTGGCGCTGGGATTCAAACGCGAAGCGGTCCGGGATCAAATGCTGGGCTTCGGGTTTCTGGTGCCCAAGCGCGAGCGCCGGAAGCTGCTGGCCTGCACCTGGGTGGGCAACAAGTTCTCCGATCGCGTGCCGGAATCTCTGGCCCTGCTGCGCTGCTTCCTTGGTGGCGTGGGTGGAGAATCCGTGCTGGCGGAGAGCGATGAGGCCATCGTCGCCGCGGTACGCGATGAACTGGCGGAGATTGCCGGCGTGACCGCAGGACCCGTCTTTTCCAAGGTGTTTCGCTGGCCGCGCTCCATGGCTCAATATACGGTGGGGCACGGCGAGCGTCTCAAGGAATTGGAGACGCGCCTGGAATCGATCCCCGGCCTGCTGGTCGCGGGAAATGCCTATCACGGAATCGGCGTGCCCGACTGCATTCGCATGGGCAAACAGGCCGCGACGAAGATCGCGCAAACGATCGGTCAGGCGCGCGGCTCGGTGGCGACGTAACTGATGCTGGGCCGCGACCGCGCTAGTGCACGCTTGCATTCTCCCGGATCGTGTTCAGCACGGCCAACGCTTCCCGCTGCATAAGCGGTGTGATGACGTCCTGGCCGTCTTCGGTAGCCTTGGCGTGCATGGAACCGGCCAGAATCTCGGTTGCGGTCTCCTTCGCGATGAGGTGGTATTCGAGCGAGATCACATCATGGGCTTTTACGAGGCGTGCCGCTTCGCCGGCCCCGCTCAGGAGGGCTCCCGCCGTAACGCTGGCAGGAGCGCCCGCCATGCCCCGCCCCGCCCCCACCATGGGAATCGGCATTTGCGAGGCGCCTCGCAGGAAGCCACGTGCCCCGTTTGCCCTGGCCTGGCGCGTGATGCTGGTGTAGAGCACGTAGTCGCAGTTCTTCTCGGGAGCGCTTTCAGTGAGCGGCATCACTTCCACGGGTCCGGTTAGCTGGCTCATCAACAGCCCGCGCAGAGGCTCGTCGAGGTTGAGGCCTTGGTGCGCGGTCGGCGTCATCAGCGCCTTCACGGGCGCCACCGCAACGCGAATTCTCTGCGGCGCGCGGCCCTCCGCTATCGCTGTCGTTTCCGACTGAGCGATCGCCGTCAGCTCCTCCTCAGGGAGCGCGCTGCCAGTCTGAGCGCGGCCCGAAGCCGCCAGCAGCGCGCCGGAGAGCGCCAGGATTCCCCACTGGACTTTGTTGGCGGTAGCGAGTAACAACAAACAATTCACACTCGCGCGTGCGTTTGTCAACTCCATCGTCATCCCTCGCCTAACTAACGCGAGGGTTGGGGGAAATCTGGCTCAGGAGAAAGAGAAATGGGCAGCGCCGTCAAGCTTCAAGCGCCGCGGCGGCGAAATGCAGCAGATCGCCGCGCTCGCGGGCCAGGCTGCGCAGACGGCGGTAATCGCCGGCCGCCTGGCATAACTGGAACACAGACGGGCAGAAGAGTTGATTGGGGTCCACGTCGCGCAGATGCTCGATCGAAACAGCGATGGCCTCGTCGTAGCGCCCCAGCCTGGCGAGCAGGGCGACCAGCGTCTGCGCGGGCGCCGGGCCGGCGTTCTCCCGATTGCACGAAGCGATCTTGTCGCGAAAGTGCGCCACGGCCTCTTCCATCTGTTCGCCGATCAGCGCACGCAGGTAGATCCCGTAATCCTTGAAGCCACCCTCGAACGGCGGGTCTCCGTGGAAAGAGAACATCTTTGAGAGGTGAGTGCCGTAGTCGGCGAGTTCGACCGCCATCGCCAGTGTCTTGCGATGGGTAGCGTCCAGGCTAAAACGCAGGATGGAGATCACGTGGGATGTGTCGACGTAATAGTCATATTCGCCGAACAGCCAGTCGCGGCCGGATATCAGATCGGGCACACTGTTCGTGTCTGGCGCTTGCATTTCGTTCCTGACGATCACTCGCTTGAGGCTCTCGACCAGCTCGTGGTGCAACGTTTGGACCAGCAGGCAGAGGCAGTCATCGCGCGTCTTGCGATCGGGATATTGTTCGAAGAAAGTGATGGCGCGGCATATGCCGTAATTGGCCAGGATGAGCTCGAACCCTTTGCGCGGATGTACGCGGTCTTGCAGCGCAATTTCGATGACCGCTTCCTGATTTTCCTGCGGCTGGAGATTTTCGATGGCGGCGGCGACAGGCGCCGTTTCACCGATGGCCCGGAAGTAGGACCAGGCGCGGGGAATATCGCCATCGGCAAGGAACAGGCCGCCCACCTCGCGCGCAGCGTCTATATAAGCGCGCTCGTGGGCGGTTCGCTTTTCTTCCGGCAGATCTTCAAGCTGGCCGTTGTGGATGACCGGCAGCCCCAGCGCGCGCCGGCTCTTCATAATGCGCGCTTCGAACACCAGGGGGTATTTCTTCTCGTCGCGGAATTTAGCGATCAACAAATCGAAACCAGCTTCAGCGCCCGCCGAACACAGAGCCTGTTCGAGCGTGTCGAAGAAATCGTCCGCCATGCTGGGAACATGATAGCGCGGAGGAAGGAAGCCTACCCCAGCCCCGCTTCCCTCAAAAACTGCGCCGATTCTTCCGGCGGCGTGGGGTTGATGTAAAACCCGCTGCCCCACTCGAAGCCCGCCACCTTGGTCAGGCGCGGCATGATCTCGATGTGCCAGTGGTAGTGCGGCATGGGCGGGTCTTGCGCGGGCGCGGTATGCATGAGGAAATTGTAGGCCGGTTTTTCGAGCGTCTTATCGAGCTTGCGCAGAGTGGAGCGCAGCACCCAGGCCAGGTTCTGCAGGTCGGGTGCGCCGGCGTCCTCGAAATGCGAGTCGTGGCGCTTGGGAACGATCCAAGTTTCGAATGGGAAGCGCGCGGCATACGGCTCGATCACGATAAACCGGTCGGTCTCCATTACCAGGCGCGTGCCTGCCTGCGATTCCTGGCGTACGACATCACAGAAGACGCAGCGCTCCTTGAAATCGTGATACTGCTTGGCGCCGTCCAGTTCTTCCTTCACCCGCTTGGGAATCACCGGCAGCGCGATGAGCTGCGAATGCGGATGCTCGAGCGAGGCGCCCGCCGTCTCGCCGTGATTCTTGAAGAGAAGGATGTAGCGGAGGCGCCGGTCCTTCTTCAGGTCGAGCGTGCGCTCGCGAAATGCCCACAGAACGTCCTCTACCTGCTTGTCGCTCATGGTGGCCAGCGTCGCCGTGTGCTCTGGCGATTCGATGATCACCTCATGCGCGCCGATGCCGGACATCTTGTCGAACATTCCGTCGCCCTGGCGGGCCAGATCGCCCTCGATGCCCAGCACGGGAAATTTGTTCGGAACCACACGCAGCGACCAGCCCGCCTGATTGTGCCCGCCGTTGACGCGGTACGCCAGAACCTCGGGGGGCGTTTTCGATTCGTTGCCGTAACAGAATGGGCAGAAGCGCGTGGGTTGGGTGATGACCACGGGTTCGCGCGTGAAGTCCGACGGGCGTCGTGCCCGGTCCGTGGAGATGATGACCCACCGGCCCGTAACTGAGTCTTTACGAAGTTCTGGCAATGAGAGAAAGCCTTGGCGGCACGGTCACTCCACCCGTGCGCGTTCATCTACTAGGATGCGCAAGCCAGAATGCCTGCGACCCGTTATTATAGCCTCCGCGCGGACGAAAGGCATCTCGCAGCAACTCGACTTCAGGAGGCTCGGTCAACAAGACGCTGACAATGTCGAATCGGACGCGCTCCCAGTCAACTTCGGCGCGGCGGACGTACTCGCGCGCGGCGCGCTCCAGATGCTTCTGCTTTTCCGAATCGACGGCGCGGTCGGGCGTGCCGAACTCGTCCGTGGCCCGCGATTTCACCTCCACAAACACCAGATAGTCACCGTCCCAGGCCACCAGGTCGATTTCCCCGGCGCCATTCCGCGGCCGGAAATTGCGCCCGACAATCGTGTACCCCTGGCGGCGCAGGAAGCGGTGTGCCAGATCCTCACCGCGGCGGCCGCGAGCCATGTCGATGGGCATGCGGCGCATACGCGCATGGTGGCGGAGGCGGTCCGAGAGGCGGTAGAGAAGGGAGAGCATCGTAGGACTTCCGAATGCAGAGTGGCTTTGGGCGCTCAAAAATCTCCCCCGGCAATGCTCCGCCGTTTGCCGTACTCTTTCATAGCTTGATTCGTGCGCGGCCTTCAACCGGACATTGGCCGAACTGGTGACCTTTATGGCCCGGCGCCATCTCTCCTTGTGAACCGGTTGCGGGCAGCCGATGCCAAGGATCTCGATTGCTCCCCCCTTGAGGCGGTAGGCCACAACGTAAGGAAAGGTCATCAACTCGCGCGTGCTGCGACTCGGCCCGCGCGTCCCATCTCGGGATGTCGGGACAGTGCTTCAATAGCGGAGAGTATCCGCTCGACTGTTGCTATCGCGGCCGGGTGACTGTCATCGGCAACATAAGAATGTAGGGACTCTATGTCGCGCAGCCCCGTGGGAGGCCATCGGACAGTCATTTACGCCGCAGGCGGGCGATTACCTCTTTCACATCCCTTTCCGCAACGAATTTTCCGGCCTCGGCTTCGCGAAGGCCTTGCCGGATGTGTTCTACCTGCCATCGATGTGTCTCGACGTACGCCGCCAGTGCGTCGTTGACTACATGACTCCGATCCCGGTCCAGGGCCTCAGCTATGGCGTCGAGCGCCTTCCGCGTTTCAGGCTGGATGCGCACCGTCAGAGCTTCTGTGGCCATGGGGTTATTTCGCGTCTCTCCAATTCTCCCCCACCCCGATATCGGCCACCATCGGCACTTCGAGTGGGTATACCTGCTCCATTTCCCTCTTCACCATGGCGGACAGCTTCGGCGTCTCTTCGGGCGGCGCTTCGAAGACCAGCTCGTCGTGAACCTGCAGTAGCATCGCGGCCTGGTAGCCGTCCTCACGCAGGTGGCGGTCGATGCGGATCATGGCGGCTTTGATGAGATCGGCGGCGGTGCCCTGCAGCGGCGAGTTGACCGCGGTGCGCTCGGCGAATCCCCGGGAAGCGGGGTTGCGGCTGTTCATATCCGGGATGGGGCGCTCACGGCCCAGAAGAGTTCGGGTCACTCCGGTGCGCCGCACTTCGGCGATGGTCGACTCGATGAATTTCTTCACGCCCGGGTAGCGCTCGAAATAGCCCATGATGTACTTCTCTGCGTCCCCGCGCGAAATCCCCAGTTGTTGCGAGAGGCCAAACGGACTGATGCCGTAGACAATGCCGAAATTCACGGCTTTGGCGCGGCGCCGGTCTTCCGAAGTGACCATGAGCGGCGGCACGCCCATCACCTCGGCCGCTGTGCGCGTGTGAATGTCTTCGCCGTTGCGAAATGCCTCCACCAGAACCGCGTCGCGCGACATATGCGCCAGCAGGCGCAGTTCGATTTGTGAATAATCCGCGACCACGAGTTTCCAGCCGGGACGCGGAATGAAGGCCGCGCGGATCTCGCGGCCCAGCTCTGTGCGGATGGGAATATTTTGCAGGTTCGGATTCGATGAGGACAAGCGGCCGGTGGCGGCGCCGGTCTGGTTGAAGCTGGTGTGCAGGCGGCCGGTGCGCGGGTCGAGCAGCGCGGGCAGCGCGTCTACATAGGTGCCCTTCAGCTTCGTGAGCTGGCGGTACTCGAGCACGTTG
>Ga0335079_10005778_pt1 | contig 14154 bp, 13 predicted proteins | sample Lox_Sample_33_FD_206719 | JGI IMG/M metagenome (GOLD analysis project Ga0335079, IMG submission 206719) | Soil microbial communities from Loxahatchee National Wildlife Refuge, Florida, United States - Lox_Sample_3.3 | ecosystem: Environmental > Terrestrial > Soil > Wetlands | place: USA...
CAGGGTCACAAATCCGCTCACCCGGTTGGGGATCGCGCATTTTGACCATCATGCGGATGATGTGACGGGGTGTGCGGAACTGGCCGTTCTGACCTGCTGTGTTGAGTTTGCTCAACAGGTATTCATAGAGGTCGCCCTGGACATCCTGGTTTTGCGCCGAAATCTGCATGGCGTCGATAGCTTTGCAGGCTTCGATGAGTAAGCTCGGCTTATTGATCTTGAACTCGGCGTTTTCCATTTGCCCGGCGAATGAACCGCCCGCGCCGCCAAGCGTCTTGATGAAGGGGAAGACAACCTCTTTAAGATGTTTCAGCGCCGCGTCGGCGGGGAGTTGTGTCCAATGCGACCAGCGCAGCTCGGATTTCGGAAATATCGGGGTGAACTTTTTGCCGCGAAGTTTTGCACCGCGCTCCGCATCTTGCTCGCGTTCATCGAGACGCTTGAGAAACAGGAGAAAACTTAATTGCTCGATCGCATCGAGCGGATTCGAGAGGCCGCCAGACCAGAGCTTATCCCAAAGGGTCTCGACGGCGGAGCGGAGTGTCGTGTTAGTGAGCATGATTAAGCCGCCAATGATTGTGTCAGTTGAAGCAAATCCCCAATTTGTTGAGGTGTAAAGAAGCGCTCGACCGCGTTGCGCCCGAAATTCGTCAGCGGCGGGTCGTACAGGTCTGCTTCGGCCAGTGAGCGTTTCGACAAGAACACTTGTTGCACAGCCCGCAGAAAGCGTATTTGTTCCGCGTTATAGTTGTGCGCCTGAATATGGTGCTCAAAGCTTCGTTGCACCACCTGAGCATAGTCGGGAAGCGTGTCCAGGGCCAACAGGTGCCGCAGGAAGGCGAGGAAATTATCCACGCGCAAGCCATACGCGATCCTGATGTTTCGACTCGACAGTTGGATGTCCTCCCGTCCGAGTTCCCGGTGAAGGGTGCGTTCCAGATCAATCAATTGATCGTCCTTGACCTCCCGGCCCTCCCGAAGTGCGACAAGAGCGGGGTGCTTCTCAACAATTTCCAGCACGCGGGCATCGACGCGCTGTTTGTACTCGTCGATAAGGATTTGGTGGCCCCCCTCCCCTACCGAAATATAGCCGTGCGTTGCGATGAAGTCAGGCAGGTCGATCTTTAGAAACGCGCTTTGACGCTCACGGCGGTTTCTCATCTCCGGCGCGAGGTCGCGTATGATCTGTGTAAGTTGCGCGGGCGTGGCCCTGGCGAGGTCAGAGGAAAGGGCAAGTTTGGCGCTCGGCTGAGACTTCACGCGCTCGGCAACATCGGGAAGCAGGCTTACGTCCTCGGCGATCGACCGCAGCAAATCCGGCGACGGCGACCCTTGGATGACTTGGAGCTTGAGCCGCTCGACCTTGTGGGTGAACGTCTCGGCCGCGACATCCACGTCGGCAGCGAACCTCAAAAGCGGCGCGACCTGGAGACGCAGGAAATCCAGCTTTGTTGGCGTGATGAGGGTCCAGAAATCATCCTCAAATGCGGGCGCAATCTGAAACCACACCTTTTTGACCGGGAAAGACTCTTGGGGGATGCGCGCCATCATCGCGCGGAGGTCCGCGACAGCTTGCCGGAAGGGTTCCGCCGTATGGTCTGGCAGGTGACGCTCAAGGATTTTGAGGCGCGTGTTAAACAGCGACACCAGCACCGGCATGTCAATCGCCGGTTTGTCGTCGGCCTTCTTGTTGAAGTCGTTCTGCCAAAAATCGATGATCTTGAACTCGGTCTTCTTGCCGCCGGGGAGCCGATCAAAGTATTTGCAGGCTTTGTTATTGCGGGTTCCCCGCCCGATCATCTGCCAAAGCTTGATACGCGACTGGACGGGTTTCATAAAGACGAGGTTGACCACTTCCGGCACATCGATCCCGGTGTCAAGCATGTCCACGGAAATCGCGATGCGCGGCAGGTTGTTCTTTTTGAACTTCGTGATGAGGCCATCGCCGTAGCTGCCATCCCGCACGCGCTCCGTCGTGGATGTGACCACCTGGATCAGGCCGACATGCTGCGGATACATTTCCTCGAAAACCTCGGCAATGCGATGCGCATGGTTCTTCGTCATCGCAAAGACAATGGTCTTTCCTGGGAGTTGCCCCGATTGGTCCTTAAGGCAGGTTTCCATGATCTCTTCCCATTGCTTGCGCAGGGTGTCTTTGTTGCTCACCTCGACTTCGATGTCGGTCCCTTCGTAGTTGAGGCTGTCCGGGTCGATCCCCTGCTCAGCGAGAGCGTTGCGGTCTTCCTCGCTCAAATCGACGCCCTTGATGCCCTTCCGCTGGAAACTCGTGTGCGCTTGATACAGCGTGAAATCCACGAGGTTTCCTTCTTTCACTGCCTGCGGGTAGTCGTAGAGGAAAGTGGGTACGTTCGCGTCACAGCCGAACAGCCGGAAGGTATCCCGATCGATAAAATTCGCCGGAGTTGCCGTCAGGCCAATCATCCTTGCATCGAAATACTCAATGACCTCGGTGAAGCGCTTGAACAGAGAACGATGAGCTTCATCGAAGATAATTACATCGAAGAAGCCAGGGCTGAACTTGCTGTAGCAAAGCGCAAGAGTCTGCTCCGTCGCGACAAACAGGCGCTTCGTCTTGTCGATCTGGAAAGTGTAAATGCGATCGCGCGGCTCGTTCGGCAAATGCGCTTTGAACCCATCCGTCAAGGCTTGGTCTACCAGAGCATCCCGGTCCGCAAGGAAGAGAACGTTTTGCGCTTGTTTTGCACGCAGCAACACGTCGATCACAGCCATTGCAACGCGCGTCTTCCCGGTGCCGGTCGCCATCACGAGCAACGCGCGGCGTTTGTTGGCGGCAAATGCTTCGGCAAGTCGCCGAATGGCCTCATGTTGGTAGGGACGGTCAACAATGGAGTTGTTGATCGGGGTCGTTTCAAGCGGCTGCCGGTTTAGACGGAGGAATTTCAGACGCTCCAAATCAGAGGCTGTGAAAAATCCGGCCACCAGGCGCGGATTGGCCAGACCGACTTCCCAGAACCAGGTGTCGTGACCGTTTGCCATGAAGCCGAACGGAGCGAACGCCTGCCGCTTGGCGATCTCGTTAATGTAGTAACGCAGTTGTTCGTCGGCCTCCCGCGCATTCCGCGAGCATCGTTTTGCTTCGACGACCGCGAGCACGTCGCCGCTGGCGTCATACATGCAGTAATCCGTAACGCCGTTCCACGGCTCAGCATCATAGCCGTCAACCGGCACTTCCAGGCAAACCTGGGTGCGGTCGTTCAGATTCCAACCGGCAGCGCGGAGCTGCGGGTCGATCCGTAAGGCGCGTGTCAGCGCTTCATTCGGGGACGAAATCTTCATCTAGACCCGTTCACCTTCGACATGAACCATCATCGGCTACCCTCCCGCTCGAACAATGGCATCCGAGAGTCGGTCTTTGGCGGAAAATCAACTTCATAGAGCCCCAGGCGACCTTTCACCGGAAATGGAGTGATTGGCCGTATATTTGTCAAGACCCAAGCGAACGCCTTGGGGTATATCTCACAGTGTGCGGCAGCCTCGTCGCGTTTCGTCATAGGCCGGCAGTCGATGAGCTCTGCGACGGCAAGAGCACAACCGGCAGGCGCTATGGACGGCGTTTTTGAAGAGACAATCAAGAGGGGCCCACGGTACTCGGTGTCCCATAGACGGGTCTCGATTGTCTTCTTCCCGCTAGCGATCAGATTGGCCCAAGGTTGTTTGATTGATAAAGCCATCATGGTTTATGCCGCCAGGATCTTCTTCGTGCTGCCTGAAGACAGCTGCTGCACCTTCGTCATAAAGTCCGTCGCCCAACGCAGCAGCATCTCGGACCATATACTGTAATCCTCGGTCGCATGCGGTCCAAACCGTCCACCCATCGATGGGGAGAATGCGCCGTGTGAGAGAAGCATAGCCTCTCTCTGCACTGCTGTGCTTGCCACAACGCTTTTCGCGAACGAGACAAGGGCGCGGAAGTCGAGTTGCGTCAGAGCCGACATATCAGCTAGGCCACAGAAAACGTCAAACGCGTAGTGGTCAGGATCATCGAGGCCGAGTTCCATCATGCTGGCGCGTCGGTAAAGGCACGGCACACAATATCCGCAGTGACGTACGCCTTTGTCCTTATACCTGCTCGCACGGGCACATGAAACCGAGCGCTCAAGCAGTGGCTTCAGTTTTGGGTCCACAGTTTCTGGAGACAGCATGTCGGTCTTGCTCATGAACAAAAAAGGATTCTTGATCGCACCATCGAATACGCCTAGGCCCTGCGCCACATCCGCGAACTTTGAAAGAAATAGAGGATGGGCGGTCCGCGTGCTTGAAGTGCCGAGGCGCGATTTCTGCAGGACTGGATTCAGCGCGATCAGCCCGTTTTCGGGCATGTAAATCTCTTTTATCCGGGTTACGCCAGCAACCGCAATTGCGAGCGAAAGAAAAAGGAGGGAGCGAGGCCGATGAGTTTCTTCGCATTTCTCCGGTAACGGAAACCGTTGGCTCTCGGCCATTGATCTCGCTGCGCGGCACTGAATCAATCTGAGCCGCGGTAGGCGGTTAACCGGCGGAAACATCGTCGTGAGCCGTGCGGCCAATTCGGTCTGCGCGCTCGCCGCGGTCCCATCCGCCTGATGCCCGACAAGAAGAACCCTCTTCCCCTCAGCCAGAAGCTTGTGTGCACCCAGAAGCGAATCCATGCCGCCGGAAAACAGGCATACCGCATCGTAACCGCGCGGCAGATGCTGGCGGTGCGAGCCGAGAGGCTGTAGTGCAGTCGTGAGTGGAAAAGCAAACTTGTATTCATCGCCGGCGAGAGTCCAGAGCATGCTCTCCAAAGCCCGTCCAACGGCGTCCCATTGCGCTGGCTCATTTACCGGAAAAATCACATCGAAAGCACGGGTCCAGTAATTCGGCGTCTTTTCGCGGAGGAGCAATTCGTCTAGCACGTAAACGCACGTGGCCAAATCCAGAAAGTCGCGGCGGGTTTTATCCAAAGCGATCTCTAGCGGCTTTCCGTCCATCTCAAATCGAAGTGTGACGTTCCCGCCTCCGGGCAACGTGCTGACCACGACGCAATCTTTGGCCGTCAGCGCACTCTGATACGCCTCGTCCTTGCAGCCCTTCCGCCCCACATAACGAACCGCTTTCATTGCTTGTTCCCCGTGAGGCGTGCCTCAAGATCGGCCACCAATTGTTCAGCTGCTGCCTGCCCACCGCTGCCGAACCAATCCGTCGCCTCGAATGTGCCGGAGGTTTTTGAATCCGCAATAAGGTCAGCGACGTTGGAGCGGCACGCGTTCTCCACCGCCACGCCCATCGCGTCGGCCGCGCCATTGGATTCCGTTTTCAGATCGACGTGGTTTTCGACAAGCATCCACACTCGATCGAAGACATATTCCGTTAAAAACAGCTCGATAAGGCCATCAACACCGTCACGCTGCAAAAACTGGTCAAGTGCCTCTTTCAGGTTTTCGTATGACCCCTCGTTCTGCAATGCAGCGGCTTCGAAGAGGGCATAGCGGAGTGCATCCGCCAAAAGTTCGCGCTGTGGTCCCTCCGTCTGGCCGGCAATATGTTCGGCGATTTCAGCAACTACCTCGGCGGCCGGCCGGCCCTTGAGCTGCCCGACGCCCAGAACTTCCAAGGCGCGGTCCAGCCCTTCTGACCGCACCGCTTGCGCGAATCCTCCTAATCCCGAAACAGCTCCGCCGACCGGAGATCCACCCCTGGAGCTACCCCCGCCGCCGCCAGTCCTTCCGCCAGCGCGTGCGCCACCGCCGCCGGCAGAGACCGCTGTTCCCGCGCCAGTTACAGGAGCAACGCGACCTCCTCGAACGCGAGGCATATTGATGCCTCCGGCAGCTCGAAGCGTCCCCTGGATAATCTGTATCGGCGATACGCGGTTGTCTCCGCCTATTAGGTTCGTCACGTCGTTCTTAACCGACGTCCACTTGCCACCCTTTGGCGTCGAAATTGGTTTCGATGTACCCACGCAAACCTCCTAGCCGCCGGCGCGCCGTTGCCGGCGATCCTTACCGCTTCCGGCAAGTGCCGCAGCAATCGGAGATTCCTTTAGATATTTCTGTTTCATGTCGCCGGCCCCCACGACGCCAAGCTTCTCCGCCTCCGAAATCAGCGTCACCGCAGCGACCGCAAGGGCATCATTGGTGAGGGTGACTTGGTTTAGGGTCTTCAGAGCATTGCCATAGTTCTCAGGGCTCTTCCGGCAAATGGGAACTAGCCCATTCACAATGCGGGCTGCCACCGTTGCTTCTCGCGCAATAGCCAGATCAGCCAGAAGTATTCGTACAACGGCCGCAGCCAACGCCGGGTCTGCCGCGGCTGCCTGTTTTGCCGCAGTTTTTGCCCGGATGGAATCGTCACTTTCTATGAAACGCGCAAGGGTGCGGGCTTTTTCATCGACCGGCTGAACCGCCGCAATATGCTCCCTGTTCAGCGAGGTTTGAGCGAGGAAAAGATAAGGGCTGAGATCCACGTCCGTGAGCCTCGGCTCCAGCTGCAGGTAGTCCACGAGACCAGGCGCCCCGAGAGCGTCCGAAACCAGCTTCGATTCTTGAGCCTGGCTGGCGTCCTCGGCTGACGCCATAACGGCCGCGATCAAATCGGAGCGTCCCGTCTCTGGATCGATGGTGTCGGAGATCGTCTCGAAAAACTCTTCCCAGACATACTCAAGAACCGTGATCTTGATGAGAACATCCGGCTTTGTTTCCAGCTTGTTCGCCTCGGCCAGTTGGCGGCGCAGGGACAAGATATTAAGAAACCGTTTGATCTGGCGCGGATTGCCTCTCAGGCCACGGCCCACACTCTCGGCGTAGGGCAAAACCTGAGTCAGCTCTTCCGTGACTTCGTCGATACCCTTAAAAAGGGCCGGATTTTTCGCGGGCCACCGCAATAAGGTCTCCGTAAGCGCCTGTCCGGCTCCATAGAATTCCGGACGGGCTTTAATCAATTCTGCCCAGCCTTCATCCGTCAAATGACGGCCGATTATCAGCATCCCTATGTAGCAGGAGATATCGGTCATGCGCTGTTCTGGAATCGAAAAAGGAATCTGAACAATCTTTTCGAGGTAATCCTTCGCTTTTTGCCGGGGATCGTCCGTCACCTTGTACACATCGGTGATCGCTTCCGCGATCTTCTTCGAATCCGCCCCGATCACGAACGTGCAGGCCGGCGTGTTCAGGAACAGCTTGATGGTTTCGAATGTTTCAATGACTTTGGAGCTCGAACAACGATCAAGGTCATCTATGAAGACAACGATGCGACCGACTTTCGCCCTTTTCAAAACCTCATCGAAATCCTTATCGAAAGCCTCCATTGTCTGCGCAAGTTTTTCGGATTCGTCCTTAAAGCAGTCAAGCAACCCCGGCAAATCAGGGGTCATCGTTACCGCAGTCTTCGAGATGAATTTTGCCAGTTTTAGAATGCTCGCGCCTTCTTTGAGTCGCTTAAACAGTTCCTTCGTCTCATCAAGGATCGTTTTGTCTTCGGCCAGTTTCGCCAGGATGGCATGGATGAGCGCGGATTGCGCCTCTTCACGGCCCTCGTAACGCCATGCGTTGAACCAGAGCGTTTTCGTCTTCGGTCCGCCCGTCTCGCCCGCTTCGGCGATCCGATTTTGGAGCATCTGCATCAGGCTTGTTTTGCCGCTGCCCCACGGGCCGAAGATTCCGAGAGTGAGCGGTGCAAGATCCTTGTGCGTACAAATATTCGCAAGAACCTCGACGTAGCTCGTATAGCCGAGGCAGTCGCGTGCTGTTTCCCGATCTGACCACATATTTCAACCTCTGCCCTTGTCGAAGGGCATGATATTGCCCCGGATCGCGCCTTCACGTCGCAGGCCGACCGATGCGGCACCAACGTAACGTAACTCTAACCGTATCGAATTTCACGCTTTCGCGCCACTGGCTCCTCAATGCCGCTTCTCCCCTATCGCCTGATATTTCAGCAAGTTGCGTTCAGCCCTCATCCGAGCCCGTACATCGAAACTTCCTTTGGCCCACCCCCTTTCGTGGGCTTGTCAGTCTTTAGCGCTCGATCCTGGCAGGGCGCGCCGGCCGGTCAACGGGCTGCCCGCGCCAAGAATCCGTGTTGCCCGTTGCCCTGACGGTGACCGCCCGGCTGGTCCGCCCTGCCCTGTCTCCGCGCATCGACAACCCGCGAAAGGAGACAGCCATGAAGAATCCCGATGAATTTCTTGCGTCCTACAACCGCTACCGTGAGGCTTTGAGCAAGGCCAACAAGAACAACAAGGCGGTGATCCTGGACGCTCTCGCCGAGGCGGAAATCACTCACGTGCATATCGAGTTCGACGGCGTCGGCGACCAGGGACAAATCGAATACCTGACCGCCCTGTGCGGCGAACAACAGGCTCATCTGCCCATCATCGCTGTAACGCTTCAGCAGGTGTCATGGGGCGACTTCGAGGTGCGGAATGTCGAGGAGAATCTGGAGCAGGCGATCGAGACCCTCTGCTACGCCTACCTCGAAGAGACCCACGGCGGATGGGAAAACAACGACGGGGCCTATGGACAATTCCGGCTCGATGTCGCGGCGCGCACGGTGAGCCTCGAATTCAACGCGCGCTACACCGACGTCTTTACCGAAATGCACAGGCTCTGAGGGAGGCAATCATGGCACATCCGTATCATCACTCGCTCTCCAGCGTCAGGAAGTGGGGCGGCAGCGTCGCCGACTACCAGCGTATCCATGACTGGTTCGACGAATCCAAGAAGATCATCGCCGATTTCCGGCACCGGGCCTTGCGGCATCACGCCGAGGGCATCTTCATGGCGGAAACCATCTTCGGCGCGACGATCACCCTGTCCTCGGGCCGCGTGATCCCGACGCGCTGGATCGGCGAGCAGCATGTCCGCGAGGATCTCGGCTTCATCCCGTCCTTCGCCGACTGGGTGAAAGCCATCCGCCCCCTGCCCTGGATGGGCCGCGCGCAGCGGCTCGAAGACATGCCTGAAATCACCGCTCAACCGGCAGCCTGAGGAGGCCGCGATGACGAGGCCCCTGCCCCCCGATCCCGAGAACATGAATGCCCGGCGCGCCGCCTGGGCCGCCGCGGCCGTGACCGAATTCCAGCGCATCACCGGAACCGACGACCAGGACGCTCTCGGCGATCTGCTCTGCGACCTGATGCATTGGAGCGACCGGAACGATTACGACTTCGAGGCCGCCTTGAGCCGCGCCCGTGGTCACTATGAGGCTGAAACCATGCCGGACCCGGCGATGCCCCTGTAGATCCGCCCGGCAGCAGCGCGCCCTGTCTCGCGCCTGCGACCCACCCGGCGAGGAGTACCGTGCGATTGGCGGCAGGCGATGGTGATGTCCCGCCGTTCTCCTCGCCTTTGTCCGTTCCCGTTTGCCGCGCGGTTTTCTCATGAACGTGACGCGAGCATGGGCCGGCGGCGGGCCCTGTCAACGGCTGGCCCGCTCCATTCGCCGCCCTCCCTGCGGTCAGTTGGCTCCCGTGTGGCCGTTTCCCCTCAAGAGCGATCAGGCGCCCCTAGAAAAACCATCGCTCTTTCGGGTGACAGGTCCCTTCGTTCCGCCAGCCCTTCCAATGCCCGCGTCATGAGAAACCGCGACGCAAAGGAAAGGAACAGACAATGCAGAATACAGAACGGCAAGACATCTACACCCGCGTCACCGCGAAAATCGTCGCTTCCCTCGAACAGGGCGTCCGTCCCTGGATCAGGCCGTGGAACGCGGAGAACGCCGCCGGGCGGATCACGCGGCCCCTGCGCCATAACGGCCTGCCCTATTCCGGCATCAACGTCCTGATGCTCTGGGCCTCGGCGGTCGAACAGGGTTTCGGATCGCCCTCATGGATGACCTTCCGGCAGGCGGTCGAGCTGAACGCCCATGTCCGCAAGGGCGAGAAGGGTTCCCTCGTGGTCTACGCCAATTCGGTCACGAAGACCGAGGACAACGACGCCGGGGAAGCGGTCGCGCGCGAGATTCATTTCCTCAAGGGCTACACGGTGTTCAACGTCGAGCAGATCGAGGGCCTGCCCGAGGCCTATTACGCCAGGCCGGAGCCGAAATTCACGCCGGTGGAGCGCATCGCGCGCGCCGAGGCGTTTTTCGCGGCCACCCGCGCCGATATCCGCTATCGGGGCGGACGGGCCTACTACGCCCTGGACGCCGACTACATCCAGATGCCGCCGATCGAGAGCTTTTCCGACGCCGTCAGCTTCTACGCCACGCTCGCGCACGAAGCCACGCACTGGACGAGGCACCCGTCCCGCCTGGAGCGGGATTTCGGCCGCAAGAGCTGGGGCGACGAGGGCTATGCCCGCGAAGAACTCGTGGCCGAGCTCGGCGCCGCTTTCCTCTGCGCGGATCTCGAACTCACCCCCGAAGTCCGCGACGATCACGCCGCCTACCTCGCCACCTGGCTGGAAGTGCTCAAGAACGACAACCGCGCGATCTTCGCCGCCGCCGCCCATGCCCAGCGCGCCGTCGATTTTCTCCACAAGCTCCAGCCGGAGCCAGGAGAGGCCGCCGCTTAGGCGGCCTTTTCCTCGGCCGGCCGCCGGCGAAGCCCTGTTTCCGGCCCCGGACTTCACATCCTGGCCTCTCGGCGTGACCCCGTCTCTGGCGGGCGAAGGCACTTTAGCCGCCGCCGCTTGCTGTCAATGACGCTTCCTGGCTCCCCCGCAAGCGGTTCCCCCAGCAAGCTATGACAGCCGCGCTCGTTGCGACGGCCGGCGTGCCTCTGTCGCCCCCGCATGGGGGTCACTCAAACCCAAGAGGCCACGATGAAAACCTACTCCGTCCTGTTCGCCGAAGACGTTCCTCATTACGGCGTCGCCCAGATCGAAGCGGAAGATGACGCCGCGGCGCTGGAGGCCGCCAAGGCTTATGACATTTCCGAAGTCACGAACGATCCCGAATGGGAAAACAGCGTCAGTAAGCGAATCGTCCATATCGAAGACCCGGAAGGCCACACCGTCGCGTACGACGTTCCACTCGATGGCTATTCCCTCCGCAGCGGCGGCGACAAGGATCGGCTGCTCTGCGACGCGGCGGCCGACATGCTCGAAGCGCTGGAGCTCTGCGAAGATGTCCTGTCCGAACTGGCCCGGCTGGACGATGGGACGCCCTCGGTCAGCGCGCGGAACATGGCCCGCGCGGCCATCGCCAAGGCCAAAGGAGGTCTCGCATGAGCGCCGCCCGTTTCATCGACATCGACGGCAGGCGCTATCTCTGGCGCGATATCCTGCGGCTCCGCCGCGAGCCGTCGCTGTTCTCGCTCGATTAAGGAAGCAGCCCCCTGCCCTTTAGAATTACGGGGCGAAAGTCACCTGCTGATAGGGCTCGCCGCGGTGATGGCGACTGACCTCGATCGTCACCTTCTGGTCAAGGCGCTTCAGAAAATCGAGCAGCTTGTCCGTGGTGAAGCGGCTGAAATGCCCGTTCATCAGGTGCGACACATCGGGCTGGGCAATGCCAAGGACGCCGGCGATCTCGCGCTGCTTCAGCTTCTTGTCTTCGAGGATCTTGAAGACATGAAGGCCGATTTGCGACCGGACGAGGAGCTGATCGGCGTCCTTGAGGCCAAGATCGGCGAAGATGTTGCCGGAGCCCTCCTCGAATTTAATCGGCTTTCGTTTTTTCGTACTCATCGGCAAGCTCCCGTGCTTCCGCGTAGCGCTTCTTGATCAGATCCACATCCCGTTGCGGGGTCGCGATGCCTTTCTTCGATTTCTTCTGAAAGGCGTGCAAAATGTAAATGCGTTTCCCAAGCTGCACCGCGACGACGACGCGATAGGCGTCCGAGACGTAGCGCAGGGCAAGCTCCAGAACCCCGCTGCCGACACCCTTGAACGGCTTGGCGTCCTTCGGCATGCCGCCGAACTGGATCAGCTGCAGCTCGTCCCCGAGCAGCTTTTGGGCGCCTTCCGGAAAACCCTTCAGGTTCTTCCGCGCATTGCCGAGCCAGACGACCGGCCGCAGCACCGGGGGTTTCAGCCTGTCCAAACCTCACCTCGTCAATATATAGTAAATTTACTATAAAGTCAACACCCGAAGCGTTCCGGGTTCCAGGAACCGTTCGTCATTCTTGCTAGGGCCGCCGGCATCCATGGTCAAGGATGATCCCGCGAGAGACCCTACGCACTCGCGCCACGCGGTTTCCGGGAGATTTCATCGTCCAATTTTCGAAAGCCGTATTGCAAGTTGGAGAGCACAAACTATGAGAACAAAATAGGGTTGCGCCGGGCGCCATCGTCGCCTTACGCTAGAGGACGCGTTGGCTCTATCATCGACGAGGATTAATCGAGCTCACAGATGACGCACAAAAACCCCCTTTCGCCTCTGACCCGCGATTTCAAGGCGACCATCCGCGCCCGCGTCGAATGTGACCCGAAATTCCGCAAGGAACTCCTGCGCGCAGGAATCGAGTCCATGCTCCGCGGCGACATCAAGACCGCGAAGGCCATTCTCCGCCACTACATCAATGCGACCGTCGGTTTCACGGAGCTCGCCGAGGCCACTCATATACCCTCGAAAAGCCTGATCCGCCTGCTTGGCCCCACGGGTGATCCGCGCGCTGACTATCTCTTCGAAGTGGTCACTTTCCTTCAGCGCCGCGAGGGTATTCGCTTCCATGTGAAAGCGGCGCCAGTCTAAAGAGGCGGGGTTAGGCATTTGAGGTCCAGTATCGCCGGGAGACATCTGAATTCATGGGACCGGTCAGTCTACGCGTAAGCTATCGCCCTCTTCGCATCGGGTGGTGCATCGAAGCCGAAGACCTCGATCACCTGGCGAATGCCATGTCTCTTTCCCACGTCTTCTGGGGAGGACGCTTCAACCCGATTATCCCGTGTTCAAACCGTGAGCTGGCTGAGGCGCTCATCAGCGCTTTCAATGTTGACGCACTCTACAACGTCTCCGGCACGGAAGCCGTCGACCATTTCATTAAGGAGTTCCCCTACATCAAGTGGCCCGACTTTCACCCGGAGCTTTTCGTCGAAAGGGGAACAAAGCGGGAGCCGACCCTGCTCGATGTAGGTCACCCGGCGCAGCATCTCTACGAGAGCCACGTCGATCGGCGGGAGAAGCCGGCTATCGACGCCGCTCTCTATTCCTGGAATCAGGCTGACCCACTGCGCTTCGCTCTTTTGGCGACTTGTGGCGCCTATCCCCCAGATACAGAAACGGGTCGCGATTATTCCGGTCTCTTCCAAAAGGCATTCGCCCTCACCCCCACGACTCTCTCCGAGACCGATCCCCTGTCCGCCGATCTGTTTCGCAAACTAACGCCGAATTACCTCACCAGCGTGGAGCTCGAAAGGTCCCTTTCGCACTATTCAAGCCGCGAAGATCCAGGCTTCTATTACGGAGACGCTCACAATTTCAATGACCTCGCGAACTATTGGAATCTCAGGGCCTGCGACATCGACCTTCTGTTTTACGACCCCGCTCACGCCGAGCGGCTTCGCCCGCTGGTCGAGGCCTACTCGGCTGCCTTGCGCTCCCGGCCCAAACGGCACGAATGGTCCCGCGAAATTACGATCTGGCAGAAGGATCGAGATACCGCGCACGATTTGAGCATCTTCGGTTCTGGATGCGCGATCAGCACTTTCGATCCCGTCATATTCAACGGCCTGAACCTCAATCCGCCCGTCCAGGCCTTCCCGGACAAAACCGTATTGGGAGCCAGTCAGGAGGACAGCCTCGGCGCGTCCGTGACGTTTCTGCTTCCGGAAAAGCCCTTCTATTCCGACATTGAACTGCATTCGCAGCACATGGTGGTCTCAGTCACAGGGCCCAAAATCGGCGATGCAATGCTCACGCCGCCGTTTATACCCCAGCTCAATGAGTACTACGGCCGCAACGCCTATTTCCAGTACAACAGGGCTCGTGCAGAGCGGGGAAGTCTCGGCATTATTCAAGAAGTCACCAGTGAACAACTGACGCTGAGAGCATTGCCGTTTCCGCAGGTACTCGGGAAAATGTTCGAGATCTTCGGCATCACGGCAAAACCCAGCCCGGCGGGCTTGGTCAGCGCTCGACTTATCGATCAGATGGGCGGTTTGCAAGGCTGCCGCGTCTTCAAGATTGCTGGCGTCCGATCTTTGATCAAGAAGTATTCACCGGCTGCAAGTTTCGAAAGAACCGAGGCGGTCACGGTAATCGGCAATA
>Ga0335079_10005779_pt1 | contig 14153 bp, 9 predicted proteins | sample Lox_Sample_33_FD_206719 | JGI IMG/M metagenome (GOLD analysis project Ga0335079, IMG submission 206719) | Soil microbial communities from Loxahatchee National Wildlife Refuge, Florida, United States - Lox_Sample_3.3 | ecosystem: Environmental > Terrestrial > Soil > Wetlands | place: USA: Florida...
CCGGCCAATCCCAGCCCGGCAGCAGCCCGCGCCGCCCGCCACTCAGCCAAGATCGGCTCGATCAGCGCCCAGCGGGCATCGGACAGATCGCTACGGTACGCACGGCGAGAAGTCATGACGGCGATCTTTAGCACGCCATACCCCGAAAGTGTGGGACCTCGTTAACGGATTTCCCAGCACAGGGACAGACGGGCATCACTGTGGATCAGATGCCCTCTTAGGGCGACAGGTGCTTGGTGAAAAACGCGGTGATGCGGCGGCGCGCGTCTTGGGCTGACGGCTTGTGATACTTGGCCGCCCCGGCGAAGGCGCCCATCACCACGAATAGAAATGGCGAGCGGTCACCGGCGGTCTCGTGGTCGTTGAGGAAGGCGTGCCCGGCGCCGGGGTACTCCTTAACGTCGTGGTCTACCGCCAGTTCGTCCAGGACGCGGCTGAGCTTGGCGGCGGTTCCGCGGTTGGCCCGGTCGTTGGCGCCGTAGCTGCCGACGATGGGACAGGCGCCCGTCAAGACGGCTGGGGAGTAGGTGTCCTTGGGCACGCCGACACCGTAGTTCACGCTGGAAGCTGAGAACCCGTGGCCGGGGGCGAGCAGCAGGGCGAACCCGCCGCCGATGCAAAAGCCGATGACGCCGATCTTGCCGGTGCAGTCGTCGCGGGCGGCCAGCCAGTTCCGCACCGCATCCACGTCTTCGAACGCGCGGCCCCTTCGGGCACGCAGGTCATTGCTGAGGGCGCGCAGGCATCGCATTGTCCCGCCGCCCCCGGCAAACAGATCCGGCGCGACCGCGAGAAGGCCCTCGCTGGCCAGCCAATCGGCCTGATTACGCAGGTCCTGGCTCATGCCCAGGGCGTCATGGATGACCACCACCGCGGGCCACGGTCCCAGGCCGGAAGGAGCGGCAAGGTAGGCAGGCAGCGGCCCACGAGCGGACGGAATCGTCACGTCGGTCATCACGCCTCCCCACCGGCCAGCGTCAAAGGACCGGCAGCACGCCAGGGACCGGTGAAGCTCATCATCCACTCCACGCCCCGGCTCGTCACCTCCACCGCCGGGTACTCGTGCGCACAGCAAGATCGACGTGCCATTAGCGTGCGATTAGACAGGGACACGGGTGGCCGCCAACGGCTATCCACGGACACACGACTGCCCAGATAAGCCTGCTGCCCCGTCCGATGACGGCACTTTGCAGGCAGGGGATCCGCCCTCCTCGCTGCACGATTGTCTCGGCCGAGTCCTCCGAGTCAAGGCCAAGCCGCTGCGCGGTCGCTTGCGCGAGCCTCGGCGCGGCGGCCACGGCCAAGGGCGGGCAGCTATCAGGAGGGAGGGGGGAGGACCAGCGCACGGGCAGCCGGGCGACGCTCATTTCCGCACTCAGAGGTTGCTGGCCAGGAATGTCTTCAGCGCGGCGCGCAGCTGGGCAGAGAACGGAAGCGACTCGTTGAAGTCCGCCGGGTTTTTGCTGATGTCTTCTTTGAGGAAGTGGTCGACCCCGTTGAGGTGCACGTAGTCGAGCCTGGCTGCGGCCTTCGTCAGGCCTGCGGCGAGGTGGTTTACCTGGGCGCATCCGAAATAGTTGTCGGCGTTGCTGCAGGTGAGCAGTACCGCTGTGTGCGCGGGAAGCTTGGCGGCAACCACGGCGGGGTCGTAGCGGTCGATCTGCGAGAGCTCCAGCGGCGTGCCCATGCCGTCGCGGTCAAACGTGCCCGCCACCCCATCGGGCAGGCGCGCCGGAAGGGTGCCTGTGCGGCGTAGCGACGCGATCGCCCAGGCGATCGCCTGCCCGAGGCTGTGCGCCTGGGCGGCGCTGATCTGACCGTTCTGGACGTCACGCGTGAGCGACGCGATCGACGACTGCCCGACCACGTCGAGGAATCGGATGGGAACCGGCTCGAGCAGCCCGACTGCGCGGACCTTGGGCGCATGACCGGCCAGCCCGGAGGCGAGCAGCAGCGCGTAGATCCCGCCCAGGCTGTGCCCGAACACCGCCAGCCGGGCTCGATCGGTCTGCCGCTGCTCGGCCAGGAAGTTTAGCGCGCCGACGGCCTCTTGCTCGTAGGGCCTGATCCCGGCCCGCCCGGGATGCGCGGCATACCGGCCCCATCCGGTCTGCCCGCTGCCCAGCTTGTCGTAGCGCAGGCTTGCCACACCGTCGGCCGACAGCCAGCTGGCCGCCACCCTGAGCAGGTTGCGGTCCAGCTGGCCCGGGGCGTTGTCGTTGCGGTCGGTCGCCGTCCCGCTGCCTCCCAGTAGCACGGCAGCCGGGATCGCGCCAGCGGCTCCATTGCTGGGATGGGTGTATGTCCCGTAGATCGTGACCCCGCCCGCCTCGAACGTGACCGGCTGAGCCACCCACCCCGGCGCCAGCGTGGGGATCATGCTCGCGGGCGACGCCGTCGGCGCCAGTTCCTGCGCCTCGATGTTGTCGATCCGGCCGTAGGTGTCCACCGGCAGTGCGATGCGGAACCGCTGTGCCCCGCGGATCGACACGACGAACACCACGAAGTTGGGCCGCGTGCTCGTGACAGACACCAGGCGGAGCTGCCCGGCCCCGGCGAGCCTGGCGTTGATGAAAGCTGGCGGCGCCTTGGCGAGAAACGCCGGAGCGAAATGGGCGCGGATCGCGGCATCGGGAATCGGTAGCCGTCCGAGTGCGTGGAAGAGCCACCGCGCCTGGCCACCTGCCGGAGTGCCCGGGAACGCCGGTACAGAACCCGGCGATGGCTGAGCGCTGCCGCCGCACCCGGCCAGCACAACCATGACAGCCGTAGCCAGGAGAGCAGACCTGCGCCACCCGGCCGTTCTTGACCGAAGCCGACCCGTGGCCTTCGCAGGTGCCGGGCCGGAGATTGCAGTGGCCTCAGCTCCGTCGCCTGGAGGGCCCAGCCTAGCGAGCCTCATCACGCCCTCGCCTTCCGATGAGGCTCCAGCCGAGCAGGTCCTGATAGCGGCGACGCCGTCAAGGTCCCCGCGCGGGAACCGCATCTGCCGGAGGCGCCCACTTCACATCAGGGCGGTCGCTTACGGACCGACAAGGCCGCCTCCCTAATTTGAGCCTGTCCGCAAGATGCCCGAGCGGTCAGGGCCGCACGACCCGCCAGCTCGGGACCTAAGGACGGAGCAGCCACGATCCGTACCATACGCAGAATGATCTTGACCGCAATCGCTGACAGCGGCCCGATAAAGCAAGGGCAGCGGCATAAATCCGCACGACCGCATCATCATCAAAAGCACTTTCCGCTTTCCGTGCCCGATGGCGCTCACTGCGCCTTCTGCCGGACCTAAGCTCCCGCCTGGCTATCTTGTCGAGGGTCTCGGCGTGGTCTCGGCGAGCGGGAGACCGGATGACATTGCCAGTTCTGATGGCGATCGCCGGCGCGATCGGCCCGATCCGCGCGAGGGCGAGGGCTGGGCGAGGGCACCGTGTACTGGCGCGTCCTGATGCGCGATCAGCCCCAGGTGGCGGACCTTGCTCGCCAGGCCCGGTAAGGGCTGGCACCGTTCGGTGCGGGCCTGCGCATGACGCGTCTCGAATGGCTGCGCTGCACATGACCACCCCTGGCCGCCAGCTCACCCCCATGACGGTCGTGCCCGTACAGATTCCCAAGCTGACAGTGGGACTTCGGTTCCCCTTAACCGCTCCAAGACGACTGCGCTGACCCAGAGACTTCCTCGCCCGGGAGGCGATTTGTGCCTCAGTATGTTCGGTCAGCTCGCGGCGCTTATTGGGCGAATGTCATCGAGGGCAGGGCCGCGAGCCGATCCTTCTCGACCTCAGGGTCGTAGCGAACCCGCAGATTCATCCAGAACCGCTCCGAGGTACCGAAGTAGCGGGCGAGCCGTAGCGCGGTATCGGCGGTGATGCGGCGCTGACTGTGCACGATCTCGTTACGTGGTCCGGCGGTCCGCCGGCTCGGTATCGCTGTCAGCGCAGCACCCTTCGAGGCATCAACGCGCCGATGAGCCAGAAGATCGGAAGGAACAAGCCCACGATGAACATGACCCAGTGGCCCTTCCGTAGCGAAATGATACCGAGAGTGACGAGCAGCACGAAGTAGATGATGCCGCCACTAGTGATCCAAACCATTGCGACCCTCCCCCTTGCGAGCCTTGCCTGCGGCCACCCTACGTGCTCCGCGCACTGGCGGACCCCGGACCGCATCCGCCACCTTCCGCGACCCTGATGGCAACCGGTTCAGGGTGGTCGAGCGACGCTGACATCGCCGGGGCGGAAACCCCGTCCCCGACGCCAGAGCGGGAGCCAGGAACGGGAGCCAGGAACGGGAGTGTAGGAAGGGGAGACGGAAAGGGCTGCCAAAAGGGGGAGACTAGGCCGATGTCGGACCGGCCATTGCGCTGGGTCCGTCATCGTGACCGGTTTCCTGTGCCGGTTTCGTCGCCGCCTTGGCCTCGGGAGGCGTCGCTCGGTCGAGCTCGATCAGCCGGTAGCAGAGTTCTACCAGCACGAGGCCAAGAGCCGCTTCGATCAGGCCCTCCGCGACTCCATGAATGGCCAGGAACTCCAGGATTCTGCCAAGGTCGGCTGAATGAGGGACGGCGGCAGGCAGTTCCCCGGCTATGAGTACGGGCAGCGTCGCGAGCAGGAAAACTCCCCAGAAGTGCTTGCGGACTAGGTGGGCAGACCGGCGCAGGGCGTCGCACACCCGCCGGTGCTCGATCTCGATCACCGGGCCGACGACCGCCAGCAGGTTGAGCGCTATCAGTCCGGGGATGATCAGCGCGATCAACCCGACGACCACCAGCAGGACTACCATTAGGTCCGCGCAGATCAGGCGGCGCCACGGCAGGTTACGCAGTACATCGCTGATAGAGGCATGCTCCTGACGATTCTCTGCCTCGCCCACCAGCCGGCTCAGAAATCCTGCCAGGAACACCACGCCAAGGACGCTGACACTCGACGCGCCCAAATCAGCCAGGATGGCGGCCGGCACGTTCGTCCGGTCGACCAGATCGTGGGCAGCCGTCTCAAGCAGCGCCGCCGCCGTGGACACCACGATCGCGACGGCGACAATCCGCCAAAAGCTGCGGCGCCCCGCGCGGGCCGCCGCAGCGACGATCGCGCGGATGCCTAGCGCCGGGGCCCGGCGCTTCGGGTCGCTACGGTGGGGAGTCACCCAATGCCTGCGCTGCCTAAAGCTGGATCTGGAACTAACGTGCCAGGTCAGGCTAGCCCAGACGCCAATCAGGCTGGTGCCCGCGCGGCGCTAGGGGCTTCGCCGTCAGAGCTCGTGACCACCGGCTGCGGGTGGCCAGGCGATGAGCGGCTTTCCGATCTCCCAGTCGTGTCCGAAGGGGTCAAGGATCCGCCCCAGGCGCCAGCCATGCTGGTCGGCGGCCGGGTAGACCTCGGCGGCGCCGGCCGCGACGGCCCGATCGGTCACGCCGCCCGGATCACCGGCGGCTCCGCGTCCACGAGCAGCGCTACCGTGAGTCCCGGGCGGTATGCCCGGCACCGCCAGGCGCGGGCATGGCCCGGGCTCGGCCATCGCGCCCAAACCCACGCCGCTGATCGGCTAAGCGGTCTCCGCCCTGCTGCGAGACGAAGTCCTTGCCTCGGATCGTGGCGAGGGCAAGTACGCCCGATACGAGCGCGATGAGCGCCGCGATGAGCAAGATCCTGTCGAGGCCCGCGGTAAAGGCGGCCTTGGTGATCATTCCCACGGTGCCCTTTGCCGGGGCAGGCAGTTGCCCGATCACCTGCCTGGCGTCTCCTGATCGCACCGCAGTGGCGATCTTCGGGCCGCGGGCGGACAGCCCGGGCACGGCCGCCACCTTGACAAGGACCTCGTTGGTGACCTTGTTCGCGAACAGGGTCCCTAGCAGGGCTATGCCGGTGGCGATTCCGACCTGCCTGAAGGTCGAGTTGATGCCGGAAGCCATGCCTGACCGTTCCGGTTTCACCACGCCCACCGCGGTCGAGGCGAGCGGCGGATTGACCATGCCCACACCGGCGCCAGCCACGAGAAGGCCGGGGACGACGTGGGTCCAGGACGAACCCACGTCGAGTCCGCGCATCAGCAGAAGTCCCACGCCGACAACGAGCAGGCCGGGCCCGATCAACAGACGCACCGGGACGCGCGAGGACAACCGTCCAGCTATGGCGGATGTCGCCAGGATTCCGCCGGAGAGCACCAGCAATCGCACGCCGGTCGCCAGCGCGCTGTAACCGAGGATGTCTTGCAGGTACAGCACCAGGTACAGCAGGACGGAGAAGATCGAGGCGCTGAGGCCGAATGCCGCGATCGAGCCGCCGCTGAACGTCGGCAGCGCGAAGAGCTTCAGGTCGAACATGGGATGGCTGCCCCGCCGCTCCACCACGAGGAACGCAAGCAGCAATATCGCTGCGGCCGCCAGGCAGCCGATCACCACGCTGTCGGTGAAGGACCGCTCGCTGGATTCGATCAACGCGTAGACCAGGCTCGACAGTGCCAACGTGAACAGCGCGAAACCTGCCCAGTCGGGCCTGCGGGCGTGCGGCGTGCGTGTCTCCGCGACCTCGAGTACGACGATGACGATGGCCAGGATCCCGATGGGGAGGTTGACGAAGAAAATCCACCGCCACGACAGGCCGGATGTCAGCACGCCGCCAAGCAATGGCCCGATCGCCACGGCCAGGCCGGTGATCGCACCCCAGACGCCAAAAGCGACGCCCCTGTCCTTGCCACGGAACGCGCCGGCGAGCAGGGCGAGCGACACGGAGAACATCACTGCCCCGCCGACGCCTTGCAGCGCGCGGGACAGTTGGAGCATGAGGGTGCTGGTAGCCACGCCGCACAACAGCGACGAGCCGGTGAAAACGACAAGGCCGATGATGTAGAGGAGCCGTCTTCCGTACATGTCGGCCAGGCTGCCGGCCGTCAGCAGGAGGGCCGCAAGGCTCAGTGCGTAGGCATCCACGACCCATTGCAGGCCGGAGAAGCTCGAGTGCAGTGCCTGCTGGATGTCCGGCAGCGCGACGTTCACGATCGTGATGTCAAGGAGCAGCATGAAGGTGCCTAGGCACACCGCGACCAGCGTCCACCATTTGTTGCGCGTTTTCTTGGCCGCGTGGTCCTCGCCGCGGCCGGCATCCTGACCAGCGTGATCCAGGTCATGAAGGCGTTGCTTCGCTTGCCACTCTGCGTGAGCGCCGGTCACCATACCCTCGCTTGGTCGCTGGTTCGAAAGCCTCGGGCAACAGCGCGCCCGCGGCCGCTAGCGTGCACGAGACGCGTGGAAGCAAGACACGTACCCGAGAACACATTCACGCACCTGCGTGACCTCAGCCTAGGCGACGCGGCGCTGACCTTCCCATGGCCCGCGCCCGAACTGCTCACAGCACAACATCCTGCACGCGGGACCGACACGTGCAGGATCACGGAAGGATACTGAACGGTTGCGCGGAGTGACACGGGTCTTGCACCGCAGTCCGGCTGACCGCTGATCGCGATACCTGGTGGCGACGGACCTGCGCGTCACCATAACATCGGCGCCATGGGATTCCTTTGACTGTGACCTAACCCCGCGGTGCGTGGGCCGCCTTCCCCGTCTGGCCAGTCCGGTTAGACGAGGAAGGAGGAAACGTGAAGCTGAGGACGGCGACGCCACGAACCGCGCTGATCGGTGCCGGGACGCTGGCAGCGGCGCTCGTCATCGAACTCGTCGACGAGCTTGTCGACGGCGTCAACGCTTCGGCTCGTTGATCTGGCGGCTGCGCCGCCGTGGTCACCTCGACCTCGGCAGGGCCGGGTCGGCGCCTTCGCGGCCGAGCCGGGTGCACCTGGTGTCAGGTCGTGACGGCGAGGGCGAAAGGGAGCACCGCGGGCGCACCGGCCTCACGCAACAGCTTCGCCGCCACCGTCATCGTCCAGCCTGTTTCGATCCGGTCGTCCACCGCGAGCAGTGGGCCATCGAGTTCCGCGACCGACGCGCGCAGCGAATCAGGGACCGCAATGCCCCGCCACAGCGCGTAAAGCCGCCGCGCGCTGTTGTGCTGGCGTCCGGCTGGGCGTTCCCAGGCGCAACTGAGGCCGCCGAGGTAGGGGAGCCGGCCGGTCCGCGCGATTCGCTCGGCTAGCCCGTTGATGAGCCTTGGACGGGTGCGCGAAGGCAGCGTGATCACTCCCGCTGGACGCTGCGGCCAGTCCCACCCGGCGAGCACCTGCACGACCGCGCCGAACACGTCGTCGGGCAGGGGTTCGTCGGGTGCGCCCTCGGCAAGCATCCGCCGCAACCGGCTACCCCAGCCGATGTCGGTCAGTCGCCCGACCGCCCGGCCAGGTTCGGCGGCCACCTCCGCGGGGATGCGCCCGGAGAGCGCGATGCCCAGCGCCTTCATCCCGGCCGGCCACATCCGCCGCGGCGCCACCTCGACACCGGGGCGCCACAGCCGGGCCTGCGCTGCGGCGGCCGCCGCAGAACCTACCTCGGCGGGCCTGGCGCGACCGGTGCAGTTGTCACACCGGCCGCACAGCGCGGCATGCGGATCATCGAGCTCGCGGCGCAGGTACTCCATCCGGCAGCCCGCGGTGGCCGCGTACCCCAGCATGGCCTCCTGCTCACGCGCGCGTTCCGCGGCGACGCGCGCGTACCGCTCGGCGTCATAGGCCCAGGGCCGCCCGGTCGCCTCCCAACCCCCCCGCACCCGCCGTACCGCGCCGTCAACGTCGAGCACCTTCAACATCATTTCCAAACGGCTGCGCGTGAGATCGACGCTCGTCTCAAGCGCCGCCGCGGATCGCGGGCCGTCCGCGCTAGCCAGCGCCGCGAGCGTGGCCCGCACCACGTGCTCTGGCGGGAACGCAAGGCTGGCGAAGTAGCCCCAGATGTCGCGGTCCTCGGCGGCAGGGAGCAAAACCACATCGGCCCGCGATACGGCACGGCCGGCCCGGCCGATCTGCTGGTAGTACGCGACCGGTGATTGCGGTGCGCCCAGGTGGACGATGAATCCGAGGTCGGGCTTGTCGAACCCCATGCCGAGCGCGCTTGTCGCCACGACGGCCTTGAGCCTGCCGCCGAGCAGGTCATCCTCCACGCGTAGCCGCTGCGCCGACTCGGTCTGTCCGGTGTAAGGAACGGCCGCGTGCCCCTGCGCCCGCAGGAAACCGGCGACGTCGTGCGCTGCGGCCACGGTGAGCGTGTAGACGATGCCCGAGCCCGTCAGATCGCCAAGGTGATCGGCGAGCCAGGCCAGCCGCTGCGCGGGCACAGGTAGCCGAACCACAGCGAGATGCAGGCTGTCACGGTCCAGCGGACCGCGCAGCACCAGCGTCTCCGGTAGCTCGCCCGGCCCGCGCCAGCCGGAGCTGAGCTGCTCGGCAACATCGCGGGTGACGCGGGCGTTCGCGGTGGCGGTAGTGGCGAGCACGGGGACGCTTGGCGGCAGGCCTGCTACGACGGTGCGCAGCCGGCGGTAGTCGGGCCGGAAGTCGTGGCCCCAGTCGGAGATGCAATGTGCCTCGTCGATGACCACCAGCCCGGCGGATGTGGTCAGCTTGGGCAGTACCAGGTCGCGGAAGTCCGGATTGTTCAGCCGTTCCGGGCTAACCAGCAGAACGTCGGCCGCCCCCGACCCGACCTCCGCGTAGATCTGCTCCCATTCCTCCGTGTTGGCCGAATTGATCGTGCGGGCGTGGATGCCGGCGCGTTGTGCGGCGGCGATCTGGTTGCGCATCAGCGCGAGGAGCGGAGAGACGATGACGGTGGGCCCGGCGCCGCGGCTGCGCAGCAGGGCGGTCGAGACGAAGTAGACGGCTGACTTGCCCCACCCGGTGCGCTGCACGACAAGCGCGCGGCGGTGCTCCACTACGAGCGCCCTGATGGCGGTCCATTGGTCATCGCGGAGCCGGGCGCCGTCGCCGGCGAGGGCGCGAAGGCACCGCTCCGCGTCGTCTCTGATGATATCTTCTGCGGCGCGATGAACCGCATCGGCCGGTCCGGTCGTACCCGCTGTCATGGCGTCATTCGTACCATCACCGTCCTGGGACGTCGCGCCGGCGGCTTGTCCCTGCGGCCCGGATCGGGTTTTGATGGCTTTGATTGCTCGGGGGGATTCCGCGGAAGGGTCACGCGATGGGACGGCCTGAAGTGCCATCGGACCCGTTGGTAGGTCCGCTGGCCGAGTTCGCTGTCGGCTTGCGAGCGTTACGCCGGGCGGCCGGCGACCCCACATTCGAGGCGCTCGGGCGCCGATCGGACCAGTCGGCATCTGATTTGGCGGCGTCGGTGAGCGGGCGGGTGGTGCCGTCGTTCGCGATGACCCTGGCTCTCGTCCGCGCCTGCGGGGGCGACGAAGAGGAATGGGCGTGGCGCTGGCATTGGCTTCAGGAACGGCTCGGCGAGGAGGCGGAGCGTGCCGCGGCGCGTTATGAAGCGACTACGCAGACGGGCGGGGATGACTGGGCCGGGGACTGCCAGGCGGCCGATTACGAGGTGGCGGATTACCGGGCAACGGAGCGCTGGGCTGAGCCAGGGAACGCCGCGCCGCCGGACGGTGGCTGGCTCAACGTGACGCCGGCTGATGAGTGGCTGGCGATGGCGAGTTCACTGCCGTCCGGTGAGCCTCTCCCGCCAGATGAACCGCTCACGTTTGGCGGTCCGATGCCGCCAGGTCAACTGCCGCCTCCCGATCGCCCCGTGCCTGCTGACGCGGTGCCTGCTGACGCGGTGCCTGCTGACGCGGTGCCTGCTGACGCGGTGCCTGCTGGCGCGGTGCCTGCTGGCGCGGTGCCTGCTGACGCGGTGCCTGCTGACGCGGTGCCTGCTGGCGCGGTGCCTGCTGACCCCGTGTTGAGAGCCGTGGAACCCCGGCCGGAGCCGGCCGCGCAGGAATTCGGCGCGGATCCGGCCGCGCGGCGAGCCGAGGAACTCCCGGTGGAGCAACAGGTGGCAGCCGCGCTGGATGCCTGTGCGGGGCCGGATGCGCAGGATGCGCCGGCGGAGCCCGATGCCGGTTCCGATGCGGGTCCTGATGCCTCGCCCGCCTCGACACCCTCGGATGCGGGTACCTGGGCCGGTGCTGGGCCAGCAGCCGCATGGGGTGTCGGCCAGGTAGCAAGACCGTGCCCGGCGCGTCCCGGACCCAAGGAAGCGTCGGTGCCGCCCGTGCGGTGGTGGGCCGGTCCGCCGACTGGTGTCACCGGCAATCCCGCCCGGCCTCAGGTCGGGCAACCCACCGGCCACGACGCCGCGTACCCAGGCCCCGGCATGCCAGACAGCGCGGTCGCGCCTGCTCGGGGTTCATCTGACGCCGGGCCGGCCGCGGAGCCGTGGCCGGCCGGAAGTACTGGCCCGGCGGGACGACCCCCAGGGACCCCCAGCGAGGCTGGGCCGGCGCCGGGTGACCCACCAGGGGCGGGTCTCGTGGCGGAGCCGTGGCCCGCGCCGCCCGAGCGGGTCTGGGAGCCGTGGGCAGCGGCATCTGGGCAGAGGTATGCGACGATGCCGCGTGGCGCGCCTGCGGTCGACCCTCTTGCGGAGCCGTGGGCAGCGGCACCCGGGCGGAGCGGACCGGCGTCCCCGCCGGAGCCGGTACGTCCGCACCCCTGGGATGCGCACGCCGCCGCGCGCGCAGGATGGCCGCCGTCATCTCCGTCGCTGGTGCGGCCCCTCGCGGAGTCGGGCCGCCCAGCCACGCACACGAGGCCAGGGGACGTCCCGCCGTCGCCGTGGCAGCGGGCGGCCGGCGGCGGGCCCGTACGGCCCGGGCGATCGCGTGAGCGGGCCGGCGCCGGCCAGGGCCGTCGCGGCCCCGCGAGCATGATGCCTGCGGTCGCGGGCGTGCTCGCCGCCCTGGCGGTAGCCGGGATTGGCCTGGTCTACCTCGCGTTCTTCCGTCCTGGGCCGTCCGGCCAAGCGGCGCCGTCGGCGCGTGCCGGGCCGGCAAGCACCTCCCCAACCCCGCAGCACACCACGCCTTCTCCGCTTCGGACATCTACACGCTCGACCCCGGCAGTGGCGCGGTTTCCTGCGCTCGCAGGCGTGGGCTGCAACGCCTCCCAAGGAGCGAGCGCCGCGATGGGCACTCGGGGCAGGGGTGGGGACGGCTGGACGAGTGTCGGCGGCGGGCTCCCCGCGTGCGGCGCCCGTGCGATCGCGACGAGGAAGAGCGGGATCACGGGCTTGGTGGAGGACACCTTCACGTGGACGTTCCACACCGGTCATCCGGCCGCCTGCACCGCCCAGATCTTTGTCGCGGACACCAACCCGTCGTCCGGGCTTGCCCACTATGAGGTCTTCGGCGATTCGCTCGCGGTCGGCGCGACCATCGGGCAATTCGAGATCGACCAGGGCACGGCGAAGGGCCAGTGGGTAGAAGAAGGCCCCTGGCAGGTGCAGAACGTACTGAACGTACAGCTCACGGACGCGCCGGACTTTCCAGGCGACATTTACCACGTGACCGCATCGGCGGCGCGGGCGCGATGCTCGTAGCTGGTGCCGTTCGATCTCACCGGCACGCGTTCTGGGCGGCCGTCCTCGCCTGTACCTGGCTGGAATCGGTTGGGCTTGCGGTCGCCGGCCCGGCGACGTCGTAGCCGTTCACGCCCAGTACCACCTCGATGGTCCGCAGGCCCGGATGCGCCCTTAGCGACGCCGCGGGCATAACGGCGTGCACCTGTTGCGCCGCCGCCTGCCGCCCGGGCGGGTAGTAGATGGTGGTCTGGCTGATGTCCTGTAGATTCCACGTCAGGCCGGAGCGGACCTGGAAGCCGAGCTGCGCGAGCTGGGTGCCTGTGGACGCGGACAGGCCGCCGATCAGGGTGCCGTTGTAGACGTCCAGTTGCACCGTGGTGCGCTTGGCCCGCGCCTTGCTGGCGGGCTTGATCAGTGGCTCGTCGCTGTTGATCGCGCCGAAGAGCCGGTCCGCCGCCTGGGTGTCCCACTGGACTGCGGACTGGCCGGTGGATGTCAGGTAATTCGCGTTGGCGATCGGTACGGTCGTGAACGAGACATTACCTGGCGAGATGCTGCGCATCCGGTCGGCTAGCGCCGCGACGTTGAGGCCACTGTCCACTTTAACCGCGGCGAGCGTGGCTGCCAGGAAACGCGACAGCCGCAGTGGGTTGGCGAGCGTCCCGCCGCTGATCGCCCCGTTGAGCAGCGAGGCGAGTAGCCGCTGCTGGTTGTCGATCCTGGCCAGATCCTCGCTGGCGAACGAATGCCTGTCGCGCGCGTACTTCAGCGCGGTGATGCCGTCCACGTGATGCTTTCCCGCGCTGAGGGACAGCCCGCTGTCCGGATCGCTCACCGCCTGCGGCAGGCAGATATCGACACCGCCGAGGGCGTCGATGACCTTCACGAAGCCGAGGAAATTGACCTCGATGTAGTTGTCGATCGTGACGCCTGTCGCTTGTTCGACGGTCTGCACCATCAGTTTCGGCCCGCCGAGGCCGTAGGCTGCGTTGATCTTATTCATGCCGTGGCCCGGGATGTTGACCCAGGAGTCGCGCGGCAAGCTGACCACCGTCACCGCGTTGTGATCGGCCGACACGTGGACCAACATCATCGTGTCCGAGTTGGCGCTCACGTCGTGCCCCACGTGCAATTCGGCTTGCTGCGCAGCGGTCAATCCGGCTCGGCGGTCCACCCCGGCGACTAGCATGTTGAGCGGCCCGCTCGGTGGTGTTCCTGCCGTGCCGGCGTTGACGCGGCCGAAGCCGCCGTTGACGTACCCGGTGAGCGCCCACGCTCCACCTGACACGACGAGCACCAGTGCGGAGATGACGCCGCAGGTGATCAGTACGGCACGCTGCCTGCGGGCCCTGCGCGACAACGCGACCCGCGTCATCAGCCGCTGCTGCGCGGGCGAGGGCCCGGTGCGGCGAGGTGGCCGCGGGGGGTCATGGGGCGGGGGGTAACGGCCCGGCCGCGGGGCCGGCATATCCGCTGCGCCCGACTCTGGCGGGCGGGCGCGGAAAAACCGCTCGGAGCGGTCGTCGTCTGCCATCGCCACCCCCTATCTGCGGTCAGATTACCGGCCGGGCACGCGTTCGGCCGTGAAGCACCGCCGTGGCCATCCGACGTTGTTGACGCGGCGGAGGCCGCGCAAATCGTCGGAGCGCTGCCGTTGCTCGGGCTGCTCGCCGCGCCCCGGCCAGCCCCGACGCCGTGGCTGCCTAGCGGTCGCGCCCGTTAATTCGTCGGTTATGGGCCG
>Ga0335079_10005780_pt1 | contig 14152 bp, 13 predicted proteins | sample Lox_Sample_33_FD_206719 | JGI IMG/M metagenome (GOLD analysis project Ga0335079, IMG submission 206719) | Soil microbial communities from Loxahatchee National Wildlife Refuge, Florida, United States - Lox_Sample_3.3 | ecosystem: Environmental > Terrestrial > Soil > Wetlands | place: USA...
CTTCCTGCAATATCTGTGCGACCGTGGCGCACTCATCTGGGATGCGAGCGTTATGGCCCGGGAATCCGTTCGACCCTTCCGTGATGCAGGACATGGCGTTGAGGTGGTGATTGCGCCCGGTCAGGCAAGTGGAACGCGTCGGCGAGCAGAGAGCGGTCGTGTGCCATTGCGAGTACATCAGGCCGCGGTCGGCCAGCTTCTGCAATGTGGGCATGTTGATGCGACCGCCGAATGGCGACCAGGCGGCCAAGCCAGTGTCGTCGTACAGCACGAACAGAATGTTCGGTGCGCCTTCGGGAGCTCTTTTCGGTGTGTACGGCTTCCAATCAGGAACGGAATCGCGGACATCGAGTTTGATGACGCCCTTAAAGCCTTTTGGAACGGTTACTTTTGGATCTGATGCCATCGTCATTCTCCTTTTAGTTTCCAACTCACGAGGTCCATGTCGACTGCCACGACCGTGCGGCTTGCTTACACTTAGCGACTAGTCAACGGCGAAAGCAGCCGCTGCCATCTTCTCAAGGTCGAGGTACTGCGCCTTCTCGACCGTGACGCCGACGAACTTGATCGTTCCGCCTTTGAATGTCCCAGGGGACTTGTAGCCCTCACTGACCGCGTCGCCACTGTCGTAGCCGACGCAGAGGCCATCGCCCGACAGGGTGAACTTGCCAACCTGCGCGCGCATCGGGCCTTCGGCCACCACTTTGTCGTTGACGTAGAGCTTCGTCTTACCGAGAGACTCGTTGTACTTACCAGCACTCTCCCGGATGAACTCCATACCGAGCGTGTATTTGCCGGGCTTGAGTTCCGGCGAGACGAATGTTTGTTCCGGCTTGATGCCGAGGAAGTTGTACACGTACTGCAACTTCTTGCCGGCGATGAAGAGTGCGTGACCGCCGAAGCGCGAGCCGTGAGCGAAAATCACGCCCGAGCAGTTCGGATCGGCGATCTCGATGTCGGCGAGGATTTTGAACGATCGCCCCCGCACGTTGACGGCAGCACTTTCGGGAACCGCAGACGTTCCCGGATAGTAGATGTACCGATCCCGAGGCGCTTCCTCGGTGGGCCGCGGTTCGGTCAGGACGGCTGTCACATTGCGGTCGTCCAGAGGCAGCACGAAGTTCTTGTCCGCTTCTTCAAACCAGGCCTTGATGAGCGACTGCAGCTTCTCAGGATGCTGCTTGGCAAGGTCCCTGGATTCGGCGCGATCCACGTCCACGTGGTATAACTCCCACTGGTCTTGGTCGAAGTGACCTTGGTCTGAGGGACACGGCGCGTGCAATGAGGAAGCTTTCCACCCGTTCTCCCAAATGCCGCGAGTCCCGTTCAATTCGTAGTACTGGCGCTTCTTCATGGTCGGAGCGTCCACCTTCGCGTCGAAGGTGTAGCGCATTGAGATGCCCGAGAGCGGATGCTGCTCCACGCCTTTGTAAACCTTGGGCATTTCCAGGCCACAGATGTCCAAGATTGTGGGGACGATGTCCGTGGAATGGTGGTATTGGTTCCGTACCTCCCCGTGCGCCTTGATACCCTTCGGCCACGAGATGACCAGAGGGTCGCAGGTGCCGCCCGAGTATTCCGAATAGCGTTTGAACATCTTGAACGGCGTCGAGAAGGCTACGGCCCATCCCGTTGGGTAGTGTTCGTAGGTGTCAGGACTTCCGAGCCTGTCAATGAGCTTCATGTTCTCGGACATCTCATCCGGATAGCTATTAAAGAGCTTGTTCTCGTTCACCGAGCCGTTGGGACTGCCCTCGCCGGACGCGCCGTTGTCCGCCGCATAGAGGACAATGGTGTTCTCAAGCTGGCCGCTCTGTTCCAGGTAGTCAATGATGCGGCCCACCTGAGCATCGGTATATTCCGAGAATCCGGCGTAGACCTCGGCCAGCTTCGAGAACAGTTTTTTCTCGTCAGCGGTCAGCGTATTCCACGGACGGACCTGGTCGCTCGGGCTTGCAATCTCTTTCGGCATTGGGTTCAGCGGAGTGAGCTGGGTTCCTTGTGGCAGGATGCCCTTGGCGATCATGCGCGGCAGGACCCACTCGCGATAAGCTTCGTAGCCGTCGTCGAACTTCCCTTTGTATTTGTCGATGTATTCCTGCGGCGCGTGGTGCGGCGCATGGTTGGCTCCCGGGCAGAACCACATGTACCAGGGCTTCGACGGATTGCCGGCCTTCTGGTCCTTGATCATCTGCAGGGCGTGATCCGTCAGGTCCTTGGAGAGGTGATAGCCTTCTTCCGGCGAGTACGGCTGGTCGATCGCGTGATTGTCTTCAAAGAGGTCGGGATACCACTGGTTAGTTTCGCCACCGATGAAGCCGTAAAAGCGATCGAAGCCCTTCGCCAGTGGCCACAACTTCTTGCTGGCGCCTGCCGCGATGTCCGTTTCGGCAACATTGTGGTTCTTGCCCACCCAGAAGGTGCTCCAGCCGCCGTCTTGCAGAATCTGCCCGATGGTGGCGCATTCGTCCGGAATACGCCCGCAGTGCCCCGGAAATCCGAGAGCCAACTCAGTAACAGAGGCCATTCCGTTGAGGTGATGGTTGCGTCCTGTGAGGCAGGTGGAGCGTGTCGGCGAACAAAGCGCTGTGGTGTGCCACTGCGAATAAATCAGGCCTTTGTCGGCCAGCTTCTGCAGCGTCGGCATGTTGATCCGGCCGCCAAAGGGCGACCAAGCTGCCAAGCCCGTGTCGTCGTACAGCACGAGGAGAATATTCGGCGCGCCTTCGGGAGCCCTTTTCGGTGTGTAGGGTTTCCAATCGGGAACGGAATCGCGGACATCAAGTTTAATGACGCCGTTAAAACCCTTTGGTGTAGTCACTCTAATCGGTTTCGAGCTCATCGCCTTTTTTCCCTTCTCAAATCCAAAGTTTTGTCACTGCTGACCTGTCTACGCCGTTTGCTTGGCCCTGTTGCCGGCCGCACCGACCAACAGATCTCGTCTTTCAACCGCTGACATCTGCATGATCTCGTCCGCGAATCGGCGGCGGCGCAAGAGTTCCGTCATGATTCTCATCGGTTCATTGATGTGGTTGAAAAACGCCTTGTAAGCGGCGCACAAGTAGTTCAACCCATCTTCGCCATCGGGCGTTTTGATGAAGCGGTTCTTCGGGCATTCGCCGTGACAGGCAAAACGCACTTCGCATTCCCGGCAATAGCGAGGCAACGTATTCTTCTTGTCTTGACCAAATTTGATCTGTTGGGGAGAAGAGAGCAGTTGGATCAAATGAGATTCTCGGATATTTCCCAGCTTGTAGTTGGGCTCCACGAAATGGTCGCAGCTGTACAGATCGCCGTTATGCTCGAGAGCCACCGCTTGCCCGCAGGTCTCTGAGAAAATACATACCGCGCCGGGAACTCCTACCCAGTTGGCCAGGGCCGAGTCGAAATGCTGAACGTACACCTTGCCAACATCCGTCTTTATCCACTCGTCAAAAATCGCGATCAGGAACTTTCCATACGCCTGTGCATTCACGGACCGTTCCGTGACCTGATTGCCTCCAATCGTATAGAGCGGCCGGTCGCCTCCGGGGCGTTCGCTCCACCCGACATTGGCGATCGGCAACAAGGAGGCGCTAACGCGCTCGATGATCGGAATGAACTGGATATATTGCGCGCCTAATTCGTCGCGGAAGAATCGGTAGACGTCCAAGGGATGGTCTTGATTTGCGGCGTGTACGGTGCAGAGAATGTTGACGTCGACGTTATGCTTCTTCAGAAACTGGAAGCCGCGCATTACTTGATCGAAGGAGCCGGCTCCGCCCTTGTTCACTCGATAGATATCGTGCAACGCTTTGGGCCCATCCATACTGAGCCCGACGAGAAAGTTGTTCTTCTTGAAGAAAGCGCACCATTCGTCGTTGAGAAGAGTGCCGTTGGTCTGGATGGTGTACTGGATTTGCTGGCTGGGACGCTTCAGTTTGTTTACAAGCTCGATAGACCGCTTGAAGAAATCTAGGCCCATCAAGGTCGGCTCGCCGCCTTGCCAGGCGACGTCCACTTGCGGAGCTCGATGACTTTCCAGAAGTTGCTTGAGGTAGGTTTCCAGAAGCTCTTCGGCCATCTGAAAACGGCTCCCGGGATACAACATTTCCTTCGACAGGAAGAAGCAGTATTTGCAATCGAGATTGCAGATCGCGCCCGTCGGTTTAATCAAGACGTGAAAAGCCGGTGGGGCATTCCTTGGGAAAGTGAGGCCGCCATTCTGAAGACCTGACACCGGAGCCGTCATGCTTTCTCCTGAAACGGAATGGGCCGCGGTCTGGACATCGGCCGCAATCTGGCCTTCGCGACAGGCCGCATTCAGCAACGAACATTGCAAGCGGCAGGCCAGGAAGACGCCAAGACTCGAGCTTTCTAACACCCTGAAAACACGCCTATTACCCAATCATCGAGCCAGCATCTGCACGCAAGTAGCCCCGACATTTCGGAGGCGCTCCGAAATATCCGAGGATTGATCAGGAAGATGAGGCTAGTGCAGTTTTGAGAGTCGGCTGAGGACAAGAAAGGGTCCACGTCACGCGAGGGGCACGAGACTTCCGAGTGACTTACTCCCGGAAGATCACCGCAATCAGGGCGAGAATGCCCAGGATCGAAACCACTATGGCGACAGCTCCAGCAAGCGACCTCGGCACGGGTCCTTCCTTGCGGAGGCGGCGAAGCTCCGACCAGTTTTGCACGGACGCGCCTGCTAGGACGAATAGCGCGGTGGCGATCATGAAGATCGCAAATGGGCGAGGACCGAAAGCGCCTTGGGTGATCCCTTTCGAACCTTGAAAGTAATCGAAGAATTTGTAGATTCCAAATCCGAAGGAAATCATCGACGTGGAAGTTCTGATCCACGCCATCATTGTCCGCTCGTGAGCCAGGCGCGTGCGTTCCAGCGCTAGATCAGTGCGTTCGTGCGCGAGTTCGGTCGTGGAGGGCAGCGAGCCTCCCGGTGTAGCACCTAGCGAATTGGCTTCCATAATTGTCTAGCCTCCGGCCTTTTGGTCGTTAGCGCGGTTCCGCGAGAGCCGTGCGATGCGATTGGCCGGTCCGCGCATCAGCAGGTACGGCACGATCGCTAGAATCGCCGCGACGATGACTGCCTCACCCGGATAGATCCACCGCTGAACGATGAACTGGTAGATGCCGTCAAGCACCAGCGCAAGGACAAAGATCTTGCCAACCGCTCGCCATCCGTCCTTGAGCATCGCTCGGCGTTCCGTCGCGTCGGTGAAGAGTGCCCAGAAGTAGGCCGGCTTGCCCTCGCGGGCGTCTTTCAAACCATCGCGAATCGCGAAGAACGTCGCCATAGCCGGTTGCATGAAGAGACGAAATTTCATCGGGCCGGTAATCCGGAGGCCTAAGTTCTCCCATAGGCGCACAAGAAAGTGTTCCATATCGGTGCTACTCCTCTCCTGTACTCATTCGGCGCTTGGAGCGGGCGCAGGTTGCCACGGCCAGCGCCCTTCCATTTCCACCACGAGCGACCAACTCAAAACGGTACGAATCACAATGACCGCGCCCAAGATTGTGATGTTGAGCAACGTAGTTTCCACGATTACGGTGCGGATAACATCCGCCGCAACCAGAAACTCCAATCCAAGTGACAGCGCTCGTCCCAAGAAAATCTTGTATCTCTGGTAAGGGCTTGCGGCGTGTCGGCCGGTGTGCACAAGAAAGCGGATGGAGGCAAAAGAAAATGCGCTGACGATAAGTACGACAGCCATTGCTTCTATGCCCTTGGCCCCGTACTCAACCCATGCGTGAAAGGTTTCCATGATTCCCGCGTCCTTCCCTTTCGCTTGTCGTTCTGCGCGACGCTGCGTCACGCACTTCCATAATCTCAACCCGTTCTAGGTAGCGTTCGGTGCTGGCTGCAAAGCCGTCTGGAACTGTGCTTGGTACGCTGCCGTAGCCACCTGAACGTTGAAGAACATTCGCTGGCGTCCGAGAACGGCACTTAGTGTCGACCTCTCAATAACCTCCAAGGCTCGCGGATTTAGTCCTGCGAGCCAAAGGAAGATACCTTCGCGCCGCAACTTTTCTTCGGCGTCCGTGAGCATCTTCAGCGCGGTGTACTCGATATCAAAAATCGCGCTGCAGTCGAGGAGCAATACGCGAGGCTTGGCGTCCCGCACCATAGGCCACATCTTGTCGCCAATCCGCTGCGCATTTGCGAAATAGACGCGCCCTTCCGTGCGGAGTATCAGTAATCCAGGGAACGTTTCATCAAACTTGTGGTCTGGTGACAGTGGGCGAAATACATCTGTCCCAGGCCTACGGCCCAACATATAGAGGGGAGGATGATTCGTCTCGTAAAGAAGTCCGAGGAGCGACACGATCACCGCCACGAGAATCCCCCGCAGGGACCCGAGAAGGACGACTCCTGCGAATGCAACCAGCGCCCAGCGGAACTCTACGTGTCGGATCGCTCGGATGGTGCGGAATTCTCCTGGGCTAAGCAGCCCCAGATTGGTTGCTATGACAACCGCGGCCAGCGCCGCTTGAGGTAGGATTCGAATGACTGGGGTAAGAAATAGAAGTGTTACTCCCGCCGCTGCGACAGTTGCCAGCTCAGCTACTTGGGTGCGAGCTCCAGCACCGCGGTTGACCGCAGTCTGCGATGTGCCGCCCCCCGCGGGCATCGCGCGGAAAAACGCTCCGGCTAGATTGGCGAAACCAATCGCCCGGAGCTCTTGGTCAGGATTGGGTCGCGGCTCGCCTCGGCCAACGAATGCACGCCCTGCCGCGACGCTCTCCGTAAAACTCATCAGAGCGATACCCATTGCCGCCGGCCACAGATGACTTACAAGGGATAGGTCCGGCGTCAATGGTGACGGAAATCCCGTCGGGACCGTTCCCATTGCTGCCACTCCTGCGTTTTGAAGTCGCAACAAGCTGAAACAAGTGATAGCGACTGCGACCGCCACAAGCACCGCAGGAATTCGCGGAAGCCACCTTTCCAATCCGATTACAATTGCCAGCGTGAGCAGTCCGATTGCCAGCGTCGGAACCGACACCTGCGAACAATGCCGAAAAACGGACCACAGCTTCCGAAAGAAATGTTCTTCAGCAACATGAATCCCCAGAAGCTTAGGAAGCTGATCCACAATAACCACCAGTCCGATGCCCGCCTTAAAACCAGTCAACACAGGATCGGAGATGAAGGTAGCGATGAATCCCAACCTTAGGACCGAAGCCAGGACCAGGAAAGCGCCAACTAAAAGCGCAAGTGTGGACGCCGCTTTCAACAACTCGCTAGAGTCTCCATTCGACGCCACCCGTGCCAACGCTGAGGCAGTCAAAAGCGCGATTGTTGTCGTCGTGCTGACGCTCAGCGGGCGCGAGGACCCCACCAGTGCGTAAAGTGCCATGGGGATCAGCGCAGTGTAGAGGCCCATTTCGACTGGCAGGCCAGCGATTGTGGCGTACGCCATCGTTTTGGGCAGAACAACTGCTGCAGTGGTCAGCCCCGCCACCACATCAGGTCGCAGCCACTCGCTCCGGTATTCGCGCAACCAAGTCATGGTTGATTCGATAGGGCCGCTCGTCTAGGAGCACAACCTCTTCCAGACGCAGATCCTCAGCGGAATCGGTAACGCTCCAGCTACCAAGGGGATACGTCGAAATTGTCCGCTCTGATCAAACAATGAGATCAAACGCTCTCCGACATTTCGGAGGCACTCCGAAATGTCCGAGACGAATTCATGCGGGAGTCTGACTAAAACAAACCCACCCGGAGCCGACGCGAATCGCACAAGGCACATCTATGGGGCCGAGCGCTGGCCCCCTCTGAGCGATCTAGTCCTTACTCCGATCCATGACGTTGGTGAGTTTCCAAGGGTTCTTGAATGCTTCGATTACAGGATCGCCGGTTTTCTTGTCGATCTTAAATTGGGCGGCGGGTATCAATGTGCCACCCGCCTTGTCCGTCTCTTTGTTTAGGTCCAGCTCGAGGAAAGAAAGGTTGTAATCCATTGAGCGTCCGCTATACCAAGCCTCGCCGAAATTGATGGGGCGATTTGTAATAATGCGGAGCTTGAAACCCTCGTCGGTTGGTATCTTTCGAGCAAAACGAATTTCGTAACCGAGCGTGCCGGTGATAGCGATCCGTCCCTTGTCCGGCATCTTGTCCAACGCGTTGTATAGCCCCTCGGAGCCGGCCTTGTTGAACGCGTCGACCAGGATCTGGCGCTGTTCGTCCGTCGAGTACTCGGTAATCTGAACAGTTACGTTGAAAGTTTTCCCCAGTTGTGTGCCCTGACCCATCGCTTGAGCTTGGTATACCTCGTGTACCGGCGCCTCCTGGGCAGCGCTTGAAAGCCCTGTCAGAAGCAAGAGAGCCACGATGGTCATCGCAGCCTGGATTAGACGGATCTTCTCGGGATTTGCCCCCATGCTCCTGTGGTTCCTGACTGTGCCGGATTGTTCGCGGTTGATCATGTATCTATCTCCTCATGTGGACTTTCCATTCGTTCAAGACTAATAGTGGCGGCTAAAGTCATCTCTGGCGAACCGCTCGGACGAATTCCAGTCCGCGAGTATGAGAAACCTCGTGGAACTGGACAACCGGTGGTTCAACACCCATCTCCATCAGAACCAGCAGCTTCTTGTACGATTCAGAACGGACGTGTCGCATCAAGTCGTCTTCCGTTTTCCAATAGACCTCCAATCGATATGAGTTTGCCTTTGCAGGGTCCTGGAACAGATGGCAATCGACGCAGCCCTCCTCTACACGCATGGGCCCCAACAGCGAGCGGAGGCTCCGTCCAAGTTCCTCGTTTCTCGTTGACGATCCTATGACTTCTACGGTCTCAATGATCATCCCGACCTCGTGGAACAGTCTCGAACGCCTACCATGAAGTTGCTGCGCTCACTAATAGGTGTGCGGCTTTCCCCGCTCGTTGTGCTAGAGCAATGAGGTCGCCAGGGAGAGTGCGTATAACACGGAAGGCATAAACCAAATGTTTTCAGCTAGAAGACTAGAAAAACGAGAAGCTCATCAAGGCAAATGGCGGGTGAGACGCACGAAATGTCGGAGAGGCTATGACATTTCGGAGCGACTATTTCTGGCGATTCCGAGTTTCTTCATCCGAGACTCGAGTGTGGTGGGCTTCAAAGCCAGTATCTCCGCTGCGCCGCCTTGGCCACGTATCCTCCACCCAGTACGCTCAAGCACTCGATGGATATGATTTCTCTCTTCTTCTTCCGCAGTGCCCCCGAAAACATCCGGCAGAGGAATTGGGACGGGCAGTGTTTGGCTTCGCTCTTTCGTGCGGCCAGATGTGAGACCGAGGGTGGCGTTCTTCCGCGCAGCGATCATCTTCCCGGTCGTCTATGCGTTCGCAGTACACCTCGTTCTTCATGAGTCCCAGCCGGCGCCGTTTTACTCAGTCATGGTGTCAGTGCGGGCTTGCGCCATGGTCTGCCTCATTTATGATGTCTATTTCACGGCTAAGAGCCTACCATTAGCCCAGACAGGCGAGCCGAAGTTCGTCGCTTCCTAATTACGCGGCAACATTTCTTCTTCTATCGTTTTTTTCCGTCGGTGTCGAGATTATCCAATCGCAGATTCACGATCAAGAAACAATGAAAATCGCCCTCAGAGACCGAGGCGCTGCGGAACGGGAAAGGAACACCACGTCCGGCGAAAGGCTATCCCACCGCGAGATCTTGGCGAGTATTTAGGGCAGTCCGCGCGACGGTGTTGCTACCTGCGGTTGTATCGGCGGCACCGGACGAGCAGAGGACCTTCGCCGCCCTGCACAGGAACGATCTCCACTCGAATTTGATAGGAATGGGGCCGACCTCGGACTAGGCCCCGTTTAAGATCGGCAACGAAACGCCGCTCGGTGTGGGGTGAGCTTGAAATATCGCGAGATGCTTTGGGATCGGGTTCTGTGTCTCCGCCAGCTCTCTTGGGGGAGTCCTCGTGGAGTCTCCGATATATCGTAGGAACTCCGACGATTCGAGCAGATATCGCGTTCCACCTGGAAATTTAGCGTGCGTTCGAGGTCCCAAATTTCTCATTCAATGCGCGTTACTTGAGCATGCCTTGCGCAGGTGCTTTGGCTTAATGCGTGCATGACGGCGTGGGGGTCGATTCACCCGCTAGGCGAGCGTGTTGGGATGTAGAACGATTTCGAGAGTCAGCCGATAGAGGAGGGTTCATGTCCGAATTGACGCCGAATTCGCTACCCACTATTCCCACGCGACCATTCCGAATAGATGTACCCTTGCACGAACTTTTGCAAACGTCCGCGCCTGAGGCGTCGCGGCCCGCAGATCGTGAGCTTCAGTCACTGCCGGAGCCGGTTTTCCCACAACATCCAGAGCTCATTCATGACTTAACGGAAGAGGAAATCGCGGAACATCAGGCCGTGGTTGACAGCGGAAAGAGGCGGTGGCCCACCTCACTCATTCTCGACAACATGCGTGGCTGGATGTTTCCGTATTTCAAGTCACGCATTCTACCGGGGGATTTTCAGCCGATTATTTCCTATCTATTTACCGAATGGAAATGTAATCTCGATTGCCACTATTGCTGGTCTTACGACAACCGCGTGAAGGGCATGACGGAAGACACAGCCCGAAGAGCCATCGACTGGCTCCATTCGACGCCGTGCCGGGTCCTGGCACCCACCGGCGGAGAACCCCTACTACGGCCTGATTTCGTGCATAAGGTGGTCTATTATGCCGCCAAGAAGGACTTCTGGGTTTATCTCGCCACGAACGCCAGGCTCCTTCGCCCTGCCGTCACTGACCGCCTGGCAGACGCGGGCATTGCCACCATCAACTTTGCGGTGGACTGCGTTCACGAAAAGCCGGGACTGCCGAAAGCATTTGAACACGTCCGTTCAAACTTTGAATATCTTGTGAAGCACCAATATCGGTACGGTTATACCGTTTTCTTCAATACGAATATCTGCCGGACCAACATTGACGACGTTAAGCAGCTCGTTGAAATCGCCCACGACAATGGGATTTCGCTGACATTTCACGTCAACGAAGCTCCTATGATGGAGCAAACTCACTTCCAGCACCTCCATGAAAACGACACCTACATCCGGCCCGAGGACTTTCCCGTCGTCGATGAGCTCCTTGACTGGCTTATCGAAAGGCAGCGGCAGGGCTATAAGATGGTGGATTCGATCACGCGGCTCCAAAACATGAAAGGCTTTATGCGCGGAGTGGGCGAACACTGGGGCTGCCGCGCCGGCCAGAACTGGCTCATCATTCGCACCGACGGAACTGTGGCGCCGTGCTTTCCGATGTACAACGCAAGATATGACTGGGGAACGGTTGGGAATCACAAATTTAATGTGCAGCAACTAAACCAAATGAAACAGGGCTGTGAGCCGCATTGCTTTTCGACGCTTGGGTACAACGTGGCTTACTGCTACAGCGTGGCCCGGGTAATGCGCTGGCTTTGGAAGCAAGCGAAGCACGGCTTTCAGGGAGTGACTGGCAGTTTTGAATGAGGGTGATTCGACCCGCGCGCTTTGCGATGCTGATCAAGGTGCCGACTAAAGATACAGAAGTTGTCGTTACGGCCTTGAGCCAGCACGTCTGCAGACTTCCCGCTACTCTACGACGCTCATTGATGTAGGATCGCGGATTGGAGATGGCCAAACACAAGGACTTCACGGCAGCGACAGATGTGAAAGTCTATTTCTGCGATCCACAAAGTCCCTCACAACGGGACACAAACGAAAACACGAATCTCTGCCCCTACGACAATACTTCCCGCGAGACACCGACCTGTTTGGCTATTCGCAAGCGCAACTCGACCAGGTCGCGCTGCCCTTGAATCAACGACCGAGAGAGACCTAGGATTCCAAACCCCAGCGAGTAAACTTCAGGCAAGTGTTGCATCGACCGTCTGAGGCGGCAGCGTTAACCGGCCATCTCTGTGTCGGCTGTGTCCAGGTTTTTTGAACACGACTTCTCCCTTCACTTCGCACGGTGCTCTTGGTGCGCGGCAGAGAGATGTATGCTCCAGCCCGGTCAAGTCACAGGAAGAGATCGAAGCCAGGTTCAAACGAGGTCTCTTTGATGTCTGCGGATTTGGGGTATAGGGGGACTTCTGAGCTGTCCTCCTGGTGACGCGCTGCAAACCTATCATGGTCAAGAACTGTGCACTCCGCCAATCTGTACGAGCTTCTCGCGTACCTTCGCAGTGGTACAAAGAATTGGTTTACAACTGCACCGCATCCTTCAGATACCTATCAAACTTTCTTGAGCTTGAAGTGATTTTCGGCTTGCACGAAGTCAGGCGAGTACAATGGGCTGTTCGCGTCGGTGGCTGGGCGGCGATTCGATAAGATCGTGATTCGCTCTCACCGCACAGCGGGAGACACGGTCGGAGAGATTTCTCAGACTTCGACCAGCACGAGGGACATGTCGTCGGCGGGCGGCCCTTCGCCCCAGGCGGCGACGCGGTCGAGAATGCCCTGCTTCATCTGCTGGAATGGCAGGAGCGCGGTTTCGCGGACGAATTTTTCAACGCCCTCAATGCCGAGAATGTCACCATTGGAATTGAAGACGTCGGTGATGCCGTCGGTGTAAAGCACGATGCGGTCGCCCGGCTGCAAGTCCACGTCGAGCGTGGCTTGCGCGTCCACGGCGTCCGGCAGTGTACCGAGAACCATGCTGCGTGATTCGAGCAGGCGCGGCTCTTCGCCGGGCTGCACGATCATCGCGGGCGGATGTCCCGCCCCGGCGAACACCATGCGCCGACCGCTGCGGTCCACGCGCGCGGCCGCCAGCGTGAAAAAGAAAACCGCGCTGCCGATGCTCTTCATCACAAGACTGTTCAATTGCCGCAGCATGTCGCCCAGCGGGGCGCCATTCTTCAATTGCGTGATCGTCTCGCTGTAGATGCGGTTGGCCACCAGCGCCGAGCCAATGCCGTGACCGGAAACGTCGCAGACCAGAAGATTCAGGTGCTCTTCGTCGAGCGGGCTGACCAGTCCAAAATCGCCACCAATCGTGCGCACGGGATGGAAGTACGCTTCCACTTGGATGCCGCCCCAAACGATGGACTCCGGTGCCAGGCTTTGCTGCACGCACGCCGCCAGTGCCAAATCTTCCTCAATTTCTTTGTGGCGTTCCTCAAGCTGCGTGTTCGCGGCGCGGAGCTGGGCTTCGACGCTTTTCTGCACAGAGATATCGGTGTATGTGATTATGGCGAACTGTCGGCCGTCGGGATCTTTCAGCACGCGCGCACTGGTGATCACCGGCAGCCGCCCGCCATTCTTGCGTGGAAGGAAAAATTCCTCACGGGTCCGTCCGATCGCGCGAATCTTGATGCGGCGCTCTTCAATGATGGCGTAGTCCTTCGGCGAGTAAAACAGTTTGGCGGCATTGACGCCGACGATCTCGTCGCGCGGGATCTCGGTCATCTCCTCAAATACGGAATTGGCGAACACGATCCGCCAGCAATCGTCCGTAATGAGCACGCCTTCATTGAGCGTCTCGAGAATCGCGTCCATTTGTCCAAACCATTCCGGCTTTTCAATTTCCAAGGAAAGGCTCTTTCTCGCTGCGCGTTTTTGCTGCCACCTAACATGCATTCGACCTTCAACGACAGATCATGATTCCTTCTCCTGCCTCCCCTTTCGGTTGCAAGGGGAGGCAGCGCGCTCCGCCAACTTCTCGATGGAGTTTCCTCCACCATCGGGTAACTCGGGCTAGCCTGAATGCAACTTGGTGGCAGCGGCTGAGTTGCTTCACGCAGTTTCCATTACCGGTGGCAATTCACACGCCAAAGCAACTACCTCTTGGCCGCTTCAAACTCACTGAAAGTGCAGCTATTGCGGGGCGTCCTCAATCTTGATCGGCACGGACACACCTGACATTTCGGAGCCCCTCTGAAATGTCGTAGTAGGAGGGTTTGTCAGTCAAGAGAGATGCTCGCGGATCCGAATGCCGAAACAGACTTGTAGATTGGTTCTGGGGATTTCCATTTTCCACTCGAGGGCGAGGAGTCAGCGATCCTCCATGTATTCTGGCCTGGAAGTCAAAATCATCAACTCGGCCGTTAAACGGCTCGGTCCTTTTGACGACCTTCCAGTAGCGGGCCTATGACATTTCGGAGCGACTATTTCTGGCGATTCCGAGTTTCTTCATCCGAGACTCGAGTGTGGTGGGCTTCAAAGCCAGT
>Ga0335079_10005781_pt1 | contig 14152 bp, 14 predicted proteins | sample Lox_Sample_33_FD_206719 | JGI IMG/M metagenome (GOLD analysis project Ga0335079, IMG submission 206719) | Soil microbial communities from Loxahatchee National Wildlife Refuge, Florida, United States - Lox_Sample_3.3 | ecosystem: Environmental > Terrestrial > Soil > Wetlands | place: USA...
CCAGTTCGCCGGCGAGCGCCACCACGTCCCGATGCAGGAGCTGACGGGGCGCGGGATCATGATCTACGGGCAGACCGAGGTCGTGAAGGACCTGATCGCGGCGCGGCTCGAGAGCGGGCTGCCGCTCCATTTCGGGGCCGAGGACGTGAGCGTGCACGACCTCGACTCGGAGCGGCCGCGGATCCGGTGGGCCGGCGGCGAGCTCGAGTGCGACGTCGTCGCGGGCTGCGACGGCTTCCACGGCGTCTGCCGGCCGAGCATCCCGGACGGCGTGCTGCGGACGTTCGAGCGCGAGTACACGTTCGGCTGGCTCGGGATCCTCGCGCAGGTCGCGCCGTCGATGGACGAGCTGATCTACGCGCACCACGAGCGCGGGTTCGCGCTCCTCTCGCTCCGCTCGCCGGAGCTCTCGCGCTACTACGTGCAGGTGCCGCACGACGAGGATCCCGCGAACTGGCCGGACGAGCGGATCTGGGAGGAGCTGCGCGCGCGCACCACGATCGACGGCTGGGAGCTCGCGGACGGGCCGATCCTCGAGAAGGGCGTGACCGGGATGCGGAGCTTCGTCGCGGAGCCGATGCAGTACGGGCGGCTCTACCTCGCGGGCGATGCGGCGCACATCGTCCCGCCGACGGGCGCGAAGGGCCTGAACCTCGCGGTGCACGACGTGGCCGTGCTCGCGGAGGCGCTCGTCGCCTGGTTCCGCGACGGCGACGCGACGAGGCTCGACGGCTACTCGGCCGCGTGCCTGCGCCGCGTCTGGCGTGCCGAGCACTTCTCGTACTGGATGACGACGATGCTGCACCGCCACGGCGACGAGTTCGACCTCAAGCTGCAGCTCTCGCAGCTGCGCTACGTCACGACGTCGGAGGCGGCGGCGCGCTCGCTCGCGGAGAACTACACGGGACTGACCGTCGTCTGACGCGGGCTCCCCGGCGCCGTCGGGAGGCTGAGCGTGAAGCTCGCGCCGCCGCGCGTTGCGTCGCAGGTGAGATCGCCGTGGTGTTGCTGGGCGATGCGGCGGGCGATCGCGAGGCCGAGCCCGTGGCCCGGCTTGCTCGGGTCGAGCCGGACGAAGCGCTCGAAGATGCGCTCGCGTTGGTCCCCGGGGACGCCCGGACCGTCGTCGGCCACGCACGCCTGGACGTAGCCGTCGACGCGTCGCAGCCGCACATCGACTCGCCCGGCCGACTGAACGGCGGCGAGTGCGTTGTCGATGAGATTCCGCAGGACCCGTTCGAGGGCGTCCGGATCGCCCTGCACCGTGGTGTCGTCGTTCGTGCCGAGCGTAATCTCCGCATCCGGTGCGCGTGCGCGTGCTTCGTCGACGAGCGGCCGGGCGACCGCGGCGAGATCGACCGGCGCGCGCAGCGGCCGGGCCTCGAGACGTGCGAGGCCGAGCAGGTCGTCGACGAGGCGCCCGAGCCGTTCGGTGTCACGCGCGACGGCGGCTTCGAGACGGTCGCGCTCGGGCCGCTCAGGCTGCTCGCGCAGGAGCGTCTCGACGCTCGCCTGCAGCGCGGCGATGGGCGTGCGGAGCTCGTGCGACGCATCGGCGAGGAAGCGGCGCGTCGAGGCGTCGCTCGCACGCGCTTCCTCGATTGCTGCCTCGAGACCGTCGAGCATCCGGTCGAACGCTGCTGCGAGGCTGCCGAGCTCGGTGTCGGTGCGGCGGGGCTCGAGGCGGAGCTTCGTGTCGCCGTGGGCGATCTGCGTCGCGGTCTCGACGATGGTGTCGAGCGGGCGGAGCGCGGCGCGCGTGACCTGGAAGACGAGCAGCCCGGCGAGCGCGAGCGCGCCGGCGGCGACGAGGAGCTCGACCAGGAGGAGGTTCCGGACCGTACGGTCGACGCTCGCGCGGCTGGCTGTGAAGGAGGCGGTCGTTCCGTCGGCGAGCGTCTCGCGGAACGTCAGCAGCGACCCGTGCTGGCGGATCGGCGCATTCGGCTTCCTCGGTCCTCCCTTCGACGGTGTCGCGAGCGGAGCTGCCGCCGACGACGCGCGCGACCCGCCGAAGTCGACGGCGATCCCTTCGAGCGCGAGGCCCGGTACGAGCGCCTTCGCTTCCCCGGCCGAGCCGACGCTGTCGACGGCAACCGCTGCGGCGGTCAGGCGGCTGCGGAGGTCGTCGTCGAGCCGTGCGCGATAGACCAGAGTGACCGTGGTGATGACGGCGGCGAGAACGACCGCGAGCAGCGCGAGTGTCCCGACGATGACCCGCGCGCGGAGCGAGCCGGTCTTCATCGCGGGTCGAGCCGGTAGCCGAGACCGCGGACGGTGTGGAGGATGCGCGGGCCGTGCGCTTCGAGCTTGCGCCGCAGGGCGCTGACGTGCACCTCGACGACGTTGGGGTCGTACGCGCCGTAGCCCCAGACCTGAGTGAGCAGCTGATGCTTCGAGAGAACGAGCCCGCGCTGGCGGACGAAGTATGCGAGCAGGCGGAGCTCGGTCGGCGTCAGCTCGAGCGGTGAGCCGGCCCGGGCGGCGGTCCCCGCCTGCTCGTCGATCACGACGTCGCCCGCTTCGATCGCGGCGCCGAGCCGGCCCACGCGCCGCAGCACGGCGCGCACGCGGGCGAGGAGCTCCTCGAGCGCGAACGGCTTGATCAGGTAGTCGTCCGCGCCGAGCCGGAAGCCTTCCAGGCGGTTGTCGACCGCGTCGCGGGCGGTGAGGAACACGATCGGCATGTCGCGCGCCGCGCGGAGCTTCCTGGCGAGCTCGAAGCCGTCGCCGCTCGGAAGCATGACGTCGAGCACGGCGAGATCCGGTGCGGCTGCAAGGACGAGGTCGAGATCGGGGTAGTCCGCAAACCGCGTGACGGCGACCCCATCCCTCTCGAGTGCGCGCGCGACCGCCTCCCGGACCGGCTCCTCGTCCTCGACGAGCACGACGCGTGGCGAGTGCGCGCTCACCGGGCAAGTATCGCCCCCGGATCCTGTGCGTTACCTGAAGACCCACTCGCGTTCAGGGCCGGTTCAGGAAGGGCTGCGACGCTCTCCCACATGCGATTCGCGCCAGCCCTCGTCGCCGTCGGCATCGCGTTGCTCGCCGCAGCGTGCCGTGGTTCGACGGCCCCGACGAATGCCGCCTCGACGAAGACGGACGCGGAGCTCGTCTTCGCGCGCTGCATGCGCTCCCACGGTGTGCCGCGCTTCCCCGATCCCGACGCACAGGGCAACTTCCCGCCGTTCGGCACCGGCGTCTCGAAGCAGATCTCGTCCACCGCGAACGACACCTGCAAGCACCTTCTCCCCGCGACGGGGGGCGGCACGGCGACCCCGGGGCGGCAACGGCAGAAGCTTGCGTTCGGGGTGAAGGTCGCGCAATGCATGCGCACGCACGGGTACCCGACCATGCCGGACCCGAGCCACCTGGGAAGCAACGAGCTCCCGCGCGGGATCGACCCGAACGCGCCGCAGTTCCAGTCCGCGGAAGCCGGCTGCGAGAAGCAGGCGCAGAAAGCGCTGGGCCTGCCGTGAGGACCTCGGTCGCGGTCGTTGCGCTCGCTCTGCTCGCAGCAGGATGCGGCTCGCCGCGACCTCGCGCCGCGCAGCAGAGCCGAGCGCTCGCCTTCTCCACGTGCATGCGCGCGAACGGAGTGTCGGCGTATCCCGACCCGGACAGCGGCGGTCGGCTCGTCAAGGAGTCGATCAGGCAGCTTGGCGTCAGCAGCTTCCGGTTTCAGTCTGCGCAGAACGCCTGCCGGCATCTGCTCCCGAGCGGCAGCGCCCCGAGCTCGGCACGCGTGCAGGCGGTCGGCGCGTTGTCGCTGCGTTTCGCACGCTGCGTGCGCGCGCACGGCGTCCCGGGCTTTCCCGACCCCGACAGCACCGGCCGCATCCCGGACCCGGCGAGCGTCGGGATCGACCAGGGCTCGCCGAAGTTCCAGGCGGCCAATGCGGCGTGCGGAGAGTACCGGCCGCCGTACATGCCCTCGAACTCCGCCTACAGCGCCTGGGCGAGAGCGCACCCGGGCGGGTCATGAGGACGGTGTCGCCGCGTGGAAGCCGACCTGGACGCGGAGGCCGCCCTCGGCGGGAGCGTCGCTCGTGAGCGTCGCGTCGTGCGCCTCGGCAATTGCCCGCACGATGGAGAGGCCGAGGCCGAAGCCGTTCGTGCTCGTCCGCGCAGCGTCGAGCCGCTGGAACGGCTGGAAGAGTCGTTCCAGCTCGGCGGGCGGGATCGTCGGGCCCGTGTTCGCGACCGTGAGGACGGCGCGGCCGTCGCGCGTCTCCGTCGTGAGGCTGACCGTGCCGCCGGCGACGTTGTGATGGATCGCGTTGTCCACGAGGTTGGCGACGAGCCGTTCGACCAAGCGCGGGTTGCCGGTCGTATGGGCCGGCTCGAGCCGGGTGTCGAAACGGAGCCCGCCGTGGTCGGCGGCGGCTGCGGCGGCGGCCGTGATGGCGGTGAGGTCGACGGGCTCGCGGCTGTCGAGCCCGCGCTGGCTGCGGGAGAGCGTGAGCAGGGCTTCGATCAGACGTTCCTGCTGCTCGCCGACGGCGAGGAGCTGCTCGCACGTGTGCCGGTAGGAGTCGACGTTCGCGTTCGGGTCGCTGAGCGCGAGCTCGAGGAGTGTGCGCTCCAGCGTGAGCGGCGTCCGCAGCTCATGGGACGCGTTGGCGACGAACTGGCGCTGCGCGTCGAACGACGTCTCGAGGCGGCCGAGGAGACCGTCGAACGTGTCGCCGAGCTGCTTGAGCTCGTCGTCGGGACCGCGCAGCGCGAGGCGGCGGTGCAGGTTGCTCGCGGAGATGTCGCGCGCGGTCTCGGTGATCGTGCGCAACGGGCGCAGCGCGCGGCCCGCGATCACCCAGCCGAGCCAGAGCGAGAAGATGGTCATCAGCGCGAGTGCGATCGCGGAGTCGACGAACAGCTTGTGCAGGGCGGCGTCGGACTGCCCCTGCGCGGCCGCGAGCACGAGCTTCTGAGGGGCGAGGAGCCTCTGGCCGATCGGGACGGCCGAGAGCCTGACATTCCCCCGCAGCAGTTGAAGCGCTTCCTTCGGGGTGCTCTGGGACGCGAAGACGCCCTTGCGGCCGGAGCTGATGAAGAAGCTGCCGGTGTACTCGTGGCTCACGAGGACGTACGTGATCGCGAGCAGCGCGGCCGCCGAGCAGAGGAAGAGTCCGCCGTAGACGAGCGTCAGCCGCAGCCGGACGGTCGGAGCGGGAAGCCTCATCGGGGGATCCGGTAGCCGCCGTGCGGAACGGTCTCGATCAGCGGCGGGTCGCCGAGCTTTCGCCGCAACCGGCTGATCGTCACCTTGACGACGCTGCCGTCGGGATCGACGTACTCGTCCCAGCCGCGCGCGAGCAGCTCGCGCGTCGTGACCGGTGCGCCGGCGGCGTTGAGCAGCAGCTCGAGAACGGCAAGCTCCTTGTTGGAGAGCTCCAGCCGGCTGCCCGCGCGCGTCGCGGTTCGCTGCACGGTGTCGAGGCGAAGGTCCCCGTGCGTGAGAACCGGCGAGCGGACCGCGTCGGCTCGACGCGCGAGTGCACGGATCCGGGCGACGAGCTCGGCGAACGCGAACGGCTTGGGAAGGTAGTCGTCGGCGCCGAGGCCGAAGCCGTCGACTCGCTCCTCGATCGTGTCCGCGGCGGTGAGCATGAGCACGCGCGAGCGCGACCCGCGTGCGACGAGCGCGCGGCAGACGTCGTCGCCGTGGATCCGCGGGAGATCTCGGTCGAGCACGATCACCTCGTAGCTGTCTCCCGCCGCGTGCCGCAGGGCGTCCTCGCCGTCGAACGTGATGTCGACGGCCATGCCCTCTCGGCGCAGACCGACGGCGATCGTGGCTGCCAGCTCCTTGTGATCTTCGACGACGAGCACCCGCATCCGATCTCACCTTCCGTGTCCGGCCTTCAAGGATGACGCAGCCGCGGTTACACGCAGGTAACAGCTCCCGTTCCTCCGCCGTAACCGGGTACGGGCTATCCCTTCCACATGTCCATTCGCCGCATGTTCATCATCGCGCCGTTCGTCGTGGCCCTGTCGCTCCTTGCGGCGGGCTGCGGCGGCGGCGGGAGCTCTCCGGGCGTCGCGAACCTCGCCTCGCCGCCGACGACCGCCGCGACGACGACCACGCAGGCCGGATCGGGGCCGCCGGTCAAGGGCACCCTGCCCGGTGGCCCGAGCGCCCATTTCCAGATCGGCATGGACGTCGGCACGGCCGACGGCGAGAAGTTCTCGGAGTGCATGCGCAAGCACGGGGTCGCAAACTTCCCCGATCCCGACAGCAAGGGCGTCATCACCATCAGCTCGGGGATGGGCATCGATCCGAACTCGCCCGCGTTCGTCTCGGCGCGGACCGTCTGCTCCAAGCTCCTGCCGAACGGCGGCCAGCCCACGGCGGCGCAGATCGCGCAGCGCCAGCAGCAGCTGCTCGAGTTCTCGAGCTGCATGCGTTCGCACGGCGTCAAGGACTTCCCCGACCCGTCGAACGGCGGCCTGCGGATCTCGGTCCAGCCCGGCAGCGACCTCGACCCGAACAGCCTCACGTTCCAGAAGGCGCGGGACGCATGTCAGAAGTACCTGCCGTTCAAGGGCGGCGCGGCGAAAGGCGGCTGAGCCGGTGACGCGTCAGCGCACGCGGCTCGCCGCCGGGCTCGGGCTACTCCTGCTCGCCGCCGTCGCGCTCGCGATCGTCGATCCCTTCGGTGGGAGTGCGCCGGCCGCGAGCGACGCCGTCGACAACGGCGCGGCGACGGCCGTCGCGACGCTGAGACGGGTCGACCTGTCGCAGCAGACGCAGGTCAGCGCGACGCTCGGCTACGCGGGCGCGTCGACGGTGTCGGTACCGGGCGGGACGGCGCCGTCGGCCGTCATGCAGGCGCAGCGGTCGGATGCCGCCTCGCAACAGGCGCTTTCCGCCGACGCGCGTGCGCTCGCGCAGGCACAGGCGACACTGGAAGCGGATCTGCGCCGGGTCGCGGTCGACTGTCGCGGCAGCGCGGCCGCCGACGCGAGCAGCGGCGCGTGCACGACCGACGCACAGGCGGTGACCGCCGACCGCCAGAGCGTCACGGCCGCGAACGGCAAGGTGCAGTCGGACAGGCAGGCGCTCTCGGCCGCCCGGGCCGCTCTGGTCGAGGGCGAGGCGACCGCAGCGACGTACGGGGACAACGCGGTGTACACGATGCTGCCGACGGTCGGGAAGGTCGTCCGTCGCGGGGAGCCGCTCTACGCGATCGACGGTGTCCCGGCGTTCCTCTTCTACGGCGGTGTCCCGGCGTCGCGTGCGTTCCGGTCCGGGATGTCGAACGGAGCGGACGTCGCGGAGCTGAACCGGAACCTGCGCCGCTTCGGCGCACCCGTGGGCGACGAGTTCACTGCGGCGACCGCCCTCGCGATCGAGCGCTTCCAGGCGGAGCATCACCTGCAGGCGACCGGAACGCTGCCGCTCGGGTCCGTGGTGTTCGAGCCCGATGCGGTTCGCGTGACGAGCGTGACCCCGACGCTCGGATCAGGGGTGCAGCCCGGCGCCGTGCTCGGCATCAGCTCGACCCGCCGCGTGGTGACGATCGCACTCGACGCATCGCAGCAGTCGAGCGTCGAGGTCGGCGACCCAGTGGTGATCACGCTGCCGGACAGCTCGACGACGCCCGGTCACGTCTCCTTCGTCGGAACTGTCGCGACATCTCCGTCGAACGACCAGAACGGCGGAGGAACGAGCGGCCCGACGATCGAGGTGGACGTGACCGCCGATCGTCCGGCGGCGACGGGGCGGCTCGACCAGGCGCCCGTCGACGTTTCGATCACGACGGCGACGGTTCGCAACGTGCTCGCGGCGCCCGTGAATGCGCTGGTCGCGCTCGCCGGCGGCGGGTACGCGGTGGAGCAGGTCGAGACGACGGGAGCGCACCAGCTCGTCGGCGTCAGCGTCGGGCTGTTCGACGACGCATCGGGGATGGTGCAGATCTCCGGCGCTGGGCTCGCGGCCGGGCAGCGCGTGGTGGTGCCGGCGTCGTGAGCGTGCTCGAGCTGGAGGCGGTGACGAAGACGTACGGATCGGATCCTCCCGTGCCGGCGCTGCGAGGCGTGAGCTTCAGCATCTCCGCGGGCGAGCTCGTCGCGATCCTCGGTCCCTCGGGATCGGGCAAGTCGACGCTGCTGCATCTGATCGGGACGCTCGAGCGCCCGAGCTCCGGCCGCGTCGCCGTCACCGGCTTCGACGTCGACGAGCTGTCCGACCGGCAGCTGGCCGCCGTCCGTGCGACCCGGATCGGGTTCGTCTTCCAGCAGTTCTTCCTCGCCGAGCACTCGACCGCGCTCGACAACGTCGCCGACGGGCTCCTGTACGCCGGCGTCGCCGCCGACGAGCGGCACGACCGCGCGGCCGAGGCGCTCGAGCGGGTCGGGCTCGGCGACCGCCTCGGCGCACGGCCGACACAGCTCTCGGGCGGCGAGCGCCAGCGCGTCGCGATCGCGCGTGCGCTCGTCGGCCGGCCCGCGATCGTGCTCGCCGACGAGCCGACCGGCAACCTCGACAGCGCCACCGGGCAGTCGATCATGGAGCTGATCGACGAGCTCAACGCCGAGGGCGCGACGATCGTCGTCATCACGCACGAACGCGAGATCGCGGCGCGCTTCCCACGGCAGATCGTGCTGCTCGACGGCCTCGTCGTCTCCGACGGCTCGCCCGACGACGCGGAGGGGGAACGATGACACCTCGTCTCGCACTGCTCGCGCTCGTGTCGGCGGCGGCGTTCTCCGTCGGTGCGGTCCCGGCGAGCGCGGTCGGTACAGCCTGCCCGACGACCAACGCACCGAACGCGCTCGTGCTCGTGGGCGGCAGCGGGCAGACCGCGCAGCTCGGGCGGCAGTTCCAGACCCCGCTCCAGGTCGCGCTCGCGAACACGAACGGCTGCCCGCTCACCGGCGAACTCGGAGGAATCAGCGTCGACTTCGTCGGGCCCGGCTCGGGAGCGGGCGGCATCTTTGCCTCCGGCGGGACGCGGATCGCGGTCGTGGGAACGGACGCGCAGGGCGTGGCAACCGCGCCCGCGTTCATCGCGAACGACGTCGCCGGCAGCTACAGCGTCGACGCGGAGTCCGACTACGGGAGCGTCGATCTGTATCTCACGAACACCGCCGGCGGTCTCCCTTCGTCGATCGCAGCGGCGGGCACCTCGAACCAGGCCGCGACGGTCGACGCCGTCTACGCGCAGCCGCTGCAGGCGCGCGTGCTCGACGCGAACGGCCAACCGGTCCAGGGCGCCACGGTCGGCTTCTCCATCGTCCCCGGCGCAACCGGCGCCGGCGCGAGCTTCCTCGGGGGCGGTGGTCCGGTCACCACCAACTCGAACGGCGTCGCGACCTCGGCGCCGCTGCTCGCCAACGGCACGCCGGGACGGTTCACGGCGGCGGCGTCCGTCGAAGGCGTCTCGTCGGTGGCGATCTACACGCTCGACAACCACGCCGTGGCGACGACGATCGCTGCCACCGTGACCCGCGACCCGGCTGCGCGCGTCGACACGCGCTACCGGCAGGTGCTGGAGGCGACGGTCCGAGACGGAGACGGGCAGCCGATCGAGGGAGCGAGCGTCACGTTCGCGATCTCGGCCTCGAGCGCCGGCGCGGGCGCGAGCTTCGTCGGAGGCGGGGCGCAGGCGACCGAGTTGACCGACACGGACGGGCGTGCGACCTCGCCGCCGATCCTCGCCAACCGGACGGCGGGGAGGTTCACGGCGACGGCCTCGAGCGACGGCGCCGTCCGCGCTGCGACGTACACGCTCGAAAACCTCGCCGGTGTGCCCGCGTCGATCGCCGCCGGCGCTGCGAGCGGCGAGTCCACGACCCTCGGCTCGCGGTTCCCCGTCCCGCTCGCGGTCACCGTTCTCGACAAGGACGGCAACGTGGTCCCCGGGGCCGTCGTCGTCTTCGCCGCGCCGAAGAGCGGCCCGAGCGCGCGCTTCCGCGTCCGCGGACGGAAAGCCCGAGTCGCGAGGACGACGACGAACGCCGAAGGGATCGCGGTTGCGCCGGCGCTCGCCGCGAATGCGCGCGCGGGGGGTTACGTCGTCACGGCAACGGTGAAGGGCACATCGAAGCGCGCGGCGTTCGCGCTCGTCAACGAGGCGCCGGGATGAACGCGGCGCCGGACCTCGAGCCCGGTCGCCTGGGCTTCCGAGATCTCGCCCGCGTCGCGAGCGTCGGCCTTCGCACCCGGCGGATTCGCGCGGCACTCTCGGCGCTGGGGATCGCGATCGGGGTCGCCGCGATCGTCGCGGTGCTCGGACTCTCCGCCTCGTCGCAGGCCGGCCTCCTCGGCGAGATCGACAAGCTCGGGACGAACCTCCTCACCGTCACGAACGGGCAGACGCTCTTCGGCGAGACCGCCGAGTTGCCGCTCGCGGCGCCGGGGATGATCGCCCGCATCGGCCCGGTCACGGAGGTCCAGGAGACGGGTTCGACGAGCGCGAACGTCTATCGCAGCCCGCTGATCCCGTCCGTCAACACGAACGCCCTCGGCGTGCAGGCAGCGAGCCTCGGCCTGCCCGCGACCGTCGGCGCGACCGTGGCCGTCGGCCGGTACCTCAACGCCGCGACCGCGCGAGAGCCGGTTGCCGTGCTCGGCTCGGCCGCCGCCCAGCGGCTCGGGATCGACCGGCTCTACCCGGGAGAGCGGATCTGGCTCGGCGGCCAGTGGTTCTATCTCGCCGGGATCCTCTCGTCGGCGCCGCTCGCGCCCGAGATCGACAGCTCGGTCCTCGTCGGCTTCCCCGCCGCCGAGCGCTATCTCGGCTTCGACGGCCATCCGACGACGGTGTACGTCCGGAGCGTGACGAGCCAGGTCGCCGCGGTCCAGTCGGTGCTCGCCGCCACCGCGAATCCCGAGGCGCCGAACGAGGTCGACGTCAGCCAGCCGTCGGCCGCCCTCACCGCCCGGGCCGAGGCGCAAAGCGCGCTCAACAGCCTCTTCCTCGGACTCGGAGCGGTCTCGCTTCTCGTCGGCGCGGTCGGCGTCGGGAACATCATGCTGATCGGCGTCCTCGAGCGACGCTCCGAGATCGGGCTTCGCCGCTCGCTCGGCGCGACCAAGGGGCAGATCCGCACGCAGTTCCTCTCCGAGGCGATCCTGCTCGCACTGCTCGGCGGGGCCGTCGGGGTCGCCGCAGGCGCCCTCGCCACCGCGATCTATGCATCGACGAAGCAGTGGACCGTCGTGATCCCCGTCACCGCCTGGGCGGGCGGTCTCGCCGCGGCAATGGTGATCGGAGCCGTCGCCGGACTTCTGCCCGCGATCCGAGCCGCGCGGATGTCCCCTACCGAAGCGCTCAGGACCGTATGAGAAAGGAACCGAACATGACCCGTCGCCGTCTCCCACTCGTCCTCGCCTCGATCGTTGCCACCGGCATGTTCTCGCTGCTCGCCGCCGGGTGTGGCGGCGGCGGAGGCTCACCGGGAGTCGCGACCGTCACGACGTCCACGGGCACCGCCACGACGGCGACGACAAACGCCGCGACGCAGGCGAACGGACTGCTTGCCTTCTCACAGTGCATGCGCTCCAACGGCGTTTCGAGCTTTCCCGACCCCCAGCGCTTTGCAGGAGGGAACGTCAAACTGACGATCCACCAGTTCGGGAACGATCCGAAGGTCGCGGCCGCGATGACTGCCTGCAACCACCTGCTTCCGAGCCGCGGCGGATCGGACACGACCGAGCAGTCGCGCACCCAGCTCGCCGACGAGCTGTCGTTCGCGCGGTGCATGCGCAGCCACGGGGTGAGCCGCTTCCCCGACCCGACGCCACACGGCGGTCTCACGGTCGCAATGGTCCAGGCCCAGGGGATCGACGTGCGCTCGCAGGCGGTCCTGCGGGTCGTGCAGGCGTGCCTGCCGGCGTCGCACGGCGCACTCACCCCGGCAAAGGTCAGAGAGGCGCTCGCCAACGCCGGCCGCTGACTAGGCGGCGCTGTAGCCCTCGCGCCGGAGGAGCGCGCGGGCGCGGTTCGCCGGGTCGGCGCCGTTGACGAGGATCACGAGCACGCCGCCGTACTCCGGCGAGACGTGGCGGAGCTCGAAGTCCTCGATGTTGATCCCGTCGGCGCCGAGGAGCTGCGTGATCTGCGCGAGGACGCCCGGGCGGTCCGGGATGCGGACGCGGATCCGGTTCAGCTGCTGCGCTTCCGTGCCGTACGCGTGCGACAGCATCCGCTCGCGCGTGCCCGCCGCCTCGCCGATCGTGCGCTCGAAGTACGCGCGGTCGCCGTCGCGCAGCGCGCGCTCGACGTCGGCGAGGTCGGCGCCGTAAGCGGCGAGCGCGTCGGCGATCAGGTCGCCGTTGTCGACGAAGATGTCCGTCCACACCGCGGGGTTCGCGCCCGCGATGCGCGTCATGTCGCGGAGCGACGCGCCCGCGTGCTCGACGGGGCCCTCGTCGTCTGCCGCCGCGACGCCGACGCGGCCGACGAGGACGTTCGCGAGCGCGTGGGGGAGATGGCTCGTGAGCGCGAGCAGCCGGTCGTGCTGCTCCGCGCTCTGCCGCACGGGCCGCGCGCCGAGGCCGGCGACGAACCGCTCGACGAGCGCGAGCCGCTCGGGATCGGTGGCGGCGGTCGGGGTGAGGAACCACGTCGCGGCGTCGAAGAGGTCCGCGGTCGCGCGGCCTGGCCCGCCGGTCTCGCCGCCTGCGACCGGGTGGCCCGGGACGAAGCGCGGGTCGGCGACGGCCGAGGCGAGCGCGCGCTTCGTCGACGCGACGTCCGTGACGGTCGACTCGGGGCCGGCCGCGGCGAGCACGGCGCCCATCGTGTCGACGACGACGCCGACCGGCACCGCGACGACGACGAGCTCCGCGCCGGCGAGCGCGTCGGCGAGCGTCGCCGCCTGCGCGTCGAACGCGCCGCGCCCCGCCGCCTCCTTCAGCGTCGCCGCGTCGATGTCGAACCCGGCGATCGCCGTCGCGCCGGCGCGCTTCGCCGCGAGCGCGACCGACGTCCCGATCAGCCCGGTGCCGACCACGGCGATCCGCGAGACGCCGAGCGCCGCCGGCGCCGCGGGCGCCGGCGCCGCGCGCCGTGGCTCGGCGGCCGCCGCCTCCTCCTTCATCACGTCGAGGATCGCCGCGAAGAGCGCGCGCACCGACCGCTCCGACAGCGGCCCGCGGTTCAGCGCCGCGAGCTCGGTCAGGAGCGCCGCCTCGCGCTCCGCGTCGACGAACCGCGTCCCGGCCTCCTGCTTGTGCTCCCGCACGCGCATCACGAGCTCGAGCCGCCGGTTCAGCGCGTCGACCAGCGCGCCGTCGATCGCCGCGATCTCGGCGCGCAGGCCCTGGAGCTCGGGAGTCGGCTCGCTCATGTCCGCATCCTCTCACCCGCCTCGATCCGGAGCGGCAGCCGGTTCGCCGGCGGCGAGAGCGGACAGACCCAGCCCGGGTCGTACGAGCACGACGGGTTGTAGGCGAAGTTGAAGTCGAGCACGAGCGCGTCCGCCCCGCCGCCGAGGTCCGCGCCCTTGACCGTGTCGAGGAGGTAGCGGCCTCCGCCGTAGGTCTCGACGCCGCCGGTCGGGTCGCGGAACGGGAGGAAGACGCCGCCGCCGTACGTCTCGAGTCGGTACAGCTCGAGTGCGTACCGCTCGCCGCCGAGCGCGAACGACGTCCGCGCGAACGGCCGGAAGCTCAGCGTCCCGCCCCCGCTCGCGTCGATCGGCTGCGGCGGCGCGTCGAGGTCCTCGAGCGAGGCGACGACGCGGAACGCCGGGTCGTAGTCGAAGTACCGCAGGCCGCGGAAGCCGCCGCGCGCGTCCTCCGGCAGCGCCGACTGCGGGTGCGTCGCGAAGAGCTCGTCGCGCACCGCGCGCCAGCGCCGCCAGGCCGCCTCCGGCTCGTCGGCGGCGCGGACCTCCGCGTAGAGCGCGAAGACGCGGCGCCGCCAGTCGAGCAGCTCGAGGGTCGACTCCGCGGACACGGGACTCGCGGCGGTTATTCCTCGTCGAGCTTCAGCGCGGCGGAGTTGATGCAGTAGCGGAGGCCGGTCGGCGCCGGGCCGTCCGGGAACACGTGGCCGAGGTGGCCGCCGCACGCCGAGCACATGACCTCCGTGCGCACCATCCCGTAGGTCGTGTCGGTCTCCTCGTCGATCGCGTCCGCGCCGGACGGCGCGGAGAACGCGGGCCAGCCGCAGCCCGAGTCGTACTTCGCGTCGGCTGC
>Ga0335079_10005782_pt1 | contig 14152 bp, 8 predicted proteins | sample Lox_Sample_33_FD_206719 | JGI IMG/M metagenome (GOLD analysis project Ga0335079, IMG submission 206719) | Soil microbial communities from Loxahatchee National Wildlife Refuge, Florida, United States - Lox_Sample_3.3 | ecosystem: Environmental > Terrestrial > Soil > Wetlands | place: USA: Florida...
CATCTTCAATTCACGGGAATATTGTTGTCGGGGCACAAGCATTGGTCTCCTCCATTCAATGTAATGTCCCCCTTAACTCCGTGTCTCACTTTTGGGGTGCAGTCCAGAATCACAAATGCCGTCCCTTTCCCCTCGCGCTCCTCTATCCCGGCTCAAGCCGAACCGGGAGTAACTCAAACTTGTCGTATTCTTACGTGAACGAAAGCTGGGGGCAGGGCAGCATCTCGATGAAACGGATGTTTTCCGGGAGTCACAATTACGACTAAGAGGCGTACAATGTTCCGGTTTTCAGTCTAACACCTCCCAGCTTTAGATGGACTTGCGTAATGCGTTAAATCTCAGCTAGCGATCATCTTTGCTCATACTGTCTGTCGATTAAGGGGAGGACTCAAGGGGGATTGATGCCCATGCGTGGTCGGGAGCTTCCTGAGAGGTTCCTGGTGGCGTTCTCTTTTGCCGGAGAACAGCGCGAACTTGTGCGATCGATTGCGGAAGCAGTTGAGCAGGAGCTTGGCTCGGGAACCGTTTTCTTCGACGAATGGTTCGAGTATTACCTCGCTGGCCAAGATGCCGATTTGAAGCTCCAGGACATCTACGGCGAACGGTGTGCGTTGTCGGTCGTCTGTGTCTCAGAGCGCTACGGGGGCAAGCCTTGGACTCAGGCCGAACACGAAGCTATCCGCGCCCGGCTGCTAAAATCACGCGCGTCGACCGACACCCGAGAACAAGATACCATTCTGCCGATTCGCGTTGGCGACGGGGAGGTGAGAGGCATCCTCTTCAACGCGATTGTCCCCGACGTTCGCTCGCGGCCAGTTGCCAAGACAGCCGAGTTGATCCTTAATCGCCTGCGCTTGATAGAGCCTCTTGCAGGTCGCAAAAGCAAGCTTGAAGACACAGAAATACACGCGGTTGATGTTTGCCCTTATCGAGGACTTCTAGCCTTCACTGAAGAAGACGCCAGATTCTATTTCGGGCGCGAAGAGCTGGTCGACGAATTGCTCGAGCAATTGCGGCAGAACCCGAAACTTCTTGCTGTTGTTGGCTCCTCAGGTAGTGGAAAATCATCTTTGGTTCAAGCGGGTCTGATCCCACGCCTTCGACAAATACCTGGATTCGAACAGTCGGAGATCGTGAATTTCCGTCCTGGTGCTACCCCTCTCGAAGCTCTCCGTCGGGCTCTGGCTGCCTCCCAGATTTCGATCGAACCGAACACAGGACTCCCAGCGTTTGCTGAATCGGTTATTGAAGGATCGAGGAAGAGAAGACTCGTATTGGTCGCAGACCAATTTGAGGAGGCGTTTGCACTAAGCCCGGCCCCTGAGCGCATACAGTTCATCCGTTGCCTCGCGAATGTGATCAGTGGAGCTTCGAGTGTCACATTGTTGCTTACCCTTCGTGCTGACTTTTATGACCAACTGTTGCGATCACACCTCGGACAACTAGTAAAGTTCGGACAAGCAACGGTTTTGCCCATGTCTCGCAAGGAACTGAAGTCGATAATAACCGAACCAGCTCGAACCATCGGACTACAGCTCGAACCAGGTCTAATCGACAGAATCCTCGAAGAAACTGAGGATGTCGAACAACCTCTTCCATTGCTTGAATTTGCGTTGACTCAGTTATGGGAAAAAAGACAACGAAACTTCTTGACTCATGATGTCTATAGCGCGATTGGCCGTGTTGGTGGAGCGCTGGGAGCATGGGCAACTGATGCATATACAGATCTGATTCCAAGCGATCGCGAGTTGGCCCGGCGGATTTTCACTAATCTCGTACATTTCGGTAAGTCAGGCGCTCCCGACACACGCCGTAAGCGATCTGTACCGGAACTGAGTTTACTCTCGGCCGATCGAGATTCCGTACGCCGAATCGTGCTGCACATGGCTAGTCGGAGGCTGCTCGTCACCGACCGTGACCCATCAACTGGTGAGGCGTATGCAGAAATCGTTCATGACGCGCTCTTATCCGAGTGGAGACAACTGAGTTCATGGATTAGAGAGGATCATCCATTTCTGTCTTGGCGCCAGTGGCTTCAGGAGCGGATTCAGGAGTGGAGCGAGAAGCAACAAGATCCCGGTGGACTACTTCGAGGGGGACTTCTGGCGGAGGCCCGCCAGTATGTTAGTGGCAGATCCGCTGACTTGACTCAATCAGAGCGGGAATACATCGAGCTGAGTCATCAACAAGAGGCACGAGAGGAGGCCCGGCTTGAACAGTTGAGCATAGACGCTGAACGTCGGAAAGAAGAGGTAAAGCGAGGCCAAGAAGAGACTCTTCATGAGCGACAGGTTTCACTGGCCCGCCATCTTGCCAGCCAGGCCGAGTCCGTTCGAAATCAGCACCCTGAGCTAGTCGAGCGCAGCGTTTTGCTGGCCGTGGAGTCTATGCGGCGATTCCGTACCCTCGAAGCCGATCAAGCATTGCGGAATGGATTGGATCTCTTGCCTCGTGCCATCGCCCGTGTCATTCACGAAGATGAAGTCCGTTGTCTAGCTTTCAGTCCCAATGGTCGGTTTCTTGCGACGGGAAGCGATGACAATACTGCAAGAGTCACTGAAGTTGCGACCGGCATAGAAATCGCCAGATTTGTGCATCAAAGCGGCATAACCTCCGTGCGATTTACTGCCAATTCGAAGCTCCTGCTATCTTCCAGCATGGACTGCACAGTACACGTCTCGGAGTTGGTGACTGGGAGACAGAGCTTAGAGTTAGTTCATGACCTTCAGGTCTACTCGGTCGAAATCAGTCCGGATGGTTCGTTGTTAGCGACAGCCAGTATGGACGGTACCGCGCGGATATGGCGGATGCGGGACGGAGCACAACTTTTTGAGCTTCCCCACGGAGATCAGGTTCGCACAGCAAAATTCAGTCCGGACGGACGCTTCGTCGCAACAGCGAGCTGGGATTCATCCGCGAGAATTTGGGAAGTTGCTACTGGCAAGGAACTCTCATGCTTCATGCATCAGGACAGAGTCCAGACCGTTGCCTTCACTCCCGATGCTAGCCTGCTGCTTACGGGAAGCATGGATCGCACGGCGCGTGTCTGGAGGATTTCCGAGGGGAAGGAGAGCATGCGCATGCTTCACTCTGGCGAAGTGTCTGACGTTGCGATCAACATTGATGGAAAGCTCGTTGCAACTGCAAGTTGGGATCGGACTGCTAGGATCTGGGACATCAACACCGGCCGGGAACTTACACGAATCTCTCATGACGGCAATGTTTACGCGGTCGCCTTTAGCCCGCACGGAAAATTCATAGCAACTGCCGGAGTTGATCGCACAGCGCGGCTCTTCGATGCCAGGACTGGCGGTGAAATATGCCGCATGTGTCATAACGATCGTCTTCACGGTATCGCGTTTTCGCAAGACAGCAGAATGGTTGCCTCGGCAAGTTCCGATCGTACTGCGCGGGTATGGGAAGCCGACCAGCGTTCGGCGACTCCACGCATGGTTCATGAGGATGGAGTGTACAAAGTGAAGTTTAGCCCCAACGGCAAGTTGATCGGAACAGCGAGCATGGATGCTACGACCAGAGTTTGGGAGCCGACGACGGGCCGTGAGCTATTACGCCTGGTTCACGATGCTGGCGTTAACACAGTCGAGTTTAGTCGCGACAGTAGATTGTTAGCTACCGCCTGCATGGATTGTACTGCTCGAGTCTGGGACCTTGCGAATGGGAATGAGGTTGTCCGTGCAGACCACGATTTTCAGGTTTACTCGGTCGACTTCAGTCCGGATGGCCGATTTCTAGCCTCCGGCAGCATGGACCACACTGCTCGAATCTGGAATACCGCAACCGGCAGAGAAGTTGCATGTCTCCACCACGACGATCAGGTCCACACGGTGAAGTTCACCCCCAACGGACAGTTTGTCGTGACGGCCAGTTCAGACTCGTCAGCCCGTCTCTGGGACGTAGCGGCAGCACAAGAGATCGCGTGTTTCCGCCATAATGGACCTGTCGATGTGGCCGTTTTTAACCGGGACGGAACACTGCTGGTCACGGGCAGCTCAGATCGCACCGCACGGATTTGGGACATTAGAGAGCGAAAGGAGGTCGCGCGATTGCAACATGAAGACCGAGTGTACGCTGTTTCACTCAGCCCTGATGAACGAGTGCTTGCAACCGCCAGTTGGGATCGAAAAGCCCGACTCTGGACTTGGCCCGCCGGGGATGAAGTCCGAGCGCTAACACATGAGCATCAAGTCTGCGCGCTGGATTTTGATCCGAAAGGAGAGTTTCTCGCAACAGCAAGCTGGGACCGCACAGCGCGTGTCTGGGAATTGTCATCTGGGCGAGAAATCGCTAGGCTCGGACACGATGAGCGAATCCACGCCGTGGCGTTCGGCCCGGATGGACGTTTTGTCGCCACTGCGAGCATGGACTGCACCGTTCAGTTACGGTTCTGGCAGACTGCCGACCTGATTTCTCAGTGCTGTGCTCGCCTCACACGAAATCTGAGCTTTGAAGAATGGCGCCTCTATTTGGCTGATGAACCTTACCGAAAGACCTGTCCTGATCTGCCCTAGGCTCGATTTGGAGCGAATAGAGTCATGTCCCCGGTTTCGTAAACGACGACGCAGCTTGCCGTTCATCCTCAAACATCTGAAATACGCTTGTCATTTTCGTCATTTCCAAAACTTTCCGGATATGACTGTTCGTTATCGAGGCGAGCCTTACGTCGCCCCCTTCCGCATGAGCTTTGTTCTGTAATTCAACCATCGCCCCAATTCCGGTGCTGTCAATGTGCTCCAGGTGTTTGAAGTCCAAAACAACGCTTGGAGATCCCGTGAGAAGCGCACTAACCTTGTTCTTAAAATATTCGACGTCGGGCCCAATCGATAGCCTCCCACGGCAAAATACAAGCTTGACACCTCGTGAGTCCACAATGTCGAGTTCTAGTGCCATTCTAGACTTGCCTCCAGATCCCAAACTGGTCCAATGGAAAAGGCATCATGCGCCACAAAGCAAGTACTGTCAAGCGCTTGAGTTTTCAACGATGTTGCGAATGCTACGAATAGCAGCGGTAGAGCTTTGGACTCTATGACATGGCAGGCGCTAGTTCCCAGAAGCCCGTTTGAACTAAGCCGCTAGCGCGGCGGACGCTACCGCGTGGTTGTCACCTAGTTTTGTCGATTCGGTAAGGTTTGGGTCGCAAGGAGGTTTACTGTGACCCAACTTAGAAAGTGATGCTGGATGAACTCCAGTGTCGTAACTACTCTCAAAACACCGTCCGTTCCTACATCTTCGCGGTAGAGGATTTCGCAAAATACTTCCACCGCTCGCCCGACCGCCTCGGTCCAGAACATATCCGCGAGTACCAGGTGCACCTGTTTCGTGACTGCAAGCTCTCACCGGGGACGATCGAAGACTGTACCGCTGCTCTGCGCTTTCTCTTCGTTAAGACACTCAGGCGCCGTATCTTCTCAATCACATTCCGTTTCCCAAGCGTCAGAGACGCATGCCTACGGTACTGAGTCCGGAAGAGATAACCCGACTCATCGCTTCCGAGCAGAACCTGATGCACCGCACGATGCTGATGATGCTGTATGCGACCGGCCTGAGACGCGCGGAACTGTGCCACCTCAAGGTCTGCGATATCGACAGCCAACGCCTTTAAGCAGGGACAGAAGTGGCGGACGGGATGTGAAGGTCGGATTAGTGTGGTCAAGCGGCGCCACGGACTGACACGCTCTCGCTATCACGGACTGCATGGCATGAGGCGCTGGGTGGGATTAGGCGTGATCGCCGATAACTTGATCAACATCGGGGCCGGTATCTGGCTCCACAACCTGCGTGAGTAGTACCGGAGAGTGCCCTTCGCCCGACGGCCGCACCGGGGACTCGCTGAATCAGAGTCGGGAAATCGGTTTTTGCGGGTGAATGAGCTTCTCAGGAAGCGCTATTTTGCACCGGAAAGTAGGCTAGCAAGCTACAAAAGCCAAAATACGCTATTAGTCCGGCCGGGTATTTCCAAGAGTCTTTCTGCTTGGGTTAGAGAAGGTCGGACAAAGATCGACGATCCCAAGGGCTGACTCATTTCACTTTTGGGCAGATTGCAGAATCAAAATAATGTTCACACTCCGATTTGTTCAAGGTGAATTGCCTGATACGTTTCCGGACAACACTTAAGAGCAAGTCAGGGTCCACGGGATAAATGCGCAGGGTATCGTCGGCACTCGTGGAAGCGACGGATCTACCGTCCGGGCTCCACATCACGCTCGTCACCTTGTCCGTGTGGCCGCGGAAGGTACGGAGTTCAAGGCCTGTGCCCGCATCCCACACCCTGACAGTGTGATCTCGGCTTGCCGAGGCGAGATATCTGGCGTCCGGGCTCCACATGACGCTACTAATACTGTCTGTGTGGCCACCGAGCTTGTGCAGTTCCTGACCTGTACTCGCGTCCCAAAGTTTCAATGTGTAATGATACTGCCCTTGATTGCTCTCTTCACAGATCCCGACTATGGACTTTCCATCTGGGCTCCATACCACGCTGTCCGTGTCCTCGCCATGGTCACTCAACGTGCGAAGCTCGCGGCCTGTAAAGGCGTCCCACACCTTCACCGTCTTTTGATATACGGAGGCGAAGGACCTGCCATCCGGGCTCCACGCCACGCTCGTCATCTTGTCTTTGTCGCCACCGAGGATCGGAATTTCTTTGCCGGTACCCACGTCCGAGAGCTTCACCGTTTCGTCGTCACTCGCGGAGGCGAGAGACTTACCGTCCGGGCTCCATATAACGCGCGTTACCACATCTCCATGGCCCCGATGGGTACGGAGTTCGTTCCCGGTGGCCGCATCCCAGAGCTTCACCGTGTGGTCGTCACTTCCGGACGCGAGAGATTTACCGTCCGGACTCCATTCAACGCTCCTCACCCTGCCCTGATGGCCACTGAGGGTGCGGAGTTTGTTCCCGGTTACGGAGTCCCACAAGGTAACATTGTTTCCTTCTACAGAGGCGAGGGATTTGCCATCTGGGCTCCAGGATACAAGACTGGTCCAGTCCTGACGCATTCTCAGATCACGGCGGAGTTCCAGGCCTGTGCCGGCATCCCAGCGAGTGACGGTTAGACTCAATTCTCCTTTTTCAGCATTCGCCGACGCCAGAGACTTGCTGTCCGGACTCCACGTCATGCTTGATACTCGGTTGGGAAGGCCGCTCAGGGTGCTCAGTAATCCCCCAGTGCGCGTATCCCAAATCTTCACAGTGTTGTCGTCACTCTCAGAGGCGAGCGATTTACCATCGGGACTCCACACCACGCTCTCCACCCCACGCTCATGGCCACTAAGGGTACGGAGTGCTTTACCGGTACCGGCATCCCACAGCGTAACGTTGTCACCTTCAGCAGAGGCGAGGGATTTACCGTCTGGGCTCCACATAACGCTGGATCTGACATGCTCATCGCCACGTAGGGTGCGGAGCTCCTTACCAGTACCAGCGTCCCAAATGGTCACCGTGTTGGCCACTGAGGCGAGGGATTTGCCGTCTGGACTCCAGATAACGGTCGCCCAAGCCAAATTGCCGCGGAGGGTGCGGAGTTTGTTCCCCGTGCTAGCATCCCACAGAGCCTCTGCTGAGGAGAGTGACTTGCTGTCTGGGCTCCACGCTTCGATCCTGCGATCCCGGATGGTGCGAAGTTCGTTCCCGGTGCCCACGTCCCAGAGCTTCACTGCGTCGTCGTCGCTCGCGGAGGCGAGAGACTTACCGTCCGGGCTCCACATAACGCGCGTTACGATGTCTCTATGGCCCCGAAGGGTGTGGAGTTCGTTTCCAGTGGCCGCGTTCCAGAGCTTCACCGTGCGGTCGTCACTTCCGGACGCGAGAGATTTACCGTCCGGGCTCCACTCAACGCTACTCACCCTTCCCTGATGGCCGGCGAGAGTGCGGAGTTTGTTCCCGGAGACCGAGTCCCACAATGTAACCTTGTCTCCTTCTACGGAGGCGAGGGATTTGCCATCTGGGCTCCAGGATACAAGACTCGTCCAGTCCTGACGCATTCTCAGATCACGGCGGAGTTCCCGGCCTGTACCGGCATCCCAGCGAGTGACGGATAGAGTGAATTCTTCTCCATTGGCATTAGCCGAGGCTAGAGACTTGCTGTCCGGACTCCACCTCATGCTTGATACTCCGTCGGGAAGATTGCGCAGGATGCGGAGTTCCTGGCCGGAAGTGGTGTCCCAGAGCTTCACTGTGCGATCGACACTCCCGGAAGCGAGAGTCTTGCCATCGGGGCTCCACACCACGCTTGTTACCTTGTCCGTATGGCCACGGAAGGTGCGGAGTTCGCCGCGGTTGCCCAGGGCCCAAAGTCTCACGGTGTCGTCGCTATCCGCGGATGCGATGTACTTACCATCCGGGCCCCACGACACGCTCAATATTCTGTCTCGCTCACCACTCGGTTTGAGGCTTTGGAGCGTCTCGCCGGTGGCAATGTCCCACAGCTTCACTTCGTCCCGACCCACAGAGGCGAGGTATTTGCCGTCTGGGCTCCAGGCCACGCTCCAGAAGAAGTCACTGGCATCATCGCGGAAAGTACGGAGTTGCTGGCCAGTACGCGAGTCCCACAGCACCACAAAACCATTGTCATTGCGCTCCCCGCTGCAGCCTCCAGCCAGAAAGCTGCTGTCCGGGCTCCAAACCACACTCGACACGCGTTGTTGATCGCACTCGAGGATGCGGAGCTTATTGCCCGTATTCGCATCCGCCAGCTCCACTGCATTGTGACTTTGTAAGGCGAGGGACTTGCCGTCTGGGCTCCACGCCACGCCCTCGAAGAACTGAAAGGCACGGCTGAAGTCGTGAACCATGTTGCCAGTCCCAACATCCACTCGATATATCGACTTGAGATCATCGACGTCGTCGAACTGCTGGGATCCCTTGGCGATCAGAGATTTGCCATCCGGGCTCCATGCTACGAAGTAAACCTTATCGATACCGACATTGAACGTACGTACCGCCTGGCCCGTGCTCCCGTCCCAAAGCTTTACCGTACCATCGTCACTTACCGATGCGAGCGATCTCCCGTCTGGGCTCCACACCACGCTGATCACTCTTTCTTGATGACCTCGCAGCGTGGCGAGGTTCCCAGTGAAGAGAGCTTCGTCGAGCACGCGATCGAGTCCCGGGGCGAACGGACGTGAAACCTGTGCTGCTTGCCAGCCGAGAAACAACGAGACAGCTGGGTCTTCGGTCTGGGACACTGCGGCATAGGCCGTGAGCTCCCGCGCTCGTGCGCGCCCACGCTCCCGACTGGCCCAGACCGCCGTCGTGAGTGAGGTTATCGTGAGGATAATCAACATCATGATGATAGAGATGGTCAATCGGCGCGCACGTTGCTGCTGGCGAACATCCTCACCCACCAACTCGTCCTTGTCGCGCTTGAGCAGGGCGGCAGAAATGTCTGCAATCTTGTCCCGAAACCTGGGATCCTGGAGCGAAAAGCTTTGTTGATGATGGATCCAGCGCAGATCAACCCAGTTGGGCTCCTCTCGATACACGGTGCGCAGATTTGCCGGAAGCGTGGTCAGGTTCCAGTCGAACTCGCTGCGCTCGGCATCCCAAACGATCTCCCCCTCTGTAAGAACGAGCAGCAGAGTCTCTGGAGAGCGATTCGAGACCCAATATTCCACCTCTTTGCAGACCCATTTTGAGAGAGCTGCCTGTGGGGAAATGAGCAGAATGAAGTATTCGGAGTCTTCCAATGCAGTTTCAATTGAGGTCCACAGACCGGGACTTGCCGAGAGATTAGTCTCGTCCCGAAAGACACGCATAGCACGCCCTTGGAACCAAGATTTTCTGAAGCGGTGCAAGCCCCTCTGAATTGCTGGAGAGAGCATCCCGTCCGCAGCGTGGCTGTACGAAATGAAGGCCTTGTACCGCATTATCGGCAGAATTTTATTCTATTTAGGCGTGAATACTAGTAGAACCTGAGTCGGCGAGGCACGAATGCATTACTCCATATCATCATTGACGATCTAGCCGGGCTCTCAACTTGACGCCGGGTCCATCACACTGGCGTGGTTGTCCCGGAAGTCGGCTTCGGGGACTCCCAGCCCGTTTCTGCATCACGACACAAAACGCGCGGGAACGAACCACGGGAGGATCTCTATCGACGGAGCGGCACTTGCGGGCTAACTTGTACCGCGGCAGGCGGCATCTCACACAGTCATTACCTCGATCACGGCAACTTTCTTATTCCTAGCGTACCCTCCGAACTCTTCGGTGAGATCGCCTTTCCCGCGCGATTTCCCGTCCCAAACCAGTAGCGCGCTGACCGAAACTCGCAATTTCTCACCAAGTGAAATGGCTTCATCAACTATCACATGGTTCGTCTCCGCATAGGCCTCTTCCTCCGACTTCAGATCCAGAACCCGCAGATCTCCGGCTTTCTGTACTTCGTCGAGTATCCTGTCGTAAAGAGAGCCCCACTCGCCCGGCCGATCTGTCACCGAGGTCTCGCGGAACTTCTCGCGCTCAAATGGCAACACAATGATGCGCCGCATTCCGAGGGCCCCTGCCACGGATAGCGCGAGGAGGTCTGCGCCGCAGGCTGCCGAACTGACAAGGGCGCTGGCACGCCTGGCCTGCAACAGCTCAAGGATTCGTTGACGCACAGTTTCCAAGTTCTCAGGCGTCGCAGGAAACCGGGCCGACTTTGCATCAAGAGCATCGACGCGTCTCCCCGCTAGGGCTATTATCATCGTGTACTCCTTTCCCGCTTTTCCAAGTCTCGCACAGGAATTGTCGCCTGAAGAGGATTTCTCTAGCAGGAGGTCGCCATGCTGGTTTTTCCCGAGCGCTGGAAGACGCTGCGTACTCGATATCAGGAAGATCGGCCACACCGAATGCTGGCCTTAGACGGAGGAGGCATTCGCGGCCTCATTACTCTCGGAATACTCGAAAAAATTGAACAACTGGTGAAAGACAAAACTGGCGGCAAGCTGTGCGATTACTTCGATTACATCGGGGGTACGAGCACGGGAGCGATCATCGCAGCTGGTCTGGCCAGAGGCAAGACCACTGCGGACCTGATGGAATTCTATTCTTCTTGCGGACAACAAATGTTCGACCCAGCATGGTTACTGGAGCGCATCAAATATCTCTACACCGCTGATCCACTCAAAGCGAAATTGCAGGAGGTTTTTGGCCCGGCCACAACGCTAGAACCCGACAACCTGAAATGCCTACTTCTCATCGTCACCAAGAATGTCACGACCGATTCGCCGTGGCCAATCAGCAGCAACCCGGACGCAAAATATAACGATCCTGCACGCAAAGACTGCAATTTGAAAATTCCGTTATGGCAGTTGGTCCGCTCCAGCACGGCGGCGCCAGTCTTCTTTCCGCCAGAGGTCGTGCAGTGGGATCCAGCCGACCAATCAAAGACATTTGTATTCGTGGATGGAGGCGTTACTCCTTACAACAATCCGGCCTTCTTGCTCTTCCGAATGGCAACGGAACCAGCTTATTGCTTGAACTGGAAAACTGGCGAAGATAGTCTGCAGCTTATCTCAGTAGGAACCGGGGCAGCCGAGTCGCTTGGCTCAACCGCCGCACGTCCTAACAAGAACATCGTCTCCACTGTTGCCGGTCTCCCTGGCGAGCTCATGTATGGTATCCAGGTCGACCAGGACGTCAACTGCCGTACGATCGGACGCTGTACGTATGGCGCGCATTTGGATCGTGAAATCCTGGACCTTGTTCCGAGACAACTGCGCCCAGGAATGACCATGGAAGAACAGTACACAGCTTCGATGGTCCCCCTCTCCACCAAGCTCGGACGGCAATTTCTGTACGCGCGCTATAACGCCGATCTGAGTGCAACTGGTCTAGCAGGCTTAGGATTCCCCACCGTGGATGCCGCTAGCATTCAGAAGATGGACGCTGTCGGCAACATCCCGATCTTGACCGAAATCGGTAGAGCGGCGGCACAGCATGTGTCGGCCGACCACTTCGGTCCTTTTCTATAAGGGAGGAGCTATGGCCCGAGCTTTTATCATCCGTCCCTTCGGCACCAAGAATGACATCAACTTCGATGATGTGCAGAAGAATCTAATTGCCCCTGCACTTGCCGCCTGTGACATTCAGGGTGGCACCACCGAACCTTTCCTACAAGCGGGCAACATCCGGACAGATATGTTTCAGCAACTACTGGTAGCGGACATTGTGATTGCCGACATCTCGATTCATAACGCGAATGTCTTCTATGAATTGGGAATCCGCCACTCTTTGCAACCGAAGAGAACATTCTTGCTGCGGGCGAAAAGCAAGAAAGCTCTAGATGAGCGCAGAGCGCAAGACGAAGTCCCGTTTGATCTCCGAACCGACCGCTACCTCGAATACGATTCGGACTCTCCGGCCGAGAAACTCGAATCAATGATCGAAGCTCTTCGCCAAACCCTCGCCTCTGAAAAGCCTGACAGCCCAGTGTTTCAAATGCTCCCGGACCTGGAAGCGCAGGATCGGTCGCGATTCCTTCCGGTGCCGCAAGCTTTCCATGATGATGTTGAACTTGCGTCGAGGCGAAAACAGATGGGATTGTTGGGTTTGCTGGCGCTCGAGGCAGAGCAATTCTTCTGGGCTTCTGAAGGGTTACGCCTTGTGGCACGTGCGCAATTCGACCTCAGGTCCTATAGAGCCGCAAAGGAAACCTGGGAAAAACTATACAAGCTAAACCCAGACGAATCGGAGACAAATGAGCGTCTGGGCACCATCTATCAACGGCTTGGGGATCTGGATTCATCGGACCAAGCATTGCTGCGGGTGATCAATGGTAAGACTGCGTCGCATGCCGACCGAGCCGAATCATTCTCGCTTCTGGGGCGCAACATCAAAGAAAGATGGCGTTCTTCCTGGATTTCAGCGGTCCCAGATCAAGCATCACGGAAGGCACTACAATCTCCCTTACTTCTACAAGCATACGAGAAATACTACCAAGGCTTCCTGGAAAACCTGGACAGCTTCTATCCCGGCTTGAATGCATTGAGCTTGTTGACTCTTGCGATTGAGCTTGCAAAGGAGCTACCGGACGCTTGGGAGACGCGGTTCGAGACCGAGACTCAGGCCAGGTCTGAACTCGAGGCTCTGCAGATTCAGCGACAGCGGCTCGCGGGCGCAGTTGGCCTTTCTTTGGAAGTTGCGCGTCAGCGTCTGCTGGAGAGCGGCAAGGAGGATCGTTGGGTCAACATTAGTCTCGCCGATTTTCTCTTTCTAACTTCGGACCGCCCGCAGAGGATCGCATTTGCTTACGAATCCGCGCTAGCAGGAGCGCCCGCATTTTATTCAGACTCGGCGAGAGCCCAACTGGATCTGTTCAGGCAATTGGGTGTCCTGGTCGAAAGCGCCGACAAGGCGCTCGAAGTATTCGCCTCGCCTTCTCCAGTGAAGGAGAGGGCGCAACCGCCAGCCCGAGTCATTCTGTTTACCGGACATATGATTGACGCTCCAGGTACTAGCCCTCCACGATTTCCCGATTCCATCCGGGGCAAAGCACGACAGGCGATCTTCGACAAAGTGCAACAGGAACTCAAGCGCACGGAAGGTGAAGTCGTCGCGATCGCAAGTGCTGCGAGTGGCGGTGATCTGCTTTTTCACGATGTGTGCGAAGAACTGGGCATCGAGCATCGATTGCTGCTGCCGCTTGCACCAGATCGGTTCCGCAATGAATCAGTCTCGCCAGCAGGGCGATTCTGGGAGGATCAGTTTGATCAACTATTGAGAAAGTTCCCGACACCAGCATATCTTTCAAATTCAGACGATCTGCCGATTTGGCTATCCATGAAGACAGACTATTCTACTTGGCAAAGGGCCAACCTGTGGCTGCTTCAGGAAGCACTTGCAGCGGAGGGCAGGAATGTAACCTTGATAGCACTCTGGGATGCTGTAAAAACCGAGGGCATTGGTGGCACATACCACATGAGAGCAATTGCGCAGGAGTGTGGCGCCGCTCTTGTCACCATCTACACAGCCGATCTACTTTCGGCGTAACTGCCGAAGAGGACGATGCAACAGCGAGCCACCCGACCTAAGGCCTCATTAGCGCGGGGCTCGGCCGGCGGCCGAGGCAAAGCGGAAAGGAACTTGTACTGGCCAAGTCAGTTCTGCACCCTGAGAGGGAGCGACAGACAACGGAAGTAGGCCGTTGCGGCACTG
>Ga0335079_10005783_pt1 | contig 14150 bp, 12 predicted proteins | sample Lox_Sample_33_FD_206719 | JGI IMG/M metagenome (GOLD analysis project Ga0335079, IMG submission 206719) | Soil microbial communities from Loxahatchee National Wildlife Refuge, Florida, United States - Lox_Sample_3.3 | ecosystem: Environmental > Terrestrial > Soil > Wetlands | place: USA...
GACCGATCCAACCCCGCCCAGCTGGGTGTTCTGATTGCCCAGGAGTGCCTGAGTAGTGGCATTGAAAAGCTTGACGAATGTTCCGTTGTTGTCGCCTGCCGCGAGTGTATTGGCATCCGCATCGGCGTCGATCGTCGGGGCACCGGAGAGCGTCGGGGAGATCATCGTGACGGTCGGCACCGCCATATTGGTGAAATTGATTTGCGCGATCCGGAAATCATTTGGGCTGGAAGCAACGACGATGAACGGGCTGGAGAAAGCGAGAGACGAGATAGCCCCGGAAACCTGGTTCATGGAATTTGGGTCGTCCGGGTCGGGAGGAATATTTACTCCCACAAACGGAGTGGCTGCCGTTCCCTTAATTTGCGGTGCCTGGGGGGACGAAAAATCAATCAGCGTAACGCGGGCTTGAAAATTGTTCACAAATTCGCCCACGGCTACAAGCGACCCCTTAATGGCGATGGCGCCGATGCCCTGGAGCAGCGTGTCGATCGTTGCTCCTTTTACAGGAGCGCTGGGCACGGAGATATCGTAGACAGTGACTTTGCCGTCCAGTACGCTTCCGACCGCCGCCATATTCTGATCGACGTCGACCCGGCAGCCAGCGTTAAACCCGGGGTTGGGCAGCAACAAGCCTGGTGGCGAGTGTGTGAAATCGACGACCGCAAACTGGACTGCGTTTTCCGAGCCGGCGACGGCGACTTTAGGCATGGGCGCCTCCCGAAGTAGTGCTGGACCGCGGCCGTGCGGTCTTCATCTTGTTAGTTAATCGTGACGAAAGGCGGACGATCGTTACACGCCTCCCGCAGGTTTTCGGTGTGGGGGAGGCTAGTGAGGAACATAACGCGCCACCAAATATACACCTTTTTGCCTCCTCGCGTAGGCGGCCAAAGCGTGGGCTCTTAGATCACTTCCAGGATCAGGCACTTCAAATAGTGCGTCTCAGGTACTGTGAGCAGGATCGGGTGGTCTTGCGCTTGCGTGCGGCGGTCCAGGACGCGGAGGGTGCGGTTCGCGTCGAGCGCGGCTTGGGCGAGCAGATCGAGGAATGCAGATTCGCTCAGGTGGTGGGAACAGGAGCAGGTGACGAGAATTCCTCCAGGCGCCAGTAGACGCAGGGCGCGCAGGTTGATCTCTTTGTAGCCGCTGATGGCCGCGTCCAGATTGCGGCGGTTCTTGGCGAAAGCTGGAGGGTCGAGGACGATCAGCTCGTAGGAACGCTTCACCGAGGCCAGGAAGTCGAAGACGTCGGCTTCGTGGAGCTCGATGTTGGCGATGCGGTTGAGTGTGGCGTTGGCGCGGGCCGTCTCGAGAGCAGGAGCGGAGGAATCGATGGCTTCGACCGACTCCGAATGCGCGGCGAGGTGAAGGGCGAAGCCGCCGGTGGACGAGAAGCAATCGAGCGCGCGTCCGCCGCGGCCGTAGCCGGCTGCGGCTTTGTAGTTCTCGCGCTGGTCGAGATAGATGCCGGTTTTCTGGCCGTGAAGCAGGTCGGCTTGCAGGGCGAGGCCGTTCATGTGAACGGTGACCGGGCCGGACACTTCGCCTGTGAGCACTTTGGTTTCGAGCGGTAGATCTTCCTTGGCGCGGACGGTGGCGTCGTTGCGCGCGACGATGGCTCTGGGCGAGAAGAGCTCCTGCAGACAGGAGACGATGTCCGTCTTAGCTGCGTCCATGCCTTGATCGAGCGTCTGGATGGTGAGGCAATCGGCGTAGCGATCGACGATGAGGGCAGGGAGGAGGTCGGCTTCGGCGTGGACGGCGCGGTAGGCATCGGAATCCCGCACCACGCGGCGGCGGTGCAGTTCGGCGGCGTGCAGGCGGCGGAGGTAGAAGGCGCGATCGAGCGGATCGAGGTACGGTGAGAGCATGCGCAGGGCGATTAGGGAAGTGGAGCTATAGTGAGCGGTGCCGAGCGGACGGCCGCGGGGATCGACCACTTTGACGGCTGCGCCGGGCTGGGCGCCGTCCCGGTCTGTGATGTCGCTGGAGAAAATCCACGGATGGCCGGAGGCGACCCGATCGGCCGCCTTCCGGTTCACCCGGACTTCCGTCATCGCATGGCCTGCAAGCGGGCGATCCGGTCTTCAGTCGAAGGGTGCGTAGAAAAGAGGCGCATGATGCTTTGGCCCGTGAACGGCTTGATGATGAAGAGATGGGCCGTGGCGGGGGAAGCATCCATGGGGATGCGCTTCGACCAGGTTTCGAGCTTCTGCAAGCCGCCGATCAGCGGATAGGGCGAACCGATGTACTTGGCGGATGCGGCATCGGCATCGTACTCCCGCGAGCGCGAGATGGCCATCTGGATCAGCATGGCGGCGATCGGGGCCAGGATGAGCATCAACAGTCCGCCCCACATGCCGCCGCCTTCGCCATCTTCGCGGTCGCGCGGCCCGAACCAGAATGCCATGCGGGCCAGCATGGTGATGGCAGCGGCGACCATGGCTGCCACCGAACTGATCAAGATGTCGCGGTGCAACACGTGCCCCAACTCGTGCGCGACGACGCCTTCGATATCGGTGTCGGTCATCAACTGCAGAATGCCGGTGGTGAACGCGACGGACGCGTGCGACGGGTTGCGGCCGGTGGCAAACGCGTTGGGCGAATCCTCAGGGATCAACCACAATTTCGGCATGGGCAGGCCCATGCGCTGGCAAAGATTACGGACGATGGGCTCGACCCGGCGATACACTTCGGGATTATCGGTCTCGGTAACCGGCTGGGCCGAGTACATGGATAACGCGATTTTGTCGGAGAAGAAGTAGCCGGCAAAGTTCATGACGCCCGCGAAGATCAAGGCGTAATAGAGGCCCTGCCGGCCGCCCAGGGCCTCTCCGATGAGAAGGAAGAGGCCGCTGAGCAGCCCGAGCAGTAACGCGGTCTTGAGAGTGTTCGTAGTCATATCACACCGCCACAGGGACGAGTTTGGTGAAGCTCAGGTCGCCATCGGTGGTGGTGGTATCCACCACCACACGATCGCCATCGGCGAAATCGCCGTTGATCAGCTTGAGCGCCAGCGGGTCTTGAATCAGCCGCTGAATGGCCCGTTTCATGGGGCGCGCGCCATACTGCGGGTCGTAACCCTCGGCGATCAGCCGTTCTTTGGCGGCCGCCGTCACTTCGAGACCGATCCTGCGATCCTTGAGCATCCGCCGAACATTTTGCAATTGGATGTCCACGATCAGCTTCAGGTGTTCCTTACTTAAAGAATTGAAGACGATGATGTCGTCCACGCGGTTCAGGAACTCCGGCCGGAAGGCTTCACGCAGCTTGTCGAGCAGACGCTTGCGCGTGTCGTCGCCGGTCTTGTCTTTGGCGTGCACCGAGAAGCCGATGGTGTTCTTTTCAATCATGCCGGTGCCCACGTTGGACGTCATGACGATCACGGTGTTTTTAAAGCTCACGGTACGGCCCTGACCATCGGTGAGGCGGCCGTCGTCCAGGATCTGGAGCAACATATTAAAGACGTCGGGGTGAGCCTTTTCGACCTCGTCAAACAGTACCACCGAATAAGGCCGGCGGCGCACCTGCTCGGAGAGCTGGCCGCCTTCTTCATACCCGACATATCCCGGAGGGGCGCCCACCATGCGCGCCACGGCGTGCTTTTCCATGTACTCGGACATGTCGATGCGGATCATGGCCTTGTCGTCATCGAAGAGGTAATGCGCGAGGGCCCGGACGAGCTCAGTTTTGCCGACACCGGTAGGTCCCAGGAAGATGAAGCTGCCGATGGGCCGGTTGGGATCGCTCAGGCCGGCGCGGTTGCGGAGGATGGCGTTCGACACCAGGCGCACGGCTTCATCCTGGCCGACGACGCGGTCTTTCAAGCGCTCGGGCATCTGAACCAGCTTCTGGAGCTCGCCTTCGAGCATGCGGGTGACCGGGATGCCGGTCCACTTGGCGACGATCTTGGCGATGTCGTCTTCGTCGATTTCCTCTTTGAGAAGCGCGTTTTCCTTGACGGCTTCGAGCTCCTGTTCGGCGGTATGGATGTCCTTCTCGATTTGGGCCAAGCGGCCATAGCGGAGCTGGGCTGCTTTCTCCCAATCGCCGGCGGCGCGCGCCTTCTCTTCGTCTTTGCGCAGGTTCTCCTGTTCCTCTTTGAGTTCCTTGACGCGGTAGATGGCGCCCTTTTCGCGGTTCCAGCGCTCTTTGAGCACGGCGGCCTCGCCGCGCAGAGTTTCGAGCTCGCTTTCGACGTGGCGGAGGCGGTCAGAAGATGCGTGGTCCTTTTCTTTGCTGAGCGCCTGGCGCTCGACTTCGAGATGGGCCATGCGGCGATCGAGCTGGTCGATTTCGATTGGCATGGAACCGATTTGCAGCCGCAAGGCCGAGCCGGCTTCATCGATCAGGTCGATGGCCTTATCGGGCAGGAAGCGGTCGGCGATATAGCGATGAGAGAGCACGGCGGCGGCGATGATGGCCGAATCCTTGATGCGCACGCCGTGGTGGATTTCGAACTTCTCCTTGAGGCCGCGCAGGATGGCGATGGTGTCGTCGACCGACGGTTCGCCCACCAGCACGGTTTGGAAACGGCGGGCGAGCGCGGCGTCCTTCTCGACGTGCTTCTTATATTCGGTGAGCGTGGTGGCGCCAATGCAGCGCAGCTCGCCGCGGGCCAAGGCCGGTTTGAGCAGGTTGGCGGCGTCGATGGCGCCTTCGGCTCCGCCGGCGCCGACGAGCGTGTGCAGCTCATCGATGAAGCAGATGATCTCGCCGTTGGAATCGATGATTTCGCGGACCACGGCTTTCAGGCGGTCCTCAAATTCGCCGCGGAACTTGGTGCCGGCGATCATGGAACCGAGGTCGAGAGCCACCAGGCGCTTATTCTTGAGCTGGTCGGGGATGTCGCCGCGCACGATGCGCTGGGCGAGACCCTCGACGATGGCGGTCTTGCCGACGCCCGGCTCGCCGATCAGCACGGGATTGTTCTTGGTGCGGCGGCTGAGCACCTGCATGACGCGGCGGATTTCGTCTTCGCGGCCGATCACCGGGTCGAGCTTACCCTGCCGCGCGGATTCGGTTAAATCGTGAGCGTAGCGTTCGAGCGCCTGATATTTGGATTCGGGATTCTGGTCGGTGATGCGGGCGGTGCCACGGATGGAGACCAGGGCCTTCAGGATGGCGTCGTGCGTTGCGCCGGCGCGGTTGAGAAGCTGGCCGGCCGGATCGTTGCGCTGCTCGGCCAGAGCGAGCAAGATGTGCTCGGTGGAAACGAACTCGTCTTTGAAACGGGTAGCCTCATCGAAGGCATGTTCGAGTACTTCACTGAGCGGCTGCGACAGGTACATGCCCTGCTGCTGCATGGGCCCGACGCGCGGCAGATTCAACAGCATGCGATGGGCTTCGGCCACGATGGCATCGGGCTGGACGCCGCATTTGGAGAGCACCGGCCGCACGACGCCTTCTTTTTCCTCGGCCAGAGTGATCAGGAGATGCAGCGGGAACACGACCTGGCTTTGGTTCTTTTCGGCGATGGCCTGCGAATCCTGCAACGCTTCCTGCGCCTTCTGGGTTAGCTTGTCTAACCGGAACATTCTTCCCCCCTAGATGGCAAACGGGCAGGTAGCCAGTGTGGGTCTACCTGCCCTTACGATAACCGGAAAAGCTCCGGTTCGGCTGGCCGGTTTCCCGGCCCCTCTGTGAATTAGATGCGTTACTGCTTCACTTCGACTTTGACCTGCCGCGGCTTGGCCGTCTCTTTCTTAGGCAGGGTAACGGTGAGCACGCCGTTGTGAAACTCGGCGGCGATTTTGTCGGTATCGAAGGTAGTGGGCACGGCGAAGCTGCGCACGAACTGGCCGTAGCTGCGCTCGATGCGATGGAAGCCCTTGTTGTCTTCGTTCTTCTCGAACTTGCGCTCGCCAGCAATGGTCAGGGTTTGGTTCTCCACGCGGACGTCGATGTCCTTCAGGCTGACTTCGGGCAGGTCGGCCTTCAGAACCAGTTCGTTTTCGGTCTCAAAGATATCGACGGCGGGAGACCAGGGCCGATTGGACGCCGGCTCGGTCAGGAACCGGGAGAAGGCATCCTCGAACAGGCGCAGATTGGCTAACGGATCGAAATGGCTGAGAGACATATTTTGTAAACTCCTCATTGGGTTTTTCCTCTGGATGGGGCTCCGGCCTCATCCAATGACAATCATAAAATCTTAGTGTTAATTTGTCAAGTATATTTTAGTGTCTTATTATACTACTACAAGTAACTTTTAATCAGATGCTTACAGGGAATTCGGGCCGGCCGCCGTTGTTTTAGGGGTTACCGGCCACGGATGTGAGCCCGCAGCTGCTGGTTGAGGAACGAAGCCAATTCTGGCTTCGTAATAGGCGCGCAAGTTGAAGAAAGATTGGATGATTCCGGCGGTAAGAGCGGAAGGCTCGCGGTGAAGAACGAAGCCAATTTCCGTTCAGGACGGCTTGGCTCCCGCTCTCAGTGTACAACTGAAAAAACGCAGGCCTGGAGAAGGAGCGCTACTTGGGCGCTACGTCGCGGAGCTTGATCAGCCACTGGCCGTTGGTGCGGACGAGCTCGTCGACTTCGCGTCCGGCGGCGGCGACGCGCGGGGGCGCCTGGGGGCCGGCGGCAGCGAACACGGTCATCCAGTAGGCCTCGAGGCGGGCGTGGTCCTTATCGGTGAATTCCAGATAGCTGTTGGCGATTACGTGGTACATGGCGGGCCGCTTCTGGCCGCTCTTGGCTTCGTTTTCGGCGCCGCGTTGCCGCAAATCGCTGATCATCTTTTTGAGGGCATCGCGGCCTTTGACCGCGTTTGCGCCAGAGCCGAACTGTCCATCGGGTGTGTAAACGGCGGCGTAAGCGTCGGCGTTCTCGGTGTCGAGTGCGCGAACGTATTGCCACATCAGCTTTTCAATTTGCGCACGATCCTGAGCTTCGCGCTCGATGCTGTTTTCCGCGGCGAACGCCGGCGAACTCACGATTGCGAGAAGCGCCAGGAGGGCGGCCGAACCAACACGCTGTTTCCCCATACGGGTCTCCTTGTGGATAGTCAGCGCATCATATCACGGGCAGCCGAGGGCGCGCCTGGAACTGGCTGGGGGAAGGTTTCACCGCAGAGACGCGGAGTCGCAGAGAAAATCTAAAGATGTCGGGCCGCAGCGCGTAGCTTGAGGCCATGTAGGCGCTTCAGGCTGGCGCGCAGAGGTGGCCGAGGAAACAAGTGCTCAACCGAGCTCGCGGCGGGGATCGCGAAAGAAGTAAACCCGACTTTAGGTGAGCCGGGACCCCGTTCGAGTTAGGTAGCACGTCCAGATCTGTCCAACAGAACTGGCTGGCGGGTGTCGCGATATACTCTGTGAGGTCACTCCCGCGACTAGGAGGAGGTTTATGAGGATCGCGTTTTCCTTTGGTATCGTGGCGGCGGTGGCGCTGGCCGTGGCGGCCTGGGCGCAAACGGAAACCGGCGACGGAATCCGGCCGCATACGCAGAGCCTTTCGCACGCCATCCACGCGGTGGAGGATTTGGATACGACGCTCGCGTTTTACCGCGAAGTGTTCGGGCTCAATGGCACGGGGCGCGATTTTCCGAACCCCGCGGTGCCGCAGTTGACGAACGCTCCGGGGGTGACGCTGCGTCTGTCGATGTTGCAGCTCCCCGGTGCAATGCGATTTGAGCTCACGCATTTCAAGGGTCTGGAACGGAAGCCGGGACGGGCAGCCTACACCGATCCGGGGGCCGGCAGTATTGTGCTGTACGTGCGCGACCTCGACGCGGCTGTAGTCAACGCAAAGAAGGTGAATGCCACCATCGTTACCACTGGGGGCGCGCCGGTGGAGATCACGACCGCCAAGGGCAAGGCCCGCTCGATTCTGCTGCGCGACCCGGATGGGTTTTTCGTTCAGCTGGTCCAGGAAGCGGCCGCGGCTGACGCGCCGGAAGGGAATGTGCACCGCGTCTCGCTGGCTTATACGATGGAGAGCGCCGAGGCCACGGCCAAGTTCTACAACGGGATGATGGGGCTGGCGCTCAACGGCCCTTCGGCGTTCTCGAAAGATCCAGCAATGCTGAAGCTGATCGGGGCGCCCGCGGGGACAGAATTTCGAAAACTGACGGGCGTGATTCCGGGGCCGCCGGCATCGGTCGAGTTCACGGAGTTTCGGGGCGTGCCGCGCACCAAGTTTCACTTGCGGGTCCGCGACCCCGGCGCGCCGGCGATGGCGATCCAGGTGGTGAACCTCACGGGGATGGTTGCGGAGATGAAGGCCGCGGGGGTGAATCTGATTTCCGCCAACGGGCAGATTGTGGACTTCGGGAACAACACGCACAACATCTTCGTGGAAGATCCGAATGGCATGAACATCGAATTGTTCGAACGGCCGGATGGGCCGCCGGGAAGGGGCCGGGGGAATTAGTGCGCCGGCGGAAGCCCGGCGGAACACCAGACTGGAGGGCTGTGCTGGACAAACCTCCGCTTCCGATGGTCGCGCCTCGGAAACGGAACGCATACCCAGCTGCGACTCCAGGGAGCGGTGCCTTTGCGAATCGCTTTGCGCCGTCTGTCCGATCGCAGACCGCTGAAAAACGACGGTCTGCGCCACACACCTGGAGGCTACCTGGAGGCCAGTGGGAAATCTCCGAACTCCGGGCGCCGGGCAGAAGCCCGGCGGCGGGCCGGAGGGCCCGGCCCCACGCTAATTCAGGCTGGCGGCGAAAGTGCGTATCTCGCGCAGCACGTCCGCTTCGTTTGACAGAAACAGGAAATGATGCGCGTTGGGCAGGGTGACTACGTGTGCCGTGGGCACGGCGTCTGCGAGCGCCTTTTCCTGCTTCCCGGTCAAGGCTGACAAAGCTGCCGAATATGCATTAGCGGAGGCCCGCACGGAAGCATCGGTATTGGCGTCGACCCACGCGCCCTGGCTGTGGGAGTTGGCAAAAATGACGAGCGCCGGGACCGGAATGTGGGTGTACTTGTTGGGGTGCAGGAACACCGAGAACAACATTGCTCCGCCCGGAAGATCACGCGGTTTTCCGACCTTTCCATCGGGCGGCGATTCGAATTGCTGGCGCAGCTCCGCTTCGGGGAACGGGAATCCGTTGACGCGCTCGTAATACTTTTGGAGCGCGGGGAAGCTGGCTAAATCGGCGGGGCCCAGCGGCGGAGGTTGAGGTCCCTTGAGCGCCTGCATCTCGTGCACGTCCGAACCCTGGCCGTTGTCGAAGGCGTAGGAATACGCGGCGTCGAGGTAAACCAGGCCGGCAACGCGGCCGGGATGGGCGTTGGCCACGGAACTCAATTCCGCGCCGGGTGATGCCGTACACATGCCAGGTGGTGGCGAGCTTGGGGGCGAAGCCGTCGAATATGTGAGCCGTCTGGCCGCCACCAGCCAGAAGGATCATCGGCCTGCCGGAACCTCCCCAGTCGAGCACTTCGAGCGGAACGTTCTTTTCGACGGCCACAAATCGCGTGGTGTGGGGCGATGGGTCTTTCCACCCGGCAGGGCCTTGCGCGTAGAGATGGCCTATGACGAAGGCGAGCAGGAAAACTCGGGCCAGTCGAAGCATAGAAGGTTCACTCGCTTTTCGAGTGAGTACGGCGCGCGAGTTGCCAATGTTCCGTAAATTTCGGACTCGATCCTACGGGCTTGCGTCCGCGCGGCGAATCCTGAGAAGATGCAGCGGTGGCGCGCGTTCTGGCGGGTTTGACTCTCGGGCTGGCGGCCGGTTTGCCTCTGGCGGCGCAGTGGGTGCGTTACGCCACGGCCGGCGTACCGCGAACTCGCGATGGCAAACCGAATCTGACCGCGCCTGCGCCGCGCACGAGCGACGGCAAGCCCGATTTCTCGGGGGTGTGGATCACGGGGCATCCGGTGCCGTGCGATCCGGCGAAGGGCCTCGATTTGCTGGACTGCGATGCGGAGCTGCCGATTGCCATCGAGGGCGTTGACATCGGGCGCGGTGTTCCGGGCGGATTGCCGTATCAACCGTGGGCCGCGGCGCTGGTGAAAGAACGGATGACGAACGAGGGCCGGGACGATCCACATACGCACTGTCTGCCGATGACGGTGCCGCGGGGCTACGGGCTTCCGCATCTGGAGAAGTTCGTCGAGACGGCGGGGCTTCTGGTGATATTGGACGAGTGGAACGCCGGGTACCGGCAGATTTTCACGGACGGGCGTCCGCTACCGGTGGATCCGCAGCCCTCCTGGAACGGGTATTCGTCCGGGAAGTGGGAGGGCGATACGTTGGTGGTTCAAACCATCGGATTGCGGGACGGCCTATGGCTCGATTTGAAGGGCAACCCTCTGACAGATGCGGCTGAGTTGACCGAGCGGTTTCGACGACCCAACTACGGGACGCTGGAAATCGAAGTTACGGTGGACGATCCGAAAGCATACACCAAGCCGTGGAGGGTCACGTTTCGGCAAGCGATCATGCCCGATACGGAGCTGCTGGACGAAATCTGTCTGGAGAACGAGAAGAGCTTGCAGCACTTGCCGGCGAAATAGAGCGACTACTTCCGGTATTGCTCGGCACTGACCTGTTCCATCCAATCGACCACTTTGCCGTCGAGCTTTTCTTGAATGGCAATGTGGGTCATGGCGGTGGCAGGCGTGGCGCCATGCCAGTGTCTCTCGCCGGGCGAGATCCAGACTACGTCGCCGGGCCGGATCTCCTCGATCGGTCCGCCATCGCGTTGGACCCAGCCGCAACCAGCGGTCACGATGAGGGTCTGGCCGAGAGGATGCGTGTGCCAGGCAGTGCGGGCGCCCGGTTCGAAGGTGACGCTGGCGCCTTGCACGCGGGCTGGATCGGGCGCTTGAAACAGCGGATCGATGCGCACCGTGCCAGTGAACCAATCGGAGGGTCCTTTCGCGGAAGGCTGCGAGCCAACTCGTTTGATCTCCATCTTTGTGCTCCTTATGTGATTTTCGGATTCCGGGGCGCGCCGGGCGGCTTAGGGCAGCAGCAACGCCTTGATCGCCCGGCGCTCGTCCATAGCGCGGTAAGGCTCGAACTCACGTTCTCGGTGCGGGACACCGGAATCGGCATGGCGCCGGACCAAATCGAGCGAATCTTCCAACCGTTCTCGCAAGCGGACGCGTCGACCACCCGCCGCTTCGGAGGCACCGGGCTGGGGCTGACGATCTCGGCTAACCTGGTCAGACTGATGGGCGGCCGAATGTGGGTGGAGAGCCGGGAGGGAAAAGGGAGCACCTTCAACTTCACGGTGCCGGTCCAGGCTTGCGGAGAAACGGCAAATAGCCTGTGGCGGCGAACGGCGGTGCCGGCGGGCGAAAACGGAGTGGTGCTGATCGCGGACGATAATCGCACCTGCCGCAAGACGCTGGTGGGGCTGCTCGGCAGGTGGGGTTTTGAAACGGTGGAGGCCGCAGACGGGAACGAAGCGATGGCGCTCGTCGAGGCGGCTCGGCCGGGCGCATTTCGCGCAGTATTGCTCGATGCCGAAATGCCTGGCGCGTCGGGTTGGGAAGTGGCGGAGAGGATCGCCGGCGGGCCGGCCGCCCGACGTGCGATTGTGCTGGCGCCGATCCTGAGGATGCGCAAGGAAGCTCCCGGAGTTGCCGCAGCGGTCACGAAGCCGGTTTGCGGCCTCGATTTGTGGCAAGCCCTCGGCATGGGTACTGTTTGTGAAGACGCGGAGTTGAGTGGCGGAGCGTGTGCACCGGCAAGCTCGGCCGGTGTCCCGCCGCAGCGAAACGCGCAGGGTTTGCGCATCCTGCTGGCCGAGGATAATCCCGTAAACCAGTTGTTCGCGCGACGTTTATTGGAGAAGAAAGGACATTCGGTCACGCTCGCCATGGACGGCGAGGCCGCGCTGCGGGCGCTGGCAGCTGAAACGTTTGATGTCGTCCTGATGGATTTGCAGATGCCGGTAATGGACGGCCTGGAAGCTGCACGGCGTATCCGCGAGCGCGAGCGCGGTTCTAGGGTGCACGTTCCGATCATCGCCATGACGGCACACGCCATGAGCGGCGACCGGGAGGTCTGCCTGGAAGCGGGGATGGACGGTTATGTGTCCAAGCCCATCGATCCAAGGGAACTGTTTGCGACCATCCAAGCTGCCGCGGAGATGCGAGGGAGCTCGGGCGCCCCTTGCCGGATCCACTGAAGAACGCGCACAATGTGAGTCGGTATGGCTCGAACCAGCGTGACGTTTGATATGGTGCGCGAGATTGGCATGGCGTTGCCGGAAGTGCAGGACAGCACCATGCATGGCAAGTTTGCGCTGAAGGTGAAGGGGAAACTGCTGGCGTGCGTGGCGATTCATAAATCCGCCGAACCGGGAACGCTGGCCGTTCGCATCGATTTCGAACAGCGGGCGGGCCTGTTAGCGGAGGGGCCGGAAACGTATTACGTGACCGATCATTACCGGGATTATCCGATGGTGCTGGTGAGGTTGTCGCGGATCGGGATCGACGAACTGCGAGATCTGCTGGGCGCGTCGTGGCGCTTCGTGACGTCGGGCGTTCCGAAGAACCAGAGGCCAGCGCGCGCTGCGACGAGTGGGGAGCGTAGGGCGATAGCGCGAAAAAGCAAGAAGCGCGTCAAAGAGTGAGGGGCATTTTGCGCGCGGGTATCGCCCTCTGCCGGCCGTCTGGGCAGGGGTGTAGGCTGCAGGCCACGCCGGGCGAAAGCCCGGCGGCGGGCCGGAAGGCCCGGCCCCACTAGGCCAAAGCTTTGCCATATAGGACGAGCAGGCGGCTCCATGCCTTCTCGGCGTCCGACTCGAGATAGACCCCAGAATCCGGAGGACACCAACCATGCGCGCCTTTGTAGACTTCGATTTCCGCTTGCAAGTTCGCCTTGGCGAACGTGTCTTTCAGAACGTCCTTTTCATTAGGCCGCTGCGCATCGTCGGTAGACGCGATGGCGATGAGGAACTGCGCCTTGGTTTTCGAGGCCTGCAGATGCGGGCTGTTGGGCGTATCGGTGACGAGTCCGCCACCGTGGAATGAGGCGACCGCTCCGACGCGGTCGGGCACGGCGGCCGCGGTACGAAGCGCGATCGACCCGCCCATGCAATACCCCTGCGTGCCCACCTTTCGGTTCTTGGCAACGGACGGCTGTTTGTCGAGCCATCCGATGAACGCCTTGGCGTCCGTCATCTGGGTTGTCTCGTTCAGAGCTTGCGCGAGCGGCAGCAGGTCGGGGATCGGGGTGGCGGCGCCTTTGTCCGCGGTCGGGGCCTTCTTGACGCGGTAGAACGGATTCACCACGAGCACGGAGTATCCCGATTCGGCGAGCCGTTTGCCCATCTGGCGGAAGGCGGGGCGCAAGCCGAAGATATCCGGCCACACCAGCACGGCGGGTGCTGTGCCGGTGGACGGATGCACGAAGTAGCAATCCGCGGTGCCGTCCGGCGTCGTCACGGTCACTTCGGATTCGGTCACGGCCACTGCGTTTGCGACTCGGGGCAGCATCATGGCCACGCCGGCGCCCAACATCATGCCGAATTGTTTTCGGGTTACCAGACCCCGGGCTTCATACTCTTTCCGGTCGTCTTCAAAATGATCCTGATCACACATAATTCGCTCCTTATTGGCGCCTGGTCGCGGTAGACCGCAGGCTTATCGCGTTATTTTATATCGGCTGAGTGTCGAGTGGGTGACGGAGAGTTCAGGGTGTGCAGCGGGCGGCCAGGGCTGCCGGGTCGGCGGGCCGCGAACCGCGCTTGTCGCGATAGACCTGATGGCAGTGCAGGCAGGCGTCGGCGATCTGGTTGGTGGCGTCGCTGACGGCCTCCTGGCTGCGCATTTGCGAGGCGCGGTAGGCGATGCGCCCGGCTTCGGCCATCTCCTCGGCGAACTTGATCCAATCGGGCCGATCGACCGGCACCGGCCGGCCGTTCTCGCAGCGGCGGCCGGGCGTCAGCAGAAGCGGCGCAGATTCGGTGATGGCGACGGCGGCGTAATCGACCATCTGCCAGCCGGTGTAGATGCCGGAGCCCCAGTCGGTCCAGGAGAACGGCTTGGTGGCTCGAGCGCCGGTGGCGATCTCGCCGGACTTGGAGGGAGCGCCGGGATCGTTGGTTTGCACGTTGAAAATGATATTGGAACTGGGAAACAGGATGCCGCGCATCACTTGATTGAGATTGCCGAGCGGCGGAAATGCGGGCGCCTGCGACGCGGCGGCACGAGGCTTGGCGGCAGCGAGCAGGATGGATTTGAGC
>Ga0335079_10005784_pt1 | contig 14149 bp, 17 predicted proteins | sample Lox_Sample_33_FD_206719 | JGI IMG/M metagenome (GOLD analysis project Ga0335079, IMG submission 206719) | Soil microbial communities from Loxahatchee National Wildlife Refuge, Florida, United States - Lox_Sample_3.3 | ecosystem: Environmental > Terrestrial > Soil > Wetlands | place: USA...
ACCACATTCATCTCCAGTTCCGTCACCGCGCGCAGGAACGCAGCGGTTGAGGCGTCGTCGCCTTCATTCTTACGCGCCGCGATGATGGCGAAGACGCGGGTCTGCCCCGGACGTGGCAACCCGAACGGCGTCATCGCGCCGAACCAGCGTCCCTCGATAGTGCCACTCTGATAGAAAATGTTGGTGCCGTAGATTCCGACCCGATATTCGATCGGCTGGCCCTGCGCATGGCGGCCTTTGAAATTGTACAGCATCGAATGATCGGTCCATTCGACCTGCTCGTGGGGATCGTCCTGGTCGAAGGTCACGTTGTGCAGCGCTTTGATATGCTGCATGTCCGGCGTGTTGCAGCTAACTACCCACGGATCGGTTGGGGTGATTTGCGGAAATGCCGAGGTCGTCATCATCAACGCGGAATCGGGATAGGGAAAATCCGGCACCTCGAAGCGTGGCCGCTCGCCGTTGTAGGCGAATACGATGCCGTGCTTCTCACAGGTCGGAAATTTGAACAGGCACGCGGCGGGCGGAGGCGGATCGCCGACCTTGGTCGCGTTGCACACGCCGTCGCCGTTGTAGGTCCAATGATGAAACGCGCATCGGATGAACTCGCCTTGCACATCGCCGACCGAAAGATCCGCGCCCACGTGCGCGCAGTACGCGCTCATCACCCGCGCCTCGCCGCTCTGTCCGCGATATGCGACCACCCGCCCATCTAGAAAATCGACGCCGACAATTTTCCCAATCGGGAGGTCGCGCGAGAGACAAATCGGAAACCACGTCTCGGAGAAAAGTCCGTTCTCGCCTTCATGCGGAATCGGCGCGCCGAGATGACGTCGCCGCGATGCACCATTTGCGTTTGCCATGGGGACCATCTAGCACGCCATCGGGAATATCGCCAAAACGTTCCCGCACGTGCGGGGCGTGCTACAATCGCCCACGATGGATGCCGCGACGCAAGCGCTGCGCGAACAATACAAGGACGGTTCAAATCTCGATGCGCGCATGCGTCTGCACGCGCGCTTCAGCACCAATCGCTATGGCATCTTCCCGTGGATCCTCGACCATATGAAGCTTCCCGATGACGCACGTGTGCTCGAAGTCGGCACCGGCACCGGCCAAATGTGGGTGCGCAATCGCGAGCGGATTCCGAATGGATGGCGCATCGTGGTGTCGGATTTTTCCGGCATCCTGCGCGACGGGCTGACGAACCTTGCCTCGGTCGCGCATCGCTTCGATGCCGCGCAGCTCGATGCGCAATGGCTGCCGTTTCGCGACGCGACCTTCAATGCGATCGTCGCCAATCACATGCTCTATCACGTGCCCGACGTACCTCGCGCGCTGACGGAATTCCGTCGGGTGCTGAAGCCCGGCGGCCGATGCTTCGCGGCGACTTTCAGCAATTCCAATATGCGTGAGTTCAACGACGCGGTGGAACGATTCCTCGGGCGTCCGATTAGCAATTCTGCCGCGCACTTCGGCCTCGAAAGCGGTCTCGCACCGATGCGCGAGGCGTTCTCGCGCGTCGAGGTCCTGCGCTATCCGGATAGCCTGGTCGTGACCGAAGCCGCGCCGCTTATCGACTACGTGAATTCGACGCGGGCCCGCGCGAAGGTGAGCGACGATAAGGTCGCTGCGCTCCGACAATTCTTCGAAAACGAAATCGCGGCGCATCAGGCATTCCGCATCAGCAAGGACGCGGGACTGTTCATCGCGCAGGCCTAAGCATGAGCAGCGCCAGCGAAGACCTTCGCGAACTCGCCCGGCTCCTCGAGGTGGTGCGCAAGCTGCGCGCCGAATGCCCCTGGGATCGCGAGCAGAACGTCGCGACCTCCGCGCGCCATCTCATCGAGGAGGCATATGAGGTCGCGGACGCGATCGCTACGAACAACAATGGAGACATCGCGGAGGAACTGGGTGACCTTATCTATCAGGCGTTTTTTATCGCCGTGATCGCCGAAGATGAAGCGCGTTTCAGCGTCGAGCAAGTGGTGCGCGAGGCCGCCGACAAATTCATCCGGCGCCATCCGCATATCTACGGCGACGTGAAGGCCGACACCACCGACCAGGTGCTGAGCAACTGGGAGCAGATCAAGGCCGAAGAAAAAAAGGGATCGAAGGGGCTTGCGAGCACCGGGCGCGCACTGCCCGCGCTGATGCGCGCGGAAAAGCTCGGCGAAAAGGCGCGCCGCAAAGGGATGGACTGGCGCAACCTCAAGGACGTGCTGAAAAAAGTTCGCGAAGAACTCGAGGAGGCCGAAACCGCGCTCGCTGACGGCGATGACGCCGCGGTCGCATCGGAGCTGGGCGACATGATGCTGGCGCTGGCGAACGCGCCGCGCTTCATCGGGCATAACGCGGAGGAGACCCTGCGCCGCGCATGCGACAAGTTCATCGTGCGCTTCGATGCAGTCGAGCGCCTCGCGTCGTCGAGAGGCCTCGACCTGCGGAAACTATCGCCCTCGAAAATCGAAGCACTGTGGCAGGAAGCGAAGAAGGCTACTTGATCAGTCTGTCGTATTCGGCGTGCGTACCGTCCAGAACCACACGATTTGCGGCCCTGCTGATAGTCCTCGAGTACTTCATCGGCCAGCGCTTCGAGTTTTGACGGAATCCTTGAACGCATATCTCAGCGCCGGTTATCCTGTTCCTGCGCATCGACTAGCCATCGTGCGAGGGCTTCCAGCTCGGCCTCGGACGTCATCGCGGAGGCTTTTTCAAAGGCAGCTTTGAGTATTTCGCTCACCACTTCGACGCTACCTGCGCCAGGTCCCCGACAGTTCATCATATTGACCCGATGCGATGGGGCTGTTAGCTAAGACGGATTATGCCGCATATTCCCGTCCATCCGTCAGCACAAAAGCGCCACCGGCAAAACCTCAAGCGCCGCGAACATAACCGCGCGATTCGGACCCAGGTCCGCACCGCCGTTAAAACCGCCAGCGAAACCATCGGGGCTAATGACGCCGCCGCCGCGCAGGACAAGCTCCGCGCCGCGGTCAGTGCGCTCGACAAAGCCGGCGGCAAAGGCCAGCTCCATCGCAATACCGTCGCGCGCAAGATCGCGCGGCTGTCGGCGCAGTATCACAAGAAGCACGCGCAAAAGGCATAGCGATTTTCGAATTCGCGTGGAGGCGGCGTCCGGATGGGCGCCACATTTCGTTTCTACTGCCCCATCAGCTCGAGCACCAATGCCGATAGCGCTTCGGCACGCGCTCCGATCTCGCCGTTCTTGAAATCCTCGTCGAGTTCGCCGGCGCGATCATAGGCGCGCTCCAGACGCTTGAGGCCGAAACGCTTGGCGCCCTCGATGGCGCGGGTCGCGAGCGGACTTGACGGGCCGAAGCCAAGCGCACCCGCGACATCGTAGCTGCTCTTGCGCGCCGCCAGCATCGCGGCCGCCAACATCATACGCCGCAGTACCGGAATGAACTCGACCGCGAGCAGCTCGAAGGGATCGCGTCCACCGCCTAGCGCGCGCGTGATTTGCGCCAGCGTCGCCGCGAGGTTGCCGCCCGAGATGCTCTCCGCGATCTCGAAGGGCTCCGGCAGCTTCGAGGGTCCGTGCTCGCTCAGGTCCGCGGCTTCAACGGATGCGCCCGGCTCCAGATGAATCGCCAGCTTGCCCAGTGCGTTTGCAATCGCGCTCAGGTCGCCACCATGGCGCGCGACCAGTAACTCGGCAGCGGTCGCGGAAAGCTTGAGCCCGTATGCGCGCGCGAAGCTGAGCGCATACTGCGGAACCTGATTGTCGAAGGGGCGCAGGCAGTTCACCATCAGGCCCGAGGTCTCGGCAGCGCGGCGCAGTTTCGCCGGCGCCGCATCTTTGTCATACACGATGACTAGATGATTGGGCGCGCGCGCCTCACTAACCGCACCGATGAGGCCGGCGTCGCCGCCGCGCGTCTCCTTCTCCGAAGCCTCCTCGCCCGGCGCGCTATCGTCACCACCGCGATCGCGAAACGACCGCATCACGCGGCAGACCAGCATCCGCTTGGGCGCAAATAGGTCTGGCGCGCGAAGCTCTTCGACCACCGCAGCGAAATCGGAGGCGTTGGCGATCTGGAAGGTGCGATGTTGCAGTCCCTCGCCTACCAGGCGGCGCGCAATGGCATCGACGAGGTATTCGCGCAGAAACCCCTGCGGCCCCGCAATGACGATCGCGGCCGGCAATGGCCGCGACGATTCGACGATGCGAAGGAAGCCGAGCGCATTCTCAACCGCCATCTTCCTTCCTCAATCGCGCCTCCGCGCTAGAAGCCGGTCGCCATCGAATCGTAAAAATGCGCGGCGAGCCCGGCCATCATCTGGGTGCGCGAGCCGCGCTCCTGCGTCTCTGTGGTCTGGATGTCGCTCATCCGCGCGATGTCGTTGGAGCGCAAGTTCTGCTGGAGAAAGGTCGGCGTGGTATTCAGCACGTTCTGCGATACGGTCGCGTAGTTCTCGGTATCGGCCATCCCGTTGGTGCTCCAGATGAGCTTGTTGGCGCGCCGATCGCGCAGCCACGCGCGGACCACGATCGTTTCCGCATACTGGGTCGGCTCGAGCACCGAATTGAATGCGTTCGGGACCGCGAGCGATTGGGTGACCTGTCCGGTCAGCACCAGATCCGCGTCGGAGGGGCTATCGACGATCGTGAGACGCTTGTGCCGCGCGATCTCGTCCTTCAAGTAAACCATGAATTCGTCATTGAGGCTGGTTTGCCGTGTGCGATTGACGAAGCGTGCGACGTAGATGGTCTGCGCGGTGGCGGGCAAATTGGTTCCGGAGGCACCGAAATGATAGCCGCATCCGAAAAGCAGCGGCATCAGGGCGAGTATCGCGAGCCTCCTAGCCATTTTTGGCTCGCGGGCGGTCCTCACCTTTTCCTTTAAGTTTATTTACCTCCGCGATGTGGTCGATGACGCCATTGACGAAGCGCCCGGAACCCTCGTCGCCATAGGTTTTCGCCAGCTCGATGGCCTCGTCGATGGTGACCCGCGCCGGAACGTCGGGCATGTGCAGCAGCTCATACACCGCGATGCGCAGGATGTTGTGGTCGATGCGCGACAGCCGCTTCACCGACCAATGTTCGAGCGCGTCGGCGATTTGCTTGTCGAGCTCGCGCTCCTCCTTGCGCACCCCATCGATGAGCGCGTTGGCGAACACGCGAATCTGCGTATCGGTCTCGACGGTCTCGAACAGCGCCGCGAGGTCGTCGCTCGAGGCGCCGCCGCAAATATCGATTCGATAAAGAGCCTTGAGCGCGAGCTCGCGGCCCATGTGCCGGCTTCCCATAAAAACAATTGAGGCGCATCGCGCCCCGTACATCTATGTTATCAGCTTTAGGTCCGAGAAGAGATGGCCCAGTTTTTCTTTCTTGGTCCGCAGGTATCCGATGTTGCCCTGATGCGGCGCGACTTCGAGCGGCACCCGCGTCACCATCACACCGTAGCGGCGCAGGCTGTCGATCTTATGCGGATTGTTGGTGAGCAGCCGCACCTCGCCGATACCGAGGTCGCGCACGATCTGCGCGCCGATGCCATAATCGCGCAGGTCTTCCTCGAAGCCGAGTTCGAGGTTCGCTTCGACGGTGTCGAGGCCGGTGTCCTGCAGCGCATACGCACGAATTTTGTTGCCGAGTCCGATACCGCGCCCTTCCTGATGTAGATAAATGATGACGCCCGCGTCGGAAGCGAGGATGCGCTCGAGAGATTCCTCGAGCTGCTCGCCACAGTCGCATCGCGCGGAGCCGAACACGTCGCCGGTCAGGCACTCGGAATGGAGGCGAACCAGCGCGGGACGGCCCCCACCGACATTGCCTTTGATGAGCGCGAGATGCTCGCGGCCATCGACGATATTGCGGAAGATGACGGCCTGGAAATCCCCATTCTCGATCGTGAATGGCACGCTGGAGACGCGCTGCACCAGCATTTCGTTGGTGAGGCGATGCGAGATGAGGTCGCGCGTGAAGACGAGCGGCATCGAATGCTTCTCGGCGAACGCGCGCAGCGCGGGCAGCGTCGCCATCTCGCCGTTGTCGTCGAGAATCGCGCACAGCGCCGCCGCCGGTCGCAGCCCCGCGCACTTCATCAGATCGACCGCGCCTTCCGCGCGTCCCAGCCGCATCATCACGCCTCCGCTCAGCGCCATCAGCGGCAGGATGTGCCCCGGCATAACGATATCGGCGGGAGTGGACTTCGGATTGCCGACGACGGAAAGGGTGCGCGCGCGATCGCTCGCCGAGATGCCGGTGGTAACACCTTCGCGCGCCTCGACCAGCGCGCCGGCTTGTTCGGTGACGGGTCCGGTTTCAGTGGTTTGCGAGAGCGGGATGCCGAGTTCGCGCATCCGCTTTTCGGGAATCGCGATGGAAACGATGCCGCGGGCCTCGCGCGCCATGAAGTTGACGTGATCGGGAAGCACGAACTCCGCACCCATCACGAGGTCGCCCTCGGCGCTGTCGGATTCTTCCGCCGCCATCACGACCATCTGACCTTCGCGCAGCCGCGCGAAGACGTCATCGAATGAGGACCCGGCCATCTAACGCACTCTCCAGATCAGCAAGAATATCACTTGAGATTAAATCTAACCAACCAGATGAAGGTTGGATCATCGCACCCTCGGAATTTCAATCCGGCGGTTTCCGAAACGTCAGACAATAATGTTTGATCGTCGCGCTGATCGGCCAGTCCATCGTGTTCACCAGCCGGAATCCGACTCCGCCCAATTCTTCGGTGACGATTCGAGCGGGAACGCCGTGGCCGCCGCGACTGGCAGGCACTCCAGGCGGGGGCGGTTCTCCGGGACGTTGCGACGGATCGAAATCGATTATGGCGAGCCGACCGCCGGGCCGGATCGCTCGATACAGAGAGCGATCGATCGCCATCGGGTCAATCAGATGATGGTAAACCTCGCGCAGAAAGATAGCGTCGCAGCAATTGGGAGGTAGGCCGGTGTCGTCGGCGCTGGCGGTCACGGCTACGATAGTACCCGCCTCGACCTGCTCAGCGGCGCGCCGAATCTTCTCGACTAACCTCGGGTCAATCTCTGTTGAGTAAACCTTCCCCTTCGGCATTACGTATCGCGCGATGGCTAACGAAATCTCTCCAGAGCCGGCGCCGACGTCGGCAACAATCAAGCCCGGGCGGAGTTGCAGTACCTGGGCGAGATGGTCGAGTTCGGCTTCGGCACCTTTCAGGGACAGCGGCCGCAGCAAGCTTAGGAGCAGAAGCGCCCAGGCGATAGCGCGCGCTCGACGGGTATTTGCTCGACCGACCATTAGGGAGAGACCCTAACTTACGAGACGCGCCTCAATCAGAAGGTCCTCACCAACCTGCCATACTTCAAGGTCTTCGAGACGGATGGCGTCCTTCATCTTCAACAGTCCGAGGCCTTCGATTGCCGACAATCCGCCGCCGAGGAGCTTCGGCGCGGCGAAGATCGCGATGCGATCGACGACACGCTGACGCAACGCCGCGGCCGCCAGATGGGCGCCGCCTTCCAGCATGATGCGATTCCATCCGCGCTGGCCGAATTCGTGGAGCAGCGGGGCCAGCGCGATTTCGTCCCGATGCGATTGCGTCGCGAAGACCTCCGTCCTCGCGGAACCATAACGCTCCTGTGCAATGCGACAATTCTCGGGCGTCGTCACCAGAATTGTCGAGGCTTGCGAGCGCTGCGTGAACACGCGTGAGCGCGGATCGGTGCGCAGCTTCGCATCGATGATGACGCGGTATGGGTCGCGTCCGTCTTCCTCGCGGCAGGTCAGGCGCGGATTGTCAGCGCTCACGGTGCCGGCGCCAACCATCACCGCATCGCTATAGCGGCGCCATCGATGGACCAGTGCGCGCGACTCCTCTCCGCTGATCCATTTGGAATCGCCACTCGAAGTCGCGATGCGGCCATCGAGGGTCATCGCGAGCTTCAGCGTCACCATCGGGCGGCCCCTCTCGACTCGGGTGAAGAAGCCCTCGTTGGTGCGGCGCGCTTCTTCTTCCATCACGCCGAGCGTCACCGCGATGCCGGCCTTGCGCAAAATCGCGATGCCTTTGCCGCGCACTTTGGGAAATGGATCGCCGCATCCGATCACCACCCGCTTCACGCCGGCCTCGACCAGCGCATTCGCGCATGGGGGCGTCTTCCCGTAATGCGCGCAGGGCTCCAGCGATACATAGGCGGTCGCGCCGCGCGCGCGAGCGCCGGCCTTCGCGAGCGCGACGGTCTCGGCATGCGGTCGGCCACCGGCCGCAGTCGCACCCCGGCCGACGATCTGATCGCCTGCGACGATCACGCATCCGACCGCGGGATTGGGCGAGGTAAAGCCGAGCGCGGATTCAGCGAGCGCGATCGCTTCCTCCATCAGCCGCGAATCGCGTTCGAGGTCGGGTCGTTTGGTGCTCAAGGCCCGGGGAGTTCGCCGCAGCTAGCCGGTGGCGTCGGAGGCCTTCTGCGTGGCCGGCATCCGCGCCATTAGACCAACGTGGCGGCCGATCATCTTCCAGCTTCCGCGCTCGAGACGCCACGCGTTCATGTAGCTGCAGATGAACAGATCGTTTGGTGTGGGTTCCAGACCGGTGGGATCTTCCTTGACCGTGAAGCTCTCGTTGCCGGTGGCCAATGCGATATCATCGACGACCGCGACCTTGGATATACGCCGCTCGAAGGTCTTCAGCCGAATCTTGCCGCCGCGGAAAAGCGTTAGCGCCTGTGCTTTGCTCAGGACCAGATTGGCGGTGCTGCTGACCACGAGGCTGTCGGACCACAACGCGTCGAGCGCGCCGATGTCGTTCCCCAGCGTGGCTTGGGCCTCACGCTCCTCGACCTCGGCAACTTCCGAGGATCGATCCATGGAATCTGCCTGCGCCATATGCGCGTCCCACTCCCCAACATTTAGAATAATACTGAGTCGAGTAGCTGAACAGACTGGAATACGCCACTAACGGTTTCTTGTTGCATGCAGATATGACCCGGCGGCGGTTGATGGTCATAACGAGCGGGTAACCGAAGGCGAATGCATACGTACTATGTGTTGTGGGGACGCATATCACATCACCGGAATCTCGTAAGCGCGACGGGCATCGCAGGGCCCGGCGTGCGCGCCGCTCCCTCGCCTTCCTTCTGTCGATAGCAATGAGCCTGGCGCCGATCGCGGTCGCGCGGGCCGAGCAAGTGTTGGAGATTCCGCAGGTCAAGGCGCCCGCAACATCGGCGCCGACTCCCGCCGATACAGAAGCAACGCCAGTTTCACCACGCTACCCGCGACCCGAGGCCGTCGCGCGTCGCGATGATGCTCCTGCGATCCCCTCAAATGTCGGATCGCTCGAAGAATACGAGCGTCAAGACACCGACGATGCGTCGAGTCCGCGACGCAACCCGCCGAGTGGAATTTATGGTCCCGGAGCGGCGCTCGCCGGGGCGAATTTCCAAATCGATCCGGGCGGCAATCGGCAGGCGCTCACCAGCGACCTCGTGCTCGGCGCGCTGATGCTGGGCGTATTCGCAATGGAAATGAACGAGGCGCATCAGCATCGCCATCGCTAGCAGAGGCCGGGAAAATCGCCGCGCAATGAGAAAAAATTCATCGGAGGATGCGCACTGTAAATTTTGCCTCGATACCGGTGTAAGTTTTACAAATCGCGATCTTTTGCGTATGCGCTTAAACTGCAGTATTCGCCATCATTGAATTGCGCCACGTTAAATCTTCGGCAATAAACTTGCTCTAACATTCCAGGTGACTTCGCTGTGAGGAGGTCAATGGGATGAATACGCAATTCGCCACTTATGCTTCGGTTCTCGCCTACAGCGCAGTGCTGATGTGGGTAATGATGGCGCTGCTGCTTCCGATCGTCCGCCCGTAAGATGTGCGATGTTCTCGTACCGCTCCATAGTCCAATAATCAGCAGACTTTCAGTCGCTGAGACGCGGGCCGAGGATAACCCTCGGCCCGCGTATTTTAAGAGCTTCGCTGCCGTGCAATAATCCCGGTTCGCCCATCCCTAATTGCGCCGGGAGGGACGCTTCCAGTGAAGCTTCGGATCGAAGATATAACCGCCGAAGCGAAGGAGCTTTCCTTCGCCGAGCCGGAGGCCGACATCAATCGCATTCTCGAAAAGGGGCCGCTGACGGAGTTCCATGTCATCAAGCCCATCGATGTCGAGGTCTCCTACTATCGGGCCGGCACCGAGCTCTTTTTCGAGGGCGGACTACATGCGGCGACCAAAGCGACCTGCGCGCGCTGCGCTGAAGAATTCACCGCACCTCGCGAACGCGACTTCCGCTTCGTCTTGGCGCCCAAGTCGGTCGGCTTCAATGGTGGAAAGGATCTACGCGATGAGGATCTGGAATTCTCGCTCTACGATGGCGACCAAATCGATCTCTCGCCGCTCATCCGCGAGCAGTTCCTGCTCTCGTTGCCGACCCGGTCGTTATGCCGCGAGGATTGCCGCGGGCTATGCCCCAAATGTGGAATCAACCTGAACAATGGCCAATGCTCGTGCAGCGAACAAACTGCGGACCCGCGCCTCGCGCCGCTGCGCAACCTTAAGGTGGGTCGCTCGTCTTAACTGTCAACAGTCGAATTGAATCTAAGCGGGATAATTTAGATGCAAGCACCAAAACGCCGAACCTCACATTCCAAGAAGAACAAGCGCCGCGCGCACGATGCGCTGCGGCCGCTCAACCCTGGCACCTGCGCGCAGTGCGGTGAGCCGGTGCTTCCGCATCGCGTATGCAAACATTGCGGCACCTATCGCGGCCGCCAACTTTCCGAAGCCTCCGAGTAGTTCGCGGGAGGAACGCTTTTGAGGATCGCGCTCGACGCGATGGGGGGTGATCTCGCCCCCAAGGCTGCGGTCGAAGGCGCCGTACTGGCCGCGCGTGACTTCGGGCTCGAGGTCGTGCTGGTCGGCCTCAAGGACATCGTCGAGAGCGAGCTCGCGACGCACGACACCGCGGGCCTCTCGATTCGTATCGAGCACGCGCCGGAAGTCGTTGCGATGGATGATTCGCCGCTCGAATCGGTGCTCACCAAACCCCATTCGTCGATTCACGTCGGCATGGAGATGGTCAAGCGCGGCGATGTGAGCGGCTTCGTCAGCGCCGGCAACTCCGGCGCGATCATGGCCGCCGCGATGGCGATTCTGGGCAACCTGGCGCATGTCGATCGTCCCGCGATCGCCTCGCTGGTGCCCTCGAGCGGAACCTTCTCCCTGCTGATCGATGCGGGCGCGAACACCGAAGTGAAAGCCACCCACCTCGCGCAGTTCGCGGTGATGGGCAGCGTGTATTCGCGCCGCGTGCGCAACATCGCGCGCCCGCGCGTCGGCATACTTTCCAACGGTGAGGAAGCCTCCAAGGGCACCGACATCACGCGCGGCGCCGCCGAGATGCTCAGCCACATGACCGCGCACGTGAACTACGTCGGCTATGTCGAAGGACGCGACATCAATCGCGGCAAGGCCGACGTGGTCGTGACCGACGGCTTTACCGGCAATGTCGCGCTCAAGACGATGGAGGGCTTCGCGGCGTTCCTGCTCGGCCATCTGCGCGAGATGTTTACCGCGAGCTGGCGCGGACGCGTCGCCTATCTCATGATTCGCAAGGCGCTCGGTGGGATGCGGGAGAATCTCGACCCCCATGAGTACGGAGGCGCGCCGCTGCTCGGCGTCAACGGCGTCGCGATCATCGCGCATGGGTCATCGAACGCGCGCGCGATTCGCAATGCGATCCGCGCGGCCTCCAACGAAGCGCTGGTGCATCAGGTCAACGCCGAAATCATCGATGTGCTGGCGAAGAGCGAGCAGGTGCTCGGCGCGAAGCCGGCCGGTAAAGGCATCCGCGGAATGTTCGCGAAGATGCGCGAGCGCCTGTCGCGCTCGAAAGACGCGGAAGACCGCGAGCGTCGCATCAACGCGGGCGCATCCACGGTTACGGCCGGTACGGTTGCGCGCGATGACATCGTGGCGCTCGAAGAGCGCATCAAGCGCGAGACGCAGGAGAGCGCGCGCCAAGACAATGCACGCAAGGATCCCGTGAAGACGGAAGTTATCCCCGTGCCAGAACCGACGACGATCGCGCCGCTCAACGGCACCAAATCGACGCGCGAGTTGCATCTTCAGAATGGCGAGAGGCCGGCGGAGAAAACCGCCGCGATCGAAACGACCGAAAGCAATCCGCACAAGGAACCGCATTCCTGAAATCATGAAGCTCGCTTTCCTGTTCCCCGGTCAGGGCGCTCAGCGTGTTGGTATGGGCGCCGAACTCGCGCAGAATTTCCCCGTCGCGCGCGACACCTTCAAGGAAGCCGACGAGGCACTCGGCTTCGCGCTCTCGAAGCTATGCTTCGAGGGCCCCGAGGACGACCTGCGCCTGACCGCGAACACGCAGCCCGCAATGGTTACCTGCGCGGTCGCGGCGCTACGCGTGTTCGATGCCGAAATCGGCATCGCACCGGTCGTCGCGGCCGGACATAGCCTCGGCGAGTATAGCGCGCTGGTATCCGCGGGTGCGTTGACGCTTCCCGACGCGGTTCGCGCGGTGCGCGAGCGCGGCCGTCTGATGCAGGAGGCGGTTCCCGCGGGCCAGGGATCGATGGCCGCGTTGATCGGCCTCGAGCCGAATGTCATCGATGAGATCTGCGCGCAGGTTTCCACCGGCGGCGAGATCGCGGTGCCTGCGAATCTCAATGCGCCCGGACAGATCGCGATCGCGGGAAACGCCGGCGCGGTTCGCCGCGCGATCGAAATCGCGAAGGAACGCGGCGCCTCGATGTCGCAGGAGCTCAAGGTCAGCGCTCCCTTTCATTGTCCGCTGATGAAGCCGGCGCAGGATGCGATGACACCGATCCTGCGCGCGCTCACGATTTCGCCGCTCAAGTTTCCCGTGATCGCAAACGTCAAGGCTACGCCCAACAGCGATGCCTCGAAGGTCGCCGAGCTTCTCATCGAGCAGATCACTTCACCGGTGCGATGGATCGAATCGATGCAGCAACTCGGCAAGCTCGGCGCGACCGACGCGATCGAATTCGGATGTGGCAAGGTGCTGATGGGACTGATGCGGCGCATCGACAAGAACATCCGGGTGCGCCCGCTCGAAGACCTCGCATCGATGAAGGCGGTGAGCGAAGCTTTCGCGCAAGCAAAGGGTTGATGGGTCTGCGCGGCGAAACTTGCCTATCCTGCCCCAACTCCATATGCTCGCCCCATATTATTCGACAGGACCGGCGACTGAGTCCCGCGTCGCCGAGGAGGAACCGCAATCCCGATGGCTGATAACATCGAAGTAAAAGTGCGCGAGAAGATCGCCGAGCAACTCGGCGTCGCCGCCGACGAGGTCAAGCCCGAGTCGTCCTTCATCGAGGACCTCGGCGCCGATTCGCTCGATATCGTCGAACTGGTGATGGCGCTGGAAGAAGAATTCAACATCGAGATCTCCGACGAAGACGCCGAAAAAATCCGCACCGTCAAAGATGTGGTGGGTTACATCCAAGCCCACAAGAGCTGACCTCTGCGATTCCCGCCACTTCCCAAATACCGCAAGTAGCGATGGCGGCGCCGAGTCGCCATCGTAGGTTCGCAGGCTGTGAGAGGACGAGGATGATGACGAGAGCTGCGAGGACTAAGGGCCATGCGGTGTCCATTCTGCCGTCATAAGGGCAACCGCGTCGTCGATTCGCGGATGTCGGGCGACGGCGCGACCATCCGCCGCCGCCGCGTATGCTCATCGTGCAAGAAGCGCTTCACCACCTACGAGCGGGTCGAGGAAGCCGCTCCCATGGTGGTGAAGAAGGACGGACGGCGCGAGCCGTTCGATCGCGCGAAGATCATCGGCGGCATCAAGCGCGCCTGCGAGAAGCGGCCCGTTTCGATGGAGACCATCGAGCAGATCGCCGATCGCGTCGAGGCCTCGGCGCTGGAGCGCGGCGAACGCGAGGTCGCCAGCACCTTCATCGGCGGCACGGTGATGACCGAGCTGCACGAGGTGGACCAGGTGGCCTACGTGCGGTTCGCCTCGGTGTACCGATCGTTCAAGGACATCGACGAGTTCATGCATGAGCTGGAGGACCTGATCCGGCTGCGCAAGCAGACGCCGGGGTCATCCTCGCGGTCGAAGAAAGGTGAGGAAGCGGCCTCGTATCAGTTGAAGGGGTCGAAGGACTAGTCCTACCGACATC
>Ga0335079_10005787_pt1 | contig 14143 bp, 14 predicted proteins | sample Lox_Sample_33_FD_206719 | JGI IMG/M metagenome (GOLD analysis project Ga0335079, IMG submission 206719) | Soil microbial communities from Loxahatchee National Wildlife Refuge, Florida, United States - Lox_Sample_3.3 | ecosystem: Environmental > Terrestrial > Soil > Wetlands | place: USA...
CAAGGGCGGAACGGCTTTGCTGGCAGTTACGGCGAACCGGGCCCTCGTCTTGCATTCTCCTAAGCCGGCAGGCGCCAGATACTTGCAAGGACTCTCGCCGCAGCAACAATCGCTCGACGTCGTGCAGTTGCACAAGTGTCTGCTCGAAGGCATCCTGAAGCTCTCGGAGGAATCAATCCGCAACCAGCAAAACCTTTCCTACGTCCGGGAGGCCTCGGAAGCACTCGCGGCCGTACGTGGCGGGACCAGCGGCAAGGAAGCCGCCAACATCGCATTCCTGATGAATCCATGCCCGGTACAGAAAGTGCGCGACATCGCGTTCGCGGGCGAAGTGATGCCCCAGAAATCGACCGATTTCTATCCGAAGCTGCTGAGCGGACTGGCCGCCTATGCGTTGGACTAACGCGAGTCGTAGAGCCGGCGTAACGCCGACTGGCTGGGGCGCGTCTCGCGCCCGCAACGTAGTCCTGCACGTCCTCGCTCTTGTCCTTCTGTCAAGTCTTCTTCTTATAGGTGCTCCGGAAAAGCACCTCTCTGTTTACTCCGTCGCCGCCAACTATTCTCTCGCTCTTGTGCAACGCGAAGGGCACTCCTATGTCGGGCTCCTGGAACTGCTCGAGCCCTTGGGCCGCGTAACGGCCAAAGTCGACGGCTCGAAATGGAAGTTGCGTTACAACAATGTGGACGCCGAGTTCCAGGACTCGAAGACGCGGGCCAAGGTCCAGAACCGCGAGGCCGATCTCGGCGGCAGATTCATCCTCGAGAACAAGCGAGGACTCGTCCCGCTCGGGTCGCTCAGTTCGCTGCTGCCCCGCATTCTGGGCGGTCCGGTCAGCCTGCATGAGGAAGCGGGCCGCCTCCTCATCGGAAGCATTGCCACGCACTTCACGGCCTCGCTCGCTGCCGGCGATCCGCCGAAATTGATCTTCCGCTTCACCGCGCCGGTGAACCCCAGCATCGCCACCGAACCGGGAGCGCTGCGGATGACCTTTTCCCGAGACCCAGTGGTTGGTCCCGCGTCTCCTACGCTCACGTTTGGCAGCAAGGCTATCCCCTCGGCGATCTATACAGAAAGCAACGGCACGGCAGCTGTCACCATCACTTCTACCGTTCCGGTGATGGCGACATTCGGCAACGAAGGCCGGACCATTGTGGTGACGGCGACCGCTGCGCAGACCACCACGCCTTCCGGAGATGCCACGTCGCCAACGCCGTCTACCGCCGCAACGCCCGCGACTCCACCCCCCGTACCAATGCCCGCCGCACGCCGATACTTCGCTGTCGTCGACGCCAGCCACGGCGGCGACGATCACGGAGAAACTCTCAGCAACACTCTCCTCGAAAAAGACGTGACCGTCTCGCTGGCCCACAGCCTTCGCCAGGAACTCGAAAGCCGCGGCATCACCACGCTTGTACTGCGCGACTCCGATGCGAATCTATCCGCTGATCAAAGAGCGGTTTTCGCCAATGCCGACCACGCGGCGATCTACATCGCGCTGCACGCCGCGTCCAACGGTCACGGAGTCCGCGTCTACACGGCGCTGCTTCCCTTCGGCGACGACGATCGCGGCCCCTTTCGCTCGTGGACGACCGCGCAACATGCATCGCTGCCTCTGAGCCAGAGCACCGCCTCGGCCATCGCGAGCGAATTACAGAAGCGCCAGGTTCCGGTGCGTTCGCTGATCGCGCCCCTGCGTCCTCTGAACAATGTGACCGGTCCGGCGATCGCGGTGGAAATTGCTCCGCAGGGATCTGACGTGGCGCAGCTCACCGCGCCGGATTATCAGCAGCTTGTGACCAGCGCAGTCGCGACAGCAATCGCTGCCGTGCGCGATCAATTGGCAGGTGCGCCATGATCCGGTGCTCTGCGACCCGAACTGCGAAGAACAGAATTGCGAGGCGCTGCCGATGATCCCCCGCCATCTGATGATCGCCATGGGAGTCTTGCTGGCTGCCGCGCTTACGCTGAGCCTCTATGCCTGGCACATGCGGAAGACTGCCGTATCAAGCCCAGTCACGCGCGTGGATAATCGCCTGCTGGCCCCACCCATTGCCGGCCCCACGGAGCGAGTCGTCTTGTTCATCGCGCATGACGACGACGGCACGTTGCGCGCCGAGTCGGCGCAGATCCCTATGCCCTCCGGACGTCAACAGCGTGCCGAAGAGTTGCTGCAAGCCCTGCTCTCGCTCTACCTCGACAAATCGTCGCCTCACGTTCTCGGCCCGGGATCGGAAATCCGCAGCGTCTACTTGGTCGATCCCGGCGTTGCCGTGATCGATCTGAACTCCGCGTTCGCCGACACACACCGCTCCGGCGTTCTGGTTGAGGAGTTGACGGTCACGTCGTTGATTCAGACGGTCACGGTCAATACTCCCGGAATTTTGAAGGTGAAGATTCTGGTCGACGGCAAAGAACGCGACACTCTCGCCGGACACGCGGACCTGTCTTCTTACTACGACGTGTCAGCGGTCAATCAGCTTGCGACCGAGCTGCAGCCGGGACAGTAAAGATCATCACTACTTGTGGCGGATCAGAGAGTACAACTCGCCGATCGCCCGAAGGAATCGCTGGGAAGATTTTTTCTGGCTTGCTCCGTGCCTCTGTGCCTCCGTGGTGAGAAAGTCTTACGCCTTCTCCAACGCTTCGATTTCGCCCTTCGTGCGCTCCAGGATTTCGCGGATCTTGTTGATCTTCGCCGAATCGTTCCAGTTTCGCCGCGCCGCGCGGATCGCCGCTTTCATCACCGCGGCCGCCGGACGCGCCATCTCGGCGCCTTCAGGTCCAATCATCCAGCTTCCGGCCTCGTGCGCGCGCATCCAAATCTCTTTCACAGTCTCGGCTTCGCGTTGCAGCTCGGCTTTGCCGGCTTCAGTCAGCGTGTAAGTTCGCTTCCCTGTCGGTTGATCCGACGTGACCAAACCTTCGTCTTCCAACTGCTGCAGAGCGGGATAGATCGCCCCAGCGCTCGCCTTGTAGACGCCGCCGGATTTCGACTCCAGTTCTTTCATCAACTCGTAGCCATGCTTTGGCCCACTCCCGAGCATCGAGAGTAGCGCCAGGCGGATTTCTCCCGGCCCGAAGAATCTTCCCCAACGGCCTCCGCGACCCCAAGGGAATCCTCCACCAATGAAGGGAGTTCCAACCGCTCCTCGCCACCATGTTCCACATTTTCCGTACATAAAACACTCCTCTAAGTTCTCAATCGCTTCCAGGGTCCACGTGAACTGCAGGGAACATTGAAAGGTATATCATTCGATCTTGCGTATAATATATCTATAGATATATCTATTGTCAATAACTCGAACTTCTTCCGACTCAATCGTTTACAATCGCGTGATGTTCTATCGCTCGGACAACCGTTCCCCTGACCAGTTGCGCCCGGTCACGATCACGCCGGATTTCATCACCACGGCCGAAGGATCGGTCCTGATGGAGGTCGGCAACACCCGCGTGATTTGCACCGCATCGATCGATGAGGCAGTACCGGCGTTCCTGCGCAACTCCGGTAAGGGATGGATTTCGAGCGAATACAGCATGCTTCCCCGGTCCACGCTGACGCGAACTCCGCGGGAAGTTTCGAAAGGACGCCAGAGCGGAAGGACGCACGAGATCCAACGCCTGATCGGACGCTCGCTGCGTGCCGTGACGGATCTCGCCCGGCTCGGCGAGCGCACGATCTGGATCGACTGTGACGTAATCCAGGCGGACGGCGGCACGCGCACCGCCTCAATCACGGGGGCGTTCGTGGCTCTTGGGTTAGCGCTGGAGAAGTTGGTGGAAGCCGGCACTCTCACTTCCGTTCCACTGAAGGATTTCGTCGCGGCGATAAGCGTGGGAATTGTCGACGGCGAAATTCTGCTCGACCTCTGTTACGAAGAAGACTCCCGCGCCGACGTCGACATGAACTTCGTCATGACCGCCGGCCATAAGATGGTCGAAGTACAGGCCACCGCTGAGCACCAGGTCTTTGACGATGCGCAGTTGGCGAAGATGCTGACGCTGGCGCGCCAAGGCGTGCAGCAGTTGATCGCCAAGCAGCAGGCCGTGCTGAGCGCGATGACATTGCGGCAGTAAGGAAACGCCGGTTCACCGGTCATCCCCTCCAACTGTGATGGCAATCATTTGCAAGTTCAGCCGCTGCCTTTATCATTGCTGCCCATGAAGAACCTCCTCGCTGCGTCGCGAGGCTTGCGCTACGTTCTTCCCATTCCCGCGCTCGTGATTTTCGGCTTCGTTCAATCTGGCTTCGCGAAGCATGTGACTCTGCGTGGCTTCGTCACTCAAGTTCACTCACCCACCAGTTTCGAAATGGACAAATACAAGATCACCGACGACACCGAGGCAGAGCATCGGCGACTCGGCAGTGAAGGGAAGAAAGTATTTCGGTGAAGCGCAGCCGGGCCGAGCGCAAGGAACTCAGGAAGGAAGGGCTCGAGGCCGACGATGATTCGACATTCTCTCCCGCCGACATTGATCTCGACACCTTTGCGCACTACGTCGGTGTTCGGCAGACCGATCATTCGATCCTTGTGAAAACGATTGAATTCCTTCAAGATCGCGCGGCCGCAGAATCCGATTGGAGTCTTTTAGCGGCGAAGGTCGTCTATCCCGAGGCGAACTCCGACAGCGGCACTCTTACCGTCGACGAAAAGCAATACGAAATATTTCCCTCGCCCGAGGCCGAAGGTTACCTTAACAAGCTCGGGGCCAGCCTTGTCCCAGCACATCAGAGAGAACTTCCGGACAAGAGCCCGGGCAAAGTGCTGTTTCGGTTTTACCTGGTGAACACCGATAGCGTCGACGTGGATACCTACCCCAATGGCGTGGTAGTAGTCAGTGTGCATTTGTTTGATGTGTTCGAAAATGAGGCCCAACTGGCCTTTGTACTCGCACATGAGATGGCGAGGGCAGCCGAGAAGCACGCGTGGGTCATCGGCAAGTACCGCGCGAAGGAGCGAATAGCAATGTCGACGATGGGCGCGGCAGCGTCGTTGACTTTTCCCGGAGCCGGGATTGCGACTTCTCTCGCGAACAGGGAGATTCTGCAACAGATCGTGCCCAGCCTCCGGAATCAGGCGGATCGAGTGGCGATCGAGTACATGCTCGCGGCCGGGTACGATCCGAATCAGGCCGCAGAGGCATGGAGAGCTCTCGAGAAGAAGCGCGCGCAAGGGCGCTTTTGGGGAAATTCCGCTACTAACTTTGAGCGCCGCACTTACCTCGAGGCGCAACTCTACTTGAACTACGCCAACCGTGACTTCTCGACCCTGAAGCGCGATAGCGCAGATTTTCACGTCGCGAATGAAGCGGTGAAAGCGGCCCGGCACCGGAAAAAAGCAAACAAGAAATAGAGAAGAGGAGGGACCCTGCGCTGAAAGGGCGGTGTCCCGCCGACCCTACTTCCCTCCCGCCTTCTTTTCTGCCGCCGCTTTCTCGGCCGCTACCGTCCACGGTGGAACAATCCCATTCTCCCGCGCGTAAGCCACGGACTGGCCGAGGTGCTCATGCGCATCCGTCACCAGGATGTAGACGACATCCCCAGCATTCGCCTGCGGACCCAGTTTCGGCAGGAGCCTTGCGAAATCGGCATTGGTCATACCGTTGATCGACTTCTGCGCGAAGTTCCACGACTTGTTCAGTTCCTCAACGATGTGAGCACGTTCGGTACTCGACTTTTCCAGCCCTTTGAGATCAACGTCGCTCGGCGTGTCGGCGCCCATGAGTTTCAGGATTCCGTAACGCTCTGCAGAAACATGCAGAAAAACTTCCGCGAACGAACGTGCATCCGGCGCAGGACGCCAAGTCAACTTGTCCGCGGGGAGCGCATTCGCCAAATCGACAAATTTCTTCTGCACGGTCTCGAGGTCTAACAATGCCTGGGCCTTCATGTCGTAGCTGGGAGCGGTGTGGTCGGTGTCGTCCGCACGGAGCAATGGTGCGACCGCCGACACGCACAGGCTCAACAAGACGATCGCTACTGGCGAAAACAATCTCTTCATATTGGATTCTCCTCAGGAAGCGCTAGGCCGTTAGACGCGACGCGTTAGGAATGGTCCTCGCCACACGTCACTCCGACTTTTCAACTCGAAATCAAAAAGCTGCGACACGTCCCACCATCGCAGATTGCATTGTTCCTTTTTGGGCCTGTCCCGAATTCGGACTCTAGACTCGACATTCGCCTGCAAAAAACTGCTCCGTAACCTTTACCTCCTTCGACCGCGTCGGTAGCGTAAGGAGACGATATGGGAAGTGTGCGCAGAATCGACCGCCGGCGCGAAGCACGCACAGAAGTCGACCTCACCGTACTGGTGTGGGGTGTCGACACAGAGGGCGAACGATTTCTTCAAGAGGCGCGGGCGCGCGACATCAGCCTGAGCGGTGCCTTGTTGACGGGACTCGACGCCGATTTGCGATCGGGCGATATCGTCGGCATCCTGTGCGGCAAACGGAAGGCTCGCTACCGCGTCGTCTGGGTTCGCTACGACGAGACCGGCGACAAGATGCAAGTCGCCGTGCATCGGGTTGATCCGGATGAATGCCCGTGGAAGGAACTGCTTTCGGCTGACGAACCTGCGCAACCCTCAGACGAAACTTCTGCCCAGCTTTGAGCCGACTCTGCCCTGAAAAGGTTTGCCAGAAAAAACTGGCGAACCTCGGAGGCTAAAACCTACAGCTTGTGTGACCTCTAACGGCACGGCTGGAAGCCGTGCCCTTCCCAAGCCGATTCATGAGACCAGTTCTCGTTCCAGGACTCGAGAAGCGCTCTGTCGGATTCCTGCCTTCTTCCATCATGCCCCGTTACAGCCGGGAATCCGGGAGGGGAATACTCATGACCGCAACCCAGCGCTAACGTAGTAAACAGGAATCCACCTTCATGGCCTCGGCAATCTCGCACGCAGTCGCCGCCTTCGGTATCGGGACCGGCTTTTACCGCCCGCAAATCCCGAAGCGCGTGTGGATCGCGGGGGCGCTCTGCTCCATGTTTCCCGATGTTGACGTGATTGGGTTTCGGCTGGGCATTGCTTACGGCGACTTCTGGGGACACCGCGGATTCACGCATTCTCTACTGTTCGCCGCTCTGCTAGCTGGGGCGGCCACCGCAATCCTGTCGTTCACAAAGGTGTCACAGATCGGGCGGCTCCCGCTGTTCAGCTACCTGTTCATCGCCACCGCCAGCCACGGCGTGCTCGACGCGATGACCAACGGCGGCCTCGGCGTGGCATTCTTCTCAGCGTTTCAGAACGGACGCTACTTTCTTCCCTGGCGACCGATCCGCGTGTCGCCGATTTCGGTGACGCGTTTTTTCACGCCCCGAGGATTCGCCATTCTTCAGAATGAATTCGTATGGATATGGATTCCCGCGATCGTGGTGGGGGCAATCGTACTGATGTTGCGGCGTGCTGCAAAACCTGCGGCTGAATCCTGAAATTGGATTGTGTAGGGGCGGACGCATTCGTCGGCTCCGCACTGCGTGCCGGCAGCTTCGAGATTGACGTGGCTTTCCTTACAATCGGCCTTCGCCATTGCGTGCTTCGCACGCAACCCCGGACGAATGCGTCCGGGGCTACACAAGCACGTGCGGTGACGCTACTCGATCCAGACTGTCTTCGCGTTCACAAATTCTCGAATGCCCACAATGCCGAGCTCGCGCCCGTGCCCCGACGCCTTGACGCCTCCGAATGGAATACGCGGGTCCGAGGCGACCATCTTGTTGACGAACACCATGCCCGCTTCGATCTCGTTGATGAACCGCTCCCGCTCTTTCTCATCGTTTGTCCAGACGCTGGAGCCCAATCCGAAGCGCACATCATTCGCCAGGCGGATGGCCTCGTCCTGATCTTTCACCCGAAAGATGGACGCGACGGGACCAAAGAATTCTTCTCCGTACGCTGGAGAGGTTTTCGGGACATTGGTTAGAACCGTCGGTGCATAGAAGTTGCCCGGGCGCTTGAGAGGGTGCCCACCCGTCAGCAGTTTCGCTCCGGCCTGCACGCTTTTCTGTACGTCGGCGTCGAGATCCCTAACCGCATCGGCAGTCGACAGCGGACCGAGTTCTGTCTTGTCGTCGAACGGATCGCCGACTTTCAGACTTTCCATCTTGGCCACGAACTTGCGCTCAAATTCGTCGGCAATGGGCTCGGCAACGATAAAGCGTTTGGCGGCGATGCAGGATTGTCCATTGTTCTGAATGCGCGCCTGCACGGCAGTGGTGACGGCGGCATCAAGGTTCGCGCTGGGCATCACGATAAATGGATCGCTCCCGCCCAGTTCGAGCACAACTTTCTTGATGCGCTTGGCCGCACCGACTCCGACTTGAATGCCGGCCTGCTCGCTGCCGGTGAGGGTCGCAGCAACCACCCTCGGATCATTGAGCAGCGCGTCCACCTGAGCGGAGCCGATTAGCAGCGCCTGAAATGCACCCTCGGGGAATCCCGCTTCCAGAAAAACCGCCTCAATCGCCAGTGCGCATTGCGGGACATTGGAAGCATGCTTGAGCAGCCCTACATTGCCCGCCATCAGCGCGGGCGCGGCAAAGCGAAAAACCTGCCAGAAGGGAAAATTCCAGGGCATGACGGCCAGAATCGGGCCAATCGGCAGTGACCGGATGAAACTCTTCTTGGCTCCCGTTTCCACCACTTCGTCGGCCAGAATCTTCTCGGTATGCTCAGCGTAATAGCGACAAGCTGTGGCGCACTTGGCCGCCTCGGCCACGGCCGACTTCAGGGTCTTGCCCATCTCGAGCGTCATGAGGTGGCCGAACTTGTCCTTGTCGCGCTCCATGATCTCGGCCGCCTTGAGCATCCGCTTGGCCCGGACGGAAAACGGTGTCTTGCGCTCAGACTTGAAGATGCTGACAGCGAGCTGCAGCTTTTTCTCGATCTCGGCTTCAGAAAGAGCCTGGAATGTCTTGATTACTTCTCCGGTGGCAGGGTTGATGGTAGCGATGGGCATAATGGCGTGAATCCCCTTACAAGTTCGATCAATTTTCGGAAGTTGAAATTCTACCGCTGACGAATGAGGCCCATTGAGGCGGGCGAGCAAGCGGTCATACCACTATACCACCCTCAAAGGGGTTATCGACTTTGGGACTTGTCGCCGACGAGACTCCTCGACTCGGTGCGGCTAGCCACGAGGAACTACTGCAAAGGCACGAAATATTGCCGCGGAGCGCTCAGTCCAGTATCTTTTTTCCGCACTTTGAACCCGACTTTATAGACGTGATCGCTACGCGGTGTATCTAAGATCTTCACGGAGTAAATGTCGGCCAGTTCGTCGGAAATGTCCGCTAGGATTCTTTCAAGATCATCTTGATTCGCCGGAAAGTAATTCCTTCCGCCGGTGTTTTCGGCGAATTGCTTTAAAGCGTTGACACTCTTCGGGTGGCGGCCGTGCCCGATCGAGTAAACTCGGACCCGCGCTTTCGCGAGGAACTGCAATGTCCCATCCGGCTTGAGAAAACTGGCATTGTCATCGCCGTCGGAGAAAATGAACATTACACGAAGATCGGACTCATAAACCGTTTTCGTCTTTATCATCGAGTCAGCGCAAGCACCGATGGCGTCATAAAGTGCCGTATAACCCTGTGCTCTCTCGCTCGAAATGGCCTTTATGAGTTGCTGCGGGTCGCTACTTGCTGCGTCTAGATAAGACTCGGTATTGAAGGCGACTAACAGGCCCTGGTCGCGTCCGGGCTTGGGAATCTTCGACAGCAGTGCGATCGCTTCATCTTGCTCTTGCTTGAGGCGATCTTTCAACGAGCCGCTGACATCAAGCAGCAGGCAATAACGCAGTTGGGGGCTCAGTCGACGGACCTCCACTGAGTGCGATTCGCCATCCAGCTTGAGCTCCACATCGGACGCAGACAGCTCCGCTGGCGTGCCATCTTTGTTGCGCGCAGTAATCAATATGGGCGGGGATTTTGGCGTGACATTTGTCGATTCTGATTGCGTGGCGAGCGCCAGTGACAGTTGGTCTAATGCAAGGAAGCATGCGATCAAGGCAAGAAATCTGGCTGAACGAATCAATTTCAAGGGAACCTCAGCCATGGGCAAAACCAGGCTCACAACATCCGCGTCTCAGCTTATCACTGTTACCCTCGGCTCTCGCCAACAGGCGTTGGAACTCAAATTCCCACTGCTCTTGATTCCCTTACATCAGGAGCGGTTTTGTGTAGTGGACGCCCTCAGCCTATAAGCCTCGCGGAGTGGCTGATACCGCTGGATGGATCCATTCTCGGAGTTGTGATCGGATCTCTCGTTATTTCCTGCTCCAGGCATAGTCTGGTTTCTGGTCCCGATAAGGAATTTCAATGGTCTGAGCCGCAACAATACGCGGAATTCGCTATCTCGTTGGTTTACAATTATTAGTTCCCAGCATTCATCCCATTCGTCTTAGGAGGAATCCTCATGAAGCTCACCCCGGGCAAACTTGCCGGTCTCAAGAAAGTCTCAAACGATCGTGGCGTCATCGCCGCCGCTGCCATGGACCAGCGCGGTTCTTTGCAGAAATCCCTGGCCAAGGAAAAGGGCGGCGAAGTCACCGACCAGATGATGGAAGAATTCAAGTCGCTGGTCACTGAAGTCCTGACGCCGCATGCCACAGCAATCCTGCTTGACCCCGAGTGGGGACTGCCGGCATACGACAAGACCGGCCCCGGCCGTCTGCCCGACCTGCTCGATCACTGGTCAGCGCGCCGCCTGAAAGAAGCTGGCGCGGACTGCGTAAAGATCCTGCTCTACTACACGCCGACCGATCCCAAGCATGTGAACGAGACCAAGCACGCATGGGTCGAGCGCATCGGCGACGAATGCCGCGCCAACGACATCCCATTCTTCCTCGAGTTTGTCGGCTATGAAGAGGGTGCCGACGAGAAGGGCGTCGAATACGCGAAGAAGAAACCACACATTGTCACCGAGAGCATGCGCGAGTTCTCGAAAGACCGCTATGGCGTTGATGTGCTCAAGGTCGAAGTACCGGTCAACATGAAGTTCGTCGAAGGCGTGAAGTGCTTCGGCGGGACCAAGGCCTACACGAAGAAGGAAGCCATCGACCTGTTCCACAAAGCGGCAGCCGCAGCGACCAAGCCGTTCATTTATCTGTCGGCGGGCGTAAGCAACGCCGAATTCTCAGAGACGCTCGAACTCGCCGGAGAATCCGGAGTGAAGTTCAACGGCGTACTCTGCGGCCGCGCGACGTGGAAGGACGGCATTCCGGTTTATGCGAAGCAGGGGGCAGCCGCGTTCCGCAAGTGGCTTGAGACCGAAGGCGTGAAGAACATCAACAACGTCAACGGGAAGCTGAAAGCGGCAACCAGTTGGCACTCGATCTACGGGGTAGAGCTGGTCCACGCCTAGACTAAAAGCTTGCGTAGGGGCGGACGAATTCGTCCGCCCTTTTTTTCTGAGGGAGCGCGCTTCGGGCAACTCTCTACCAGGTCCCGTGTTCGAACTGCATTAGCCCCGCCGCAGTGTGCACCTTCCCAGCTAGCGGCATGGAGGAGATGATGCTCCCATCGCTCTTCGTCGCTTTGGCCACTCTTGCAGCTCAATCTGGACAACCTAACCAAGCCCAATTTGTCGTCCCTACCGTCCACGACTTAAGAATCAAGACCCGCGAGACGCATGGCCTGCAGCATTCCCAAACCGTGACCTGGTATTTCAAAGGAGCCCGCGAGCGCTCGGAGCGGACGATCGACGGCGTTGCGTCGCAAGCAATTCCCATGGTGGCGACCATCACTCAATGCGATGTGCGCCAAACCGTTCACCTGAACATTCGCCAGAAGGATTACCGCGCGTTCCCCATCCGGATGTTGCCGCGACACATGGGCTGGGGCTCTGGCTCTCTGCGACAGAATGCAGGACCCGAGGTTCTTGTCACCATCAATTCGGTCGATACCGGTCATCGCCGCCAGATTGGTGGTTACCAGGCGCGCGAGTTAAAGACGGTCATTACGGTAAAGCCGAGCGAGGGCGCCATCACCAAACCGGGCAAGGTCAAAGCCGATAGTTGGTATCTGGATATTCCCGGGCTGAACTGCAGCGACAGTGCTCCACGCCTCTTGAACACGATGTGGTTCGGGTTAACCGACAGCCGTTCGCACGATCAGGTGGCCTACAAGTACAGCGGAGTTGAGCCCACTGGACTCCTCGTCGAAGAGACGTATTTACAGCGCTCCGACGGAAACGTTATCCGCAATAAAACCGAAATCCTGGAAGTGTCCGAAAACCCGCTGGATGACTCATTATTCGATATTCCGAACGATTTCAGCCCAGCCCCCGAGCCAAAAGGTCGCCCTCTGAGCGTCCCGGTCCCTGCACCCACCGTAGTCGTTCCAGAAAACGTTGAGAAGCCGTAGTGAGCGCTAGAATACCCGCATGTCCACTGTACTCATCACCGGTGCATCCGGCGGAATCGGATACGAACTCGCCAAGCTCTTTGCTCGCGACCGTCACAACCTGGTCCTGGTGGCGCGCAGCGCCGATAAGCTCACGCAGGTCGCAACCGAATTGCAAGCTCTGGGCGTAACGGTCAGAACAATCCCCGTCGACCTAGCCTCGCCTCTAGCGGCAAAGTTTGTATTCGACCAACTTCAGCGCGAGAATGCCTCTGTCGACATCCTTATCAACAACGCCGGATTCGGTGCCTTTGGCGAGTTCGCCAAGATGTCCGGCGATGAGATTTTTGGCCAGATCGAGCTCAACATCACGGCGCTGACCGCGCTGACCCACCTTTTCCTTCCTCGAATGATCGCCCGCGGCAGCGGACGCGTTATGAATGTCGCCTCCACCGCCGGGTTTCAGCCCGGACCACTCATGGCCGTCTACTATGCGACCAAGGCTTACGTGATTTCTTTTTCTGAAGCGCTGGCCAACGAGGTGCGCAGTTCCGGTGTGACCGTAACCTGCTTCTGTCCGGGTGCGACCAACACCGGCTTCGCCAAAAGAGCAGGCAACGACAAGTCGCGCCTCTTCCAGCAACTGGGAGCAATGAGCGTTGAAAAGGTTGCCCTCGATGGCTATCGCGCCGTCATGGAAGGGCGCACCCTGGCGATTTCCGGCGTGCAAAACTGGCTGGTGGCGCAATCCACACGTTTCGCGCCGCGAAAGATGGTCACCGCAATCTCACGCTGGGTAAGCGAATCGGCGTAAAGGTTCCGCCAGCACCTTAGCGGTAATCCGGAAATGTTGCGTCTGCGAATTGCGTTTTACGATTCTCTACAGCTCTTTGCAAACCTTTACCGCCTTGCTGATATCTTCTCGTTAAGTCGCCGCGTCCAATCTATGGAATGCGGATTCTCTTCGGGGAATCTGCGAAGTTCGAAAGCGCCCCCTGCCAAGGCTTTCCGGAAAGGTGCTCCATGACGTCACTCCGTCGCCGCCCGCGCAGCGTCCGTTCAGTTGGAATCTCGTTTCCCACCAGCAAAACGATTGCGAAGACAGCCGCGGTTGTCTTCTTCGCGACGATCATCTGCCTCGCGCAAGATCAGCCTCAAGCTGGCCCACCGCCGCAGGATGGGCAGTTACGAGAAATGCAAAACGATCGGCAAAAGGGTAATGTAACGATTCCCGCCGGAACCCGGCTTCCTCTGATCCTCACGCAACCGATTGAGAGCCGGCGCATGCGGCGCGGCGATGACATCTACGCCCAGATCACCTCGCCAGTGAACTCCGGCAACGAAGTCGTCATTCCGCCGGGCACTTTCATTCAGGGATCCTTGGACAAGTTCGAGCGCCACGGAGACCGCGGCGAATTGCAGCTCCAATCCATCTCCATCACCTTCCCTGACGGCTACGTAACAGCCATTCCGGGGCCGTTGATGCTCGAAACCAGCGAGGGTTACGTGCTTTCCGACCCGGGCCGCGCCGGGCTAGTCGGCGCATTTTTGCCAGTAGTGGGCACCGGATTGGGCATAGCGATTGGCTCCTCATTCAGCAGTACGTCCCAATCTCCAAATTTCCCTCCGGGTTGTATTCTCGGTTCGCCGGGATGCGTCATCGGACCCACGCACCGAACCAACAACGGAGCATTTGGGGCAGCGATCGGAGGGGCGGCAGGAACCATCGTCGGCCTCACGTTGCTTTCCCGTCGCCACTACTTTCTCCTGGCTGCGGGAGCACCGGCGGAGGTCACACTGGGAAGTCC
>Ga0335079_10005788_pt1 | contig 14141 bp, 11 predicted proteins | sample Lox_Sample_33_FD_206719 | JGI IMG/M metagenome (GOLD analysis project Ga0335079, IMG submission 206719) | Soil microbial communities from Loxahatchee National Wildlife Refuge, Florida, United States - Lox_Sample_3.3 | ecosystem: Environmental > Terrestrial > Soil > Wetlands | place: USA...
CCGGCAGCGCACTGACGGGGAGGTCGTCGCCACGGCCTGCGAGCATCGCGGCAGTGACGGTACGGACGAAGGCCGGTGCGTCGGGCGAGACGGTCGGCGGAAGTCCGCGGCTCGCATGTGCGTGCTGCGGCACCTCGATCCGGTGCAGGCCCTCGACGGCGCGGTCGACGGCGGCCTGGTTGCGGCGCACCACCTCTTCGCCGCGTCTGCCGTAGGTCTTGGCGATCGCCGCTTTGATTCGGTCGACCGCCGTTTCGGGCGGCAGCACTCCGGACACCGCGAAGAAGCAGGTCTGCAGGACGACGTTCGTGCGGCCCGCCAGGCCCACGTCTCGGGCGATCCGGCCCGCGTCGATCGCGTAGACGGCGATGCGCTTGTCGATGATCTGCTCCTGGACCGGGCGGGAGAGCGCGTCCCAGACCTCGTCCGCGGGTCGCGGGCAGTTGAGCAGCAGTGTCGCGCCGTCGGCTGCGCGGCCGAGCACGTCGACCTTGTCCAGCAGGCCGAACTGGTGGCAGCCGACGAAGCTCGCCTGCTGCACCAGGTAGGGCGCGCGGATCGGCTCGGGCCCGAACCGGAGGTGCGAGACGGTCTGCGACCCCGACTTCTTCGAGTCGTAGACGAAGTACCCCTGCGCGTTCAGGCCTTCCTCGTCGCCGAGGATCTTGATCGTGTTCTTGTTCGCGCCGACGGTCCCGTCGGAACCGAGACCGAAGAAGATCGCGCGCACCGTCCCGGGCGGCTCGATGTCCAGGTCTGGGTCGTAGGCGAGGCTCGTGCCGGAGACGTCGTCGGTGATCCCGATCGTGAACCGGCGCCTCGGGTGCTCGCGTCCGAGCTCGTCGAGGATGCCGGCGACCATTCCCGGCGTGAGCTCCTTCGACGAGAGCCCGTAGCGGCCGCCGACGATGCGCGGCATCACCTCGAGCTCGCCGTCGGCGAACGAATCCGTCAGCGCCGCAACGGTGTCGAGGAACAGCGGCTCGCCGTGCGAGCCGGGCTCCTTCGTCCGGTCGAGCACGGCGATGCGTCGAACGCTCGCCGGCAGCGACTCGACGAGCGCCTGCGCCGGGAACGGCCGGTACAGGCGGACCTGGGCGACGCCGACCCGTTCGCCGCGGGCGTTGAGCCAGGCGACGGTCTCGCGAACGGTCTCGCCGCCCGACCCCATGATCACGAGGACGCGGTCCGCCTCCTGGGCGCCGCTGTAGTCGACGATGTGGTAGCGGCGCCCGGTGCGCTCGGCGAGGTGCGCCATCGCGTCCTCGACGATGCCTGGGATGCGCGCATAGAACGGATTCACCGTCTCGCGCGCCTGGAAGTAGACGTCCGGGTTCTGGGCGGTCCCGCGGATGAACGGCCGCTCCGGCGAGAGCGCCCGGTCGCGATGGGCACGCACGAGCTCCTCCGGTACCAGTGCGCGCAGGTCGTCGTCGGAGAGCGTCTCGACCGTGTTCAGCTCGTGCGACGTCCGAAAGCCGTCGAAGAAGTGCACGAACGGGACCCGGGCGCGCAGCGTGGCGGCCTGGGCGACCAGAGCGAGGTCGTGTGCTTCCTGGACCGATGCCGACGCGAGCAGCGCAAAGCCCGTCTGCCTGACGGCCATCACGTCCGAGTGGTCGCCGAAGATCGACAGCCCCTGCGCCGCAAGCGAGCGCGCGGCGACGTGCAGTACCGCCGGCGTCAGCTCGCCGGCGATCTTGTACATGTTCGGGATCATCAGCAGCAGGCCCTGAGACGCCGTGAAGGTGGTCGCGAGGGCGCCGCTCTGCAACGCACCGTGAAGGGCGCCGGCCGCGCCTCCCTCGCTCTGCATCTCGACCACCGTGGGCACGGCCCCGAAGACGTTCGGCCGCCCCTGGCTCGACCATTCGTCGGCGAGCTCGGCCATCGGCGACGACGGCGTGATCGGGTAGATGCAGCAGATCTCGTTCAGCCGGTAGGCCACCGAGGCGGCGGCTTCGTTCCCGTCGATCGTCGCCCGCATCTCAGCCCGGCTCCTCGATCATGTCGATCGCGTGCACCGGGCACTGCTCGAAGCACGCAGCGCAGCCGGTGCACCGGTCGTAGTCGAACCGGTAGCGCGCGCCGATGCCGAGCTTGATCACGGCCTCCTCGGGGCACGCGCCGAGACAGCCGTCGCATTCGAAGCAGTTGCCGCACGAAAGGCATCGTCCGGCCTCGTAGACGGCCTCCTCGGCCGTGAGACCGGCGACGACCTCGTCGAAGTCCGCGACGCGGCTCTCCGGTGGGAGCTCGGGCTGCTCCCGCCGGGCGTTGTCGCCGAAGTACCAGAGGTGGAGCTTGTCGAAGCTCGCCTGCTCGTGCTTCGGCGTGCTTCCGGCCGCAGCCCCGGTCAGCCAGGCGTCGATGTGCCGGGCGGCTCGCTTTCCGTGCCCGACGCCCACGGTCACGGTCTGCTCGCTCGGGACCATGTCGCCGCCTGCGAACACGCCGGGGCTGCCTGTCTCGAGTGACGACGACACCCGCACCGTCCCGTCCCGCTCGAACTCGACACCCGGTACTGCACGCAAGAACGCGGTATCGGACTCCTGACCCAGCGCCAGGATCACCGTGTCTGCCGCGAGCGTCTCGAACTGACCGGTCGGCTGCGGGTACCCCGAATCGTCGAGCTCCATCAACTCGACCTGGAGCTCCGGGCCGTCGAACGCCGTGATCGTCCGGAGCCAGTGGATCCGGATGCCCTCGCGCTCGGCGTCCGCCGCCTCCTCGAGGTGGGCCGGCATCTGCTCGCGCGTCCGCCGGTAGACGATGAGCGCCTCGTCCGCGCCCATCCGGCGCGCGACCCGGGCGGCGTCCATCGCCGTGTTCCCGCCGCCATAGACGGCCACGCGCCGTCCGATCACGGGCCGCTCGCCGGAGCTGACGCGGCGCAGGAACGAGACCGCATCGACGATGCGGCCGGCATCGCGGGCCGGAATGTCGACGCGCTTGGAGAGGTGCGCCCCGACCGCGACGAAGACCGCGTCGAACGCGCCCTCCTCGCGCTCGGCGGCGAGGTCCTCGACCTTGTGGCTCGAGGTCACGCGTACACCCATCGCCGCGATCCGGTCGAGCTCGCCCGTGAGCACGTCCCGGGGGAGCCGGTAGGCCGGGATGCCGTACCGCATCATCCCGCCCGTCTGCTCGCCGGAATCCCGGATCTCCACCTCGTGGCCGAGCCGGCGCAGGTGGTACGCGGCCGAGAGGCCGCAGGGCCCAGCGCCTACGACGAGGGCCCGCCGGCCGCTTTCGAGCGGCGGAGGGTCGAACTGCCAGCCCTGCTCGAGCGCCAGGTCGCCGAGGAACCGCTCGACCGAGTGGATCGAGACGGCGCTGTCCAGTTCGGCGCGATTGCAGACGCTCTCGCACGGGTGGTAGCAGACCCGTCCGTGGATTGCCGGGAGCGGGTTGTCCTCGACGAGCTGCCGCCAGGCCTGCTCGTGGCGGCCTGCCTTCGCGTGGGCCAGCCAGGCCTGGATGTTCTCGCCCGCCGGGCAGCCGGCGTTGCACGGGGGCAGAAGGTCGACGTAGAGCGGGCGGCGCTCGCGGACCGGGCCCGTGTGCGAGCGTCCGTGCAGAAGATCCGGAAGCGGCGTAACGTCCCGGGGCGAATCGCTTCCTGGGGCCATCTCGATCCGACTCTACGGCGAGCGGGCCGTCCGGCACATCGGGAAATTACCGAGGGGCGCCCGGGATGAAACCCGGGACGGCCGTGCGAACCGAGAGCAAGTAACAGTCTGTTACTTGCTCTCGGAGGTTCAGCCGCCGAAGAAGCGCCGCGGGTTCGCGACCAGCATCTGGTCGACCTGCTCCGGCGTCACGCCGTTTGCGAGCAGGGCCGGGACGATCTTGTTCGTGATGTGCAGGTAGTCGGGGCGCTCGTCGGCGAACGGCGGGTTGTGCGCCATGAAGTCGTAGAAGCACGCCGCGTCGTGGCCGAGATGGATGCTGCCGGTCAGCCCTTCGGTGACCAGCGCCGTCAGCGTCTCGATCCGGCGCTCGTCCGGGTTGAAGTGCTCGATCGAGAAGCGGTCGCAGCCCAGGCTCGCGCCCGAGGCCGCAAGCTCGCGCAGGTATTCGAGGTCGTTGCTGTCCCCGGCGTGCGCGATCACGATGCGCTTCGGGTCGACGCCGGCCTTCGTCAGCGCGCCGAGCGCGAGCAGGCCGGTGCGCGCAGGCGCGTTCGTGTGCACCATCACCGGGACGCCGGTCTCGATCGCCGTCGCGGCGATCAGGCGGAGGATCCGCGGGATGTCGCCGACCAGTCCATGCTCCTCGACCGCGCACTTGAGGAAGGCCGCCTTGACGCCGGTGTCGTCGATCCCCTCGCGTATCTCGCGCACGAACAGGTCGACGAGCTGATCGTCGGTGCGGTAGCCGAGAAAGCCCCGAAGCTCGAGGAACGCGTACACACCCGTGCAGACGATGATGTTGAGGTCGACCTCGGCGTTGACGCGCTGGATGCGCGGGATGTACCGGCCGAGCCCGATCGCCGTCGGGTCGACGATCGTGTGGATTCTCCCCTCGCGGAGCCGCCGCAGCTTCGCGATCGCGTCGGCGACACGTGCCTCCTCGTCCCAGATCGGCGCGCCGCCGCCCCAGACGTGGCCGTAGTTCTGGAGCGCCTCGGGGTCGAGCACGAAGACGTGCTCGTGCATCAGCGTGGGACCGAGACCGGCAACGTCGATGGGGCCGCGGACGGTCTCGACCGTGGCCATCAGCCTTCGCGCCTGAGCGGGTCGGAGCCGTCCCAGCCGACGGACGCGCGGTAGATCGCCGCGTACACCTGCTCCTGGGCGTCCGTGTGCTCCACGAGCTCGATCATCCCAGGAAGCTCGCGTGTCGCGTCCATGTAGACGACGCGCGACCCGGTCGGCAGGACATCCGCGAACGCCTCCTCGTAGCCGGCGGTGGCGAAGGCGGCTACGTCGACGTCGAAGGACCGAGTCACCCGCCCCCAGTGGTGGAAGCCGTACCGCCGCGGCCCGGGAGCCTCGTGGAAGACCGACGGGCCGTCGTCGTGCTGCACGATCAGCTCGAGCATCGCGTGGCCCGAGAACGCGCGGGCGACGCTGAACGTCGGCTTCGTCGGGCGCCCGCGATGGCGCGCGTGCGGCGGCGCGAACGGGCCGCGCACGTACCAGGGGCCGACGCCGAGCCGCTCGACGTAGCGCATCGCCGCCTCGTCGATGTCGTCGACGACGTACGCGAACTGGACGATCGCGTCGAGCGGCTGGCCCCACTCAGGGAGCATCGACGGGCGCCGGAGCCTTCCGGTCGAGCAGCTCGCGCGGATAGAAGGTGTAGTGCTCGAGCGTCCCGAGGAGGCGCTCGCGTGCGACGATGAAGTCGAGGACGGCCGGGATGCCTGCCGCGTTCGCTTCGAGGGCGCGCGACACCGCGGCGTCGACGTCCGCCGGGTCCTCGACCCGTTCGCCGCTGCACCCGCACGCCTCGGCGATGCGGGCGAAGTCCGGCTGCACGTCGAAGTCCGTTCCCAGGTAGCGCTCGCCGAACCGGTGCTCCTGGATGTCGCGGATCGAGCCCAGCGCTCCGTCGTTGAAGATGCACCACGTGACGCCGAGCCTGTACTCGGCAGCCACCGGCAGCACGTTCATCACCATCTGGAACGAGCCGTCGCCGACGAAGGCGACGGCGGGGCGATCGGGATGGACGAGCCGAGCGGCGGGCAGCGCCGCCGCCGCGAAGCCCATGCCGTAGAAGCTCGACGGCACGATCAGCGAGCGCGGCTCGAAGACCTTGAAGTAGGGCGTGGCGCCGGCGATGTGCTGCGCGATGCAGCCGACGTCGATCGCGACGGTCGTCTCGCGCGGGAAGGTCTCCCGGATCGATCGCAGCACGCGCAGCGGGCTCAGCGGCCGCTCGTCGCCTGCGCCGAGCTGTTCCGCCTCCGCTTCGATCGCCGAGAGCTCGGTCGACACCTCGCGCACGCGCTCGTGTGCGGCCCAGCCGCCGGGCACCGCGGCGCCCCGTGCGCGGACGCTCTCGAGCAGCTGGCCCAGCACGACCCGGGCGTCCCCGACGAGCCCGATGTGCGCCGGCACGCTCCGGCCGATCTCCACCGGGTCGACGTCCACCTGGATGTAGCGCGCACCGGGGCCGGGGACGGAGCCTTCGCGCCACGTCGTCTCCATCTCCTCGAACCTGCAGCCGATGCCGAGGACGACGTCCGCCTCGACGAGCAGCCGTCTCGACAGACGCGTGCGATGTGCGCCGAGCCCGCCGGCCGACAGCGGATGGTCGTCGGGGATGCTGCCGCGTCCGGCGAGGCTCGTGAGCACCGGCATCGCGAGCAGCTCCGCGAGCTCGGCCACCTCCGCGGAGGCGTCGGCGGCGACCGCACCGCCGCCGGCGATCAGGATCGGCCGGTCGGCGCCGGCGAGCGCGCCGGCCGCCGCCCGAACGAGCGCGGGATCGGCCGGCGGGCGCGGCCGCCCCGCCGACGGTGCGTACGCCCGCACCGGTATCTCAGCTTCGAGAACGTCGCGCGGGACGTCGACGAGCACGGGGCCCGGCTTGCCCGTGCGCGCGGTCGCGAACGCCTGGCGCAGCGCATCGACGACGAGCTCGGGGCGGTCGACGCGGACCGACCACTTCGTCACCGGCGCGAAGATGCGGTCGGTCGGCACCTCCTGCGCCGCGCCGCGCAGCACGTTCGCCGTCGCGGCCCGGCCGGAGATGACCACGATCGGGAGCGAGCCGACGTAGGCCTCAGCGATCCCGCTCAGGAGGTTCGTGCAGCCGGGCCCCGCCGTGACGAGGCAGACGCCGGGCTCGCCCGTGAGCTGCGCGTGCGCGGCGGCCATGCTCGCTGCGGCCTGCTCGTGGCGGACGAGCACGTGCCGGATCTCGGGCGTGTCGTAGAGCGCGTCGTAGATCGACAGGACGTGCCCGCCCGGGAGCCCGAACACGAAGCGGACGCCCTCGGCGCGCAAGGCGTCGACGACGGCCCGCCCTGCGGTGGTCGCCGACACCTCAGCCCCAGAGTGCGGGCGGTGCGGTGAAGCCGCCGAGCTCCGCTTCGACGAGACGTGCGAAGGCGAGCGTGGTGCGGTCCTCGAGGTACGGCCCGATGATCTGCACGCCCGCGGGCATCCCGTCGACGAATCTGCCCGTCGGCATCACCGTTGCCGGGAGGTTCGAGCAGGTTGCCACGCTCGGCCACATGAAGTTGTCGAAGTACGGGACGCGCTCGCCGTTCACCGTGAGCCGGCGGGCGAGCTGCGTGCTGTGCGGCCCGTCGCTCTCCTCGATGTCGTGTGGGAACGCAACGACCACCGCTGCCGGGCAGAGCAGCACGTCGAGGCCGGCGAAGAACGACTGGAACGCACGGAACAGCGCCTCGCGGCGCTCGAGGAGCCCGAACCACTCGCCGAGCGACGGAGTCATCGCATCGCCGAGGCGCGCCGCGTACCCCGTCTCGTCGTCGGCGGCGAGCGCCTTCAGCGCCGCCCCTTCGGCGGGCGCAGGCGCGCCGACGATGCCGAAGAGCGTCCGCAAGAACACGTCGTAGCTCTCCGCCGGATCGAACGGCGGCTCCACCTCCGCCACGTTCGCGCCCGCCGAGCGGAGATCGGCCGCGAACCCGTCGAGCGCCTCGCGATAGGCGTCGTCGAGCCGATAGCTGTCGCCGCCGAGCCAGATCCCGACCCGGAAGCCGGAGAGGCGCTCGCTGCGGCTGGGCGGGAGCTCGAGGCGGAAGCCGGTGCGGTCGATCTCGTTCGGGCCGGCCAGCACGTCGAGTGCGAGCTCGAGGTCGGCGGCGCTGCGCGCAATCGGGCCGGCGACGCCGAGCGGGACGCTGTAGAGGTGGCCCGGGGGCGGTGGGATGTGGCCCCGCACCGACACGATCCCGTAGCTGGGCTTGTGGCCGAACACGCCGCAGAAGTGCGACGGGACGCGGATCGATCCGGCGATGTCGCTCCCGAGCTCGAGCGGGGCGAAACCGGCCGCCACCGAGGCGGCGGAGCCTCCCGACGAGCCGCCCACCGTTCGCTCCGGGCCCCACGGGTTGCGGGTGAGCCCGTACACGGCGTTGGACGTCTGCCAGTCCGCTGCTCCGGCCGGCACGTTGGTCTTCCCGAAGATCACCGCGCCGGCGGCCCGAAGCCGCTCGACCGTGTCGGCGTCCCGAGTCGGTGCATGGTCGGCGAGCGCCGGCATCCCGCAGGTCGCCTTCATCCCGACGACCTCGAATGCGTCCTTGATCGTCATCGGCAGACCCGCCAGCCGCCCGAGGCGCTCGCCGCGAGACCTGGCGTCGTCGATCGCCGATGCCGCCGAGCGCGCCTCGTCGGCCGCCACTTCGACCACGATGTTGTACGTGGGATTGAACGTCTCGACGCGCTCGAGGTGCAGCTCGAGCAGCTCGCGCGCCGCGACCTCCCTGCGCTCCAGGCTGCCGAGCAGCTCGACCGCAGACGAAAATGCTGGGCTCGTGACGCCGGTCACTGCGCGATATTGCCGCATCCCGCCGGGGCGGGGGCGCTGAGCGATGAGCTGGAGCCTCGCGGTCGTCGCCGGGATCGTCGTCGCGTACGCGGTCCTGTCGCAGCGCCTCGACCGGACGCCGGTCACCGCCGCGATCTTCTTCGTCTCCTGCGGGCTCCTCTTCGGCGACAAGGGGCTCGGCTGGATCGACATCGGCAGCGGGAGCGAGTCCGTCCGGCTCCTCGCCGAGCTGACGCTGACGCTCGTCCTGTTCGCCGACGCCTCGCGGATCGACGTTCCCGCGCTGCGCCGCGAGTACCTCGTCCCGGCTCGACTGCTCGGCATCGGCCTCCCCCTGACGATCCTGGCCGGCTTTGCGCTTGCCGCCGGCATGTTCGGCAAGCTCAGCGCCGGGGAGGCGCTGCTGCTCGCGATCATCCTGGCGCCGACGGATGCTGCTCTGGGCCAGGCGGTGGTCACCGACCCGCGGCTCCCGTCGCGCATTCGCCAGGGCCTGAACGTCGAGTCCGGGTTGAACGACGGGATCTGCGTACCGCTTCTCTTCATCGCTCTCGCGCTCTCCGGGTCGGAGGCGCACTCGCTCTCGGAACACGGCGCCGTTTCACTCGTCGCGGAGGCGATCGGCTACGGCGTCCTCTTCGGCATCGTCGCCGGAGCCGCCGGGGCGCTGCTGCTCGGGCTCGGCCGGACGCACGACCTGGCCGACTCGGCCTGGGCCCAGGTCGTGCCCGTCGGCACCGCAGCGCTCGCGTACGGGCTCGCCGCGCCGCTCGGAGGCAGCGGGTTCATCGCCGCCTTCGTCGCCGGCTTCACGTTCGGAATCGTCCGGGAGAAGGACGACGGCGACACGCGGTTCCTGGAGGAGCTCGGCGGTCTGGCCAACGCGGGCACCTTCATCGTCTTCGGAGCGGCGATCGCCGGGCCGATCGTCGCCGGCCTCACCTGGTCGGCGGCGATCTACGGCGTCCTGAGCCTCACGGTGGTGCGGATGCTTCCCGTCGCCGTGGCGTTCCTTGGGACGAGCGCCCGGCCCCGGACGGTGGCATTCGCGGGCTGGTTCGGCCCTCGCGGCCTTGCATCGATCGTGTTCGCAGTGATCGTCCTCGACGAGACGAAGCTGCCCTACGACTCGACGATCGCGCTCGTCGTCGTCTTCACCGTGCTGCTCTCCGTCTATGCGCACGGGCTCACGTCGCGTCCACTCACCGCGCGCTACGCGTCGTGGTTTCGTTCGCATCCGGAGGACCGGCGGCCGTCGATGGAGGCCGTGCACGCCGAGCCGCAGCGCTGGCGCCGGCCCGTCCGTCTCTAGCGCTTCTCAGCCGGGCCCGCGCTCGGCCCAGTACGCGTCGGCCTCGGCTTCCATCCGCTCGAGTCGCGTGTAGTAGTCGGGGAACTCGTTGAGATGGGCGCGCGCGATCTTGCCGGTCACATGCGGGTCGTCGTCGGTGACGTTCGTCGCCAGATCATGGAGGCCGTGCTCGAGCTCGACGTCCATTCCGTCCCGGAACTCGTCGACATCGAACGGCGAGGCCGCCCAGTCGATGCCGATCTCGACGCCGATCCGGCGTGCCTCCTCGACGGTGAAGCGCTTGCGTTCGGTCATCGTGCTTTCGCGGGTCGGCCTGGAGCATACGCCCCACACTGTGCGAGCACAGACTCGTGGCCGATCGCGGCCGCGTCGAGATCCCGGCGGGCGCGATCGCCGACTCGATCGCGGTGAGCCAGGCCACGGTCTCGCCACGGCGCTGCACGACGCGCTGCGTCCGGCGGCGGCGACCTACGCCGGCTAGCCGCCAGAGCTGCGGCCGCGAGGCCGATCGCCGCCAGGGCTGCACCGGTGACGACGTCGAGCCAGAAGTGGTTGCCGGTCACGAGGAGCGCGAACCAGACCCACGCCGGCCAGAGCAGGAACGCAATTCGGGCGAGCGCCGGCCGCGTGACGGCGGCGAGCGTGACGCCCAACACGAGCGCGTCGGCGGCATGCAGGCTCGGCATCGCGGCGTAGGGATTCGCGAATGCCCGGATGAGGCCGGAATGGAACGTCACCGAGCTGGTCGCGAGTGTGTCCGCGTAGCCGGCGCCGGGCAGAAGCCTCGGCGGTGCGGTCGGAAGTGCGATATAGCCGATGAGACCGACGACGTTGACGGCGAAGATCGTGTTGCGCAGGAACGGGTAGGCCCCGTGGTGCCGCACGTAGACCCAGGCCACGGCGACGGCGAGGAACGCGAACTGGGAGAGCCAGTACGTCCAGTCGGCGAGCTGGACGAGGGGACCGCCGATGCCCAGGGCGAGCCGCTGGAGATCGAGGTCGTAGAGCCCGCCCAGGTGGTGCTCGATCGCGACGACTCGCTCCGCGTTCGTCAGCGCGAGGGCCGAGCCGCGGTCGGCGAGCCCGCGGGCCAGCTCGTAGGCAAGCGCAAAGCTGGCCCAGAGCGCGAGCTGCTCGAGCAGATCTCGACGGCCTCGTGGGAGGGACATCGTGATTGCAGCGTTGCGGCGCCGGCCGCCTCGTGCATCCGGCTCTTCACGGAGCCGCGGCGCGCGAACGACGCGGCGGGGTGTGGGTTTCCCACACGCCGCGGACACGTTTCCCCGATGCCCGTTCGGACGGGGTGGGTGATGGTGATCCCAGCAGCCGCAGCACGCGGCTGGTGACGCTCGAAGGAAGGAGGGTCATGGCAACCATCGAGAAGCACGCAACCTTCGCGGCTCCCGGCGAGGCCGACAGCCTCGTCGAGTTGAAGCCGCGCTACGACAACTTCATCGGCGGCCACTGGGTGGCGCCGGTCCAGGGCGAGTACTCGGAGAACGTGACACCCGCGACGGGCAAACCGTTCACGCGGGTGCCGCGCTCGACGCCCGAGGACATCGAGCTGGCACTCGATGCAGCTCACGCGGCCAAGGACGAGTGGGGCGAGGCCTCGACGACCGAACGCTCGAGAGTGCTGAATCGTGTCGCCGACGCGATCGAGGAGCACCGCGAGCTCCTGGCGGTGGCGGAGAGCTTCGACAATGGCAAGCCGGTGCGCGAGACGCTCGCGGCCGACATCCCGCTCGCGGCCGACCACTTCCGCTACTTCGCCTCGGTCATCCGCGGCGAGGAGGGGTCGATCTCCGAGATCGACAAGGGCACGGTCGCGTACCACTTCAAGGAGCCGCTCGGGGTGGTCGGCCAGATCATCCCGTTCAACTTCCCGCTGCTCATGGCGGCGTGGAAGCTGGCGCCTGCGCTCGCGGCCGGGAACTGCTCGGTGATCAAGCCGGCGAGCCCGACACCGTGGTCGATCCTCAAGCTGATGGAGCTGCTCGAGGAGATCGTTCCGCCCGGCGTGATCAACGTCGTCAACGGGCCCGGCGGTGAGATCGGCAAGGCCCTCGCGACCAGCAAGCGGATCGCGAAGGTCGCTTTCACCGGCGAGACAGCGACGGGACGGTTGATCATGCAGTACGCCGCGCAGAACATCATCCCGTCGACGACGGAGCTCGGCGGCAAGTCGCCGAACATCTTCTTCGCCGACGTGCTGGAGGCCGACGACGAGTTCCTCGACAAGGCGGTCGAAGGGCTCGTGCTCTACGCCTTCAACAAGGGCGAGGTCTGCACGTGCCCCTCGCGGGCGCTGATCGAGGAGTCGATCTACGACGAGCTGATGAGTCGTGCGCTCATGCGGATCGCCGGGATCAGGCAGGGCGACCCGCTCGATCCCGACACGCAGATCGGGGCACAGGTCTCGACGGCCCAGCTCGAGAAGATCGAGAGCTACGTCGAGATCGGCAAGCAGGAAGGCGCCGAGCTGCTGATCGGGGGGAAGCGCTCGCATCTGGGCGGCGAGCTGGAGGACGGGTTCTACTTCCAGCCGACCGTGTTCAAGGGCCACAACGGGATGCGGATCTTCCAGGAGGAGATCTTCGGCCCGGTGCTCGCGGTCACGACGTTCAAGACCGAGGCGCAGGCGCTCGACATCGCGAACGACACGATGTACGGGCTCGGCGCGGGGGTCTGGACGCGCGACACGAGCAAGGCCTACCGGATGGGCCGCGGCATCAAGGCGGGGAGGGTGTGGACGAACTGCTACCACCTCTACCCGGCGCACGCTGCGTTCGGCGGCTACAAGGTCTCGGGCGTCGGCCGCGAGAACCACAAGATGATGCTCGACCACTACTCGCAGACCAAGTGCCTTCTGGTCAGCTACGACCCGAAGCCGCTCGGTCTCTTCTAGGAGGTCGGGGATGCCGGACGAGAGAGTGCTCGACGCCACACCGGCCGCGCTCGCCGAGCTCGCTCGGCTGCGCGACCGGCACGGGCCGCTGATGCTCTTCCAGTCCGGCGGATGTTGCGACGGCAGCTCGCCCCTGTGCCTGCACGAGGGCGAGCTGCTCGTCGGCCCGAACGACCTGCGGCTCGGCGAGATCGACGGCGTGTCGTTCTTCATCGACGCGGAGCAGTACGAGCGGTGGAACCGGCCGAGTTTCGTGCTCGACGTTGCAGTGGGGACGCCCGATGCGTTCACGCTCGAGGCGGGCGACGGGGTCCACTTCGTGACGCACAGCGGCGCGTGCCCGGCACGCTGAGCTCGCGCCGCGAGCCATACTCGACCCGATGAGCGCGGCCCTCCAGCTCGTGCCGTACGCGCTCATCGCCGCGCTGAGCCCGCTCGGCGTCGCGGCGACGCTCACCGTGATGCGAACGGGCCGGTTGCAGGCGCTCGGGTTCGGGATCGGCGTCGTCGCCGGCCAGCTGCTCGCGTGCGGCCTGCTCGTGCTCCTGGGATCGGTGACGATCCCGCACCGGACGAAGGCGCATCCGACGCTCGAGGGCGTGCTCGCCCTGGGCCTCGGGCTGGCGCTGCTGGTCCTGGCGGTCGTGGTCCGGCGGCGTCCAGAGGTCGTCAGGCCGGCCTCGACCAGCGGCCGGTCGCAGGCGGCGCTCGAGCGCCTCGGGCACGTCCACGTTCTCACCGCGTCCGGTGTCGGGCTGCTGCTCGGGATCGGCGGCCCGAAGCGCCTGGTTCTCACCGCGCTCGCGGCGGCATCGATCTCGGCGTCGGGAATCGCCGGCGCCGACGAGGGCCTGCTCGTCGTCTGGTACGGCCTGCTGGCGACGGTCCTCGTGTGGCTGCCGGTCGGGGCGTACCTCCTGCTCGGCGACCTGGTGGTGGCGCGGCTCGACGCCGCCCTGGCGTGGCTCGCCCGGCAGCGGCGGCCCGTGACCGTCTACGCGCTCGTTCTGCTCGGGATCGCACTGACCGTGAACGGGGTGCTGCTCTTGTAGACACTCCTCGTCCGCCTGACGCGCGCCCAGCGGCCGCCCGAGCTACGCCTGGACGATCGCGTCGATGTCGGACGCGGCGCCGGCCAGCGCCTCGGCGACATCGGTCTGCCCCGCGTAGGCGTCGAGCAGCGCCTGCACCCACCTGCCCGCGATTTGCAGGTAGCCGGGAGTCGGCGTGACGAGCACGAACGCCTCGTGCTCGACGAGCTGCCGGGCGACGTCGTAGAAGTCGCCCCAGGCACCGGCGTGGTCGCGGAACCGGGGATCGTCCCAGACGCTCGTCCGGGTCGGGTTCATGTTGCCCTCGAACGCCGAGCGCAGGAGGAACTCGCTGGAGCTCGCCCACTCCACGAACCGCCACGCCGACGCCGCATCCTTCGTCTGTGCGTTCACG
>Ga0335079_10005789_pt1 | contig 14139 bp, 16 predicted proteins | sample Lox_Sample_33_FD_206719 | JGI IMG/M metagenome (GOLD analysis project Ga0335079, IMG submission 206719) | Soil microbial communities from Loxahatchee National Wildlife Refuge, Florida, United States - Lox_Sample_3.3 | ecosystem: Environmental > Terrestrial > Soil > Wetlands | place: USA...
GAACACGGGCCCGGCAAGCGAGTGGAGCTCCTCGGGAAACGTCACGAGCGGGCGCGACGGTGCGCGCCAGCGCGTCGAGCGGTAGCCCGGATAGTCGATCTGTGCTTCGGGACCGAACGACGGATCGTCCGGGAGGACGACCGGGCCTTCGTACGGGTCGACACTCATGAGCTCCCCTTCGTACGCAATGAGCGCAGCACCGCCAGCTCGGCGTCGGTCGGCGGCTCGGACTCACCGAGGTCGTCGGCGACGCGGAGATCCCAGCCGGTCGCCTCCTGTGCCTCCTCGACCGTGACGCCGGGGTGCAGCCGCGTGAGCGTGAGCTCGCCGTCGCGCGGCTCGAGCATTCCGAGATCGGTGACGACAACCCGCACGCGGTCGCCGAGGCTCGTGACGAAGTCGAGCTGCTCCACGAATGTCCGCGGCGACTGCCGCAGCATCACGAACACGTCCCGAACGCCGAGCGCGATCTCGGGCGCTCCTCCACCGCCCGGTAGACGCACCCGGGGATGGTCGTAGTCGCCGATGACGGTGCTGTTGAGCCTGCCGAACCGGTCGATCTGCGCCGCGCCGAGGAAGCCGACGTCGATCCGGCCGCCCTGGAGCCAGTAGGCGAACATCTCGGGCACGGGCACGACCGAGTCGGCGGTCTCCGCCAGCTCGCCGTCTCCGATCGAGAGCGGCAGCTCCGTCGGCTTGGCGCCGATCGTGCCGCTCTCGTAGATCAGCACGCACCGCGGAGCGTGCGTTCTCCGGGCGAGGTTCGCGGCCAGGCTCGGAAGGCCGATGCCGACGAAGCACACGGTGCCGTCGTCGAGCCGCCGGGCGGCTTCGACGGCCATCATCTCGTCGGCCGTGTACGTGAGCGTGGTGCTCATGCCGCCACGTGCTCCTCGAGGCTCGCGCGGTACTCGGCGACGTCGGCGGTCTCGAGCACGTGACGCTTCATCCAGGCGAGGAAGGTCTCGCGGTCGCGGCTGATCGCATCCCAGGCGACGTAGAAGTCGTTGTCGCGGTCGTAGTAGCCGTGGGCATACGACGGGTGCGCCCCGCCCGGCGCGAGGCAGACGGCGTCGACGACCCAGCTCGGGAGCACGATGCCGCCGGGAACGAGCTCAAGCTCGTCGACGACCTCCTCGACCGTGACGATCGACGTCCGGGAGGCGAGCACCGTCTCCTTCTGCACGCCGAGGATCCCCCAGATCTGGACGTTCCCGCGCCGGTCTGCCTGCTGGGCGTGAACGATCCCGACGTCGGGGCGGTGCGCCGGTACGGCCGCGAGTTTCTCGCCTGTGAAGGGGCATTCGATCGTCGCGACCCGCGTATGCGGCGGCAGATCTCCGCCGCGATAGCCGCGCAGGACGCCGAACGGGAGGTTGGCCGCGCCCGCAGCGTAGGCGGCGGCCATTCCCGCATGGGAGTGCTCCTCGAGCTCGAGCGGGGCAGGCCAGCCGTTCTCGACCGCGTCGCGGAGGCGGTGCAGCGAGCCGACGCCCGGATTGCCGCCCCACGAGAAGACGAGCTTGCGCGCACAGCCCATCCCGATCAGCTGGTCGTAGGCGAGGTCCGGGGTCATCCGGATCAGGGTCAGCTCGCGTCTGCCCTGCCGGATCAGGTCGTGCGCCGCCGCGTGGGGGATCAGATGGGTGAACCCCTCGAGAGCGACGGTGTCGCCGTCGCGCACGAAGTCGCTCACCGCGTCGCTGAGCGGGAGGATCGGCACGGTAACGTCGCTCAGAACGGGAAGGGGTGGCCCTCTCCCCGCATCGTGATCCAGCGTAGCTCGGTGAACTCGTCGACCACCGCCTGGCCTCCGAACCGGCCGAAGCCGCTGTCCTTGACCCCTCCGAACGGCATCTGCGGCTCGTCGGCGACAGTCTGGTCGTTCACGTGGACGATCCCCGAGTCGATTCGCTGGGCGAGCGCGAACCCGCGCTCGCGGTTGCTCGTGATGATCCCGGCGCTCAGGCCGTAGCTGGTCGCGTTCGCGCGCTCGACCGCGGCGTCGGCGTCGTCGACCACCTCGATCGAGGCCACGGGGCCGAACGTCTCGTGCCTCGCGAACTCCGAGTCCGGCGGAACGTCGGTGAGCAGCGTCGCCTGGTAACAGGGACCGACCGCCTCGCCTCCGACGAGCAGCTTCGCCCCGCCGGCGACGGCCTGCTCGACACGCCCCTTCACCATCGCGAGCGCTGCCTCGTTGATCAGCGGCCCGATCACGGTGTCGTGCTCCTTCGGATCGCCGCTCTTCAAGCCCTTCGTCTTCTCGACCAGCCGCTGGACGAACTCGTCTGCGATCGGCCGCTCGACCACGATCCTCCTCGTCGACATGCAGATCTGGCCCTGGTGCAGGAACGAGCCGAACGCACTCGCGTTGACCGCGTACTCGAGGTCGGCATCGTCGAGGACGATCAGCGGGTTGTAGCCGCCGAGCTCGAGCACGACGCGCTTCAGCTGGCGACCGGCCGCCTCCGCGATCATCCGGCCGACGGCGCTCGAGCCGGTGAAGTTGAGCCGGCGCACCGCCGGATGCTCGATCAGCTGGGCGCCGATCGGGCCGGCGTCTCCAGGCGCGTGCGTGACGATGTTCAGCACCCCTGCGGGGAGGCCGGCCTCGGAAAAGATCTCCCCCCAGAGCAGCCCCCCGCTCCAGGGCGACCACTCGGACGGCTTCAGCACGACCGTGTTGCCGAGCGCCAGCGGAGCCGCGATCGAGCGTGCCGAGAGGATGAGGGCGGCGTTCCAGGGCGCGAACGCGCCGACGACGCCGACCGGCTTGCGGAGCCCCATCGCGAAGGCGCCGACGTCCGACGGGATGATCTGGCCCATCGGCGCATAGGCCAGCGCCGCCGACTGCCGGAACAGGTTCGGGACGAAGAACGACTGGAACATCCCGAAGCCGAAGGTGGAGCCGGTCTCGCGCGCGAGCATCGAGACCACCTCGTCGCGGCGCTCCTCGAGCAGGTCGGCGGCCTTGAGGAAGATGCGCTGACGCTCGGCCGGAGGGGTCGCCGACCAGGCCTCGAAGGCGGCCGCGGCACTCTCGATCGCGTTGCGCGCGTCGTCCGGGCCGCCGGCGGCCACGGTTGCGACCACCTCGCCGTTGAACGGATCGCGGTCCTCGTAGGTTCCCCCGCCCTCGGCGCCGACCCAGGCGCCGCCGACGAACTGATTCAACTCGAGTGCTGCGGCTGTGGCCATCGTGGCTTCTCCCCTTGCTGGATCGTGGGCGGCACGGGCTCGCTCATCACGCCGGAAAGGCTCCTGGCATCGGCGAAACGGCGGGCTGCTGCGACAGTAGATATGCAGACGCGAGCCTGTCAAGAACCGTGTTCCGGCAGTTCGAACACGGTTCTCTCATCTCGTGGACGGGTCAGGCGTGGAAGTCGGGCTCCGGGAAGACGACCGCTTCGAGCAGCAGCGGCTCGTCGCGCTCGCCGAGGGTCGGCACGATCTCGTCCAGTGCCCGGTGCAGCCCCTCGTAGTCATCGACGCGGCGTGCCGGACAGCCGAACGCACCGGCGAGCCCCTGGAAGTCAAGATGGCCGAACGAGGGCCATGGCGCGTCTCCCCCGTGCTGCTTCGCAAGCGTGTTCATGATCCCGTAGCCGCCGTTGGAGAACACGATGAAGAGGGCACCACACCGGTACTCGACCGCACTCCAGAGGGCCTGGATCGAGTACATCATCGAGCCGTCGCCGATCAGGGCCACGACGGGGAGGTCGGGCCGTGCCAGCTTGACGCCGGTCGACGCCGGTAATGCAAATCCGAGGCCGCCCATGGCAGGACCGATGTACCCGAGCGGCGAGACGGCAGTCATCCGGCGGATCAGCTCCGGCCTGCCGGAGGGCGACTCCTCGAAGACGACCGCGTCGGGCGGCAGGCGGGCGGCGAGAGCGTCGAAGACGTGGGCGGTGGAGAGCGACTCGCCGCTTCCCGGCGCCGGAAGCGGCTCAGGCCGCCAGGCGGGCGGCGGATCTGCCTCGCGGGCCGGCACCCTGCCCGCGAGCTCCCGGCAGACCTGACCGGGGCGTGCGATCAGCGCGAGCTCGGCTGCGCTTCGGTGGGCCTCGGCCGGATCGGGCGTCACGACCGCAACGCGCAGGCCCGGGCTCGCAAACCGCCCCTCGCCGTAGCCGTACTGTCGGAACGCGGCCGCCCCGAGGCAGACGACGACATCGTGGGCATCGAGGATCGGCCGCAAACGGGCCCGGTCGGCCGGCAGATGGCCGGCGAAGAGCCGATGATCCTGCGGGAAGCCGGGACGGGCGCCGAACGACTCCTGCCACACGGGCGCCGACAGCCGCTCGGCCAGCTCGACGATCCCGGACCACGAGTCGAGGTCACTCCCGAGCGCACCCACGACGAGCGCAGGCCTCTCGGCCGCGGCGAGCAGCACGGCTAGGTCGTCGACCGCGCCCGCGTCGGCGGCGGTCGCCTGGAGCACGCGATCCGGCGCAGCGGGCTCGCGCTCGGTCTCGGCCGGAGCCCCCCAGTCGTCCATCGGCACGATCACCATCGCGGCCCCGCGGTGAGTCACGGCCTCGTGCTCCGCCCGGCGCACGGCATCCGGGACGTTCTGGGCGCGGGCAGGTTGCTCGACCCAGACCGGGTAGTCGCCGGCGAGCCCGGCGAGCCTCCCGGCGAGAAACGGCTCGAACGGTAGGTGGCGGCGATCTTGCTGGCCGACGACGATCACGAGCGGGACGCGGTTCACCCGCGCGGTCGCGATCGCGCCGACCGCGTTGCCGAGTCCCGCCGTGGTATGCACGATCGCGAGCGCGGGCGCGTCCCTGCCGAGCGCGAAGCCGGTCGCCATGCCGACGACCGACGACTCGTGCAGGGCGAGCACGAACCGCAGATCGCCGGGAAGCCCTGTGAGCAGCGGGATCTCGGTCGAGCCCGGGTTCGCGAACAGCGTGGTCAGTCCGCGCTCGCGGAGCACGTCGAAGAAGGCGTCGCGAACGGTCGGCGCGGCCATCGCGCGGAGCCTACTGGCCGAGCCCGAGCAGCTCGATCGCGTTGTCCTTGAGGATGAGGGGTCGCACCTCGTCCTTGAAGGCTGCCTGCTCGAAGTCGGCGAGCCAGCGGTCGGGCGTGATCAGCGGAAAGTCGGAGCCGAAGAGCACCTTCGTCTTCAACTGCGAGTTCGCGTACTGGACGAGCTGCGGCGGGAAGTAACGCGGCGACCAGCCGGAGAGGTCGATCCAGACGTTGGCCTTGTGCAGGCAGATCGAGATCGCCTCGTCCTGCCAGGGAAAGGACGGGTGGGCGAGCACGAGCTTGAGCTCGGGGAAGTCGGCCGCCACGTCGTCGAGGCACATCGGGTTCGAATACCTGAGCCGCACCCCGCCGCCGCCGGGCAGCCCGGTGCCGATGCCGCTGTGGCCGGTGTGAAAGAGCGCCGGCAGCCCTGCCTCAGCGATCACCTCGTAGAGCGGATAGGCCATCCGGTCGTCCGGGAAGAAGCACTGGAGGTTCGGGTGGAACTTGAACCCGCGGACGCCGTGATCGGCGATCAGGCGCCTGGCGCGCTCGACGGCGTCGGGCCGGGCCGGGTCGATGCTCGCGAACGGGATGAGCACGTCCGGGTTGGCGCGGGCAGCCTCGGCGATCTCCTCGTTCGCGACCGGCGCAAGGCCGCTCTGCGACTCCCAGTCCACCGTGAAGACGACCGCTGCGATCGACCGCTCGCGGTAGTAGGCAGCGACGTCGTCCACCGTGGGCAGCCCCTGCTTGGTGCCGAAGTAGCGGGCGGCAGCCTCCCGCAGCTCCGCCGGCATGGGATCGTGTCCGTCCCGGCCGAGCTCGGCGTGGACGTGCACGTCGATCGCGGTGATTGCGGCAAGGTCGATCACTTCGCCGATCTTCGCACGTTCGGCGGGGCACGTCCGCAGGCCACTGCTATACAGGCGCGATGGCGTCTCGCGACTCCCCGCCGTTTCGCGCTGACCACGTCGGCAGCCTGCTGCGGCCGCCGGAGCTGCTTGCCGCCCGCGAAGAGCTCGCCGCCGGACGGATCGACGCGGCCGAGCTGCGAGTGATCGAGGACAGCGCGATCCGCGAGGCGGTTCGCCTCCAGGAAGAAGCGGGGCTGCTGGGCGTGACCGACGGGGAGTTCCGCCGCGCCTCGTGGCACATGGACTTCATCTACAGGCTCGACGGCATCACCAAGGAGGCCGGGCACCTCTCCGTCAGGTTCTACAACCCCGAGGGCGAGATCGAGTTCACGCCCGCCGCGCTGCACGTGAACGGAAAGCTCGGCCTGTCCGAGACGATCTTCGGTGACGACTTCCGGTTCCTACAGGACGCCGTGACGGCGGGCACGCCCAAGTTGACGATCCCCTCGCCGAGCATGATCCACTACCGAGGCGGCCGGGCCGCGATCGACGAGTCGGTCTACCCGGAGCTGGACGAGTTCTGGGACGACCTCGCGGCCGCGTATGCCGAGGAGGCGAGGCGGCTCGGCGAGCTCGGCTGCACCTACCTGCAACTCGACGACACGAGCCTCGCCTATCTCAACGACCCGCACCAGCGGGAGTACGTCGCCTCGATCGGCGGCGATCCAGATCGGCAGCACGTCGAGTACATCCGGCACATCAACGAGGCGCTCGCCGGCCGGCCGGCGGGGATGGCCGTCACGACGCACCTGTGCCGGGGCAACTTCCGCTCCTCCTGGGCTGCCGAGGGGAGCTATGACTTCGTCGCCGAGGCGCTCTTCAACGATCTCGACGTCGACGGCTTCTTCCTCGAATGGGACGACGAGCGCTCGGGCGGGTTCGAGCCGCTCCGCTTCCTGCCCAAGGGGAAGGTGGTAGTGCTCGGCCTCGTGACGACCAAGCGCGGCGAGCTGGAGCGCAAGGACGAGCTGAAGCGGCGGATCGACGAGGCGAGCAGGTTCGTCGACGTCGATCAGCTGTGCCTCTCACCCCAGTGCGGCTTCTCCTCGACCGTCGAGGGCAATGCGCTGACGGTCGACGAGGAGATCGCAAAGCTGCGACTGGTCGTCGAAACCGCCACCGAGGTGTGGGGTTAGGAGGTCTTCCGCGGGCCGATGAGATCGAGTGTCGCCAGGCCGCGGATGTCACCCCGTGGCTTCCATGTCGGCGGACGCTCCGGATCCAGCTCGAAGTCCGGAAAGAGCTCTGCGAACCGCTCGATCATGATCGTGAGCTCGAGCCGCGCGAGGTTCGCCCCCAGGCACAGATGGCGGCCGTGGCCGAACGCGAGATGGCGGTTCGGGCGCCGGTCGAGGATGCATCGGTCAGGGTCGGGGAAGGCGCGCGGATCGTGATTTGCCGCCCCGTAGGCAAGCAGGACGACATCGCCGGCGGGTACGCGCTTGCCGTGGAGGTCGAGGTCATGTGCCGCGTTGCGGCAGAAGACCTGCACGGGCGACACGTACCGGAGCAGCTCGTTCACCGCGGAGTGTGCGAGCCCTCCGGGATCTGCGAACAGCTGCGCGCGCTGCTCCACGTGCTCTGCGAGGTGCATGAGGCTCAGGCCCATCGCGCCCGAGGTCGTTTCGTAACCGGCGAGCAGCATCAGCACACCGAAGGCGCGTACCTCGAGCTCGCTCAGGCTCCGGCCTTCGACCTCCGCCTCGAGGAGCATCCCGATGAAGTCGTCGCGCGGCTCTTCCTTCCGCTCGGCGATCAGCGCGTCGAGATACGCCTCGACGTCTCGCACCGCTTCGCGCTGGTCGTCCTTGTCGATCAGCGCACCTCCGAACATCCGCTCCACCCAGTCGAACCAGCGCTCCTCGTCCTCCTCCGGCAGGTTCATCAGACCGGCGAGTGCCCCGAGCGACATCGGGATCGCGAACTCGGAGACGACCTCCCCGCCACCGTTGCGTGCAATCGGCTCGAGCAGCCGGCTCGCAAGCGCCTCGAGCTGCGGGCGCAGCGCATCGATACGCGGCTTCGTGAAGAGCGCGTTGACCAGACCGCGATACTGCGAATGCCCGGGAGGATCGAGCTCGATCGGAAGCAGCGGGTAGCTCCGTGGCTGCGACGGGGGGATGATGGTCGTACCCACGACGCTCGAGGTGAACGAGTCGTGGTCGAGCGCAGCCTGCGTAACGTCGTCGTAGCGGGTGAGGAGCCAGAAGCCCCCGTAGAGGTCCGAATGAAGGAGCGGCTCCTCCTCGCGAATCGCCCCGATCACGCTTTCGGGATCCTCGACGAACCGCCGGTCGTGATGGTCGAAGCTCACGCGCTCATTCTCCCGCTTCGACATTAACGCCACGAGCCGCCTCTGTGAAAAAACCCGCTGTTCCCAGCGGGTTTCATCACCGATCCGAAGCTACACCTTCAGGAAGACTACGTCTGCGGCACCTGGAGGCCGTCGCGAGTCGTCGTCTGGTCGGGCGCCGTACCGAGTAACCGGTCGAACAGACGCCGGATGCGCCTTCTCATGTGTCGCCTTCCGCTCGTTGCTCCCTCGTTGTCGAAGCCGCGGGCTCGTGCGGGAGCGGAACACGCGGACGCTCGCGAAAGCGTACCGGCTCCTGCATCGGAGCGCTTAGCGCTGGTTCCGGCTCTTAGAGCGGAGGCAGCTCGGGGTCCTCGGCTGCGCCGAGGTCGAGGCCGTTCACGGACTGCTTCTTGGCGAGCGCCGCAGCGAGTTTCTTGGCAGCCTTCCTCTCCCGCTTCTCCCTCAGCGCCTGCTCCCTCGCACGCTTGGCGGCCGTCTGCGGGTTTCGCTTGGCGCTCAGCGCGTCCCCCCGGTCCGCCTCATCGCCTCGCCGAGGTCACCTCGGCTGAGGACGGTGACGGCACAGGCTCCGAGGTGGATGGTCAACTGATCGGGTCCCGGACTGAAGGCACGCTCGAACTCGTCCGGGCGGAGCACGAACCCGGCTTGTCGCGAGCCGACGTGGAAGAAGAGCGTCTCGACCGGCGCAGAATCTGCGCGCAGAAGAACCTCTTGGAGGCGCTCGTCGAGCTCTCCCCGGTCGAGCCGCCCGGAGACGACACCAACCACGAACGGGCTCTCCGCAGTACCGGAGAAGAGGACGAGAACCTGCCGTCCCACGAACGAGAGCAGCACGGCCAGTGTCTGCTCGTAATCGAGCGCCACCGCTCCTTCCCGCTCGCGGCTACCTCGAAAGGAGTTCACCGGCTCAGGTCGCGCACCGGTCGCACAGACGCCCGGGCGGAAGGAGCGGGAGCAGCATCTTCATACGGTACGGGTCGGGACGTTGCTCCGGTGCCGGTAGACGATCCGCCCTCGGGTGAGGTCGTACGGTGACAGCTCGACCCGGACCTGGTCGCCGACCACGATGCGGATACGGTATTTCCGCATCTTGCCGGCGGTGTAGGCGAGGACCTCGTGCCGGCCGTCGACGGAGACGCGGTAGTTGCCGCTCCGAAGGGCCTCGACGACCTCGCCGTCGAGCTCGATCTTCTCTTCCTTGACGGCTATGGCATCTCCCTTCGATGCCCGAGCCCCGAATGGGCTGCCGCGATCGGCGCACATCCGGGGCTCGGAGTGGGGTCAAATGACGGTGACCGTCTTTGCCTGAGGGCCCTTCGGGCCGTCCTCGGCCTCGAACTCGACGTTCGCCCCTTCGGGGAGCGACTTGAAGCCGTCACCGGCCACTGCGCTGAAATGGACGAATACGTCCTTGCTTCCATCAGCGGGGGTGATGAACCCGAATCCCTTCGAATCGTTGAACCACTTCACGGTTCCAGTTGCCATAAAAAAACACCTCCTCCTGCCAACTCAAGAACGGGCAGAGGAGGCGCACGATGCGCAACCGATACTCGCTCGACTCGCCCAGTAGATTAGCACGCCGCCGGTTCACGGCCGCGCTCGCTCGGTTCACAGGCCGAGCCCACTGCCCTCCCGCTCCAGGATCAGCTCGGCCTCGTCGGAGGACGCCACGATGCGGGCCCGCCAAATCAGCTCATCGCGTCCTGTCACGAGCCAGTTGGCCGCGCAGACACGCTCTGCCGAGCGCGGGTAGCGAACCCGGGCGCGCACGAACACCGCCTCGTCGGCCCCGAGCAGCTCGAGCTCGTACTCGTCGACCGCGAACATCTCACCCGCAACGGCAAATCGCATCGCCTCGATGGTGTGATCCGGCCCGGCGACACCCTGCGCGGCGATTGACTCCAGCCGGGCGCCGTCATCGAGGAGCGTGCGCATCTCCGGCCAGCACTCGCGCAAGCGCAACCTGCAGAACAGGTCGACGATCCCGGCCAGGTCAGCGACCGCCGGCAACCCCACGAGCCTCGTGCGCCGGCTCGGTCCGGACCGCAGAGCCGCAACGCCGGGCGGCCACACCAACCTGATCCGATCCGCCGACGATCGACCAACCGACGATGGAGCCATCAACACCTCCTCCGGATCGAGCCCAGACCCGACGCAACTCATGAAGAGCGCAGAAGCGGAAGGAGCGAGCTGTGGTCGCCCGACTCTATCACCGCCGATCGCGGAGGCGCCCCTCGCGCGGCCGCGGTGGTACCCTGAGTGGTCCAGGGTACGTGTCGCCTGGATGAAATCCCGAGCGCGTACCGGTCGCGGCTTTCACGCGCCTCCCCTACCGTTCCTGACGCGAAAGAGGGTCCGATTGGCGCCTCCTACCGCCCGTCTCCGGTTTGCAGGACGTTCCCGATGAGCAGTACCGCGAGCGCCATCTCCCGGTCCGACGTCGATCCGACGTTCGAGGTCGGGGCGTTCGTCGTCTACGGCAGCCACGGCATCGGCCAGGTTTCCTGCAGGCAGGCCAGCGGCTCGGGTCGCACACGCCGCGAGACGGTCGTGATCGACTTCCCGAAGGGGCTCTCGGTGACGCTGCCGCTCGAGCGGGCCTGCGAATGCTTGCGACCGCTCTCCGGAGATGCGGAGGTCGCACTGGCGCAGGACACCCTGCGCTCCTACGAGGCCGGCGACGACGACTCGTGGCAGAATCGAACGAGGAGCGCGCGGAGCAAGATCAACACCGGTGGCCTCGTCGCCCTCGCGGAGGTCGTGCGGAACGCCGCACGACGAGACAGCCAGGCAGCTTCCGGCGGCGGAACGGCCCGCCTCTCTGCCCGCGAGCGCGAGCTCTACCTCGAAGCACGTCAGCTCCTCGCGACCGAGCTCGCCCTCTCGCAGGGAACGAGCGAAGCCGCCGCCGACGCCTGGATCGAGCAGCAGCTGAGCGGCAGCGGCGAGCTGACCGTGACCAGCGCGCTCTAGCATCACACTTCCGCGCTTCAGGCTCGGGGACCGGACCGTCGCTAGGCCCGACCGGCCTGGTAGCGGCTCTGTGCCGCACGTGATGAGTAGGTGATGACGTCGAGGAAGACGCCCACCGCGACCACGAACCAACCGACACCCGAAACCCCGTTGAGGGGACCCCAGGCGAGGGTGTACATGAGCGCCGTCCAGGGCGCGAAGATGATTCCCAGGACCGGCCAGATCCACGACGAGAAGGCCGCGTTGACCCTGGACGAGTCAAAGATCCAGAGTAGGAAGTACGCGAACCGCGGGCCGATGAAGGCCATCGAAAGGGCGAGGCAGCACATGGAACGCGGATTCTGTTGCCAGAAGCCGCGGTTGTCAACCGACTGCCGCTCCCCTGTTAGGGTCGAAGCATCGATGCCGCACGTGACCCGTCGAACTCAGGAGCCGATGAGCACGGCCCCCAGGCAGTCCGGCGCGCTCAGCAGGAAGGAGCGCTTCGCCTTGCGCAGGTCGGCGTAGGCGAGCGCCAGCGCATCCGGAATCCGGAGCACGCTGCCATGGTCGGCGTCGGTTCCGTCGACCACCGCCGCGGTCAGTGGCCGCTGCGCTCTCGCCCGCCCTCGCCCATCGCCGCGACCTCCACGCGGCCCGAGTCTAGGAGCGATCCCGCATGACCCGCGTTCTTCTCCTCGAACGACAGATGGCACGGTTCCTGCGAAAGCCCGTGACCGTGCGCAGCGCCGCGAGCGTCATCGTCACCACGACCGCACTGATCGTTGTCGCAAGCGGCGTGCTGATGAGGGTGCTCGACCATCGCGAGTACCGAAACATCTTCATTGGCATGTGGTGGGCCATTCAGACCGTGACAACCGTCGGCTACGGCGACGTCACGCCCAGGGCCGTCGCCGGGCGCATCGTGGCAGCGATCGTCATGCTCGAAGGAATCGCGTTCGTCGCAATCGTCACCGCCGCGATCACCTCGACGTTCGTCGCTCGGGCCGAGCATCTCCAGGACGTCGCCGCCGCCGCTGACGATGCCAGGAGAGAGGCGAGCATCCAGACGAGCCTCGCCGAGGTAAGCCAACGCCTCGAACGCCTCGAAGCGATGATGCGCACCCTCACAGAGCACTGACTCCCGGAGGTCCGGACGCGCACGCCGTCGCTGCCGACCCCGAGAACAGCCCGTCGCCCCGTCTGTCAGCGGTCGGCTGAGCCGGCGATCTGGGGCCGGTCGGGCGTTGCCGTCCAGCTCGCGAGCAGGTTCAGCGCCTGTTCGGACTTGGAGCCGGGTTCAGCGGTGTAGACGAACATCGTCAGCCCCGGGTCGGCGACGAGCTCCATTGCCTCGAAGTTGACGGTGAGCTCGCCGACGATCGGGTGATGGAACCGCTTGGTGCCGGCGTCGTGTCGGTGCACGTTATGGGTCGCCCAGAGCGTCCGGAACAGCTCACTGCGGGTCGAGAGCTCTCCGACGAGGTCGGAGAGCTCGCGGTCGTAGGGGTCTCGGCCGGCTTCGGCGCGGAGGATCGCGACGGCGTCGCCTGCGACGCGGTCCCAGTCGAGGTAGAAGCTCTTGGAGCGTTCGTCGAGGAAGACGAAGCGGGCGGTGTTCGTCGGCTGCCCGGGGCTGTCGAAGTGCTGGGAGTAGAGGGCGCGGCCCAGTGCGTTGGCGGCGAGGATGTCGAGCCGGGCGTTGCGTGCGAACGCGGGTACGCCGGACATCGCGTCGAGCATTTGCTGCACGCTCGGGCGGATCTGTCTCGGCTGGCGTCGACGTCGCCGCATCGGCGCCGGGTGGGTCGCGCGGGCGAGGTCGAACAGATGGGCGCGCTCGGTGTCGTCGAGTTGCAGTGCGCGTGTGATCGCCTCGAGCACCGTCTCGGAGGCGCCGCTGAGATTGCCGCGCTCGAGCCGGGTGTAGTAGTCGACGGAGACGCCGGCGAGCAGCGCTACCTCTTCACGGCGCAGCCCCTTGACGCGCCGCGGGCCGGTGCCGAACGTCGGCAGCCGCGCCTGCTCGGGCGTGATCCGGGCGCGCCGCGAGGTGAGGAACTCCTGGATCTCGCTCTTCGTGTCCACGGCAGCACGGTAGCTCGACCCGGTTTCGCCTGAGGGGTACTGCCAATACCTGGATCAGCAAGGTCAGTCACCGCTCGAGAACCCCTGCTTCAGTGTCTCCATGAACACGCGTCCCGTCTGGGCAACTGACGAACTCGAAGCGATCGACGATGCGGAAGAGCTGACGGTCGCCTCCACGAGACGCGACGGAACGTTTCGCCGGCCGGTGACGATGTGGGTCGTGCGCGTCGGCGACGACGTGTACGTCCGCTCGGTCAACGGCCGCGGTTCGTCATGGTTTCGCGGCGCGCAGGCGCGCCACCGTGCGCAGATCCGCGGTGGCGCTCTCGAAAAGCAGGTCGAACTCGTCGAGACCCACGAGGCCCGCGACGCGATCGATGCCGCCTACCAGGCGAAGTACGGCCGTCGGTACTCGAGCATCGTGCCGTCGATCGTCGCGCCGCGGGCGCGTGCGGCGACGCTGAAGCTCGTCCCGAGCTGAAAGGAGAGACAGATGCAGACACGCAGACTTGGCGAGCTCGAGGTTTCCGCGCTCGGGCTCGGCTGCATGGGCCTGAGCCAGGCCTTCCCGCCGTTCCCGCCCAAGGAGGACGGGATCCGGCTGATCCGGCAGGCCGTCGAGCTCGACGTCACCTTCTTCGACACCGCGCAGGTCTACGGGCCGTTCACGAACGAGGAGCTCGTCGGCGAGGCGCTCGAGCCGGTGCGCGACCGGGTCGTCATCGCGACGAAGTTCGGCTTCGACCTCTTCGGCGCCGGCCGGGAGTCAGGCCTCGACAGCCGGCCGGAGACGATCCGTGCGAGCGTCGAAGCCTCGCTGCAGCGGCTTCGCACCGACCGGATCGACCTCCTCTACCAGCACCGCGTCGACCCGGACGTGCC
>Ga0335079_10005790_pt1 | contig 14137 bp, 16 predicted proteins | sample Lox_Sample_33_FD_206719 | JGI IMG/M metagenome (GOLD analysis project Ga0335079, IMG submission 206719) | Soil microbial communities from Loxahatchee National Wildlife Refuge, Florida, United States - Lox_Sample_3.3 | ecosystem: Environmental > Terrestrial > Soil > Wetlands | place: USA...
CAGGGAGCTTGAAGGTGTTGCCCGCTGGTATCGAGAGGTACTCGGCGAAGGCGCCGGGGCGGTTCACGCCGACGCCGATGGTGTTGCGGCACAGGTGGCGCCGCCCCGCGCGGCAGTTGCGGCAGTAGCCGCAGGTGATGTGTCCCTCGCCGGACACCCGGTCGCCGGTCTTCAGTCCCTTGACCTCCGAGCCGAGCTCGACGATGCGACCGCAGTACTCGTGCCCGACCGCCATCGGTACGGGGATCGTCTTCTGTGCCCATGCGTCCCACTTGTAGATGTGCATGTCGGTGCCGCAGATCGCGGTCTTCGCGATCTCGATCAGCACGTCATTCGGCCCCACCCGCGGTTCGGGGATGTCGGTGAGCCAGATCCCCGGCGCGGCCTGCTCTTTCACCAGTGCTTTCATCGGTCTTCTTTCGTCTTGCGGGCGAAGTGGGCCTTCAGCGAATGACGTGCAGCTCGCGCCCGACGCGCGCGAAGGCCGCGAGTGCCTGCTCGAGCTGCGCCGGCGTGAGCGCGGCGGACATCTGGGTGCGGATGCGGGCCTGCCCCTTTGGCACCACCGGATAGGAGAAGCCGATGACGTACACCCCTTCCTCGAGGAGGCGCTCGGCCATGCGGCCGGCGAGGGCGGCCTCACCCAGCATCACCGGGATGATCGGGTGCTCGCCGGGCTTGAGGTCAAACCCCAGGCGCGTCATGCCTTCGCGGAACACGCGCGCGTTCTCGAACAGGCGCGCCCGCAGCTCCGGGTGCTGCTCGATGAGCTCGAGCACCGCGAGGCTCGCCGCCGCGACCACCGGGGGGATGCTGTTGGAGAACAGGTAGGGCCGCGAGCGCTGCCGCAGCCACTCGACCACCTCGCGGCGCGCCGCGACGTAGCCGCCGCTCGCCCCGCCCAGGGCCTTCCCCAGCGTCCCGGTGAGGATGTCGATGCGCTGCGCCACGCCGCAGTGCTCGGGGGTGCCGCGGCCGCCCGGACCCATGAAGCCGGTGGCGTGGGAGTCATCGACCATGACGAGCGCGTCGTAGCGCTCGGCCAGGTCGCAGATCTGCGGCAGCTTCGCGATGAAGCCGTCCATCGAGAACACCCCGTCGGTCGCGATCAGCCGCGTGCGCGCCCCCTGCGACTCGCGGAGGCAGCGCTCGAGTTCCGCCATGTCGCTGTTGGCGTAACGCAGCCGCTGGGCCTTGCACAGGCGGATGCCGTCGATGATGCTCGCGTGATTCAGCGCATCCGAGATCACCGCGTCGCGCTCATCGAGCAGCGTCTCGAACAGCCCGCCGTTGGCGTCGAAGCAGGAGGAGTAGAGGATTACGTCCTCCATCCCGAGGAAGCGGGCGAGGCGGCGCTCGAGCTCTTTGTGGGTGTTCTGGGTGCCACAGATGAAGCGCACCGAGGCCATGCCGTAGCCGCTGTTATCGAGCGAGCGCTGCGCGGCTGCGCGCACCGTCGGATGATTCGCAAGGCCCAGGTAGTTGTTGGCGCACAGGTTGATCACCGGGCGGCCGGCGACCTGCACGAGCCCGCCCTGGGGGCCCTCGAGCACGCGTTCGGGCTTGTACAGGCCCTGCTCGCGCAGGCCCCGGAGCTCTTCCCGCAGCCGCGTTATGACCGCATCCTTCATGCGCGAATTATACTTGAGGACCCATGTGTGAACCCGCAGATGCGCACCCCGGTGCCGCACGCATCGATCGCTGGCTGTTCGCGGTGCGGCTCATCGGCTCGCGCGCGCTCGCCACGGCGGCGGTGCGCGGCGGCCGGGTTCACGTCAACGGGGAGCGGGTGAAACCCGCGCATGCGCTGCGCGCCGGGGACCGGGTGAGCTTCATGCGCGGGGCGCTGGAGTTCGAGTGCACGGTCGCCTCAGTGCCGCCGCGGCGCGGCCCTGCGCGGGCGGCGACACTATGTTATGCGGAGACGCCGGCCAGCCGCGCCCGCGGCGCGCAGTTCACCGCCCGCATGAAGCTGGCGGCGGCGCTCACGCCGCGGCCCGACACCCGTCCGCAGAAGCACGAGCGGCGGCGGCTGCGGCGCCTGCGGGGTCGCATTTAAGACCCCGCGCGTCGCCGCAAAGCATGTCGGTCGCGCGGTGAGGCCGCAGACTCCTCAGACACGTGTCGCGGGCGCGGGCAGGCGCGCGAGGTTGCTCATGACGCTCAGCGTATTCGACATCTTCAAGGTCGGCATCGGCCCCTCGAGTTCCCACACCATGGGGCCGATGCGAGCGGCGCGGGAGTTCGTGCTCGGGCTTAAGCGCGACGGGCTGCTCGGGGAGACCGCGGAGGTCGCGGTGCGCCTGTACGGCTCGCTCGCGCTGACGGGGATGGGGCATGGGACGGACCGCGCGGTGCTTGCGGGGCTCGAGGGCGCCTCGCCCGAAACGGTCGATCCGGACAGCATCCAGGCGGGCCTGCAGCGCATCCGCGCGAGCGGGCGCATCCGCCTCCTCGGCGAGCACGACATCGCCTTCGATGAGCCGATGCAGCTGCTGTTCATGATGCACGAGCGGCTGCCGCGCCATTCCAACGGCATGCGCTTCAGCGCGCTCGCCGCCGGCGGCCGCGTGCTGCGCGAAGAGGACTACTACTCGATCGGCGGTGGGTTCGTGGTGCGCGGGGACGAGGCCGAAGCGCGTGAGACGCGCGCGCACGCAGCCCCGCCGTACCCGTTCACCTCGGGTGAGGACCTCCTGCGGCTGTGCCGCGATCACGGGCTGGAGATGTTCGAGCTGATGCTCGCGAACGAGCGCACCTGGGCCACCGAGCAGGACGTGCGCGCGCGGCTCCTCAACATCTGGCGCGTGATGCAGGGCTGCGTCGAGCGCGGCTTCCACCAGTCGGGGCTGTTGCCCGGGGTGCTCAAGGTGCGCCGCCGCGCGCCGCGTCTTTACCGCATGCTCACCGAGAGTGGCACGGTGAAGCCACTGGACGTCATGGACTGGGTAAATGCCTACGCGCTCGCGGTGAACGAGGAGAATGCCGCCGGCGGCCGGGTGGTCACCGCCCCGACCAACGGCGCGGCCGGGATCGTGCCGGCGGTGCTGCACTACTACCGCCGCTTCGAGGAGGGCGCCAACGACGAGGGGGTCATCCGCTTCCTGCTCGTGGCCGCGGCGATGGGCATGCTCTACAAGCGCAACGCCTCGATCTCTGGCGCCGAAATGGGCTGCCAGGGGGAGGTCGGGGTCGCCTGCTCGATGGCGGCCGCCGGACTCGTGGCGGCGCTGCAGGGCACGACCGAGCAGATCGAGAACGCCGCCGAGATCGGCATGGAGCACAACCTCGGGCTCACCTGTGACCCGGTGGCAGGCCTGGTGCAGATCCCGTGCATCGAGCGCAATGCGATGGGATCGGTGAAGGCGATCAACGCGGCGCGCCTGGCCATGCGCGGGGACGGCTCGCACAAGGTCTCGCTTGACCAGGTGATCGCCACCATGCGCCAGACCGGCATCGACATGTCCACGATCTACAAGGAGACCTCCCAGGGAGGTCTCGCGGTGAACGTGCCCGAGTGCTGACACCCCGCGCGCCCGCGGGGCGCGGCCTCACCCGAAGAGCCCGAAGAGCCGCGGCGGCGGCGCCTCGCGCTGCGCCTCGCGCACCGTCGCGGGACTGATCGCGGGCCACCCCTCGCACTCGAACCCGATCGAGCACACGGCTGCCGTGCCGAGTCCGCCGTGCCTGTCCTGCGGCAGCAGGTGCTGCACGAGCTCCGAAACACCCGGATTGTGGGCCACCACCAGCAGGTGGCCGATGCGCGGCCCGGTGCGCTGCACGAGCGCGAGGACGTCGGCGCAGGTGGCGAGGTACAGAGCGTCCTCGCGCTGCACGCGCCGCGCGGGCAGGGCCAGCTCGCGCGCCACGATCTCGGCGGTCTGCTGCGTGCGGCGCGCCGGACTTGCCAGCACCAGGTCCGGGACGAGTTCCAGCTCGAGCAGGCGCCGCGCCATGAGCTCCGCGGCGGCGGCGCCGCGGCGGCTCAGCGGGCGCTCGAGGTCGGAGAGGGCCGCGTCCCGCCAGCGCGCGTCCGCGTGGCGCATGAGCGTGAGACGCCTCATGCGCTCTAGGCGCTCATGCCGGCAGTTCCACCAGCACGCGCCCGTTCTCCACGCGTGCCGCGAAGGTCTGCAGAGGCTCATAGGCGGGGGGCGTGAGCGGCTGGCCGGTGCGCAGGCAGAAATGCGCGCCGTGCCGCGGGCAGATGATCTGGCAGTCCTCGACCTGCGCGTTGCCGAGCGTCTCGCCGTCGTGCGTGCACAGGTCCTGTACGGCGTACACGCTCTCACCGCAGCGTACGATCGCGATGGCAAAGCCCTCGGCGAATACCGCCAGCGGCTCCGTCTCGCTCAGGTACTTCGCATCTCCCACGTCAACCCACTTCGAACTCATGCTTGTCATCCGCCTCTTTAGAACATTCCGGTCTGCAACCGCGCAGCCTCGCTCATCATGCTCTGGTTCCAGGGTGGGTCGAAAGTGAGTTCCACCTTCACCTCGCGCACCGTGGGTATGCGGCGGATCTTATCGCGCACGTCATCGACCAGGATCTCCCCCATCCCGCACCCGGGGGCGGTGAGCGTGATTTTCACCTCCACGGTGCGCGTGCCGTCCTCGTTGGCCTTCACGTCACATTCGTAAACCAGTCCCAAGTCCACGATATTGATCGGGATCTCCGGGTCGTAGCAGGTGCGCATCTGCTCCCAGGCGAGCTTCTTCACGTCCTCCTCGCCGGCATCGGGCGACAGTTCCGGGGCCTTCACCGCCTCCTGGCCGATGGCGTCGGCATCCTCGCCGGAGATCCGGAACAGGTTACCGTCGATGTAGACGGTGAAGCTGCCCCCGAGCGCCTGGGTGATGTAGCCGGCCTGCCCGGGCTTGAGGTTCACCTCCTGCCCGGCCGGCACGATGACCGCACGCACCTCGCGGTTGACGACGAATGGCTCGTTTTCGTGTTGCCTGCGCATGCGGGGGCGTCTTATTCGGTGGAGACGGTGGCCGCCTGGTGCTCGAGGGCGGCATTGAGGGTGTGCCAGCACAGGCTCGCGCACTTCACGCGCGCCGGGAACTCGCGCACCCCGGAGAGCGCGGCGAGCTTGCCCAGGTCGGAAGCCGGCGGGGCCTGCGGCTGGGTGAGCAGGGCGTGCACCCGCTCGAACAGGGCGCGCACTGCCGCGCGATCCTTGCCCTTGACCGCCTCCGTCATGAGCGAGGCGGAGGCGGTGGAGATGGCGCACCCGGTGCCCTCGAAGCGGATGTCCTCGATGCGCTCGCCGTCCATGCGCAGCGAGACCGTCAGGCGGTCCCCGCACAGCGGGTTGTGGCCCTCCGCATGCGCGCTGCCTGCGCCGAGGGTGCCGAAGTTGCGCGGGTGGCGGTTGTGATCGAGGATCACGTCGCGGTACAGGTCCTGCAGGTCCATCAGCCGAACACCTCGCGCGCGCGCCGCAGGGCGGCGACCAGGGCGGTGACGTCGGCGTCATTGTTGTAGCAGGCGAAGGAGGCGCGCGCCGTGGCCGGCACGCCGAAGAAGGTCATGACCGGCATGGCGCAGTGATGGCCGGTGCGCACCGCGACCCCCTCGGCGTCGAGGATCGTGCCCAGGTCGTGCGGGTGCACCCCCTTCATGGTGAAGGAGAGCACCGAGGCCTTGTGGGCGGCGGTACCGATCAGCTCGATGTCCGGCAGCTGCGAGAGCTCGGCGGTGGCGCGCCTGAGCAGGCGCTGCTCGTGGGCGGCGATCGCCTCGAGGCCGAGGCCCTCGACGTAGTCCATGGCCGCGGCGAGGCCCACGGCGCCGGAGATATTGGGCGTGCCGGCCTCGAACTTGTAGGGCAGCTCGTTGAAGGTGCTCTTCTCGAAGGAGACGGTGAGGATCATGTCCCCGCCCCCCTGCCAGGGCGGCATCGCCTGAAGTAGCGCCTCGCGCCCGTAGAGCACCCCGATGCCGGTGGGGCCGTAGAGCTTGTGGGACGAGAAGGTGTAGAAGTCCGCGCCGAGCGCGGCGACGTCGACCGGGGTGTGCGGCACGGCCTGGGCGCCATCGATGAGCACCAGCGCCCCGTGCGCGTGGGCCGCCTCGATGATGCGCTTCACCGGCAGCACGGTGCCGAGGGCGTTCGAGACATGCGCAACGCCCACCAGGCGGGTGCGTGCTGAGAGCAGCCGCTCGAACTCCTCGAACTCGAGCTCGCCGCGGCGGTTGATGGGGGCCACCCTGAGCGTGCAGCCGGTCTGCTCGCACACCATCTGCCATGGCACGATGTTGGAGTGGTGCTCGAGCGCGCTGATGAGGATCTCGTCCCCGGGCCCGAAGCGCGGCCGCGCGTAGGCCTGGGCGATGAGGTTCACCCCCTCGGTCGTGCCGCGCGTGAAGATGATCTCGCGCGTGGAGCGCGCGCCGATGAAGCGCCGCACCCGCTCGCGCGCGCCCTCAAAGGCCGCGGTCGCCGCCTGGCTGAGCGCGTGTACCCCGCGGTGCACGTTGGCGTGCGAGTGCGTCTCGTAGTACTCCACCGCGCGGATCACCGCCAGCGGGCGCTGCGAGGAGGCCGCGCTGTCCAGGTACGAAAGCGGATGCCCGTTCACGCGCGTGGCGAGGATGGGGAAGTCCGCGCGCACGCGCTCGATATCGAAGCGCGGCGTGCGGGCCGAAGCGGCGGGGAGGGCGGACATCACAGCAACTCCTGGAGGGTGGGGTCCCTGAGGGCCTGCGCGAGGTGCTCCTCGATCTGGTGGCGCAGCGGCGGCACTTCAATGCGCGCGAACGCGTCGGCGAGGAACGCCCACTTCAGCAGCCGCTGCGCGGTGTCGCGCTCCAGGCCGCGCGCGAGCAGGTAAAAGAGCATGTTGTCATCGAGCTTGCCGGCGGTGGCGCCGTGGCTGCAGCGCACATCGTCGGTGTAGATCTCCAGCTGCGGGCGCACGTCGATCTCGGCCTGCGCTCCGGCCAGCAGGCCGCGCAGCGACTGCTGCGAATCGCTGCCGACGGAACCCGGGGCGACCACGATCTTGCCGTTGAAGGCGACGCGGGCGCGGCCGGCGGCGATGCCGCGGTAGAGCTGCTGCGTGCGCGAGCGCGGCGCGCGATGCTCGACCAGCGCGAAGGTATCCTGCACCTGCTGCAGGTGCCCGAGAGCCACGCTCGCCATCGCAAGCTCGGCGTGCTCGCCGGCGAGCTGCACGGACTGCGTCGAGCGCGCCGCGCGGGCACCGGTGCTCACCGCGTGCAGCCGGTAGGTGGCGTGGCCCGCGAGGCTGGCGCTGAGGGTGTCAAACAGCGTGCTCTCGCCCGAGAGTGCCTGCAGCCGGTAGTGCGTGAGACGCGCGCCGCGCGCCAGCTGCACGTCCAGCGCGCTGTTGACAAAGCTCCCCTCGGGCGTGGCGCTCACGTGGCGCTCGATCAGCTCAAGCTGCGCGTCGGGGCCGAGGTGCACCTCCAGGCGCGGGTAGGAGGCGCCGGCGCCGGCGGCTGCGCTCGCCACGAAGATGAGCTCGAGCCGCTGCGCCTGCCCGGCGGCGACGCGCAACAGTGCCCCATCGGTGGCAAAGGCGTCATTCAGCAGTGCGAAGCGCTGCTCGCTGCCGCGTGGCAGGCGCGGCTCGCCGCGCTCCGGCAGCGAGGCCAGAGCGGCGAACGCCGCGCGGACAGGGGCGGAGAGCGCGGGCGCGAAGCGCCCGTCGAGGAAGACATAGCGGCCGAAGCCTTCGATCTGTGCCGGCAGCGCCGCGGGCGCCTGCGCCCCGGGCGCGGGCGGGTCAAAGCGCAGCCGCTCGAGCGAGCGCAGGTTCGTGTACTTCCAGTTCTCCTCGCGCGAGCTGGGAAGCCCGGCGCGGGTGAGCGCGGTGAGCGCCGCGTGGCGGCGGCCGTCGGCGGCGCCCTCGCGCAGCGGCGCGACCCGGGCGAAATCCTCGGCGATGCGGGCGGTTAGGGCGTTCATGGCGGCCCGCCTCAGGCGGCCTCGCCCGCAACCCAGTCGTAGCCGCGGCGCTCCAGTTCGAGCGCGAGGCTCTTGTCGCCGCTGCGTACGATGCGCCCGCGCACCAGCACGTGCACGAAGTCCGGCACCACGTACTCGAGCAGGCGCTGGTAATGCGTCACCAGCACGCAGGCGCGCTGCGGTGCACGCAGCGAGTTCACCCCGGCGGCGACCACCTTGAGCGCATCGATGTCCAGTCCCGAGTCGGTCTCATCGAGCACCGCCAGCCGTGGCTCGAGCACCAGCATCTGCAGGATCTCGTTGCGCTTCTTTTCCCCGCCGGAGAAGCCCTCGTTCACCCCGCGAGACAAAAAGCTGTCCTCGATGCGCATGAGCTTCATCTTCTCGCGCACCAGCCCCAGGAACTCGAAGGCATCCACCTCCGGCAGGCCCTGGGCCTTGCGCGCGGCGTTGAGCGCCGCCTTCAGCAGATAGACGTTGTTCACCCCGGGGATCTCCACCGGGTACTGGAAGCCAAGGAACAGGCCGGCGCGCGCGCGCTCCTCGGCGGGCAGGGCGAGCAGGTCGCGCCCCTCGAAGCGCACGCTTCCGGTGGTGACCTCGTAGCCCGGGCGCCCGGCGAGCACGTTCGCCAGCGTGCTCTTGCCGGAACCGTTCGGCCCCATGATGGCGTGCACCTCACCGTGCGCGACGCTCAGGGTGAGGCCATTGAGAATCTTCTTGCCGTCGACGGTGACGTGCAGGTTGTCGATCTTCAGCATGCTCTCGGTGCTCATGGCTTTCAGCCCACCGCGCCTTCCAGGCTCACGGCGAGCAGGTTCTGCGCCTCCACGGCGAACTCCATCGGCAGCTCCCTGAACACCGATTTGCAGAAGCCGCTCACGATCATGTTCACCGCGTCCTCGGCGCCGATGCCGCGCGCCAGGCAGTAAAACAGCTGATCGTCGCTGATCTTGGAGGTGCTCGCCTCGTGCTCCACGGTGGCAGTGGGGTTCTTCACCTCGACGTACGGGAAGGTGTGCGCGCCGCAGCGGGCGCCCATCAGCAGCGAATCGCACTGGGTGAAATTGCGCGCGCCCTGGGCGCTCGGCAGGATCCGCACCAGGCCGCGGTAGGTGTTCTGCCCGTGGCCGGCGGAGATCCCCTTGGAGACGATGGTGCTCTTGGTGTCGCGCCCGATGTGGATCATCTTGGTGCCGGTGTCGGCCTGCTGGTGGTTGTTGACGGTGGCGACCGAGTAGAATTCGCCGATCGAGCCGTCGCCCTTGAGCACGCAGCTCGGGTACTTCCAGGTGATCGCCGACCCGGTCTCCACCTGCGTCCAGGAGATGTGGGAGTTCTTCCCGCGGCACTCGCCACGCTTGGTGACGAAGTTGTAGATGCCGCCGACGCCCTCGGCGTCCCCCGGGTACCAGTTCTGCACGGTGGAATACTTGATGAAGGCGTCATCGAGCGCGATGAGCTCCACGACCGCCGCGTGCAGCTGGTTCTCGTCGCGTTGCGGGGCTGAGCAGCCCTCGAGGTAGCTCACGTGGCTGCCAGCATCGGCAATGATCAGCGTGCGCTCGAACTGCCCGGTATTGAGGGCGTTGATGCGGAAGTAGGTCGACAGCTCCATCGGGCAGCGCACGCCCGGGGGCACGTAGACGAACGAGCCGTCGGAGAACACCGCGGAGTTGAGGGTCGCGAAGTAGTTGTCGGTGTAGGGCACCACGCTCCCCAAGTACTGCTCGATCAGGTGCGGGTGCGTGCGCACCGCCTCGGAGAAGGGGCAGAACACGACGCCGGCCTCCGCCAGGCGCTCCTTGAAGGTGGTGGCGACCGAGACCGAGTCGAACACCGCATCGACCGCCACGCCGGCAAGGCGTGCGCGCTCGTGCAGCGGCACGCCGAGCTTCTCGTAGGTCGCAAGCAGCTTCGGGTCGACCTCGGCGAGGCTCTTCGGGCCGTCCTTCTTCGCCTTGGGCGCGGAGTAGTAGGAGATCCCCTGGTAGTTGATCGGGCTCACCTTCAGGTGCGCCCAGTGCGGCTCGCGCATGGTGAACCAGTGCCGCAGCGCCTTCAGGCGCCACGTGGTGAGGAACTCAGGCTCGCCCTTCTTCCTGGAGATGAGCCGCACGACATCCTCGTCGAGCCCGGGCGGCACGGTATCCGAGTCGATCTCGGTGACGAAGCCGTGTTGGTAGCCGCGCGCGATGAGCGACTCGAGCTCGCGGTTGCTCTCCTTCGCCGGCTCGCTCATGAACGCACCGGGGAGCGCGCGGCCGCCGCCTTCATGTCCCGCTCAAGCGTCGGCAGCCGCGCCGGGGCGGCATCAAGCCCCGCCAGCTGCGCCAGGCTCACATCGTACAGCGAACGGCGGATCGCCAGATTCAGGCGCTGCCACACCCGTCCCACGCGGCAGCTGTGCTCGATCTCGCAGTGGCCGTGCCCGACGGAGCAGTCGGTGAGGGCCACGGGCCCCTCGAGCGCATCGAGGATGGCGGCGGCGCTGATCTGCGCGGCCGGCCGGGCGAGCTGGTAACCCCCGTGCAGCCCGCGCGTGGACACGACCAGTCCTGCGCGCTGCAGCTGCTTCAGGAGCTTGCTGACCGTGGGCGCGGCAATGTGGGTCTGCTCGGCGAGCGCGGCCGCGGTCTGCACGCGTGCCGGCTCCCCGGCCAGGGCGGCCAGCAGCACGGTGGCGTAATCGGTGAGACGGCTGATGCGCAGCATGGGGGCACCCTTCCAAAACTAGGACTATTTTAGTACTGATTGCAGCCGGAACCAAGCCGGTGCGCGGGCCGGGCGGGGGTTGATTTGCTATCCTTGGCGGCCCCGCGAATCCGGGGCCGTTTTTCACGATGGCGGTCTGTTGGGCGCTCCCGGGCGCCCCCGACGACGTGCCCGCCGTCCGTACAGGAGGATTGCACCGATGAATGCGACCGAGCTGATGCACACCGCGCGCGCGATGGTGACCAAGGGCAAGGGAATTCTGGCCGCCGATGAGAGCACCGGCACCATCACCAAGCGCTTCGCCGGCATCAAGCTGGAGTCCACCGAGGAGCACCGCCGCGCCTATCGGGAGCTGCTGTTCACCGCGCCGGCGGCCGCCGAATCCGTGAGCGGCGTCATTCTCTATGATGAGACCATCCGCCAGAAAACCAAGGACGGCATGCCCTTTCCCCAGTACCTGATGAAGCAGGGCATGATTCCGGGCATCAAGGTCGATTCCGGCGCCAAGGCGCTCGCGGGTTTCCCGGGCGAGACCATCACCGAGGGCCTCGATGGGCTGCGTGAGCGCCTCGTCGAATACCGCAAGCTCGGCGCGCTGTTCGCCAAGTGGCGCGCCGTCATCGACATCGGCGCCGCCATCCCGACGCACTACGCCATCGAGGCGAATGCCGCGGCGCTGGCCCGCTATGCGGCGCTGTGCCAGGAGAACGGCATCGTGCCGATCGTTGAGCCGGAAGTGCTCATGGACGGCGATCACAGCCTCGAGCGCTGCGAGGAGGTCACGAACAAGGTGCTGGCGACGGTGTTCCGCCAGCTGTTCGAGGCACGTGTGCTGCTCGAGGGCATGGTGCTCAAGCCCAACATGGTGATCTCGGGCAAGAAGGCCCCGCAGCGTGCCGGCCCCGAAGTGGTGGCGGAGGCGACGCTGCGCACGCTGCGCCGCCACGTGCCGCCGGCGGTTCCCGGCATCGCATTCCTCTCCGGGGGGCAATCCCCGCAGGAGGCGACGCTGCACCTGGCCCTCATGAACCGGATCGGGGTGCCGCTGCCGTGGGCGCTGACCTTCAGCTACGGGCGTGCGCTGCAGGACACCGCGCTCAAGGCCTGGGGCGGCGCCGGCGCCAATGTCGCCGCCGCGCAGCGCGAGTTCAGCAAGCGCGCCAAACTGAACGGCCTCGCCGCCGCCGGCCGCTACACCGCGGAAATGGAGAGCCAGGCTGCCTGAGGTGCAGGGCCGCCTTAGCACTCGCGTGTCAGTCCCGCCCACCCAGAACCCGCGCCCCGGCACGGCGACGGACGCGGTCGTCGACGTGCGTGACGTGCACTACGCCGTCGGGGCACGGCCGATTTTCGCCGGCCTCGATCTCAGGGTGCGCCGCGGGCGCATCACCGCGATCATGGGTCCCTCCGGCACCGGCAAGACGACGCTGCTGCGGCTCATCACCGGCCAGATCAGTGCCGATCGGGGCCAGGTGCTCACCTTCGGCCAGGACGTGGCGCAGCTGCGGGGCCGCGAGATCTACGCCCTGCGCCAGCGCCTCGGTATGCTGTTTCAGAACGGCGCGCTCCTCACCGACCTCGATGTGTTCGAGAACGTCGCCTTCCCGGTGCGCGAGCACACCGACCTGCCCGAGCCGCTGATCCGCAAGCTCGTGCTCACGAAGCTGCAGGCTGTGGGACTGCGCGGCGCCGCCGAACTGATGCCCGCGGAGCTCTCCGGCGGCATGGCCCGGCGCGTGGCGCTGGCGCGCGCCATCGTCATGGATCCGGAGGTGCTCATCTACGATGAGCCCTTCGTGGGGCTCGACCCGATCTCCCTCGGCTTCATCCAGCGGCTGATCAAGCAGATGAATCAGGCGCTCGGGCTCACCAGCATCGTCGTCTCCCACGATGTGGGGGAGCTTTCCGCCATCGCCGACGACAGCTACCTCCTGTCCGCCGGGCGCGTGGCCGCCGCCGGCGCGCCGGCGGAGCTGCGCGACAGCACCTCCGCGGCGGTGCGCCAGTTCATGACCGGCGGCGCCGAAGGTCCGGTGGCCTTCCATTATCCGGCGCCGGAGTATCTGGCGCAGCTGCTGGCGGACGCGTGATGGCGGGGCGGGACAGCTTTTTGCTGAATGGTGTGCGGCGTGTGGGCGCCACCGCGCTGTTTTTCGGTCGCCTGCTGATGCAATGCGCGCCGGCGCTCGCGCGTCCGCGCCTGATCGTCAGTCAGGTCTTCAACAGCGGCGCCCGCTCGCTCATCATCATCATGCTCTCGGGACTGTTCGTGGGCATGGTGCTCGGGCTGCAGGGCTATGACCTGCTGCAGCGCTTCGGTTCCGAGGACGTGCTCGGCAGTGCCGCAGCCCTGGGGCTGCTGCGCGAGCTCGGGCCGGTGATCACGGCGCTGCTCTTCGCCGGGCGCGCGGGCACCTCGCTCACCTCCGAGATCGGTCTCATGCGCGCGACCGACCAGCTTACCGCCATGGAGATCATGGCGGCCGATCCGCTGCGCTATGTGGCTGCGCCGCGCTTTCTCGGCGGGGTGATCGCCATGCCGCTGCTGGCGGCGATCTTCGGCGTCATCGGGCTCTACGGGGCGCAGCTGATCGGCGTGCAGATGATGGGCGTCGATGCCGGGGTGTTCTGGTCGCAGACGCAGGACTCGGTGCGTCTGCGCGACGTCAACGAGGGCGTGGTGAAGAGTCTGGTGTTTGGCACCGCCTGCAGTCTCGTGGCGGTGTACGAGGGCTACAACGCGGAGCCCACCGCCGCCGGGGTGGGACTGGCCACCACGCGCACCGTAGTCACCTCCTCGGTGCTGATCCTGCTGCTCGACTACGTGCTGACCGCGTCCTTCCTGTAAGGGGAAATCTACTGCCATGCGTGTGAATCCAACACTTGAGCTCGGGACCGGGCTGTTTGTACTGCTGGGCTTTGCGGCGCTGTTGTTCCTGACCACGCAGCTGCCCTCGAGCGGGATCAAGATCGGCCCCAAGAAGGCTACCTACCAGGTGACCGCGCAGTTCGACAACATCGGTGACCTGAAGGTGGGCTCGCCCGTCACCATGTCGGGCGTGCGCATCGGCCAGGTGACCGGCATCGGCTTCAACCCGAAGGACTTCAAGGCGGTGGTGAAGATGCGCTTTGACGCGCAGTACAACGAGATCCCCGACGACAGCTTCGCCGCCATCCAGACCCAGGGGCTGCTCGGCGGCAAGTACATCGGTCTGAGTCCCGGGGGCGACGACCAGTTCCTGAAGAACGGCAGCGTCATCGAGCAAACGCAGTCGGCGATCGTGCTGGAGAGCCTGGTCAACAAGTTCTTCGCCAACTACGCGAGCAAGGGCTCGGACAGCGCCAGCTCGCAGTCCTCGGATAACCAGGCCAAACCGGAGTCGAAGAAATGAGATACGTAACGCTGGTCGCGACCCTGTGGCTCAGCTGCAGCGCCGCGCTCGCGCAGGCGCCCGCGCCCGCTGCTGCAACGGACGGGCCGA
>Ga0335079_10005791_pt1 | contig 14135 bp, 12 predicted proteins | sample Lox_Sample_33_FD_206719 | JGI IMG/M metagenome (GOLD analysis project Ga0335079, IMG submission 206719) | Soil microbial communities from Loxahatchee National Wildlife Refuge, Florida, United States - Lox_Sample_3.3 | ecosystem: Environmental > Terrestrial > Soil > Wetlands | place: USA...
CAATGGAACTTCCTGTGGGTCGTGGATTTCCCGCTGATTACGTTCGACCGCGAATCGAACCGGTACGTCTCGTCGCACCATCCGTTCACGGCGCCCGTGGCCGAGGACATCCCGCTGTTGGATACCGAGCCGACGAAGGTCCGGGGCCAGCATTACGACATTGTGCTCAATGGGGTGGAATTGGGTGGTGGCTCGATCCGGATTCATCAACCCGAGTTGCAGAAGAAAGTGTTCGAGCAGGTGTTGAAGATACCGCCGGAGATTGCGCAGTCGCGGTTCGGGTACATGCTGCAGGCGTTCCGGTATGGGGCGCCGCCGCACGGGGGCATTGCCCTCGGGTTCGACCGTCTCAACGCGATTCTCTGTGGTTCGACGAATATTCGCGACGTGATTGCGTTTCCGAAGACGGCGAAAGCGGTTGATCTGATGACCAACTCACCGAGCGAGGTCGAGCCGAAGCAACTCCGCGACCTGCACATCAAACTCGATGTGGAATAGCAGAACGGGCGTCCCACCCGTCTCGAACCGTTGCTCTTAGCCACGAATAGACACAGATGTCCACGGATCATGCCGTTGGTACGGACGGCTGGCACAGCCATCCACTCCGTTGACTGTCATCTCTGAGCCTGTCGAAGGATCTCTATCGTTTCGGTGACCGATCCGTCGCTGCTGACAGCCGATAGCTTCCACCTGGGCCAGATCATTCAGGACGCGAAGAAAGAGTAAGTGAATTACGCCCACCGCAATTCGCAGAGCATTTTATGACATGTGAGACGTGACGATCCCCCTCGCTTTACCCCCAGGCCACTTTCTGCCATACTGCGGCGCGTGTTTGACAGAAGAAATCGGTTGTCTGCGTTTTTTCTTGCGACGGCGCTGGTGGCTCTGATGGCGGAGGCGGCAGCCCAGGAAGTGAAGTTCGCCTTGGTTCCAGTCGCCGCCAAGGTGGAAATCGGCAGCTATACGCCCCAACGTCTCCGGCTCTCGGCCAGTAAACCGCCGGCAGCAAAATATCTCCCCGCCAATCTGTCCGCGCCGCTTTTCAGTGTTCTATCGCTGGGACCGAAGGAATCGCCAACTACCATCGTGGTGGTGCTCGACGAACCGGACGGCGCACCCGCGCGGCTGTTCGTCGACGCCAATGGCAACGGCGATCTCCGTGATGATCCGCCGACTGAGTGGACGCCGCGCCCCTACAAATCGCCGGACGGTCAACGGTGGACGTCATACGGCGGCGGGGCCAGGGTGAAGGTCGATTACGGCGAGCACTCGGCCATTCTCCACATCGCGATGTACCGGTTCGACAAGAACGACACGGATCCGAACCACGCGGGGCTGAAGGACAGCCTTTTCTATTATGGCGACTACGCGCGCGAAGGCGAGATTACCCTCGGCAACAAGAAATACCGGGCCCTGTTGACGGACAACTTTACCACGGGCGATTTTCGTGGTCGGGCCAACGCGCGTATCTCGGGTGTGCAGTTGCTCATCGACAAGAACGGCGACGGGAAGTTTGACAGATCTTGCGAGGCTTTCGAGGTTCGCAAACCGTTCAACATTGGCGGCACGAGCTACGAGATCACCGGGCTGACAGCGGCCGGTGACCGGTTCGCGATCAGACAATCAAGCAAGACGGTTGCCGAATTGAGGCCGCCGCCGGCGGTGGGCGAACAAGCGCTGGCGTTCAACGCCAGGACCACCACCGGTCAGGAGGTGAATTTCCCCGCCGACTACAAAGGCAAACTTGTGCTTCTGGACTTTTGGAGCACCTGGTGCGGCCCGTGCCTCGTCGAAGCACCACATCTGGCGGCCACGTACCAGAAGCTGCACCCGCGTGGCCTGGAAGTGCTCGGGATCAGCCTCGACCGGCCGCGAGCCGCAGACAAGTTGGCGGAGTTCACGAGGGACAAAAACATGCCGTGGCCGGAAATCTGCGACGGCAAGGTTTGGGAAGCGGACGTCGCCAAGCTCTACAACATCCGCGCGATTCCGCAGACGTTTCTGGTGGACGGTCAGACCGGCCTCATTATCGCCGCCGGTCTCACGTTGCGGGATAAGAAGCTGGAAAAAACCATCGAACAGTTTCTGGCAAGAAAAGCGGCTCGGCCGACGGAGCCGCGGGGGCCAATTCCGTAAGACGTAAATCGTCCGCCGCTGACGATCCTTGTGGCCGCTGAGGCCGGCTCCTGTCCCTTCGGGATTCACAGTCTCCGCCGTTGAGTCTTCGCGTAAAAGAACCGGGGCCGGATCTCAACAAACAACATTTGGCATCGTCCTCATGCGGCTTAAATCGGCGATTGTTTTATGTTGATAGACCTGACCCTGCAGATTGGTCCCACGAATCCGTATTTCTTTCCAGATTGTCATCCTGGGCAAAGCGAATGGATCTCAGTCGTTTCGATGTTTTGTCTACTCCCTGCTGGCTGACCGCCGATAGCTGGCAGCCGACAGCTTTCCTTATCATGACCGCCATCGACCGCTTCCTCCTGGACCAGATTATTCAGGACGCGAAGAAAGAGTAAGTGAATTACGCACACGGCAATTCGCAGAACTTCCTCAATGAGTGAATTCGCGCATCCAGTTCTCTCCGTTCTAAAATTACAGGCTTTACTGTATGGACGGACCGTCATTCGCCGGGTAGAGAATTGCGCGGTGTGTAGCCGCCCCGTTTGGCAACTCCGAAGTTGCGCAGGAGGGGAGAAGAGTACGTGGCACTTTACAAAGATTCCCAGTACTTGGGGACTTCGATCGATGGGGCCTTTGACGTCCTCCACCGTCCGGGTGCGACGACGCCCGATACCGGTGTCTATCGATGTGAGAGTTGCGGGCACGAGATTGTGTCCAACACCGGGAGTCCCTTGCCGCGGCAGGAGCATCATCAACACGGCTCGACTCAGGGGTCGATCCGTTGGCGGATGATCGTGTTTGTGCAAGGCAGTTAATCTGACGTGTCGGTAGAGATTCCTGTGTAGCGGGAGCAGCAAACGGATGGCGCGGACGCAGTTGCGGCCTGCCGACGACAGGAGAGGCAACGCAATCGGACGCAGGCAGGGACACCTGTGCCACCAAGATTATGGACTGGCGGGCGAGGGTGAATTTTTCTCTTTTCAACGCGGGGAGGCTCTTGTAGTTTCTCCCAACCCATCCCGTTACGTTAGGAGACGAGAACTCATATGACGGCATCATTGAATCGAGCTATGCAGCGGATTACTCAGGGAAATCCGCGTTACAAGACATTTGCCACCGTCGCGCTCTGCGCGGTGACGTTGCTGGCCGCGAACTGGGCCCGCGCGCAGGAAGCGGCGCGAGAAGCCGCGGCGGCCATGGCCGGCCAGACGGAGAAAGCGTTTGAATTTTTCTCGTTCATGCGGAGTAGCGATTATTCCCAGGGCGAAAAGCTGGCGCTGTGGGTCGTGCTGGGCGTGGCCTTCGCGGGCCTCGGCTACGCGCTGATGCTCGTCGGTCAGGTCAAGAACGCCGACACGGGCACCGAAAGGATGCAGAAAGTGGCCGACGCCGTGCGCGCCGGCGCCAAAGCGTACCTGAAACAACAGTTCAGCAAGATTGTCATTCTGATCGGTGTGCTGACGGTGTTGCTGTTCCTGACGCGGCTCGCCGGGACGCCAACACCAGACATGTATCCGGTGGCGTTCGGACGGGCGGGGGCATTTCTGATGGGTTCGTTGTTCAGCTTCTGCGTCGGCTACGTCGGGATGATGTTTGCGACGCTGGGGAACCTGCGGGTGGCGTCGGCCGCCCGGAACTCGTTTGGTGGCGCGCTGCAGATCGGGTATCGCACGGGCACCATCACGGGGATGTTGACGGACGGCCTCGGGCTTCTCGGCGGGACGTTGATTTTCATGGCGTACGGCGACAAGGCGTATGAAGTGCTGCTCGGGTTCGGCTTTGGCGGCACATTGATCGCCCTGTTCATGCGGGTGGGCGGCGGGATCTTCACGAAGGCAGCGGACGTCGGGGCGGACCTCGTCGGCAAGATTGAAGCCGGCATTCCCGAAGACGATCCGCGCAATGCCGCGACCATCGCGGACAACGTGGGCGATAACGTCGGCGACTGCGCGGGAATGGCAGCGGACATTTTTGAATCGTACGAAGTCACCATCGTGGCGGCGATGATTCTCGGTTACGCGTCGTTTGGCCACAAGGGTGTGATCTTCCCGTTGCTGGTGCGCGCGGTAGGGGTCATCGGCTCGATCATCAGCACGTACAGCGTGCGGTCGAAGGAAGGCGATTCCGGCGACGCGGCCCTGGCGTCGGTGCACCGCGGCTTCCTGATCGGCTCGATTATCAGCATCATCGGCTTCTTCCTGATCGGGCTGTTCTACCTGCGGTTTGATCCGACGTATCTCGCGCGGTACAAACAGGCGTTGCCGGGTTTTGACAACTTCATGGCGCACGGCAGCATCCAGCTCCCGTGGTTGATGAGCTTCGGCGTCCCCGGACTGGACATGCGGCCGGCGTGGACCTGTTTGATTGGGGTATTCCTGGCGGTGGCCTTGAACAAGTGTACCAGCTACTGGACACACACGAGCCACGAGCCTGTGAAATCGATGGCCAAGGCTTGTCAGACAGGTCATGCGACCAACATCATCCAGGGATTTGCGGTCGGCTACGAGTCCACGGTGTGGGCGGTGATCATCATCGCCATCGCCATCGGCGCCTCGGCGGCGATTTACACCAGCACGTCACCGATCTTCGTGGCGTTTGGCGTGGCCATGTGCGGCATCGGGATGTTGACGCTGACCGGCAACACGATCTCGATGGATGTGTTCGGCCCCGTAGCCGATAACGCCAACGGTATCGGCGAGATGGGCTACGACGAGAACGAGATGGGTGCGGAGAAGTACAAGAAGGCGCGCCAGATTCTCGCCGACCTCGACGCCGTCGGTAACACCACGAAGGCGGAGACAAAAGGCATTGCCATCGGCTCGGCAGTCATTGCCGCGGTGTCGTTGTTCGCCAGCTTCATTGCCGTCATGACGATGGGCAGCGAAGAGAAGATCTCCGAGATGACGATGGCCCAGTACAACCACGTGGCCGGCATGCTCACGGTGGCCAGCCCAACGCTGTTCATCGGTCTGCTGATCGGCGGCGCGGTGCCGTTCCTGTTCAGTTCGATGACCATCCGGGCGGTCGGACGCGCCGCGTTTCTGATTGTGAAGGAATGCCGGATCCAGTTCCGCGACCGGGACATTTGGGAAGGCCGCAAGACGCCCGATTACGGTCGCGTGGTGGGCATTTGCACCCAGACGGCCCAGAAGGAGTTGATCGGCCCCGGGCTATTGGCGATTCTGGCGCCGTTGGCGGTTGGATTCCTGCTCGGGCCGTTGGCGCTGGCGGGCTTTCTCGCCGGCATGATCCTCGTCGGCCAGTTGTTGGCGGTGTTCATGGCCAATGCGGGCGGTGCCTGGGACAACGCCAAGAAGACGATCGAGGACGAGCCACGCAACGTCGAAAAGAACACAGGCAAGGGTTCCGAGAGACACAAGGCGGCGGTCACCGGTGACACCGTGGGCGATCCGCTCAAGGATACGGCGGGCCCGGCCATCAACCCGCTCATCAAAGTCATGAACATGGTGAGCCTGTTGTTGCTGCCGCTCGTGTTGAAGTTCCACGCGGTCACGGGACTGGAAGGCAGTGGCAAATCTCCCTTTGCCATCGCCGTCGTCATCGCCGTGGTCGCGGTGGCAGCGATCGTCTGGGCAGTCAATAAGTCCAAGACGGACTCGCCGGAGATGAAGGCGATGGAGAAGGAATTCGAAAAAGCTTAGTCGGAATCTGACACTGCCTGCCGGGGCGCGACCAGTCGCGCCCCGGTTGTGTTTTCCGGACGTTGCATGACCGCGACGCATCGGTTAGTCTGCAACCATGCACCGGGCATATTCAGCACTGCTGGGGGTTCTCGTAATCGGTTTGATGGGGACGGGCTGCGCGACGACTCGCAACCGCCCGCTCACCTGGGACCGGCTCCCGTTTCCCCGGGATTCCGACTGGGCCGGACCCCAGGGATCGCCTGCGCGGGTGGAGGACGGCGATCTCATTCTGCAGGGACAGAAGGTGCGGACGCATGGGATTTACTCTGCGCCGCTGGTCATCGACTGCGTGGTTGAATTGGAAGAGCGGACGGCTCCGGATGGTTGGTGGGGAGTGGAGTTCGTACCGGTCAAGAGCCCGCGAGACTCGGGCCCCAGGGAGTTCTGTCGTTTTCGGATGATTTACCGCAATCCCAGCGCGAACAGTGGCCATGACTGTCTGGTGATGGAGGAGAGCGGAGGAACATCCGGGGTCAAGCAACTCTGGGGTGAAGTACCGGTCACCCTGAGCGCCGGGAAGCCGTATGCCGTCCGATTGGAGGTGGCGGCCGACCACGTGCAAGTCACCATCAACGGGAGCGTTTACGATCTCAAGGCGGTGAAGGTTCCTTACGGGCAGTTCTACATTCAGCTCGTGGGTTGGCAGCCGAGGAATCGCTGGCACGTCCGGAATTTTTCGATCCACTGAGTGGTGGGCTTGACCGCCGGGCGTAGCTCGCCGATGATGACGGCCATGCACGTCACGTTTTTGGGCACCGGTACCAGCCACGGCATCCCGATGATTGGGTGCGACTGTGCCGTGTGCCGGTCGGATAATCCCCGCAACAAGCGGTTGCGCCCGTCGATTTATGTTGAATGCGAGAACCAGTGCCTGCTCGTGGATGCCACGCCCGACCTTCGGACCCAGGCGTTGCGCGCGAACATCCGGCGGGTGGACGCGGTGTTGATGACGCACACCCATGCCGACCACGTTCTCGGCTTGGACGACCTGCGGGCCTTCACGGCCCGCAATGGACGGAGGATGCCCATTTACGGCTCGCCTCATTCGGTGGAAACGATCCGACGGGTGTTTCCGTACGCCTGCACGGAGACGCCAGCCTGGGCGGGGTTGCCCAGTTTCGAGATGCACGCGATCGAACCGCATCAGGACTTCGAGGTGGGCGGACTGAAGTTGCGCGCGCTCCCGCTTCTGCACGGGCGAATGACCGTATACGGCTTTCTCTTTGGACGCGAGATGGCGTACGTGACGGACTGCAACGTCGTACCCCCGGAGGTGGTTGGGGCGATTCGTGGCGTGACGCTGCTCGTGCTCGACGCGCTGCGGCACCGGCCGCATCCGGCGCACCTGACCATCGATCAGGCGCGGGCGGTGGCCGAACAAGTGAAGGCCTCCCTGACGCTGTTCACGCACCTCTGTCACGAGGCGGACCATGAAGCTGTGGAGCAGGAATTGCCACCGCACGTGCGGGTGGCCTACGATGGGATGAAGATGGAGGTGAGCGATGACCGGGTTCGGCAGGTCGCCTGAGGCGCTTCTTCGGGCGGCAGCGCTGGCACTTCTCGTGTGCGGGACGCCCACCGTGCGCGCCGACGAACCGGGCAAACGCGTTGTCCTGGTCTATAACGCGGCCGACCCCGACAGCCGGCCGCTGGCCGACTACTACGCCCTGAAGCGAGGCGTGCCGACCAACCAGATTTGCGGGATTCACGCGCCGGTCGCCGAGACGATCTCGCGCACGGAGTACAACGAGACGATTCGCGACCCGGTGTGGCAGTTTCTTACGCGGCAGGGCCTGATCGAACAGGAACCGCGAACGGTTGTTGACCCCGTGCTGGGGCCGGTCCCGTCACTGGTAACAGTCGGCTCGAAAATTTCCTGTCTCGTGTTGCTGTACGGGGTCCCGTTGCGGATCAACAGCGACACGAACATCGTTGAGAATCTCCCCGCCGACACGCGGCCGGAGGCGCGTCGTAACGAAGCCTCGGTGGAAAGCGAACTGGCCACGTTGCCCACCACGGGCGTGCCCCTCTCGGGCCCGGTGCGGAACCTGTTCTTCAAGGACTTTTCGGAGGAGTTCGGGCCTCCGTTGAACCGACAGATGCTGTTGGTGGGCCGCCTCGACGGCCCGGATCCGCAGACCGTCCGGCGGATGATCGATGACGCGCTCAAAGCGGAGCGGTATGGGCTGCATGGACGCGCTTACTTTGATTTGCGCGGGATACAGGACAAGGCCTACAAGCAGGGGGACGACTGGATGCGGGCGTCTTACCGCCTGTTTCGGGATGCGGGCTATGAATGTGACCTGGACGACACCGAGGCAGTCTTCGATCAGGATTATCCGATGACGGATGCCGCCATCTACGTCGGCTGGTACGCCGGCAACGTCACCGGCCCGTTCCTGCGCCCGGATTTTCGATTCAAGACGGGCGCGGTGGCGTATCACCTTCATTCGTTCAGCGGCCAAAGCGTGCGGACGCGCACCGCGGATTGGGTCGGACCACTTTTAGCGAAGGGGGCGGCCGCCACGATGGGCAACGTTTTCGAACCGTATCTCACGCTCAGCCCGCGCATCGACATCTTTTTCGAGCGGTTGCTGGACGGCGCACAGTTCCTCGAGGCCGGTTACTGCAGCGAACCCGTGTTGAGTTGGCAGACAACATTTGTCGGTGATCCGTTGTACCGGCCCTTCGCGGTGTCGTTGGACAAACAGATCGAGCGCTTGAAGGCGGATCAGGATCCCGACTTGGAATGGGCGTACCTGCGCAAGGTCAACCTGCTGCGCGCGGAAGGTGGCGCAGACGAGGCTGAAGACTTGTGTCGGACCAAGGCGAAAGCTTTGTCGAGTGTCGTCTTGGAAGAAAAACTGGGGGACTTGCTGCGCACCGATGGCCGCAACAAGGAAGCCATCACGGTCTATACCCGACTGTTGGAGCATACGACCGAGTTGTATCACAAGATCCGGATTACCAGCCACCTGGCCGGCACGTATGAGAGCGACAAACAACCGAAGCTGGCGCTGGCCTACTACGAACAGGTCATCTCGCTGATACCCGACCCCAAGAATGCCATCGAGTACTACCGGAAAGCGCGCGGCTTGGCGATCGCCGTCGGCGACGACGCGAAGGCGAAGACGCTGCAGATGAAGATCGACGAGTTGGTTCCGCCCCCGCCACCCCCGCCTGAGCCCGGCAATAAGAAGTGACTCTGGGCTGAGTGCTGGCGGACAGACGTGGTTGTAAAGGAGGGATTCACCACGGAGAGCACGAAGGGCACGAAGTTTTCGTGATCTCCAAGTGCTTTGTGGTGACGAGTTGTGTTTCAATAGGAGTCGAAAAAGGAGTCGAAAAAGGAATGACAAGCGCGCGGAGCTTTGCTATACGAGCACGCCGATTGACCCATGAAAATTGGAATCCCGAAAGAAATTGCACCCAACGAGCGCCGGGTGGCGCTGGTGCCGGACTTGGTGCCGCCGTTGCGCAAGCTCGGCCTGGAGGTGTTGGTCGAAGCCGGCGCAGGGCAGGCAGCATTCCTTGCGGATGCAGACTACGAGAAAGCCGGCGCGCGCATTGTTCCGAAGGTCTGGAGCGAAGCCGATGTTGTTCTCAAGGTTCGGAGACCGACCGACAAGGAGATTCAGGCTCTCCGCGAAGGCACGATGCTGGTGGCGCTGTTGCAGCCGGCGTCGAGCGCTGACACCATTCAAGAACTGGCGGAGCGCAAGGTAACGGCGTTCGCGATGGAATTGCTGCCGCGGATCAGCCGCGCGCAAAGCATGGATGTGTTGTCGTCGCAGGCGAACGTCGCCGGTTACAAGGCGGTGCTGATCGCCGCGGTCGCTCTGGCCAAGTATCTGCCGATGATGACGACGGCCGCGGGCACCATTCGACCCGCAAAGGTGCTCGTGCTGGGCGCGGGCGTGGCCGGACTGCAGGCGATTGCGACGGCGCGTCGGCTCGGCGCGGTCGTGTGGGGCTACGACGTGCGGGCGGTCGTCAAGGAACAGATTGAAAGTCTCGGCGCGAAATTCCTTGAATTTGATCTCGGCGTGAAAGACGCGCAGGACACGGGCGGTTATGCCAAGGAGCTTTCCGAGGAAACCAAGCGCAAGCAGCAGCAATTGCTCGGCGAGAAGACCAAGGAATTCGACGTGGTCATCACCACGGCGTTGATCCCCGGCAAGCCCGCGCCGCGCCTGATTACGAAGGAAACCGTGGCCGGCATGAAGCCGGGCTCGGTGATTGTGGATCTCGCGGCGGAAGCCGGCGGCAATTGCGAATTGACCGAGGCGGACCGGGAGATCGTGACGCACGGGGTGACCATCATCGGGCCGACGAACCTGCCAAGCGCGATGCCGACGCACGCCAGCCAGCTCTACGCGCGCAACGTGACCGAGTTGTTGAAGCTGATGGTCAAGGACGGCAAGCTCCAGCTCGATTTCAATGACGAGATCGTCAAAGGCACGTGCGTCACGCACGGCGGCCAGGATGTGCGCGTCAGCTCAGTGAAGGCCTGAGTTGTCGGACAGTTGTTTGACCAACTGGGTCGTGAATCCCTTGGCGTCGCCAAAGAGCATCAGCGTCTTGTCCATGTAGTACAACTCGTTGTCGATACCGGCGAAGCCCGGGTTCAGACTCCGCTTGATGACCATGATCGTCCGGGCCTTGTCCACGTCGAGGATCGGCATGCCGTAGATTGGGCTGGTCTTGTTGGTGCGCGCGGCCGGATTGGTCACGTCGTTGGCGCCGATGACCAGTGCCACGTCGCTCTGCGGCAATTCCCGGTTGGCGTCGTCCATTTCCAGCAGGTGATCGTAAGGGATGTCCGCTTCGGCCAGGAGCACGTTCATGTGGCCAGGCATGCGGCCGGCGACGGGATGAATGGCAAATTTCACGTCCACGCCTTTCTTGGTGAGCGCGTCGTAGAGTTCCCGCACGGAATGTTGTGCTTGGGCGACCGCCATGCCGTAGCCGGGAACGATGATCACCGAGTTGGCGGCCTCGAGCAATGCCGCTGCTTCCTCGGGTACGGCGCTGCGCGCGGTCTTCTGCTCCTGCTGGGCCGCCGCGGTTTGTACCTGGCCGAACGCGCCAAACAGCACGTTGGCAAACGAACGATTCATCGCCTTGCACATGATGATCGACAGGATCAAGCCCGACGATCCGTCCAGCGCGCCGGCAATGATCAACAGGCGGTTGCCGAGGACGAATCCCATGGCGGAGGCCGACAATCCAGCGTAGGAATTCAGGAGCGAAATCACCGTGGGCATGTCCGCCCCGCCGATCGGGATGATCAGCAACACGCCAAAAACCAGGGCGATCGTGCTCATGATCGGGAACAAGTGGGTGCGGTCGGGATGGAGAATCAGGACGACTCCGAGAATGGCGGCCGCTGTGAACAGCGAAATGTTCACGATGTTCTGTCCCTTATACGTGATGGGGCGCGTGGGCAGGATCTCCTGGAGCTTGCCGAACGCCATCAAGCTCGCCGTGAACGTCAGGAAACCCAGCAACACTTCGAGCGTGAGGGCGGTCATGGTGAACCGGCTCAGGTTCGGAGTTTCCAGATAAAACTCCGCCGCGCCGACCAAGGCCGCCGCCAGCGCGCCAAACGCATGCGAGAGTGCCGTCCGTTGTGGGACGGCGGTCATGGGCATCATCGCCATCGGGATGCCGATGATGGTGCCGATGACGAATGCCACCAGGATCCACTGGTAACTATGAAAGCCGCCGTGAAGGATCTCGGGTTTCAGCAACGTGCCGCCAACGGCGAGGAGCATGCCGATGATGCCGATGATCACGCCCCGGCGCGCGGTCGGTACGGCGCTCAGCCATTTCAGGGCGAGAATGAAGCAAGCGGCCGCCGCGATGTAGAGGATATGGATTGCCGGCCCGCTCATGGCTTCTTCGGCTCCGCCTTCTTGAACATGCGCAGCATGCGGTAGGTAATGAGGTAGCCGCCCACAATGTTGATCATCGAAGCCGTGACCGCGACGGTGCCAAGGACCGTGCTGAGCGTCGTCTTTTGTTCGCCCGCGATGACGATGGAGCCGACGACCGAGATCGCGGAGATGGCGTTGGTCAACGACATCAACGGGGTGTGCAGCAACGGCGACACGCGGCGGATGACCTCCAGACCGAGAAACGTCGCGAGGACGAAGACATACGCGTACGACAACAGGTCAGATTCCATTACGGTTCCATTTCGGTTGTTGGTTCTGTTCTTTTTGAACGCCACCACGAACGCGTGCACACTTCCGCATCCCGGCCTTGCATGTGATTCGCTGTTGCGCTGGCAGCGGCAGGAGTGATAAACAACCCCGGCAGCCATTTCAAGTCCTATGTTCATCGACACGCATGCGCACCTGAGCTACCCGGATTTTGCCGAAGAACTGGACGAAGCCATCGCGCGGGCCGGTGCGGCCGGCGTGGAGAAAATCGTCAGCATCGGCCCCGATCTGGAGGCGGCGCGGCGAACGTTGGACATCGCGCACCGATTCGACGGCGTGTACGCCACCGTGGGCCTGCACCCCGGAGAAGTCCCCGATCTCTCGCTCGGCAACATGCCGGAACTGGGCGCGTTGGCAAAGGGCCCCAAGGTCGTCGCGATTGGCGAGACGGGTCTGGATTATTACCGGTTGCCTGTGGGACAGGCGTCCCCGCCTGTCCATTCTGAAGCGAGACCAGGCGAGACGTCCGCCGTACTCAAGCAACAGCAGAAGGACCTGTTTTGGGCGCAACTCGAGTTGGCCAAGGAGCGCCGGTTGCCCGTGGTAATCCACAACCGCGCCGCGGATGTCGACACCTTGGAAATCTTGCGCGCCCACGCCGGCGGCCTGCCGAAAGACTGGCGGCCGTGGGGCGTGATGCACTGTTTCTCGGGCGACGAGAAGTTTGCGTTTGATTGTCTCGAGATCGGATTGTTCATCAGCTACACGGGAATCCTCACGTTCAAGAACGCGGTGGGGTTGCGCAATGTGGCGAAAAAGGTCTCGCTCGACCGCGTGATGCTGGAGACCGACGCGCCGTATCTGGCGCCGCAGCCGCACCGCGGCAAGCGTAACGAGCCAGCCTACGTCCCGCTCATCGCCGAAACGTTGGCGCTGGTAAAGGGCGTCAGCGTGGAAGAGGTGGCGCGCGCCACGACCGAGAATGCGCACCGGCTATTCCGGTTCAACCATGTGGAATGAGGGCCGTGAATTCCAAGTCGTTCAACTTGATCGTTCGCATCGTGATCGCGGTCGTGATCGGCATCTTCTTGGTGCGATATATCGGTTTCTCGCCCGTGTTGCCGATTGTCGGCGTGATTTATGGTTTCCTATTGTTCCTGCTGTTTGGGCTGCCACTCATCAGACGAGCGGGAGACCGTGTCTCCAAGCTGTTCTGGCCGGATGACTCTCACTTCCGCATCGTGCCCGAGTACAGCCGGGCGGAAGCGCGGGCGAAGGAGGGTCGGTACCCGGAAGCCGTTGACGAATACCGCCAGGTAATCGCCGAGCATCCCGACGACATCTATCCGCATCTGCGCATCGCGGAATTGGCGCTGGACCATCTCCACGACGTGAAACTGGCCGAACTGGAGCTGCGATCGGCGGTTGCCAAGGCCACCGGTCCCGACTCAACGGCGCTGGCCGCCAACCGCCTGGCGGATTTGTACCAGCATGCGCTACACGACCCGGCCCGCGCACTGGAAGTGGTGAAGCAATTGCGCGAGAGACTTCCCGGCACCAAACAGGCGAGGCTCGCCGAGGAGCGGATCGTTCTGCTCGACAAACTGGCCCGCGGCGCGGTGTCGCCACCGCAGGTGCCCGACAAAATCTCGCTCCGGCCGTCGCGCTACAAGATGCCCGAGTAACCGGTTTGGCTCGATTGCCGGCCGTTCTCAAAATAGTCTTGCTTTGGGCGTCGTGAAGGCGAAGGAACTTTTCACGGAAAGCGAGAGAGCAGCATTCACCCCGCCGGGAGCGCGTCACGTCTGCGCGTGGAGGAACCATCAGGGTAAACTCATGACACAACTTTCCCGAAGAACTTCGGGATAAAGATTCGCGGCTTCGGCTGCTGTCTAGGACGAAACTAGGGATTCTGCACGAAGGACAGCGTTGGAAGCGCGCCCCACGAGGGGCGCGCCGAAAGCGTTCCTTCGTGGGCACCCTAGTGCCTGTCCTAGGGCGTAAGTAAAGTACGCCCCGTTCTATTCGGGCACGGCTAAGCCGGAACTATGCAGTAGGAGCTCATTTTAACCATTGAACGTCGGACGGTTTTCGACTGCATGGCAGTTGGGAATGGGGCTCAGAATCTTCTCCCACA
>Ga0335079_10005794_pt1 | contig 14128 bp, 13 predicted proteins | sample Lox_Sample_33_FD_206719 | JGI IMG/M metagenome (GOLD analysis project Ga0335079, IMG submission 206719) | Soil microbial communities from Loxahatchee National Wildlife Refuge, Florida, United States - Lox_Sample_3.3 | ecosystem: Environmental > Terrestrial > Soil > Wetlands | place: USA...
CGCATCACCACCAGCCTTCCCACCCTCACCGAGGAAGAAAGGAAGCAACTGGCGGAGTACATGCGCAAGTCCGATCCCAATTTCACGAAGGTGCTGGAAAGTATCGAGCGCTCGAAGTAGCGATGGCAGCCGTCAAGACCATTGCCGTGATCGGGGCGGGGATCATGGGACGCGGCATCGCGCACGCCGCCGCCCTGGGCGGCTTCCGCACCATCCTCGAAGACATCCTGCCGGCCAGCCTGCGCCGCGCCGAGAGCGAAATCCGCGGCAACCTCGACAAAGGTGTTGAGCTGGGCAAGGTCTCGCGCCAGCAAGCCGACGACGCCTTCGGGCGGATCGAGTTTGCCGGCTCGATTGACGAAGCCGCGCGCGCGGCCGAGCTGGTGATCGAGGCGGTTCCGGAAGAGCTCGAGTCCAAGATCGAGATCTTCACGCTCCTGGACAAGATCTGCGCCCCGCCGACCATCCTGGCCTCCAACACTTCGTCGCTTTCCATCACCGAGATCTCTTCCGTCACCTATCGCGCGCCTCGCTGCATCGGCATGCATTTTTTCAATCCCGTACACAAGATGAAGCTGCTGGAGATCGTGCGCGGCCTGGAGACCGACCAGCCAACCATCGATGCCTGCGTGGACGTAGGCAAGCGCATGGGCAAGGAAGTCGTCGTGATCAAAGAATCGCCGGGCTTTATCACCAGCCGCATCAACGCCATGATCGGCAACGAAGCTTTCTACATGCTGCAGGAAGGCATCGCCAACGCGGCTGACATCGATAAAGCCCTCAAGCTCGGGCTCAACCATCCCATGGGCCCGTTCGAATTGGTCGATCTGGTCGGGCTCGATACGCGCCTGCACATCCTGGAGTATCTGCACAAGACGCTGGGAGAGAAATATCGTCCCGCGCCGTTGCTGGTGCAGTATGTGAAGGCTGGCCGGCTGGGCCGTAAGGCTGGGCGCGGGGTGTTTGAGTATCCTGAAGCAGGGAGCAGGGAGTAGGGAGCAGAGAGTAGGGAGCAGAGAGTAGGAACCAAGGTTTTCCTGGCTACTCCCTACTCGCTACTTCCTGCTGCCTGCTTTCTGTTTACTCCGACGCCAGTCCACGCCTGCCCCCTTCCAATGGAATCAGCAGCTTACCGGCTGTATACCGTGGGTCAACCGTCGCGAACCGATGAAACAAAGGACTTAGACGCAAGAACAGTCTTTCAAAGGACTTAGGCGCGCTTTTTCGGCGTTGTTTGGCCTATTTTCGGCTGGTTTGCCAGTGAGCCCGGATTCGTCCAAGTTATCTCTCCAGGCAACATTGCCGTGGCGATGAGCTTCGCCAGGCTCCGCAACCGACGATCAATTTGATATATAACAATAAATAACAATAGCATTGAGAACGCTCCGCTGTCAACAAAAATCGGCGGCGGGGCGCGGCCTCGGGGCGCATCCGGCCATAGCACTTGACTCAGTGCTACTCTTTCCGGTAATTTCTGAATGTACAGAAATTACAACAATGCCGCTCTCACCCATCGAGCAAAGATTTGTCCTGCACTGGGGGGAAATGGGGACACGGTGGGGTATTAACCGCACCGTGGCGCAGGTGCACGCTTTGCTGTTCCTTTCCCCCAAGCCCCTGCACGCCGAGGAGATCGCGGACACATTAACGGTGGCGCGGTCAAACGTCAGCACCAGCCTGCGGGAGTTACAGGGCTGGGGGATTGTAAGTCTAGTGCATCTGCTGGGTGACCGCAGGGACCACTTCGAATCCGTGAAGGATGTGTGGGAGATCTTCCGGATCGTCGCAGAGGAGAGAAAGCGACGGGAGATCGACCCCACCCTGCGTGTGCTGCAGGAATGTGTGGGTGAGCTGAAAAGAGGCGGCTCGGGCAACGCGAACGCCCGCGAAAGGCTGGAGGAAATGCTGGAGTTCCTTACCACTACATCGAGCTTGTTCGATGAGCTCTTGCACATGCCGGTCGGGACGCTCAAAGGAATGGCTCGGCTACGCGGAAAACTGATGTGGCTTTTCAGGCCAGGGAAGAAACCCGCGGCCCAATGAGGTTGAGGTTGGCATGATCTCGCTCGCCTCAGAGATGACGGACGGCAAGGGACGGCACGCTCGTGGCTGGCTCTTCTTCGACGCCGAGTGCGAATTCTGTACGCGGATCGCAGTACGGCTGGCGGGTCCGATGAAGCGACGCGGCCTGGCCGTTGCCCCGCTGCAGGACCCGCGCGTTGGGGCCCTGCTCGGCCTTTCGCGGGAGGAACTGCTGCGTGCGATCCGCTTTGTCTTTGAAGACGGAAGCCAATACTCCGGTGCGGACGCTCTGCTAGCGATTGCGCAGGAGGTGTGGTGGGCGCGCCCGCTCGTATGGGTTTCAAGAGTTCCAGGAGCGATGAGTGTCATGCGGGCGGTCTATCAACGGGGAGCAGAGCGCCGGAGGTGCCACGCGAAGCTCTGCATAAGCGACCAGGCGCCGATCGGCAGTTAATGCCAAGCTTGGGGGGACTTCCTACTATGAAGATCACGTTTGGCGACTTATGGCGTCCCAGCGGAACCATCGACCGGGGGAAATACGCCCTGGTAGGAGCACTGGGTTTCGCCCTGAAGCACAATTTGGACCGTATCGTCGCTACCTACGGCTTTCATCGTCCCTGGAGTTTGTTCAATTACTGGGTGCCGGCGCGAGACGTGGCACGGATCGGTGAGTTGCGCCGCAATGAAGCCGCATTCCTGGAGACGATGGTGGCACTCGCTCTCCCTTTCGTCTGGGTTGGCGTTGTGCTGACCCTGAAGCGGCTTCGCAGCGCGAAACTGCCTCCCTCGTTGGTAGTCCTGTTCTTCGTCCCATTCGCGAACTTGTTGTTCTTTCTTGTGCTGTGCCTGTGGCCCGAGCGGGACTTCGCCGGCGCGGAGCAGCAGGACAGGCCGAAGCATTCGTTCTTAGCACGGATAGTCCCTGAAGGCACTGTGGGAAGCGCGTCCGTGTCTCTATTGCTGACTGCTCCTATTGGTCTTGCCATGGTCCTGCTCGGAGTTAAACTGTTGCAGAACTACGGCTGGGGTCTATTCGTAGCTCTGCCATTTACGATGGGATTCGCAGCCGCCCTGGTTTACGGGGTGCACCAGCCGCGGCGGCTCCGCGATTGCATCGGCGTTGCGCTACTTTCGGCCGCACTCCTGGGCGCGGGACTATTGACGCTGGCTCTTGAAGGTGTGGTCTGCCTCATTATGGCCATGCCTATTGCCCTCCCGCTTGCCGCTTTCGGAGGGGCGTGCGCGTACCTAGTGCAGCGGCGGCGGTGGTTCCCCAGCCGGGCCCCGGCGTTACTTTCCATCCTCTTCGTTTTTGTTTCAGGCCTGCAGTGGACGGAACACGCTGTTGCGCCACCGCCTGACACGTTCATCGCCCGTTCAGAGATCGACATCCATGCATCGCCGCAAGAGGTCTGGAGGCAGGTGGTTGCCTTTGCTGAGATTCCTCCGCCGACGGAGTGGCTGTTTCGTGCCGGGATCGCATATCCCATCCGGGCCGAAATGATAGGAAACGGTCCTGGCGCAGAAAGACATTGCGTTTTCTCAACGGGCGCGTTCGTCGAACCCATCGAAGTTTGGGATGAACCGCGCAGGCTGAAGTTTTCGGTAACGTCGAATCCCGCACCGATGGAGGAGTGGACGCCTTACTCCCACATCGAGCCACCACACTTGCATGGATTCCTCGTTTCCAAGGGCGGGCAATTCCGGCTAACACCGCTGCCGAATGGAGGCACCCGGCTCGAGGGCACGACCTGGTACCAACACGGACTTTGGCCGGCCGCATACTGGCAGCTTTGGTCCGACGCTATCATTCACCGCATTCATCTCCGCGTCTTGAGACACATCCGAGACGAGGTGGAGAAGAAGGCGCAGTGAACCGAGATCGTCTTCCGCCGGCCCCTGAGAAAACGACGAGCACGAGCGCCGAAACGTAGGTATGAGCCATAATGCTTCCTCTACCAGTTCAGTCGTCCCTTACGGGACTTGGCATGTTTGGCTCGGCTACCCGGCGATACGGACGGGTGGCTCGGCCGAACATCTTTCGCGTCATCGCCATTCTGTCATCGCCATTCTTAGCGGTGCCCCTCCCGAGCCGGTTTTGCTCGGGTAGGGTTTTAGAACTGCCCCGCCCTAGCAAAAGAGGCTAGGACGGGGCACCCTCAGGTGTAATGGACGGTGCAAAGTCTTAGACCGGGCCACCCACCCGAACTTGCCAAATGGTACAATTCGAATTGTATAGTTCATCTTATTGAACTGGAGAGTTGATGAGTAACAGCATCGTGGTTACTGCGCTCCAGGCGCGTACGAATTTCGGCAAGCTCCTTCGACGCGTGGAAGATGAGGGCCGGTCCCTCGTCATCGAGAAGCGGGGCAGCCCGCGGGCCGTTTTACTCAGCATCCGGGATTATGTGCGTCTCGCGGTCCCTGAACCAGAAGTCCTGCAGATTATCGGAACGGAATCCAAGCGCAAGGGGACCCACAGGCTGAACTCAAAACAGATCGACCGGCTCATCCAAGCTGCGCGCCGCTCGAAGCGCCGATGATCCCGCTGCGCCTTGTGCTGGACACGAACGTGGTGGTTTCTGCGGCCCTCAAACCGGAAGGGTTGCAGCGAACCGTGCTTCTGCTCGCGATCAGCATGCCGGTCCGGTGGTACGTTTCTGATGCCGTCCTGGGGGAATACTCTGCGGTCCTGGCACGCCCTGAGCTGAAGATTCGCAAGGGCCTCCGGCAGCAATTGCTTCAGTTGATCAAGGACCATTCCCGCGTTGTCGTTCCATCCCGCTTGCCTCAAATAACCACCGATCCCGCTGACAACATCTTTATTGAATGCGCTGATGCGGGGCGTGCGGACTATCTGGTAACGGGCAATCAGCGTCATTTCCCGAGGTTCTGGAAAAGCACCAAGATCATAAGCTCAAGAGAGTTTCTGAATATCATTGCGCCCCACCTGGTCGAATGAGTGCCGGTTCCGGCGGAGAGCGGCCCCCACCCTGCAAAAATCCCGATAACCCTTTCCGCTCTGGCCAGTCCAATTCTCTGGCGGCCGGGCGGGATGGCAAACCGTGAACTTTCCCGTCCTCGGCTGCGTAGTTTTGGGGTATGGTCATGCGCATGCTGCTGGATATCTTCGCCCAGACCCTGCGCACCCTTTGGGCGCACAAGCTGCGCTCGTTCCTCACCATGTTCGGGATAGCGTGGGGCGTGGGGTCGCTGCTGCTGCTGATCGGCGTGGGCGAGGGCTTCCGCACCGGCAACCGCAAGTCGCTGGAAACCTTCGGCAAGAACATCATTTTCTTTTTCGGCGGGCGCGCCCCGGCGGTCGAGGGCAGCTTCACTTCGATGAAGTGGTTCAACCTGACCTACGACGACTACCTCGACATCAAGCGCGAAGCCAAGCTCGCCCTGAACATCTCGCCTCTGATCGCGCGCGACGACATCCGCGCCGTCAGCGAGTACACCAGCACCAACGGCCAGGTCTCGGGCGTGCCGCCCGTCTATAACCAGGTACGGACCATCCCCTTGCAGGTGGGCCGGTGGTTCAACGATGAGGACAACGCCGAACGCCGTCGCGTCTGCGTGCTCGGCCGTGAGATGACCAGGAACATGTTTCCCGGGCGGCCGGCGGTGGGCAACTCGATCATGCTGAATGGCGTGCATTTCGAGGTAATCGGCGTGCTCGACATGATCGGCCGCGAGGAGCAGAACGCCACCAACATCCGCATCTTTGTCCCCTTCAACACCATGCGCGAGCTGTTCCCGCTGAAAGGCGAGAACTCCAAAGACGGGAACGCCATCTCCTTCATCAACTACCAGCCGCGCAGCTTTGAAGAAAACGAAGAGGCCAAGGAGGAGATGCACCGTATCGTCGCCCGCAACCACGGCGGCTTCGACCCCAAGGGTCAGGACATCTGGGAAGAGTGGGACACGGTGAAGAACCAGAAGACCATGGGCAAAATCTTCAGCGCGATGGACTGGTTCCTGGGCGGGGTGGGCCTGGTGACGCTGGCGCTGGGCGCGATCGGCATCATCAACATCATGCTGGTAGCGGTGACCGAGCGCACCCGCGAGATCGGGCTGCGCAAAGCCCTGGGCGCCACCTATCGCAGCATCCTGTTCCAGTTCTTCCTCGAAGGCGCGTTTCTGACGCTGCTCAGCGGCGCCATCGGCGTGGCTGCCGCCATGGGCTTTATCCACCTGCTTTCCGGCGTACAGATGCCGCAGGGCTTTGACACGCCGAAGATCGTGCCCAGCTCGGCGATTGCCGCGGTGCTCTCGCTGGCCGTGGCAGGAATCGCAGCCGGCCTTTATCCGGCGCGCAAGGCGGCGATGCTCGAGCCGGTGGAGGCCCTGCGCCAGGAGTAAGCATGACTCATGACCTGCTGAAAGAAGCTTACGGCGCAATGCAGTACAACCGCCGCCGCACCACGCTCACCATGCTGGGCATGGCCTGGGGGATCGCCACGGTGGTGATCCTGCTGGCCTTCGGCTCGGGATTCGAGCGCGCCATTACCGTGATCTTCAGCTCCTGGGGCACCGACATGATCATGGTCTTCCCCGGGCGCACCTCCTTGCAGGCCGGGGGAACAAAGGCGGGAAGCGAAGTCAAGCTGAAGCTCGCCGACGTGGACTACATCCGCAACGAAGTGCCGATGATCAAGGGCGTCACGCCCCTGTTCGACCAGCGCAACGGCGCCACTATCCAGCACGACACCCGCACCTTCACCAACCTGTTCCTTACCGGTGTGTATCCCGTGTACCAGCGCATTCGCCGCTTCGACGTTGCGGCCGGTCGCGGATTGACGGAACAGGACGAGTACACACGTGCCCGCGTGGCCGTGATCGGCGATGACGCCAAGAAACGCCTTTTCTCCGGCGAGTCGGCGCTGGGTGAGAACATCCGCATCAACGGCATGACTTTCAAGGTGGTGGGCATTTACCAGCACAAGGTGCAGGGCAGCGATGACAACGATAACGGGATGATCGTCATCCCATTCAGCACCATGGGCGATCTCTACGACACGCAGTACATCACCGGCATCGCCATGGATTATGAGGGCGAGGACCACCGCCAGCTCGCGCGCGTGGTGCGCGCGGTCATAGCCGGACACCACAACTTCCGTCCCGATGACCGCCGCGCGGTCTTCATCGCCGACATCAAGGAAGACTTCGACGAATTCAAAATCGTCACCGCCGCGCTGAAGGTGCTGCTGGGGTTCATCGGCGCGCTGACGCTGGGCATCGGCGGCATCGGCCTGATGAACATCATGCTGGTCTCGGTGCAACAGCGCACCCGCGAGATCGGCGTCGAGAAAGCCCTGGGCGCACAGAAACGGCAGATCCTCATCCAGTTCATGGCCGAGGCGCTAGCCATCACCTTTGCCGGCGGGCTGGCCGGGATCGTGATCGCCTACCTGATTTCCTGGGCTGTGGGCTCGATCACGCTGATGAGCGCCTTCGGCGAGAACAGCGGCGCCGGCGACATCCACCTGGGCATCAACCTGAGCAGCCTGATCGTGGCCACTGTCATCCTCAGCTTGGTGGGGATCATCAGCGGCATGCTGCCCGCCATCCGTGCCGCGGGGCTGGATCCGATTGAGTCGCTGCGATACGAATAACACAATTGTTCCATTGATTCATTGATCCATTGGGCCGGTTTTCAATGAGTCAATGGACCAATCCCTCAGGGTTCTCTGTGGTTAAATTATCCGGTGGAAAACCTCCGCCTCGAACGTGTCCTCGCGCAACTCCTCCTCTACGAGCATCCGCTGCTGGCCTTTGACGCGCGCGAGAAGGGCGATGGTGTCGAGGTCATTATCAAGTTCAAGGATCCCGGCCTGAAGGTCCACACTTACTACTTCGAGCTGCACCCGCGCGACCTCGACCACCCGCAGTTCGAGTGGACCTTCCAGCGCCAGCTCTACGATTGCCTGCACGATTACTTCATCGAGATGTTCATCCGCACGCCGCAGGACCTGAAAGAACGGAAATGACGCTGCGCGAACGCATCGAGCAGGAGATCCGCGAGCGCGGGCCGATTCCGTTTTCGCGCTATATGGAAATGTGTCTCTACGAGCCCGGGCTGGGTTATTACGCGCAGCAGAAGGAGCAGTTCGGCAAAGCCGGCGACTTCTATACCTCGAGCGACGTGCACGCAATTTTCGGACGGCTGATGGCCCGGCAGTTCGAAGAAATGTGGCGGGTGCTGGGCTCGCCCGGGCAGATCGAGATCGTGGAACCCGGTCCCGGTCGCGGCCTGTTCGCGCGCGACGTGCTCGACTGGGCACAGCAGAAATTCCCGGATTTCCTGCGCGCGCTGCACTACACGCTGGTGGAAAGGTCGGCCGCGCTGCGGGAGAAGTTGGCGGCAACGTTGCAAGAACACATCGCGGCGGGCAAGGTGTCGATCTCTGGAGACGTAGCAAGCTCTGCCGAGATTGTGATCTTCTTCGCCAACGAGTTTTTCGACGCGCTGCCGGTCGAGGTACTGAGCAACCACGGTGCGATGCGGGTCGGCTGGGAAGCCGGGCGGTTCGTCGAAAGCTTCGGCTCCGCATCGGCGGCCGAGATGGAATACCTCGACCGTTACTCCATCCATCCGGGAGAAGGCGAGCGCGTGGAAGCGGGGCTCGAAGCCGAGCGATGGATGCAGCGCATCGCCGCCGCCGTGCCGCGCGGCTTCGTGGTAATCGTCGACTACGGTTACACGCGCGAGGAACTGCTGGCCGGACGCCGCCGCGGCACGATCATGTGCTACCGCCAGCATTCCGCCAGCGACAACCCCTACGAGGCTCCCGGCGAGCAGGACATCACCGCGCACGTTAACTTCACCGCGCTGCGCGCCGCCGGTGAGCAGGCCGGCCTCGAATGCCTGCGGCTCGTAACCCAGTCGCAATTCCTGATGGGAATCGGCGAAGAAACGCAATTCGCTGACGCATTCGAGGACGCACGCCTTCCCCAGGAGCGCACCAAACGCGCGTTACAGCTGAAGCACCTGGTCACGCCGGTGGGGATGGGCGAGACGTTCAGCGTACTGGTGATGGCGAAAGGCGTGGACAAGAAGAAGACCGCTGGGCTGAGTGGCCTAAGCTGGCCGGCCGGGCGATAGCGCTACTCATAGCGCAAGGCTTCAATCGGATCGAGGCGGGCGGCGCGAAGGGCGGGCACCATACCGCTGACCAGTCCTACAGCCGTGAGAATCAGCGTAGCGGCAATCAGAGTGCCAGGATGAATGATCAGGCGGATGTCGCCGGCTTCCGCATTTTTCGCAAAGGCGCTATACAGCGTCAGCCTTCCCACAGAAAGCGAAACCGCGTAAGCGAGGATGACTCCCAACACCCCGCCCATGAAGGTAATGGTCAGCGCTTCGGCCAGAAACTGCACCAGGATGTGACGCCGGCATGCGCCCAGCGCCTTCTCCATGCCAATTTCACGGGTGCGCTGCGTCACCGAGACCAGCATGATGTTCATCAACCCGACTCCGCCAATGCCCAAGGTGAGTGTGCCGATGAAGCCCAGCAGGATCTTCAGGCCGAGCGAGATGATCTGGAACTGGTAAACCTGGCTCATGAGGTTAAACACACGCACGGCGCGGCGGTCGGCCTTGTCGAACTTGTGCTGCGTGGCCAGCACCGCGCGCGACGATTGCTCCAGCCGCTCGAAGTCGTTGACTTCGTAATTGAACCAGATGGAATTCAAGTAGTGCGTGTCCGTGAGCTGGTTCATGACGGAGAACGGAACATAGATCAGCCGATTAAGGTTGTCATCGCTTTCCTGCATTTTGGCGCCCAGCACGCCCACCACCTCAAAGCTTAGGCCGTTGATGCGGATGTGTTCGCCTAAAGCATCCCGTCCAGAAAACAGTTTCTCTTTTGCCTCGGAGCCGAGCACCGCCACGCGGGCCCGCGACATCTCGTCTTCCGGACTGTAAAAACGGCCCTCGGCCATCTTGAGCGCACGGATGGAAACCACGTTGGCGTAGTTGCCGGTTACGCTGAAGTTGAAGGTGCGGGTTTCGTACTGAATGCTGGCCTGCTTGGTCACCTCAGGCGTGATGTTGGTGATCTGGGGAAGATTTGTGGTTAGCAGATCCACATCCTCCAGCGTAAAGCGAACCGGCGCGCCTGCCTTTTCGCCGCCGGCCTGCATGGAGGTGCGATCCGGGACCAGCACCATCAGCTTGGTGCCGAAGTTGGCGAAGATATTGCTGATAGCCTGTCCGAAGCCGTCCCCGTAAGCCAGCAGCATGACTACCGTGGCGATGCCCCACGCCATACCCAGCATGGTGAGCGCGGTCCGGCGGCGATTGTGCCGCATGGCGCCATAAGCTTCCTCGAGCAGATCACGAAGCATCGTCTTATTCCTGCCGCAGCGCTTCCACCGGCTGCAGCATGGCAGCTTTGCGCGCGGGATAGAGTCCTGCCACTACCCCGGCCAGCGTCAGGCTGCCGATGGCAATAATTGCGGACATCGGCACCAGCTTCGGGGGATCAAAGCCTGCCGGCCCCTGCTGGGTGCCCAGCAAGGCCATCAGACCGCCGGCCAGGGCCATGCCGATTAAGCCGCTGACCAGCGTGAGCAAAGTTCCCTCCAGAGCGAACTGGAAGAGGATGCTGCGGTTGGTGGCGCCTAGCGCCTTGCGCAGGCCGATCTCGCGGGTTCGCTCGCTGACCGCTACCAGCATGATGTTGATCACCCCAATGGCGCCCAGAACCAGCGTCACCATCCCTACGCCGCCCAGGAAGAAATCCATGGCGTCAAAGATGGTGCCGATCATCTTCGACTCCTGGATGGTGTCCCACATATCGAAGGCGTTGTCATCGTGGTAATTGAAGTCATGGTTGCGAGCGACAATCTTGCGCACCTCATCCGCCGCGATCAGGTGTTCGGCTGCCACGCGCGGCTGATAGTTAATGAAGGAGATAGCGTATTGATGATTCTCGTCTTTAAGCGGGAAGTTCGCCGCCATCACCTGGAAGGGAATGTAGGCGCGCATGTTGGTGGAGTTGTTGTCACCGCGCCCGACGCGTTCCACGCTTCCGATGACCTCGAAGCGCATGCCATTGAGCAGAACCGCGGCGCCCACGGCAGGCCGCCCAGGAAACAGGTGACGACTCATCTCGTCGCCCAGCACGATCACATTGCGCCGCTGGGATTCGTCCAGCGCGTTAAGCCAGCGTCCCTGCTTGATGGGGAGATAACGTATCTCGTTGAACTGGGGCTCTACGCCGGTGATCTGGCCATTGGCGGTGGCGAATTCGCTGACCGCGCGGATATCCGGGCGAGCCAGCACCGGGGAAGCATTGCGCACGTGGGGAGCCGCGCGGACGTCAAGGTAGTCCTGATAGGTGAGCAGGTAATTGCGGGCCGAACTCATATTGCCAGCCACCGCGGGGGCTCGCCCGGGGAAAATGAACATGATGTCCTTGCCGAACTGCGACAATTCGCGCTTGTTGCCTGAGCGAAACCCTTCGCCCAGACCGACCAGCAGCAGCAGCGATCCCACACCCCAGGCGATGCCGAACATGGTAAGGAACGAACGCAGCTTGTGTGCCCACAGGGTGCGGAGGATCTGCGCGAAGATGTCGAAGACCATCCGCATAATTATGGATACGGAGCAAGCAGGAGCTAAGTTCCAAGGAGATATGCCCTACTGCCCGCTGCTGTCCTTAGCCACTTCGCGCTTGTAGGGCGTCTGCAGGTATTTGCGGGCTTCTTCGAGAGCGCCTTGGGTGTCATCGTGGGTCTGCAGCGCCTGGCGATACATGTTGACGGCGCGGTCACGCTGGTCGGTGATGTCGAAGATCTTGCCCAACTGCAGGTAGCTCCACACCTCCGTCCACCTGGGCTCGCCATCGCCATTCATGGAGCGCCGGTAGTAGTCGGCCGCCGCCTGGTAATTGTGCTGCAGAAAGAAGACCTCCGCGATGCGATACGCCGCCAGCGAGCTATTGTGGTTCTCGTCGAGGGCCTTGTTGAACTCCTTCAGCGCCTCGCCATAATCTCCCTGCTGCACCAGCTGCTGCCCGCGCAGGATGGAGGCGCGGGTCTTCAAGTCCGGGGAGTTCTTGAGCACGTGGTTGTCGGGATCGAGCACCACGCGTCGCGGGCGCCCAAAGGTATCGATGACATAGGGTGAATCGGTTCCCACCACCTCGATGCGTTTGAGCTCGGTTTTGCCGTCGGTATCGACCTTTACGTCGAGCGGCATGCGGAACAAGTCGAGGTCCTGCTGAATCTCGCCGGCGATGCGGAATCCCTTGTTGTTGCCTAGCCGGTACACGGTGTATTTGTTCTTGAAGTCGGGAGCGCCAGTGGAATCCAGCCACTGGGTGAAGAAGCCGGTCAGGCGCTGGCCGGACTGGGCTTCGGCGACCTGGCGAAAGTCCTCGGTGCTGGCTGGCTTCCACGCGTACTGGGTAGCGAAGGCACGCATGGTCTGGTCAAAGGCGGCATCGCCGATCACCCAGCGCAGCATGTGCAGGATCATGCCGCCCTTGTTGGTGACCATGGATTGGAATTCGGGCGAAAAGATGTCGAGCTTGCCGCTCGCGCCCAGCGGCACGGTGTCATAAGCGAGCGCGCCCACCGACATGTCTTTTGTGACTTCCTCAAAGCCGGCCTCGCCGGATGCCTGCTCCACGTAGCGCGCTTCGGAGTAGCGGGCGAAACCATCGCTCAGCCAGAAACTTTCGCGGTTGGCGGGGCTGACCAGCGCTCCCCACCACTGGTGGGCAATGGTGTTGGCGAGCAGCCGGTAGTTCACCTTTTCACTGATAGCGCGCGCCGCTATCGCGGCAATCTCCGGGGCCCAGGCCGAAGGCACAGTGTCATCGGGCAGTTCGACCACCTTCACCGTGGTGGAAGGCCCACGTCCGTACAGCGAGGTGAAGTACTCAAACTCTTTGGCAGCGGTCTCCCCGTAACTCGCGGCCAGAGGCTGCTTGTTCGGCAACACATAGGTCTGGACGTTGATCCCGCCGCGGTTGGTGTCGCTCACGTGGAACTGCCCGGCGACGATGGTTCCGGGGAAGCTGGGTTTGTCCCAGGTGAACGTATAGGTAGTCTTGCCGGCCTGCGCGCTCTTGGGCGGCTTTGCCTTCTCCACCTTTACGCGCTTGCTGTTGCGGATAACGGTTTGCTCCTCGGGCGGTTCTTCGGCCTGGGCGGTGGCCAGGCTGGTGGTTTGCTTTCCGCTGCCCACCACCATCAGCGATGAGGGCACGGTTATGTGCATGACGGCAGTGAAGCGGCTGATCCCATACCCGACCATCGGGAACCAGCGCCCGGCATAGAGCAGATAGGATTCCGGCGATCCGACGTAGGCCAGCTTCAAGCCTTCCACCGGGCTCTCATCGGATGACTGCAGCACGCCCTCGTAGGAAAAGATCAGTGTCGCTGTGTCGCCCTTGGAAATGCCGGCGGAAAGTGGCACGCGCACCGTGGAGTCCTGGGTAACGCGCTCGGCCGAGAGGGCATGGCCGTCGGTATCCTCGACCTTGGTGACGCGCAGCGCGTTGTTCAGCTCGAACGTAGCGATGCTGATATCGTCGAGCGCGGTGAACTTCACCTGCGCGCGCGCCGTTAGCTTGTGCGCTGGGGGCAGAAGTTCAGCGCTGATTTCATAGTCGTCCACGTGGATGCGCTGCTTCTCCGCCGCGAACGAAGCTGTGGCGAGCAAGAGCAGCGCGCCGACAAGGACGGCGCGTTGCAGAAGCGGTCGACCCAGACACATAGCGATACGTACTCCCGAGAACCGTCTGAAAACTAAGATGTTAATTCCAGCCGGAAAGATGCGCCTATGGCAAAAGTGCTAGGCCAGGGTCCGCAGCACCGCGTCGGCAGCGCGTTCCGCGGCAGAGCGGGGATCGTTGCTGGACCTCAGTCGCGCCCGAACCTGGGCCAAGTCTGCCTCCATTTTCTCACGAACCGGGCCGTCGGGCAGGATTTCCCGCAGCTTCGCCGCCACGTTTTCCGCGGTGAAGTCCGCCTGGATCAGTTCGGGAACCACCGACTCACCGGCGATCAGGTTGACCATGGCGAAGTTCTTCACGTGCACCAGCGGGCGTCCCAGCTTCCAGGTGAGCGGCGAGACGCGATAGACCAC
>Ga0335079_10005796_pt1 | contig 14123 bp, 7 predicted proteins | sample Lox_Sample_33_FD_206719 | JGI IMG/M metagenome (GOLD analysis project Ga0335079, IMG submission 206719) | Soil microbial communities from Loxahatchee National Wildlife Refuge, Florida, United States - Lox_Sample_3.3 | ecosystem: Environmental > Terrestrial > Soil > Wetlands | place: USA: Florida...
GAGGATGACTGTGGCTAGTACTGGTGAGATGGCTTTCCTTTTTCTTCGTTGAACTTTTTGGAAGTTCATCGTTGGATTGTCACCCGACTTCGTTTTTATAAAAGGCGTATGGAGTTTCCATCTAGTTTTCTGGCAAAGATTTGAACATCCGCCAATTCTTAAGGCAACACCAGATTTTCCCTAAGGCATCATAGCGAGACTAAATTGGAAGTTGTTGGCGTGACGAGACCGAGGACCAGTGGCAGCTTCATAACGAAGAAAGGGAAGAAGTCATACCGCGGAAAAAGGAAGCACTGGTACGTGTACTTCTACGATGACGATGGGAAGTTTCGGAAGAAGAAGATAAGTCCGGTCCAGGTCCCATACTACGGTTCCCTCATCAGGCGAAGGAAGTCCTACCTGTGCAAGAACTGCGGAAACAAGTTCCGATCGATGAACCCTGACTGCCCCAGGTGCGGTGCAAGATCTTCCCGGCTTGAAAGGGAACCTGTCAGGACGCTCTAGTCCTGCGTATCGCCCTGGTCCCCTGCCATTCCGAGGCCCTCTCATCCCGAGAGATTCTTCCAACGATTCTTATCCAGGGACTTCGGTCGATTGGGCTTTGTCGCGTCTGATCTCTCGATTGCGTCAAAAAGCGCTTGAAACGGTTCATCAGGCTCCTCATGGGTCTGAAGCATGTCCTGAGGACTGAATGTCTTCTCAAGCCCGACTATGATACGTTTGCCGCTCGGGCCGAACATCTTTGCGACAACCTTCGCAAAATGCTTTGGTTGGCTCCTGGCCTTCTTTCCCACCCACCTGAGTAGAACCTCTGAAGGGGCTTCCCCCAGGACCACTGGCAGGTTAGTCTGAAGAACCTCCGGAAAGGGAATTCCTTGGGACTCGGCCTCCTTCATTTTTGCAACGAATGACAACTCCCAAGGCCTTGGCATCCTCCCCCACTGGAACAAGAGGATTACCTTGGGAAGCTGACGGCTCGTCGTGGCCCAGGCACCATTACCAAGCACGATCATTTTTCTTGAAACGGGAGTGAGTTCTCTCTGTGTCAATCTCACGGCGGGGAGAAGCTTGGAACGTCCGATCTTGACTAACGTCATGCTCTCGTCCACCTCGTATTTCCTTCTCGGAACGAGGAATTTGGGTAGGCGCGCTCTCAACGTGCACAGTGCTCACCAATAGAGAGTTAAGCATCTCCACCGTTTTCCCAAGTTCGCCTTGAAATCGGGTCCTTGTTTGAGCAACTGCCTCTCTTGAAAGACTATCACGGAGCTGGCCACCATCCGTTGAATCCAAGAAATGAGTAACTTCTGTCTAGTTTCTGAGTCCAAAATTATGTTTCAACTCCATAATTGATAAATAGACTTTGAGGCTCGAAATTTTCGAGCTCATCTTCAATGAGACGTGGAAAAAGCAGACGTGCTGTTTCGGAGCTGATGGGAACGCTCATCATGATAGGCATTACTCTCGTTGCTGGAGCCGCCGTCATCGGCTGGGTCAACGGGCAGGCAGGAGCCAGCGAGCAGGTCTATGGTCAGAGCGTGGCCAACAACGTCAACTACCTTAGCGAGCACCTTGTGGTGGTCAATGTCCAGTTTCCATCCTCAAGCTGCTCGGGGACCTCCCCGTCAAGATACTGCAACGTGATGCAGGTGTCGATCTACAACAATGGGGCAGTGGTTGATACAATTAGTTCGGTTGCGGTGGTTGACAGGAATGGAGTGACCCAAGCCGCGGTCGCGCAGACCGCCCCTACTAGCCCAGGGGCGTGGTGCGCACCCAGCCCTGGTTGCGCTGTTTCTCCTGTACTCAAGACGACCTCGCTCTCGACCGGCCCCACTGCGCAGCCGACGGTTTACACCATCACTCTTCCCACCGCGCCCGCTGCCTGTACTGGTGCCCTGTGCTTCACCGTGGGAAACACAGGCTTCTACACCGTACAGGTGATGGGACAGTTCGGATACTCGGTGCAGGTGCAGCTGACCGCGAGCGGGTGATTATTTGCAATTCGGGACCCCGGCGAGATGGAGCCTTCGGCGCCGTCCGGGGGTGGCGGGAATCGTGGCAGCCGTGATAATATTCGCGATCATATTCACCGCGGGCTTCAGCTACTTTTCCTTTCAATCCGCGAGCAATTTTGCCCTTGACAAGGCCAACGCCAGCGCTCAGTCCACGCAGAATCACGTGAATCAGGAGAGTCTAGTGCTGGGAGTCTTTCAGAGCCCAAGCTCTAGCAACCTCTGGCTCAACATCACTAACGTTGGTGGGGGGCCTTCCACCATAGTCTCCGTCTTCGTCACGAACTCGGCAGGCCAGCTCGTCTCCTCAGGTCCCACGTCTCCATACCTCATCGGTAGCCCGGACCTCAACGTCACTCTACCGATTGCGATACCCGTCGGCACGTCGACGCACGCCATGAAACAGGATATCGCCATCACATCCGCAGGGTTCGCATACTCATCCGGGACGGTCATCGTGTCGGTGCTCACCGCATCCGGGAACGAGTTCTCAGCCCAGTACCCCAGCGCTTCCATAGTGAGCACAACCACCATAACCACCGATACAACTGTTACAACGACGTCCTCTACCGCAACGACACTGACCATCGGCAGCAGCACGACTTCCACCTCGGTATCCACAAGCTCGTCGACCATTTCCTCGGGAATAGCTCTGGGAACAAACGCGTTGGTTGTGCAGATGTCGGCCTGCCCCTGGTCGGGGAGTGCGTGCCTTTCTTCTTCGGGCTTCTACGGGGGGACGGTCTTGGCGACGGTCACCGTAACGAACTACGCCAGCCAGACGATCAACACCGCGGTGAACGTCCTGCCGGTGGTCACAGGCACGGTACCCGCCCCCACCGGAGGTTGCTCACCCTCCTCCCAGAACATCGCCGGCAACGGAGGCTCTTCGACATTCCAATGCACCTACTCGGTCTCCCAGGGGAACGTCGGGGGAACGGTGACCTTCATCGGCTATGCCCAAGGAACCGCAGGTGGCAAGCAGATTACTTCGGCCGAGGCAACTTCCAACACCATCAATGTCGGCAACTTGGCCACTGAGCTGACCGGTCCTCTCACGATTGATTACTTCGACTTCGCCCACTACTCTTCAACGTACCCTTCAGGGAGTAGTTCTCCCATCATAAGCCATTCGGAGCACTTCGTATCGCTGGACGCCACCATCACCAACACCGGGAACGCTTCGATCATGATCCTGCAGTATTCGTACTTCCAGTTTGTCCGGACCGCGCAGGAGGAAGACTACTATATCGTGTCAGGGTCGCCCACCTACTCCGGAAGCACTCACACCTTCAGCGCCCTGCAGTGCACCGACGCCCCGCCATCGGCTCCCTCTCCTTCGGGGTGTGGAATAGAGTTGGACATCGGGGAGACGTCGACCGTCGCCTTCGCCGCGAGCAGTCCGGCGGCTTCGGGGGCCAGTTCGGGCTCAGGATGGGAATGGGGATCGGGCACTCCGGGCGGGGGAATATCTCAGGGGGAGGGGATCAACGGATTCGTGGTTATCATATTTGCAGAACAGAATGCCGCGGGGAATTGGGTCAGTTTCGCCCAGACATTGCCGTACTACGGGATCTACATCTCATAGGGAGTTGATTGGCGTGATAGAATCGCGAAATGCACCAAGTCGGGGGCGCGAAGAGCCTTGTTGACAAGCCAAAGGCAACTCAACCTGCGGGAAAGACGCAGAGCAGTCTCAGGGATCCTCGCTGCGGTCCTGCTCTTCGGGATGATGTTCACGGCTGGAATAGGGTACTTCACCTGGACCGGCAGGAACTTCCTCCTGCAGGAGCAAGCGAACGGGAATGCACAGAACTTGGCGCAGCAGGCATACCAGGAGCGGCTCAACCTCACAATCACTCAGTGCATGAAGGCCGTTTCGTCTTGCAAGTATCCTGGATCGTTGGTCATAGCAATCGCGAACACCGGAGGTGCGGCTTCGACGGTCGTGAGTCTGTTCGCGACGTACAAGGCAGCGAACGCCTTCAGGTCCCCGTACCAGTACCTGACCGGCGGTCCAGGCCTCAACGTCAGCCTCCCGATATCAATTCCCGTCGGGTCTAGCACCAAAGTGATGCAAGGGTGTGGTGGGTCCGGATCATGCAACATAGACCTGATCCTCCCTTGGTCATCTTTCACCAACAGCAGCAAGTTCAGCAACTCCAACCCGTTGCTGATCAGTGTCCTCACCCAAGCAGGCAACACCTTCACTTCTCCCTACCCGCCGTTTCCTCTTAGCAAGTCGGTGACGATAGAGAACCTGTATCAGAACACGGTGACATCTGAACAGGAAATAATCACAAGCGTCACGAACACCCAAGTCACCTCCACTCAATTCAACATAGGTTGCCTCAACTGCGTCTACGCTGGAGGCGCCGGCGGGAGCGCCCTCCTCCTGCAGCTTCAGGCCAGCCCTTCACCAGCCAGCAGCGGTGACACCATCACCGTAACCGCGATTGTCTCCAATTTCGCCATGGATCCGGCGTCAGGGGTCGGGGTCACGCTCACGCAGTTGGGTTCGGGGACTGCCTCCGTGTCTCCCGCAACCGAAGCTTGCACAGTGTCCGGGGGTTCACAAACCGCCTCCATCCCCGGCGACACGGGGGGCATCGCTTCCAGTGTGACGTTCACCTGCACTTTCACGGCAGCGGCGGGAGCCACTGGCGGCATAGTAGCCTTTGAAGGAACGGCGCAGGGCACGATAGACACACAGACGGTATCGACCACCGCAACCTCCAACCCGATTCAGATTGGAATAGTGGCAACACTTGGTCCCTGGGCAATCAAGTACTTCTACTTCGACTACACGTCCACGAAGGCCACCACTCTATCCCCGGTTTCCACCCTTGCGGCAGACGGCGGATCACCCGATACCTACGTCAGCATGTACGCTATCGTTACGAACACCTACAGCAAGTCACTCACGATTCTCGATGGGTCGTACCTGCAGCTGGTGAGCCCAAGCACGGACATCAACTTCTTCATGACTCAGAGCGGGCACATCACAGGGAAGACTACGGCTGGAACGACGTCGACTGTCCTTCAAGACTCGAACCTTGGTGCAACGTCAGGATCCCTGGTGGGCCTGTACCTCCAATACACCAGCGGCCCTGCTGCAGGAAAATCCCAGCTGATCACAAGCAACACCGCAACCACTATCACGACGGCCGCCTTCTCGCCAGTACCCAGCGGCAGCGGAGACAACTTCGTTGTGACGCCGGTTCGCTACTCCGGATCTAGCGCTTCCTTTACAGCCTATGGGTGCGATGACTCCGAGCCGTCGGCGCCCAGCGACTCAATCGCGGGGCAATCGTGCATAACTCTTGCGCCCGGGCAGAGCGTGACGCTCTCGTTCGCCGCGGAGGGCAAGGGAAGCGGCTTATTTGAGTGGGACACCGCCGTTCCAGGCTGGACCGGGGCCGCGGGAGAAACCGTCCAGATACTCCTGGACTACTGCTACCTCGGATCCAGCGGTTACGAGATTCACGCGATAGATCTCCCGTTCCAAGGGGTGTACATATCCTAGCCATGATGACCGGTACCCTGCGCAAACGCTCCCTCAGAAGGCGGAAGGCGATCAGCGCCATACTCGCCGGTATCCTCGTATTCGCCGCTCTGCTCACCGTCGGACTCGCCTTCTTCGTCCAGATAAGCACCAGTGAAGGGAACCAGGCAAAGGCGAACGCCACCGCGCAGTCGGCGGCCGAGGCAGCTGCGCAGGAGAGGCTCTCGCTGACCGTCCAGAACAAGGCCCCCGGTCTCGTTCTGATCGTGAACAATTTGGGCAGCGTGCCTTCCACCATAGTCTCCGTCTTCGTCACGAACTCGGCAGGCCAGCTCGTCTCCTCAGGTCCCACGTCTCCATACCTCATCGGTAGCCCGGACCTCAACGTCACTCTACCGATTGCGATACCCGTCGGCACGTCGACGCACGCCATGAAACAGGATATCGCCATCACATCCGCAGGGTTCGCATACTCCTCCGGGACGGTCATAGTGTCGGTGCTCACCGCATCCGGGAACGAGTTCTCAGCCCAGTACCCCAGCGTCCTAACCACGACGACCTCCACATCAACGAACAACATCGGTGGAGGGTCGACCACCGTCACGAGCACTTCGACCGTTAATTCTCAGACCTTCACCACGATAACCACGAGCACCTCCACAGACTGTTTCGGCTGCACAACCACGACCGGACTCGGGGCGGGTGCACAGGCCCTGCAGATCAGCAGCATCGCGGCATGTGCCGCTGAAAGTGGCTGGACGTCTTGCGAAGGGGCCGGTGAATTGGGGTACGTTCTCTACGGCGGACCGATCCTCCTGACAGTGACGGTCCAGGACCTGGCGGCGACCCAGGCCACGAATGTCCAGCTGGTGCTGGCGCCCACCAACGGGATCCCGAGCGGAACCAACGTGTACGCTCAGGCTCCAGGGGGAGGCCAGCCTTCTTCGTGCACCGCGCCCCAGAGCTTCACGACCACCGCCACCTACGTCTGCGAGTTCAACGGCTACTTCATAGGGACGGGAGGAACGGTCACATTCGCAGCCTACGCGATGGGTTCCATCGGCGTACTGCAGGTCACGACGGCCGAAGCTACTTCTAACCCCGTCCAGATAGGCGCCTTCACCAGCATCGGGCCTTGGGCCCCAGACGTGTTGAATTTCCATTTCACGTCAGAGCAGAGTCCTACGTTCTCTTCTGCGGACTACATCACCGTTGACAACCAATATGTTGCGTACTACGTCTCAGTGACCAACACCTACTCTCAGCCACTGGTCATACTCGGGTACTCTTTCCTGATGGATGTCAGGGCGGGGTCGGACCCCACCTGGTTCCTGGTTGACGGAATCAACGCTGGTGGCACGCCCTCGATAAACCCGGCCTACCCGTCTGCAGCTACGTGCGAGGGAGGCTCCCCGCCCTCAACCTGCATCACTGTGGCGTCGAACGCCGAAACACAGCTGATCTTCGCCGCAAGTGGCGCTGGGGGCTCCACCATGATGTGGCAGAGCCAATTCCCCGAGAGTCTGAATCCCCTGCCGGACGGAGAGTCAGTCCTCGTCGACATCTTCTACTACTACAACGGCCAGGTCTACAGCCAATCCCTTCCGTTCCAGTCGACCATCTTCGACAAGGCCTCCCCTACCGTTTCCACTGCCCTGTCAAAGTCGACGATAGACGCCAACCAGGCGGTCACTGACACGGCCACCATCTCCGGGGACTCGGCATATCCCCCTACTGGCTCCATCACCTTCACCGTCTACTCTGACCCCCTGTGCAACACCCAGGTGAGTGGGTGGAGCAACACGAAGTCGATCAGCGGCTCATCTGCGACATCAAACTCCTTCACACCGACCACTGCCGGAACTTACTACTTCGAAGCGAACTACCAAGGCGATTCTGACAACAATGCCTATACCACCCCCTGCGGTTTCAGCGGCGAAGTCCTTGTCGTCAACCCTGCCCTGGCTGCACCTGTAATGCAAGCAAGCCCGACGGCGACTGACCTAGGTCATTCAGCATCGCTTACGACGAGCGCCTCATTCAGCGGCGGGACCCTGACTTACTCATGCCAGTGGCTGCAGGAAGCCCCAGGGGCAGGGAGCTTCAGCAATCTGGGTAGCTCATTCGGCTGCAACCAAAGCGACACACCAACCACAGCAACTGGGACCCTTTCAACGGTGGGCAGTTGGCAATTCGAGCTCCAAGTTACGGACGGCACGGGTGCGTCTGTCACTTCTAATGCAGCTACTGTTACCATAAACGCGCTTCCCACCGTCTCGATCAGCCCATCTGCACCAAGCATAGACAGTGGCCAAACAGTGACGCTGACGGCCCATCCCGCCAGCGGCACGGGAGCATATGCCTACCAATGGTACTCTAACGCTGGATGCACCACGACAATCTCCGGGGCGATATCTGCGTCCTACACGACGCCGGCTCTGGCGTCGACGTCCACCTACTGTGTAAGAGTCACCGACTCTGTGACTAGCACAGCCACCAGCACGGTCACGGTCACCGTCAACCCCACTTTGACAGCCAGTGCAATCACCCCCTCTTCCCCTGTGATCGACAGCGGCCAGTCCATCACCCTCTCAGCCAACCCGTCGGGCGGTACCGCTCCATACACCTACCAGTGGTACACTGGTGCTTCCTGCACTACTCCCATCTCGGGCGCCACCGGGTCTACCTACTCGGCATCCCCGACTTCAACCACGACATACTACTACAAGGTCACAGACAGCAGCTCCGGTACACCAGAGACAGCATGCTCCAACGGCGACACTGTCACTGTCAAGTCTGCACTGTCAGCCGGCGCCATCACAACCTCTGTGTCGCCGAAGTTCGATACCGGCCAATCCGTCACACTAACATCGCACGCTTCCGGCGGCACTGGACCATACTCCTACCAGTGGTACACGGCCCCAAGCTCGGGGACATGCAACACGGGTGACACCGCCATATCAGGAGCGACATCCTCAACATACGCTATCCCGACGTCGACAGGAGCTGGTACCTACTACTACTGCTACATAGTGACTGACACGGGCGTCACTTCAGGCGCCACTCCGGCTGGAGTGGGCTCCACAACAGACACGGTCGTAATCAGCTCAACTCTCTCAGCCGGGGCCATCACTCCTTCCTCACCCAAGATCGACAGCGGCCAGTCCATCACCCTCACGGCCAACCCGTCCGGTGGCACGACGCCTTACACATACGCCTGGTACACCTCTAGCAGCTGCTCTGGCGCTTCTCTAGGGTCCGCTGCGACGTACTCCCCATCGCCAACCAGTACAACCACATACTACTACAAGGTCACCGACAGCAGCTCTGTCAGCGCAGAGACGGCATGTTCTGCAGGAGACACTGTGACTGTCAACTCCGCACTAGCAGCAGGCTCCATTTCCCCATCGGCTCCCATAACCGAATCGGGTCAACCGATAACTCTCTCAGCTTCTTGGTCGGGAGGCACCTCTGCTTTCACAATTACGTGGTACTCAGGCTCATCTGCGACCTGCTCCTCCGACACGACACTGGTCGCGACCAACTCAGATCCTGCGTCGCCGAACACTCAGTCTGTTAGTCCCACTTCCACCACCTATTACTGTGCGGTCATCACCGACTCCTCCTCAGGCACACCGGCCCAGTCAGCCACCGACGCGGCTGTCAAGGTCTCTGTTCCCACTTTGACATTGAGCGCCACAACCCACACGCACGGAAGTGCTGTGACCCTTACCCTCACCGGAAGCAGCTACGCCGCTAGTACTTTGTACAGCGTGTGTTTGAGCACCTCTTCGACCACCGTCTCATGTGTATCAGGAACATACTCGTCCACTACCACTTTCACCTCTTCGGCAGCTGGTGCGATACCTTCAGGAACGACGATTAAGCCCACTGCCTCATGCCCGGCCGGAACGTACTACGTCATCGTCCACATTGGAACGACAGTCTACGCGTCTGCTACATTCACGGAGACATAGTGTCTATACCAATGAGCCCGAACAACTTGGCATTTCTCAGCCTCGCCCTTCGCAAATCCAAGGCTCGTGATTTCCACGCCAAGCGGTCCGAGATGATCATGGGATCTCGCCGCAGGCTGAGAAGGCGAGCTATCCCAATTCAAGAGTCATATACTCTGCGTATGTATTCAGCCTCCTTACCGCTTATAGAAGGGGTGGACAAAAATGGCCACAACCCGAGCATGAATTTCGTTAAATTGGACGCGAGCAAGTCAGGGGATTCGGCAAGGTCGCTTACATACGCAGACAGCTCGAGAGGGAGTTGAAACGCGTAGTTGTCATTTCTGAAGTTCAGGAAGAAGAAGAACCCTGAAGATGAAAAGAAGGACCAGGTCGCCTCTCCAACCAAGCCCGCGACACCGACTGTTGGAGCTCAATCTTCGCCCTCATCCCTACAAACTCTCCCGTCAAGACTAGCTCAGAAGCCCGAGATGAAGGAAATGGCTGCGCCGAAACCAGCATCGCAATTTCCTTCAGCCTCATCGGCTCCCAAGCCCGTCATCAGAGCGGAGCCCAAGCCTCAGCCAACCATGAAGGCTGAGCCCAAGATGGAGCCGCCCAAGCCAAGGATGCCGGCAGCCCCGCCTCCGGCCAAGCTAAGGCCGGCGCCCGTTGAGCCCGGTGAAGAGGAGGACTCAGACGAAGCGCTCGCCGAACGCTTCCGCTTCCTGAAGAACGTGAAAGTCAGATTCCCCTTCACTGGAACTCCAATCCCACCATCTTGGAAGGTCGTAGACAGATACCCAGTCAACAGCCCCTTCGCCTATGCGGTCATAGCCCAGAGCCCTCTGCTCTCGAGGAGGTACTACCTGGACGAGGTCCCGCTGACGAAGACCGAGGCGGCGATCTACTCCTATCTGCTCGACGCTCTGGAGGCAGAACTCACGGTGCCAAGGGAACAAGTGAACCCCAGACAGTACTTCGCCGACCAGGCAAGGAAGATCCTCCTGAAGTACTCGATCCGTGTGCCGGCGGCCTCCTGGTCTAAAATCATCTACTTTGCAGAGAGAGATCTTGTCGGCTTCGGTGTCCTCGACGGTATAATGCGCGACCCCAACATAGAGGACCTCTCCATCGACGCTCTCGCGAAGCCGATGTTCGTCTACCACAAGGGCTACGAGAGCCTCGAGACGAACATCACGATATCAGATGAGGAGCAGATGGACAACCTCATCACCAGGCTGTCTCACATGGCCGGGAAACACGTGTCAACCGCTTTCCCGATCGTCCAGGGGACTCTTCCAGGGAGGCACAGGCTAGTCGCCACGTTCAGGCGTGAAGTATCGCCCCAGGGGAGCACCGCGACAATCAGGAAGTTCAGGGAAGACCCGCTCACCATCGTTGACATGCTCAACCTCAACCTGATGGACTACAAGATCGCAGCCTACACGTGGTACCTGATGCAGAACAGGGCAACAGCAATTGTGGTAGGGGCGACTGGAGCCGGCAAGACGACCCTGCTCAACGCCCTCGTCACACTGACGAGGCTCAACACCAAGCTCGTCACCATCGAAGAGGTCCAGGAGATCAACATCCCCCACCTCAACTGGACGTCTCTGGTGTCCAGGGAGAGCTACGCGGCGACCGAAGAGAAGGCGGGAGAAGTGGGTCTCTTCGACCTGGTAAAGGCGGCCATGAGAATGAGGCCAGATATCCTCTGTGTCGGAGAGGTAAGGGGAGAAGAGGCGTACGTGCTGTTCCAGGCCATTAGCACTGGGCACGGCGGTCTTTGCACCCTGCACGCCGACGACTCGGCATCCGCCCTCCAGAGGCTCATCTCGGAGCCGATGAACGTCCCCAAGGCGTTCCTTCCATTCCTCGACCTCGTCTTCGTGGTGCGCAGAATTGCGGTGCCGACTCCTGGAGGTGGCTTCAGGGCGATAAGAAGGGTTGTAGCCCTGGACGAGGTTGTCGGTGCAGAGGAGGTATCAAGGTCATTCCGCTGGGATCCTAGGAGCGACACTTTCAAGGCGAGCTACGACAAGAGCCCCAAGCTTGAGCGTATAGCAAGGGACAACGGCCTCAGCATGGAGGACATCATGAAGGAGATCGACAGGCGTGCGCTCATCCTCAGATGGATACAGCAGAAGGGCATACGCAACTTCAAGGAGCTGTCTCCCATCCTGGAGCTGTACGTCTCGAGGCCGGATGAGGTGTTCAAGACAGCTTCCAACGAGCTTGAGGCGAAGGGCATAGCTGTGGCCGAGATTCTCGGCGAACACAACACCGGCGGTCCTGTCCAGTGAGCTTCAGAATCAGGCTGACGAAGGGGACTGATAAGGAGAAAACAAAGCTGACATTCTCCGACAACATCACGAGGCTTTCTTTCAGGCTCTTCGCCAGGCCGGCTACAAGGATCTCACGTTCTGTCCCGATGCTGAGGGACAACATATTGAAGTCCAACATGAGGATCACTCCCGAAGGGCTAATCTCGCTCTCCCTCTTCGCCACCCTCTTAACGGGAATAATCGCAGCCCTCGGCATCTACGTCGGCTATGGGGTCTATCATGTCCCGTACTTCCTGTCACTCGTGGTCGCCGTCCCGATGGTCTTCATGATCTTCATCAACATGCCAAAGATCAGCGCATCCTCCAGAGCGTCAGCGATCAACATAGAGCTCCCGTTCGTGGTTGGCTACATCTCGGTCCTCGCAGGCGGAGGCGTGTCCCCTCTTGCGACAATGAGGCGCATCTCCACTATGAAGCTCTTCCCGGCCTCAGCCAAGGAGGCGAGGAGGATTCTGGTCGAGGTGGACGTCTTCGGTCAGGACCCGATTACCGCCATTGAATCCGTGGCCAGGTGGAACCCCAGTCGGACCTTCGGGGAGTTCTTGTTCGGATACACCGCTATCCTGAAGAGCGGAGGCAACTTCATGGCGTACGTCCAGTCCAAACTCAGGGACATCATGCAGTCAAAAGCGGCCGCGGTCAAGAGGTCCGCTGACACCACAGGGACCATGGCGGAAGCCTACCTTACGGTCACTGTAATTCTCGGGATGGTCCTCTACACGCTGTACATGGTCCAGACTCTCATCAGCCACGACCTCTCCGGGCTCACCAACCTCTACTTCTTCGCCTTTGTCATAGTGCCACTGATATCTGCTGCCTTCATCTGGCTCATCGACGCGGTGCAGCCGAAGTGGCCCTACGTCGACTACAGGCCTTACAAGACATTCCTATACACCGTGCCTGCAGCGCTTATCTTCTTCTTTCTCCCGCTGGGGCTTCACCTCTATCTGAAGACCTCCATCTCCCTGATAGTCGGGATGTCCATACCCGCCATCCAGTCCTGGAGATTCTCGAGAGAGAGAAGGGCGATGGAAAGGTCGCTCCCTGAGTTCATCAGAGACGTGGCCGAGGGCAGAAAGACAGGCCTTTCCCCCGAGGTCGCAATAGAGAGGCTAGGTGGGAGGCGCTATGGTATACTCTCGAGTCACGTCAAGAAGATGGGCGCCCAGCTCTCCTGGGGTGTGTCACTTTCGACCGTCGTGTCGACCTTCACGGATGCGGTAGGTAGCTGGATCACCAAGGCAATAGGGGTCCTGCTGATCGAGGTCGTGGACGTAGGGGGCGGGACCATTCGAAGCTTCTCCGACATGGCGGAGTTCACACGAGATATCAACGAGATGGAGGGTGAGAGGAGGGCTGCCCTCCGACCGTTCGTTTTCATCACCTACATCGCAGGCGTGATGGTAATCATCACAACCTTCATTCTTGTCTACTTGCTGAATGCCCCCGCGATATCTGGGATCGGGGCCAGCAGTACTCCCCAGGTCGATCCGGGAGTCATCGACCTATTGCTCACCACAGCGGTATTCGACTCCTTCGTCATAGGGATAGTCGCTGGCAAGATGGGGGAGAGCGGGGTCTCCGATGGATTCAAGCATTCGATCTTCCTGGTCATCGCCAGCCTGATCGCGATATTCATGGCTCGGTTCTTCATCAGCATACCTGTCTAGGCGGGCACCAAGAAAGCAATTATAGGAGAAATCCTGGTGCCGGCAAAACGTGTCGAAGATAGACTCGACCGGACCGGCCCTAGCTGGCGCTCCTCACGAGCTGAAGCGTCCGCGCGGAAAGACAGGGTACGGCATCGACGACCCTCGCACCATAGCTGAGCTCCTGATAGCCGGCGTCCTAGCCGTGGCTGTGGGAATCATAATCTCGGCGTACACTGCGGCTTCGAGCCCCAGGACAGCCGACGCCGCGCTCATCGGCGGGCCAGGGGTCGGTTTCCTGATTCTTGTGGTCATGGTGGCGCTGTTTTGGAGCAGCAGACTTGGAAAGCCCCGGGAGATGACGAAGCTCGTCAACAGCATCCCATGGGGAGGGGAAGAGGTTGTCCTCGACCTGGGTTGTGGAAGGGGCCTTGCCACTGTCATGGCCGCGAAGAAGCTGCAAGCGGGCTATGCAGTGGGTGTGGACACGTGGTCCAAGGCTCGTGTCTCAGGTAATGATCCGCTTTCGGTGCTTGCGAACGCTACCCGAGAGAGCTTGGGGCAGAAGGTCTTCGCAGTGAAGGCTCAGTCGGTTCAGTTGCCATTCGCCGACCAGTCCGTCGACGTGATCGTCTCCGGGGTAGCGTTGC